>Ga0209491_10000373_pt1 | contig 88683 bp, 51 predicted proteins | sample BON02_FD_187213 | JGI IMG/M metagenome (GOLD analysis project Ga0209491, IMG submission 187213) | Freshwater microbial communities from Lake Bonney liftoff mats and glacier meltwater in Antarctica - BON-02 (SPAdes) (version 2) | ecosystem: Environmental > Aquatic > Freshwater > Ice > Glacier...
CTCATCTCGGTCAAATTCCGCCAGGGCGTCACCCTCTCTTGGCCTCGGATTTTTGAGCAATGTGCTCGCTCCACCGTATCTCCAATGTCCCTGGTTAATGGAAAATCAATCAAATGAAAAGACCGTGCCGCCCCCAGCGCGTAGCGAGCAGATCCGGCATCCAGCGGCGAGGCCAAGTTTTCATTGTCTCCATGAAATCCCCAGCCTCTATTTACCCATCATCTCTTTGAGTGTGGGCACGATCGCTTCGGCCCAGATATCGTGGCCCTTCTCGCTCGGGTGCGTCGAGTCCGGCATCATTTCCTTAGAGAGGGTGCCCTTCTCGTCGAGGAACTTTGACCCGATGTCGAGGAAGGTGACATTGGGGATGTCCTTGAGAAGCTCGGGGAGGTACGAGTTGAGTTCGATGATCTGCTTGCGGTGCGCATGATCGAGATTGGCACGCCGTGGGAACACTCCGAGGACCAGAATTTTCATCTCGGGATACATCGTGTTGAGCTTTCTGGCGATCGCTTGGACCCCATCGGCAGCCTGTTTGGGCTTGTCGCTCCCCCAACAGATGTTGTTCGTGCCGATCATGAGCGAGGCCGCCAAGGGAGCGGTCTTCAGCGCAGGGAGGTGATCGAGCCGCCACAGAACATTGTTAGTACGATCACCGCCGCATCCCAAGTTCAGGGCATTGAGAGGGACGAAATGTTTCTCCCAGACAGGCTCGCCAGGGCCCCCCTTGTCGAAGTTGTTGGTGATCGAATCGCCGACCATCAGGAGTTCAATTTTCTTGCCCTGCTTCGGGTCGTTGGCCGCTTCGATCTCTGCGATCTTCTCCGCTTGGCGGGCGAACCACCACGAAGCCAGACGAACCTGGGCGGTGGTCGAGGGATGCTCTACGACAGCCTCGTCAGCCATGGCGGGCTGGGACAGCGAGGACAAGGCCACCGCGATGGCAGAAAAAAGGGCGAGGTTCGCATGTTTGTTCATTAGGAATCGTTGTTTGTTCATTGAGAAGCTCGAGATTGGGCCTCGCTGCCGTCACTCTTTGATCGGCACCTGTTTCGTCGTGCGCAGGTAGGCGATCAGGGCGATCGCCTCGTCGTCTTTGAGCGTGCTCAGCAGGCCGGCGGGCATCAGCGAGATCTCATGGATCTCGCGCGACTGGATGTCGGCCTTGTCGATGGCGACCGGCTCGGCGCCGATCAGGCGGAGGGTAAGTTGGCGCTCGGTCTCGCTGGCGAGGTTGCCGGTGTAGGTGCGGCCGTCGCGGGTGGTGACCACGACCATCTGGTAACCCTCGGGGATCTCGCCGCTGGGGTTGAGGATGTTGTTGAGGATGTAGTTCAGGTCAGCGCGGTTGGATCCGGTGAGCTCGGGGCCGATTTCGCCGCCCCCACCGTACATCTTGTGGCAAGCGAAGCAGGTCCTCTCATAGATCTGACGGCCGTGAGAAAGGTCGGATGCGCCGATCGCCGCGTCGGTGAACAGCGCGCGATATTTCTTGAAGGCGGCGTCCAGGTCGGAGGAGAGCTCGTCGATCGGCCCCCAGATCTCGACAAACCCGGAGCCCGCGACGCGGCGCAGCTGGCGGGCGATGTAGGCCGGGATATCGGCGCGTGGGACGCGTTCCGATTTAATCGCCAAGGCGAGTTTCCAGCCGGACTTCGGGCGCGATGCCAAGGTCTGCACGACGACAACCCGCTCATCGTCGGAGAACTTGTCGTAACGTTTGAGCAGCTCGTCGGCCAGGGCGTCCTGTTCGTAGGCAGCCATGGCGCGGATGGCGTCGATGCGCAAATCCTTGTCATCGAGCAGGCCGAGGAGTTTGCCCGGCAAGTCTTTGTGCTGCTTGGCAGCGAGGCCGCGGATCGCATCGCGGCGCTTGCTGATGTCAGCGCTCGCGTCGGTGACCGCGCTCAACATCTGTGTATTCGCCTGGCTGTCGCCAAAGCGGGCCGCGAGCTTTTGCGAGGATTCCGCGACGCCCTTGTCGGCGTCGGTTTTGAGCTTCGCGTAGACCGCGGTCCAGTTGTCGGGTGCGGGGACTTTCTTCCGCCCCCCGATACCGTCGATGGCGCCGTCGAGGAAGGCGACACGGACCCCGGCATCAGTAGTGCCACCGATCGCCCCGACCACTTCCTGCAACGCGTTCGCCGCGGCGGCGCGGCGGGCCGTGTAGTTTTGCAGCATGGGGATTTTTCCTGCGGCGACCAAGGCCAGAGCTCGCTCCGGCTCGGCGGCGGCCATCGGTTCGAGCGCGAACCACAGCATCTTCGGCAAATTGTGGTCACCGGCATCTTCGCCGTGGCCGACGAGACCGGCGGCGATGGGCCAGCGCTGGCCGAGTTCGATCCGCTGTAGCGCCGAGGCCAGATACAGCCGGACGACCGCCGAGGGATCGCCAGTCGCCAGCTCGGCGAACTTCGACAGCGCTGCGGGGGACGGATCCTTGTCTTCACAGAGCAGTTGGATGGCCCAGGCGCGGATGTGTTGGTCGGCCGCGTCGAGCAATTTGATGAGCTCTTCGCCGCCGATGCCACCGGTGATGTGCAGGCACCAAAGCGCCCGCAGCTGCAGGTCGGGATCCTTGTCGGTCGCCAGGATCTCCGCGAGCCGGCCATGGGTTTCCGGCGCTAGCTCGCCCGCGGCGGCGCGCCCCTGTAAGACCACCCTCGCGCGGCGGGCGTGCCAGGCGCTGGTGCTGGCTTGCAACCCGACGAGCGCGGCGTCGGACATCTTTTTCAGGTCGCCGTAGCGCCCCTCCCAATCTTTCGCCTCAGACTTTTTCGGAGCGATTCGGAATACCCGCCCGGTGTCCTTCTGGTGCACCGCGTTGCCGCAGATGTCGGCATCGTGCCAGTCCAGCACATACACATTTCCGGCCGGTCCGATCTCCATGCTGAAGCCGATCCACTGTGCGTTGTTGGCTTGGAGGAAGCTCTCGCCGTGGCGTCCGATGAACCCGGAGCCGGAGGGCTCCAGTTTGTCGACCAGGACGGCGTGTTCGTGCAGGTTGGCCATGAACAGCTGGCCCTGGTACTCGTCCGGGAAGGCGTCCGAGAGGTAGACACGCGCTCCGCCGTGCGCCGAGCGGTGACGGTGGTCGGCGATGGTTTTGATATCGCTGTAGACATGTGGGTTGAAATGGCTGCCGCCCTGACGGTGGTAGATGCCGCCGGGGATGACGTGCCACAGGTGCGGGATCACGCAGGCGGTGATGAACAGCTGCCCCTTGGCGTCGTAGTCGAGCCCCCACGGGTTACTGAATCCGTGGGCGACGACCTCGAAGCGGTCTTCGGTCGGGTGGTAGCGCCAGACACCGCCGTTGATATCGGTCCCGCCGCCCTCGAGTTCGATCTCGCTCGGGAATTTCTCGCGGTGTTTGAAGAGGCGGCCACCGCCCTTCGGCTTGCCCACCTTTGATCCTGTCGCGAAGCCCTGTAGCCCATAGAGCCAGCCGTCCGGCCCCCAATGGAAGCTGTTCAAGGTCTCGTGGCGGTCGCGGATGCCCCAGCCGGTGAGTCTGACCTCAATGTCGTCCATGTCCGCCTTGTCGTCACCATCGCGGTCCGGGACGAACAGCAGGTTCGGCGGCGCGCCGAGCCACAGCCCGTCGAGACCCACCGCGATCCCCGCCGGGAACGGGATGCCCTCAAGGAAAACCTTTCGCGAATCGGCGACCCCGTCCCGGTCAGTGTCCTCGAGGATCAGGATGCGACTGTCGCCCGAGTTTGAGAAACCATGACCGCGCGATTCGTAATCGCGGTTCTCGGCGATCCACATGCGGCCGCGGTCGTCCCAGCAGAAGGCCATCGGCTGGGTAATCATCGGCTCGGCGGCGAAGGCGTTGACCTCGAAGCCCTCCTTCACGGTCATCGCCGCGACCGCCTCTTCGGTCGAGAGAAACTTCGCCTTGCGCCCCTCCTCCTTCGCGAGACCCCACAGCGCCGAGGTGTATTTCTGGCCGCTCCAGGCGCTCCATTGCTCGGTGATTCTTTTGTCGTTGAGCTCGCCGGTGTAGACAACCAAGCGGTGGCGGAAGGTCTTCGACTTGCCGGCGCCGATCGACCAGTCGCCCTGCCGCGCTAGCGACGGGCCGACGCCGAACTGGTGGTCGACGCGCCACGCGTTGGGGAAGCCGTCGTTCTTCGGGTGGTCGAAGATCGTAATATGCCCCTCGTTGTCGAGGCCGTCGATCTCCATCCCGACGTCGAGCCACATCGCGCGCTTGCCCTCCGCTTTCTGGTCGCGGTGGCGCGCGGCATTGAGGACGTGGGCGTGGGTGCCCTTCTTCCATGGCATGCGCAGGAACAGGCCGCCGTAATCGTACTTGGAGACTTTGACATCGCGCTTCGCTTCACCCTGCCACTCCAGGTCGAGCAGCGCCTGCTCGCCTTCGCCGATCTGCATCGTCCAAGTCTGCCTTTCGGTGAGGATAGCCTCGCCCTTCTCATCGAGCATTTCGTAGACGGTGCGCCATTTGACCTGTGCCCCCTCTTTCTCGAGAACCTCCGCGTCGACGCGCCGCCAATACCCACCCTCGGGGTGATGGAAAAAATCCCGGCCGTTGACGCGGGTGAGCCCCCAGTAGAGACCGGTCTGGTGCTTGTGATGCCCCGGGCTGAACTGCGTCAGCTCCGCCTTACCGTCCGGGCTGGTGATCGGATGCAGATAGGGGCGGAACCCTGCCCCCGCGTTCTGGGTGACCAAGGGCTTCTCGACGCCATCGCGATGGACGGTGATCACACCAGACGCCACATCATGACGTAGCGCGAGGCCCCTCCCCGCTTCCGCCCCCGCAGTTCCGAGGAACAACATGAAGGCTGCTAAAACGAGGCCGGTGGTGAGCTCGATGCGACTGATGGGGGTGCGTTTGATCATTTGAAAATTAGGGATTGAAAATTGATACGGTAGGTTACTTCGACCAAGTGGCGTTCAGCTCGTGAACTTCGAGTGAGAGCAGTTTTGCATCGCCGCCTTCACAGAAGGCTTTGACCGACTCGATGTTGAGATCGTTCTCGTAGGGCAAGGTCGCGATCTGCTCGCCGTGATTGGCAAAGATCTCCATCATGGGGCGGTCGATCAGGATGCGTATGGCGATCTTGCCGTCGACCGGCTGCAACGGCATCTGGTCGTTCAGCTTGCCGCTTGAGACATCGAAGGTGGCGACCTTCTTGCCATCGACCTCAAGTCCGACGGTCTTGGCCGTGCCAAGCTCGAATTCGGCCCGGATGTCGAACAACGCGCCGGAAGTCTTCACCTCGACGGGCTTCTCAGGAGTCAGGGGCTTCGCGGTGGCCTTGCTGCTCTTTCCGTGGATATTCTCGATCTCACGGACCGGCTCGCCGAACATTCTCACACCGTCTTTCGTGGTGCGCAGCGACAGTTCGGTCGGAAACCCAAACGTCTGGTTGAACGTGGTGTCGCCCATGTCGATCTTGGCCCAGCCGATCTGGATACGTCGGCCGTCGGGGGCGTCGGAGAAGAGCTGCGAGGCGTAGTATTTGCCATGATGAAGCCGGTGCTTCCCTTTGTGCTCGGGCGTGAACGTCTTGCCATCGAAGTCGCCGATGACATATTCGGCGTCGGCGGCGAACACGATCCAGCGTAGCTTCTCCTTATTGCCATCGACCGGGAGGGTGAAGAGTTCGGCGCATTCATAGAAACCGCTGAAGTGACTCTGGAAGGTCCACTTCTTCAGATCGGTTGACGTGTAGAAGGCGACGCCGCGGTCCTGCTTCTCGGGCTCGGCGTAAATGGCGATAATCCAATGGCCGCCGAGTGTTTTTGCCGTGTCGTCCAGGGGCGTGTCCTTCTCCCCGTACGCGTACCAGAGAGGTTTGGGGTCGCGGCCCTTATGCTTGATAACCGGGTTGCCTTCATATTCGGTAAAGGTGCGGCCTTTGTCGTTGCTGTAGGCGATGCATTCGCCGCGCCCGGTGCTGGTCCAGGCGGCGACGATGACGTCATTCTCCCCGGTCTTCCATCCGCCGGTATTCTTCCAGTCCACGACGGCACCGCCGGAGAACATGCGGTCGCCCGACTTGTGGTGGAAGACGTTGGGCAGCTGCTTCCAACTAACCAGGTCTTTGCTGACCGCGTGACCCCAGGTCATGTTGCCCCACGGTAGAGCGACCGGGTTGTGTTGGAAGTAGAGATGCCATTCGCCCTTGTAGTAGACCATGCCGTTGGGATCGTTGATCCACCCGACCTTCTGGGAGAAATGGAACTGCGGGCGCTTGGCTTCGGTTCCCCACTTGTCTTCGCCCGGCACCTGGTCGCTCTGGGTGATCAAGGCGAACGCCTCTGTTTTCATCGGCTGGATATTGACCACGAGTGTCTTCCCCTTGTAATCGGAGATGTCGAAAAAGGCCCACCAGTCGACGTCTTCCTTCTTTTCGGCCAGCCCTGCCTTCACGTGGCGGACCTGCTTTCCGTCGACGGAAAGGCTGATCGTCTGGTTCCGCGCGGCGTCATTGCTGATCGGCATGAGCAGGTAGGACTTCGAAACCTTAATTTCCTTGCTGTGTGCGCCGAGTGATAGGACTGCGAAGATGATCGTCCATGAGTAAAGCTTGCCCCTATTCACCCAGCACCTCCTTCCGATCGGGAGCACCGGGTCGGGCATCGACATAACGATCCTCGTTTGCTCCTCCGTTTCCCCGGACCAGGTAGACGGGAACCCAATGCTGGTCGACATCCACCGTCACGGTGTTCGCATTGGCATAGCGCATGGTGTAGGCGGCACGCCGTCGGTCACTGGTATTGGCATCGCTCCCATGAACCACGTACGAGTCATGAATCGAGAGGCTTCCGGCTTTCATCTCCAGGGCGACGGCGGAATTCTTCATCTCTTCCGTTACTTCCACGGTCAAGCCAAGTAGATCATTGCTGCCGGTGCTGACCTTTTCCATCGTGGGATACCCGTCGTGGGTGCAGGGGATGACCTGCATGCATCCGTTCGACACGTCGGCGTCGTCGATCGCCAGCCACACCGTCACCACATCTGTCCCGTCGATCGAATGCCAGTAGGTGTTGTCCTGATGCCAGGCCACCGGAAGACCGTCCTCCGGGCGCTTCACGATCAAATGCGACATAATCAAAATCAGATCCGGCCCCAACACCGCTTCCACCGCGTCGAGTACGCGTGGATGCCGGCACACGTCTAACCAGAACGGGTTTTTCGGATGCGGTTCCGTCATATACTCCGGCCGAGCATCCACCTCCTGGTCCTTGCCGTCCTTATGGACGACTTGCTTCTCCGGGAGGTTTGCAATCGCCTGATCGAGTTCGGTCCGTATTCTGCCAATCTCCTCGGACGTCAGCACATCTCGAAAAAGGCAGTAGCCATCCTGACCAAAATGTTTGGGTTTGGTGTTCATTCTTCTATTTGCGGCGGTAAAGCATCGATTTTGGAATTCGGTTCCACTTGCCCTCGGCGTTGGAATAGACGCTGATCTCGATCCCCTCTCCGCCGACGGCTTCGAAGTAATCAAGCCTGAGAGGGTAGAAGCCTGGGGTCAACAGAACCGGCTGCGAGGGGGCAGGGATCATGTCGTGAATGCCGTCGTTGAGGATGATTTCCTTGCCCGCCAAGATGACGCGGGTGCCGTCGTCGCTACGGATGGAAAATATGTATTCGCCCTTTTCGGCAATCTTCAGGTAGCCCGAGAAGACGATCCCAAAGTTGTCTCTTTGATCCTGGATCGAGAGACCGATATCCTCGACCACGCCGGTCTTTTTGGCTTCGAGTTTATCGAAATCGGGAAGCATCTTCCAATTTCCTTCGAAGTATTTGTAATCGAGGCCGGGGGTCAGCTTGCCCTCGGCAACCTTCTCCGGGCTGAGGCTAGCGGCGGGTTTCCAATCCCCGGGGGCCATCGTCTCCCAGTAAACGGTGTAGCGTTGGTGGTGCAGATCGGAGAGAGGGATCAGGGTGACGTCGTTCGGCTTGCCTACGCCGACCGTCTTGAATCGAAGGGTCTCGCCGGGGACTCGCTCGAGCCATGATGCGAGGGGCTTGCTCGGCTCGAGAAGCAGCACGGGAACCGGTGGATCCTGATCACCACTGTGTGCGGCCTGGCTCGAAGAGACATCCTTAGGCATTCCTTCGCTGCCGAGTTCACCCGCCAGCACGACCGGACCATACATGATGGTCACCAGATCCTTTTTGTCCCGCGCCGGGCGCAGATGGAGACTCATCGGCAAGCGGACGGCAATCTTGTCGCCATCTTTCCACTGCCGCGACAAAGTCAGGTAACTCTCAGGGCTCGATTTCACGTTCTGCTTCTTGCCATTGATGGTGACCTCGGCCCCCTTGGTCGCCCAGTAGGGAACGCGAATCTTCAGGTCGAGTTTCTGGGGCTTCTTGGTATTCACCGTGAGCGTGATGACGTCCTCAGCGGGGAACTTCGTCTCCATGCGAACGCGGACCCCCTTCTCCTGCCAGTCGAGCTCCGAGGGGATGAAGAGGTTGACCCAGAGGCTGTCGTCATGGTGAGAGAAAATGGTGTCGGCATACTTCGAATGATTCTCGATTCCCGAGCCGACACAGCACCACATGGCATCAAACGGAGAGCTGTAGATTTTGAAGTGACCCGGCTTGAGGTTGTAAAAGTAGGTCATACCACCGCTGTCGGGGTCTTGTGAGCCGAGGATCTGGTTGTAAAGCGCCCGCTCGTAGTAGTCCATCGTGGCCGCGGAAGGGTTCCAACTGAACACCGAGCGGGTCAACTTCAACATGTTGTAGACCGAGCAGGTTTCGCTGCTGTTCCAGTGGAGGTGCTCCGACTCGCTGCCATGTTCGTAAAAGTGCTCGCGAAGATCGACGCCACCGGGGGCCATCGAGCGGGTGTTGATCACCCGGTCCCAGAGGAAATTGACGGCGGTTCCGTAACGCTCGTCGCCGGTCAGTTCATAGAGACGGGCGGCGCTGAGAATCTTGGGCAGCTGCGTGTTGACGTGATACCCGGCCAGCTTGTCCTCTTTCTTCTCCAAGGGATCCAGAATCTCCTTGTGGTCGAAGCGTTGGGCGAGGGTGAGATAATCCTTATTACCGGTGATGGCGTAGAGGTGTGCCAGCGACTCGGACATGCCGCCGTGCTCGGCGCGGAGCATGTCCTGGAACTGCGCCTCGTCGAGCTTGTCGGTTCCTTTTTTGGCCCAGTCGGCGAGTTTGATCACCACCTCCAGAGCTTGCTTGTTGTCGGCCTGGATATAGGCATCAATCAGGCCGGCGAAGGTTTTGTGCATGACATACCATGGGACATAGCCACCGCCGACCCCCCATTTGTGAGCCTTCAAGTCGCCACTATAGACCTTCTCCCAAACCTCGGTGCGGACGGGCCCGGTGTAGCCATCGCCATGCTTCTGCTGGGCTTTGGCGATTTCGCTGACCATGTAATCAACGCGATCCTTGAATTGCTTGTCGCCAGAGCTGACGTACATCAGGGAAAGGGCGCTCATGTAGTGGCCACTGATCTGACCAACGACGTCCTTACGTGCCCAACCACCATAACGCTCGCCTTTGATCGGCAGACCGGCGCGTTCGTGATAGGGCCAAAGCATCCGGTCGGCGTCGAGTTCAAGCAGGTACTTCTGGTTGACCTTCATCGCTTTCTCGAATGGGCTCGGAAGAAGCTTTACCTGCCCAAGATCGAAGGGGTGTGCCTTCACCTGCGCCTTGGGAGCGACCTTTGTCTTGCCGTAGTAGCCGTCGCTCTTGGGCTCGGCAGCCACTACGAGGAGGCCGACCGTCACGCCCATTGCTGGAATTAGCGCCATCCACTTCATTGTCCTTGATCGTTTTCTGCGATTCATTGCCGAACTGTAGGTGTCTCCCTGCCCCGAGTCTTGTGCGCATGAGACAAATTTTAGGTTGAATGAGACATGATTCTTGAGCGATCCCCGCATCGGCAGGGGCATCCGCGATGGGTCAAATTGGGGATCAGCGACCTCCGGAAGCGCGAAAATGTCTCATTTCGCATAAATTTTGTCTGACTCACACAAGACTCCCTTCGGGAACTACCTCATATTTACGCGTAGATTTTCAAAAATAAATAGCCTCATCCCCCACCTCATCCCTCTGCTCTCCCATACATCTTATGAAACCGTTCCTCTGGCTTACAGCCGTCTTTCCATTCGCTTTCGCAATTTTCGCCACTGGCAATTGCCGTGCTGAACAGGCAATTATTAGCGAAATCCACTACAACCCATTACAGGGACAGCCGGAATACGTCGAGATTTACAATAACTCGGGTGCCGCCGTCGATTTCGCCCGTTGGCAGTTTACCAAGGGCATCGATTACGAGTTCCCCGATTTCTCAAGTGGAGACGCCCTGGGCACGTTCATGCATTCGTTCGAAAGAATCGTGGTCGCGAGCGTAGACGAAGCCACATTGCGCGCCGCTTACACAATCCCAGCAGACACAAAGGTGTTCGGACCGTGGATCGGTGCGCTCAGCAACGGCGGTGAGCGCTTGCGGCTGGAGGACAAAAATGGCGTCGTGGTTTGCGATCTGACCTACAATGACGGCGGGCGCAAGTGGCCGCTCGCGCCTGATGGAACCGGGCACGCCCTGCGGTTAATCAACCCGAACCAGAGTTGCGCCGACTGGCGGAACTGGACGGGCAGCGCGGGACGCAACGGCACGCCCGGATCACCGCCTGCATCCGACGAGGGCGTCGCGTTTCCCGATCCGGAGATCGACCTGGCCACCAACCAGCCGATCGTCCAGCTCGCAGATATGTGGCGCTATAACACCTCCGGCGACGACCTCGGCACCGCGTGGCGGGAGCCCGGATATGACGATTCCTCCTGGCCTCAGGACCGCGGCATCTTCGGGCGTGAGAACGCAACGTTTCCAGATCCTGGGCTGAACGAGAACCAGTGGCCGCGCGGCCTCGTCACCTACTACTTGCGTACCAGCTTCGATTGGAATGGAGGTATCACGCCAGCCTCGATCACCATCAACGCCTACCTTGATGACGGTGCCGTCTACTACCTTAATGGGCAAGAGATCGGCCGCACGCGTCTCACCGGAGTCGTGGACTATCTCACAGAGGCCGAAAAATCGCCGCAAGAGGTGTTCCTTGAGGAGGGTGTGGTTGACGACGAAGATGTTTCCGGACTGCTGGTGCAGGGCACCAATACCTTGGCTGTGGAGGTGCACAACGAGAGTGCTGGTAGCTCCGATATCGTTTTCGGGCCTCAGGTGTTTCTCACCGCGCCTCCCGGGGGCGCGATCATCAACGAGGTGCTACCAGGGCCAGCCGGTACCGGCTTCATCGAGTTCTACAACCCCTTCGAAATCGACCTCAACCTGCGCGACCACTACCTGAGCGACGACCCTAACAATCTGACCAAATTCCCGATCACAGCAGATTCGGTGATCCCGGCGGGCGGCCTGGGGTCGCTCGGTTTCACCGAGTCCGGCTTCACCTCTGGGGCGCAGACGACGGTCTATCTGACCGCTCCAGACGGATCGACGATGCAGAATGCGCTCGATGCCGCGCTGGGTCTCGACGGGAAATCCCTCGGGCGCAAACCGTCCGGGGCGACCAACTGGTTTTTGTTCGATGAGCCGTCTCGGGACAAGCTCAACATAAACGCGGGTGACCTGTCTTCGCTGCTTGCCCTCAACGAGGCCCAGCTCAGCGCGGACGGCAGTGCGGTCGAATGGGTCGAAGTCAAAAACCTCTCCGCGAGCGCTGTGCCAGTCGGGGGACTGTTTCTCGCCAGCGAGACCGATTTTTCTGACGCGGTGCCATTGAATGGGACGATTGCCAGCGGCTCAATTTCGAGTTGGGAGCTGAGCTTCCCCCTCGATCTGGGCGAGGTCCGGTTGTTCCTTATCACCGGGGGCGGTGTCGTCATTGACGCGGTCGAACTCGAGCGCACAGGAGCCGAAGTGAACTTTCAGAGAGAGCTTGGGAGCAAGGAGTGGTACCGCGGATCGACGTCCACCCGCGATGCCGCCAATAGCGTCGACCGGATCACGGATATCGTCATCAACGAGATCATGGCGGACCCGCCATCCGACGAGCACAACGGCGAGTATGTCGAGCTCTACAATCGCGGTAGTTCTCCTGTCGATCTGACCGGCTGGAAGTTCGTCGACGGCATTAACTTCGACATCCCGGCGGGCACGACGATCGCGCCGGGCGGCTACCTGGTGGTCGCCGCGAATGCCAGCTGGATCAATTCGGTCTACGGGATTAGCGCGATCGGTGACTTCGGGAGTACGCTCGCCAACCAGGGCGAGTTGCTGCGCCTCGAAGACAGCGAGGGCGACCTGGCCGACGAGGTCGATTACCGCGTCGGCGGCGATTGGCCGACCCTGGCGAACGGCGACGGCAGCAGCCTGGAGTTAGCCCATCCCGACGCCGACAACGATCTGCCGACTTCGTGGAAGGATAGTGACGAGACGACCAAGAGCACCTTCCAGAACTACAGCTTCACCAGCACCTACCGCCATTTCCCTGTCCCGCGCCGCGACAAGGAGCTGTGGATGCACCTGGTCGGCGATGCGCACATCGTCCTCAAGAATATCCAACTCAAACGCGACGGCTCGAACATCCTTCAGAACCACACCCTCATCGCGCCAAGCGGGAACAGCAACGGTGGTTGGCTCGCGCAGGGTACCCATCACGCCAGCCACTTCCAGGGCAACGAGTTCCACCTGATCTCCGACGGCCATGGCGACAACCGGGTGAACAGGATCGAACTGCAGGTGGACGCGATGAACGGCGGCGACGAGCTGACCTATGAGTTTCAGGCGCGTTGGATGATGGGCAAGCCACGGCTGATCGTGAAGACCTTCGAGGACAGTTTCGTCGGCACCTTCCGCCTCGAAATCCCGAACGATCTGGGCACTCCGGGCGCCGCAAACTCGATCCTGGCAGCCAGCCCCCCGACCGGCCTCGGCCAACTCCAGCACTCGCCCGCCGTGCCGTCTACGTCCGACAACGTCCGCATCAGCGCGCGTGTCGCAAGCTCCCCTGGGCCCACCTCGATGGAGATCGTCTATCGACAAGACACCTCCGGTGGCAACGGGACATGGCAGACCACAGCCATGAACGACTCTGGAACCGGCGGCGACACCATCGCCGGGGACGGGATTTGGTCTGGAGAGATCACCAACCAGAAAGCCCAAGCTCGCATCGTGCAGTTCTATGTCCGATCGACCGCCCCGGGCGACGTGCAGAGTTTTCTACCAGCGCGCGGTGCGCAGTGGCCGGCGATGTACGTCGTCGACGACGACGTCCCCGAAGTCGATGTGACGACCTACCGCTACGTCTACTCCGCCTACGACGCAGGGGCCTGGGCGTCGGGCAGCAATTCGAACGCGACCTACGATTACAAGTTTCCCCATCTGTCCAACAGCTACAAGAATATGACCCTGGTGGTGGACGAGTCGGAGGTTTACTACAACTGCGAGGTCCGCCCCTCGGGCAGCCCGTGGCATGCCGGCAGCCGCACATCACTCAATCAGCGCGGGAAGTGGAAAATGCCCAAAGACAACCGCTTCCGCGGCCTGGCCAAGTTGAGTTTCGACAACACCCCGGCGGCGGAGGGCGCCGCGAACATTTTTAACAACAAGGTGCCGCGTCAGATCCTCTACCTGATGGGGCACGAGACTTCTGAAAACGAGTTCGCCACCATCATCACCAACGCAGACACCCCACGTAACTCGGTCGAGATATTCGAGGTGAAGGGCAACGACTTCCTCAAGCGCAACTTCGGCCCAGACGGCTCGCAGGGGGAACTGTTTAGAGCCGACGACGTCTTTTTCTTCAACGACAGCAACAGCAAGGATCAGATCACCAACCGACACTGGTGGTATGCCGGCAACGATTGGCCCGGGCCGGCGCGCTACCACAGCCAGTGGCTGCTGCGCTCAAAGGAGGCGGACTACGATTACTCCGCTCTCATCAACATGTTGGATACTGTCCAGGGTGGGAGCAACTACACCCAGGAGGAGATCGATCGCCTCGTGAACGCGCAGAGGATCTGCATGGTGGCCGCCGTGCGCGGCTACATCGGCGATTGGGATTCGTTCACACTCAACCGGCCTAAGAACGCGTTTTTCTATCGCCCCCCCGGCGACGGCAAATTCCAGTTCCTCTTCCACGACTCAGACCTCGCGTTCCAGAATACCAATGAGACGATTGTTAACGGAGGCAGCGCATTCAGCACTTGGATCAACAAGCCGTACAACCGCCGAATTTTTCGCTACTACCTAGCCGAAGTTCTCGACAAGTGGCAGGCCAACGGTGCCCGGATGGACGCGTGGTTCGATTGCGAGGATTCGGTCTCCTCGACCTACAACCCGAACCAGAGCAAGTATACCACCTGGGACAGTGGCAGACGCGCTCGCGCGCAGAGCGAACTCGGCGCGAACTACACGAAGACACTCAGCATGGATCCGATCTCGACAACCGGTGACGACGTGATCTCGATCACCGGCGAGGCTGGATACCGCGTATGGGAGGTCAGTCTGACCGGGCACCTGGAGGCGACGTTCACCTGGCTCGATGAGACCAAGTGGCGCATCGATGGTGTCGTCTTGGAGAGCGGCGAGAACTCGCTCCAGGTAGTCGGGCTCGACGATGACGGCAACCCGGCCTTCGGCGGCAACGACCAACTTGCGGAACTTACCGTGGACAAGACAAGTGATGGCGCGCCCGTCATCGTGATCGATACCAGCCCGAAATCACAAAACGTCTCGCTTGCCAGGACATTCGTGCTCGACCCCGGAGCCAGCTACGACCCGGAAGGCGGAGCCTTGACCTTCGAGTGGATTGCGCCGCCCGGCGTCAGCGCGTTCAATGTCGCCGCATCCGGCGTAGCGAGTGCGAACTTTGACACGCCGGGCCTCTACGAGTTCACGGTGACCGCCACCGATCCACAAAACTCCACCACGACGCTGACAATCGAAGCCGCCGTCTATGGCCCGACTGGATTCAGTACCTTTGGCGAACCTGTGCTCGAGCCCCACTGGGAACTCTTCAAGGTCGAACCACTCGACAACTCCTCTCCCGGTTCCTGGTATTCGCTCGGCGTCGAACCGGGACGCCTGACGCTGCAGCTCCCGATGGAGGCTACGCCGCTCGGCCTGCCACAACCAGAGCTTCCTGATCCGCAGATGTATGTCGATTTCGGTGACATTTGGAACTATGACGATTCCAATGACGAACTCACAGGCACCTTCGCCCAACCAGGCTTCGACGACTCCGCATGGCTGTCCGGCCCAGGCTATCTCGGCTTCAACCAGAGCGGTGTCCCCGCTCCTGGACTCCAGACCTCCACCCTTCGCCGCGACAACGACAACGGCCTCGTCACCTACTACTTCCGCACCGAGTTCGAGTTCGGCAACGACCCGGTCGGCGCACAGATCTCCCTCGATCATATCGTCGATGACGGAGTGCGCTACTACCTCAATGGACAGGTGTTAGGAAACGTGCGACTGCCAAGCGGGGCCATCGATTCCAACACTCTTGCCGCCAAACTGCCGATAGAGAACGTGGTCGAGGAAGACATCATCGTCATCGATGGCTCGTCCTCGCTCGTCGTCGGCACCAACGTCCTCGCTGCCGAAGTCCACAACGAGAGCGCCGGCAGCTCCGACCTCGTCTTCGGCGCACGGGTCAATATCGCCTCGCGCGAGCTCGCCGGCGGTGGCGGCCCGAGTTTAGACGGGACGATCCACCCGTGGATCAAGCGCGACCTGCCGACTGAGACGGATTGGGTGTTGCAGACCGACCTCGAACTCACGTCGGTCCAGTTCGGCGAATTCATCACCGGGCTGATGGTCGAGGTGGAGCGCGGCGGGCAGAGGTTCCGCTACGCGTTCGGGTATCAGGACGGCGAGGAATTGGCGGTCGTCCAGATCGGGCCGACCGGCACCACGGGGACGTTTTTCTCGAGGCCTTATTCCGAGGCCGACAATGTCACGCTGCGTATCCGCCGCGAGGGTGATGTGCTGTTTTTCGACTGGCAGCCCGACGTGCAGGGCGTGTGGGAGAACCTGTTCGAGTTCGATCTCGGTGCAGGCGCGACGACCCTCGACGGCGGCGTTTTCGCCGCGACCGAAGAACTGCTCGGCCTGCGCGTGAGCTTTGATTACCTGATGCTCATCGACCCGAACAGCACCTCTCAGTTCGCGGGCGACATCGTAATCAGCGAGGTGATGTACAAGCCGCTCGGCGGACCGCAGCACGAGTATATCGAACTCTACAACGCGGGCGCCGCCCCAGTGAACCTGAACGGGTTCCGCTTTCCGGAGGGCTCGCCAGTGGCCGAGTTCATCTTCGGTGAGGTGACGCTCGAACCCGGAGCCTATCTGCTGGTGGTCTCCGACGAGAGCGCGTTTCTTGCGCAATACGGTGCGGGGTTGGAGCCGCTGGTCGCGGGCGCGTGGACGGGCAGCAACTTGAGCAACAGCGGCGAGGAGATCATCCTGCTCGACGCCGATGGCATGGCCGTCGCATCGTTTATCTACAGCGACCTTGCACCCTGGCCGACCGAACCCGACAACAATGGAACCTCGCTAGTGCCGATCGACTCCTCCGCTGGCAACTCCAGCGACGGCAGCCAATGGCGCGCCAGCACGGCGGTCGGCGGCTCGCCGGGCGCGGTCGATCTGGAGAACGGGCTGTTCGCTGCTTGGATGGCAGCGCGCGGCGAAACCGACCCGCTCGCGGTTAAGGAGGGTGAAGCCTTGAACAACCTCCTCACCTACGGGTTCGGCATCGATCTCGCCAGGACGTTCGGGGAAGCCATTCCGATCGTCGGCACGACCGAAATCGCGGGGCAAACCTATCTCACCTTGTCCCATCGCCGCCGCCTCGGCGACCCATCAATCGGATACGATGTCGAGCTATCGCGCGACCTCGCGACGTGGGCGGACGCTGCGGGTGATATCGTCGAACTCGCGCCGCCGGCAGCGGTTGGCGACGGGACGGAGCTGGTGCAATGGCGCACAGTGGCGCCAGTCAGTTCGGTGGAGTTCTGCGCATTGCGCGTGAGAGTGACGGCTCCGTAGCAGTTTCAACACCAGTCCCCTGCGCGTGGGCGTCGTGGCCGTCCCCCGCTGGGTGCAAATAATCAGCCGGGGCGTCACGCAGCCTCCCTATGGTATGAGTTTAGAACCCCGGCGACGCGGCTGCGCCTTCGGCGCGTCGGTGTCCAAATCCGGTGGTGGCGGAGGTTCCGATAACAGCTGGTTGCCCAGCCCCTGGTGGTTCCGCACGTGATGGTAGTACTCGACATACTCGCGAACGAGGAGCCGCAGGTGGCGTTCTTCAAGCACGACCACGAGACTCAAGCACTCCTCCTTGACCGATCCAACGAACCTTTCCGCGAATGCGTTCAAGCAGCTCCAGAATCAACTAGATGGGGAAAAATTCTCTGTCCGTTTGCTCGGCTCCATTCGTCGGGAGCACCTACCACTGCGGTGTCTCCTGAAATGGCGACGGAAGAATCTACACGTTCTTCAAAAAACACGCTGACCTGATTTTGCTCAGCCAATGTTTTTACAAGGCTTGCAAAGGTAGCATCTGCTGAAAGTTGAGTCGTTTCTTTTATGAATTCAAATTTGATAGGAAATTCGCTGTTTACGACTTCGATCCTGTTGACCATAAGGCCAAGACCTGTCGGAGGGGGGGACCCGTCGGGCAAAATGGGCGGATGTTGATCTGAAAAGTGCTGATGAACTCGACGACCATCGACCGACAACTTTAGACTAAATACCGAATCCCCAAGCGGAGCTTCGAACGAAATGACAAAGTCAGTATCGACAAAAACGGGTTCACCACCTCTCCAGATTTGCCCATCGCCAGTTCTAGGAAGTCCTGCTAGTAGGCCGCTGGCCTGCCAGAGACCGGCATCAAAATCATCATTCAATTGAAGATCAATTGCTCCTGAAACAAGTTCGATTTCCCTTGAAGGGGGAACCTGCGTATAAGACTCAACTTCTACTCCAGCCGAGTCGGTGAAGGCTCCATCTGGAATAAAGACACCTTTAAGCGAGCAGTGTGCTTCAACACTAACCGCATTGGCAGATGCTTGAAGAAGCAAAAATGACGAAATAAAAGTGATGAATATCTTTCATTGAGGTTTGAGTTTGGGGGGGCAAAACCACCTCATTTTCTTTGACCAGGTTGCTCTAAAAAGATGACAGGTAAGGGGAGGCAAACTTATAGGGGACTGGGTGCATTGCCATCCTCGGAAACAGTGACGGATCATAACTCGTCGTTCAAGAGGGAAGATCAACGCCTAACAGCGCGGCTACTTGCCGTGGTCAAGCATAAGGAGGTGGTGAACAAACAACCAATGCCATTGAAAACGGCCTAGAAGTTCGCCAGCAAAAGGTAGAGGACTAACACGATCACGATCAAGGTGCCGCCGATAAGCGGCGCGGGCTTCCACGGAGTCAGGTCAACGAGCTTGGCGTCCTGCTGCACGTAGGCCGTTTCGCGTTTCATGCCGATTCCGAGGACGAATTGCAGAACGATCAGGAACACGAAAACCGCCCCCATGAAATGATAGCCGGAGCCGAAGACCTTGCCGACGACCCCGCCGTCGAAGAAGGTGCCCCAGAGCATGATGAGCAGGCCGGTGACCATCGCGATGACCGCCGATTGTCCGCTGACACGGCGATTGCACATGCCGACTAGGATCGCCGCGAACAGCGGAACGGCATACACGCCGTTGAGTTTCTGGAAGAAGCCGAAGATTCCATCCTGGCCCATGAAGATCACCGGTGCTCCGATGGCGGCAGCGACTGCGACCACCGCACTGCACCAGCGACCCGACTTAACGACCTGGGCGGTTGTCGCTTCCGGATTGATGACCTTCTTGTAAACGCCCAGCGAGAACAGCGTGGCGCTTGAATTGAGCACGGAGTTGAAGGTCGACAGGATCGATCCGACGACGACCGCAGCAAAGAAGCCGGTGAACGCCGGCGGTAACACCGTGCGCACCAGGGAGCCGTAGACCTTCACATCGTCCCGCTCACCGGCGTCGTTGAGCAGCAGTGCGTTGAAGTCCGCATTCTCGTTTGCGATGTGCAGCGCAACGATGCCCGGGATCACCAGGATGATCGGGGCAAGGATCTTGAAAAATGCCGCCAGCAGGACGCCCTTCTGACCTTCGGCAAGGTTCTTTGCGCCGAAGGTGCGCTGAATGATTTGCTGATTCGTGCACCAGTAAAAAAAATTCAGCACTAACACGCCGGTAAACAGCGTCGGCCAGTGAACGTCCTCGCCCTCCTTGCCGAGCGACACAAATGCATCGTCGTTCTTTGCCTGGATCTCACCGAATACTCCGATAATTGAACCTCCTTCGCCGGCGGCAAATTTTAGCGAGAACACGGTGATCATCAGGCCGCCGACCAGCAGACCCAAGCCATTGAAAGTATCCGAAACGGCGACTGCGCGCAGCCCGCCAAAAATCGCGTAGGCCGACCCGACAATGGCGATGAAGGCGACCACCACCCAGATCGTCTGTGCTGCACCGAGCCCGAGTTGGGTCTGCAGGTCGAGCATGTAGGACAGCGCGCTGGCACCGCTGAACAGCACGAAGGGGAGAAGAATCAACATGTAGGCAACGATGAATACCCCGGTCGTCAGCGCCCGGGTCCCGGCGCCGTAGCGCTCCTCGAGGAACTGCGGGATCGTCGAAATGCCGCTCTTTAGATAGCGCGGCAGGAAAAACAACGCCAATGCCACCAGCGAACAGCCGGCGATCACCTCCCAGGCCATCACTGACAGGCCCTCTTTGAAAGCGCCACCATTGAGACCGACCAGTTGTTCCGTCGACAGGTTGGTGAGCAGGAGGGAGCCGGCGATCACCGGTCCGGTGAGACTGCGGCCGGCTAGAAAAAAGCCGTCCTCGGTATTGGTGCCCTTCCCGCGGGTAATCCACCAAGTGAGCACTGCGACCAAGACGGTGAAAAACACGAAGGTAAGCAAGGTCATCATGGAACAGCGCGGCGGACGAGACGGAGAGAAACTGTGGTAGGTTCAGCAGACAGGGGACGAACTTACTCCGCCGAAAACTTGTGTACCATGATGTGGTGATAGGTCTCGCCGGGGCGTAGGACGGCCGTCGGAGCCTTCGGGTTGTTCGGGGCATCGGGCCAGTTCTCGGTCTCGAGACAAAGCGCCGTGCGTTTCTGGTAGGCCGCGCCGCCCTTGCCCTTGGCGGTGCCGTCGAGAAAGTTGCCGCCGTAGAACTGCACCGCAGGCTGATTGGTGCTGATCTCCATGATTCGTCCGCTCTTTGGATCGTGCAGTCGAGCGGCCCTGGTCAGGTCGCCGTCCTTCTCGCCGCCGAGCACCCAGGCGTGGTCGTAACCACCGCCGAGTTTGAGCGCCTCGAACTCGTCATCCACGCGGCCACCAATGGCGGTGGCATTGGTAAAATCCATCGGCGTGCCGGCAACCGGGGCAGGTTCGCCGGTCGGGATCAGGCCGGCATCGGTCGGCAGGTAATCCTTGGCGAAAAGTGTCAGGCGGTGGTCGTTGATCGATGTTTCAGGGTCGCCGCTGAGATTCCAATAGGAATGGTGGACGATATTGAGCACCGTCGGCGCATCGGTGGTTGCCTTGGCTTCCCAGGTGAGCTCGTTGTTGTCGTTAAGCGTGTAGGTAATTTCGACGCTAAGCTTGCCTGGATAACCTTCCTCGCCATCGGCGCTGGTGTAGGTCAGTCGCACTCCAGTGGCATCGGCGGCATCAAAGCCCTCCCCTTTCCAGAGCACCTTGTCGAATCCCTTGAGACCGCCGTGCAGAGCACAAGGGATCCCGCCGGGATCGTTGTTGGTGGCCAGTGAATACTCCTTTCCGTCGAGCGTGAACTTGCCGTGGGCGATACGATTGCCAAAGCGGCCGACGCTGGCGCCGAAGTACGATGTATTGGTCAGCCAGCCCGCGAGGTCATCGTAACCGTGGGTGATATCCGCGAGCTTGCCGTCGCGGTCCGCAACTTTCAGTGAGACAAGGATAGCCCCGTACTCGGTGATCTTGGCTTCAGTGCCGCTATTGTTGGTGAGGGTGAAAATTTCGACCGGCTGGCCGTCGGGCATTTTTCCAAATTCGGCGGACATAACTGATGAGGCGAGAGATTGAGTTGGCTTGTCGGTAGATGAATCGCAGCCGCAAACAGCAAGTGCGAGGATTGGTATAAGAAGGCGTCGGTTGATCATGGCTGTAGTGAATGAGGCATTGGTGTTTGATGAGATTTCGGAGAGATGAGTATTCGCGCAGTGTTGCCTAAGGATTGACTTAATGTTTGATCTCCCCGGTGAATTGATCCTCGACATGCTCGAAGAACAGTCCCTGGAACTGCCCCGGCTTGAGCCCTTCAGGTAGCGTCACGACAACGCGGTGTGGGACGTCGGGGGCCAGGTTTGAGACGTCCGCATACATGCCCATGGCGCTGCGCGGGACGTAGGGATAAACGCCGTTGTAGCCTTCCTTTTGCTCCACCGCTTTGCCGTCGATCTCGATCGTAACCCGGTCTTTTCGAATCGGTGCGCCCTTCTTGATGACGACCTCTTTGCCGTCCTGCATGACTTTCCTTTCCGATGACTCGAAGGGCGCGGCGATCTGCACGTAGAGCAACAAGCGCGACGGGTCGGCCCACGGTGCCACCCGGTCGTCCTCGGTATAGGGCACCGGCCAGGCCTTGCGCCGCGCGGCCAGTTGCTCGAAGATCCGTTTGGGAATCGTGAACGTCCCTTCCACCTTTTGGCCCGCGAATGTCGGATCGTAAGTCCCGATCTGCTGCGCCTGTTCGAAGCGGGCGCCGGCGAAGCTCACCTCGGCGCTCACCAGGTGTTCCTTTTGCTCGAATTTTGTGACAAGTCCATTGATCTTGAGACTCTCTATCTTGTTCCCCGTCGGCAGCAGGATCGAAAGCGTTTTCTGGCCGCCGCTCGGACCGGTCACGCCGGTGACCGACACCGCCCCGGCCTGGTGAGTCACTTTTCCCGGGGAGCCAAAGAGCATCGCTTGCGCGGGTGCCTTACGCACCGGTTCGATCTTCAATACGCGTGCCGAAGTGCCACCCATGGGGATGCTTACCGTGTCCCCCTTGGTCCACAGGCCACTTCCGGTTTTGCCGATGGCCATGCCTTCGGTCGGGTAAAGTTCATGAATGATGAACGGTCCGCTTTCGGTCAGACCGATTGAGGCGTCGAGGGTAAACTCTGCATCCATCTTCCGGTAGTTCGGATTAAACAGAAACACGAACCCATGATCGCCATCGATCGCGGCGGTCCCGTCGCAACGTCCCACCATGGGCTGGCCGATAATCGGGCGCACGTTTCGCAGGACCTCCATGTTTTCGTCGGTAAAGTCGAGCCATTGCCGAAAGAACGCCTTGTCTTCATTTGAGAAGGCCTTGAACTCGTCGGAGTCACGGGCCGGGATGTAGTTGATCACATGGTTGAACGGGGCTGTGGCTACGGAGGACAGGAGATTGTATTTCCACCCGAGGAAGTCCCAGTCACGCGTGCGGTAATTATCGCGACGCATCGTCCTGTCAGCATCGCTGCGCTGGGTCTGGTGGGTGATGAAACCAGGCAGAATTTCAATCGGACAGAAATCCCGCGTCATCAGCCGCCACGCGATGTATCGCTGCCTGGCGCCATTGACCCGATCGGTGCTGAGGTCGACGATGGCGTTGAAACTCCCGGGCTGCTCGTCCGACATCATCGGGTGCGGGTAGCTCCCCGCCAGCCAGGTCCATGTGCCGTAATGGTGGTATTGCTGCCTGCCGTCGATGATCATCTCCGGGGAGCGTTTACGGAGGTTCTCAAGGATTCTTCGAGTACCATACCATTGCTGATACATGCTGCTGACATCTCCAAGATCCGGCGTGTAGGCGATCCACCAGTGATCGAAGGAGTAACCGGAGCAACCGGTCTCCTCTGAAAATGTCACACACTTATCCACGAACCAATCCTGGAACGAGCGCAGACCTGTATCGACGGTCAGATAATTGGCCGGCTTCTTACCCTGTTCGGTCAGCCACCGCGTCCACTCGGGATTTTGCATGTAGGGCATCGACGGGTAGGCGTAGGCCATGAGCTTCACCCCTTTGCTCTTCGCATAGTCCATAACATCGGTGACATCATCGGGCAGCGGGTCACGTCCGGGAATCCACTGATCCTGGCGAAGTTTCTGTCCCATGTGGAACCACAGGTTGCTCTCCCACTTCCACGCGTCCCTGCTATCCTCGAGGGGCGCCAGGACACTGTGCGACGGCGTATAGAGCAAGTGCTGACAGCCCATCGCGGCTGCCTGGTCGATGATCCGCCGATACTCGATTTTGCCTTCTGCAGTGGCCATGTCGATCTGGTAGTCATTTTCACACCAGCCGATGTGAACCCGGACACTTTTTTTCCGATCCTCTAGCAGAAACTTGCGGGCACACTTGGTCACGGCGTCGATCTCGGCGGAGTCGATTCGGTTGCCTTCTTTCAGGAATTGATCCGGATCCTGAACATACTGCCACTCCGGAGCCATATCGGCCCGGAAGGTATGGCCGGTAAGTTCGTAGAGACCGATGCACATCCGATCCGATGCAAACGCACCCTGTTCGGCTTTCCACTTCATGTCGGCGTCGTAAGACAACGACACCCCCTGCCCTTCGGTCTTGATCTTCGAATGGGGGTTCTGGACCAGCAGGAAGCAGCCGTGCGTCGGGGATGCATCCTCTTCCTTCGCCTTCATCCTCAACGACACCCCGTAGCGGTCGCCATTGAGTCGGTAGGCTTGGTGCAGCGGATTCTTAACCTCCCCGTCGAAGGGCATGACACGCCCGACGGTAAATTCAGACCCAGCCGGGGCATCGACAAAAATCTGCTTACTAACAAACCGCCAGCCATCCGATAACTCGTAGACGACCCTGACGGCAACTCCGTCGAGCCGCCAGGTGTAGGTTACCGATTTGTCCTTCGTGGATCGCGAGTCGGCCGGCTTTTCGCTGTTAAAGGTCTGATCTCCCACTGCGATCGAGAAACGATCTGCGGCGAAGGCAATCGTCCGTTCATTGGCTAGGTCGCGAATTTGCAACAGCCCAACCTGACCGAACTCCGCCTGCAGTTGGTCGTTCGCAATCGTGATCGGCGCGGCCTTCGCCTGCAAGGACAGGCAACAGGCCAACAGAGCGGCATGGATGGTGATCAGGGCAGTTCTCATTACGGTGGAATGTTTCATTATTGCGCGAGATGCTGAGGTTGTTGAAAGTCGTTTGTTAGAATTGTATTGGTCTGCGATCTTATCTACGCCAAAATATCCTTCACTACCCGGGCTGCTTCAACCCCGGTGAGTTTAAAGTCCAGGCCCTGGGAACGGTAGCTGAGACGTTCGTGATCGATCCCTAATTGGTGCAGCATGGTTGCATGAAGGTCGTGTACGGAGACGCCATCGTTGACCACGGCGTAGCCGAGTTCGTCGGTTGAGCCATAGCTTGTGCCGCCTTTGATTCCGGCTCCCGCCATCCAGAGGGAGAAGGCCTGAATGTGGTGATCGCGGCCGTCGCCTTGCGCCATCGGGGTGCGCCCGAATTCACCGCCCCAGATGACAAGGGTATCATCCAACATGCCCTGCTTCTTGAGATCATTGACGAGGGCCGCAGTCGCTTTGTCGATATGGCCAGACACGGTTTCGATACTTTTCTTCACGCCGCCGTGGTGATCCCAGCCACGGTGATAGAGTTGGATAAAACGGACGCCGCGCTCCGCGAGGCGGCGGGCGAGGAGACAGTTCGAGGCGAATGATCCGTCGCCCGGCGTCGCGCCGTAGGCGTCGAGAACATCCTGTGACTCCTCCGACACATCCATCAGGCCGGGCACCGAAGTCTGCATCTTGAAAGCCATCTCGTACTGGGCAATGCGCGTCGCGATCTCGGGATCGTTCTGGCGTTTGCCCAACAAGCCATTCATGCCGTTGATCGTTTCGAGAAGTTCACCCTGATCATTGCGGGACACACCGGCAGGATTCTTCACATAGTGAACCGGGTCACCCTTCGAGTTGAACTGCACACCTTGGAACTTCGAGGGAAGGAATCCACTGTGCCACTGGCGCGCGGCGATCGGCTGATCCTGTCCGCCTCCCGAGGAAGTCATCACCACATAACCGGGAAGCTCGTCGGTGACCGCACCCAGCCCGTAGAGCAGCCAGGAGCCCATCGAGGGACGCCCCGGAATGATCGATCCGGTGTTCATGAAGGTGTGCGCGGGATCGTGGTTGATCTGCTCGGTGTGCATCGAGTTGATCACCGCGATCTCGTCGGCGAGCGATCCAATGTGCGGAAAGGCGGTGGACATCATGCGTCCGCACTCGCCGTAGGGCTTGAACTCATACTGCGGACCGAGGCAATTCAGCGCCTTCCCCTGCAGTTGCGCCAGTTGCTGTCCCTTCGTGAAGGACTCGGGCATCCCCTGACCGTTGAGCTTGGCAAGCTCCGGTTTGTGGTCGAGCGTCTCCAGATGAGAAGGTCCGCCGGCCATGCAAAGGTGGATGACGGTCTTCGCCTTGGCGGGCATATGGAGCTTGTCTCCCAGTATCCCATTCCAACGGGGCGCCGCCTGGAGATCACGGAGGAGGAGCGAGCTGAATGCAGCGCTTCCCACTGAGTATGAGGCGTTCCGCAGGAAGGCCCGGCGGTTGATGGTATTGGCAAAACGTTGTTCAGGATTCATGACGTAAAGGGGCCGGACCGGATCAATAGCGGGTGATGGTTTCGTGAAGGTTGAGCAAGGCCCGGCAGACTGCCGTCATGGCGGCCAGCTCGGCGGGGTCTTTCGCATCCTTCGCTGGCTTCAGGCCGATGCCCAGCAACTTGGTCGCATCCTCCGGTGATTCGCGGTAACGCTTGAGCTGCTTCTCGTAGAGATTGGTCAGGAGCACTCCCTCCTCTTCGCTGCAAGCGCGGGAAAGGATGCGCAGTAAGGCAACATCGAGCCGATCCGAGAGCGGCTTCTCATCCTTCATCAGATCCTCTGCCAGGACACGTGCGGCTTCGACAAATGTCGGGTCATTCAGGAGATTGAGCGCCTGCAGCGGTGTGTTGCTACTGCTACGTGCGGCGGTGCATTCCTCACGCGCTGGCGCATCGAATGCCGCAAGCATCGGGTGCAGAAAGGAACGCTGCCAGTGCATGTAGAGACCGCGTCGATACTGATTGTCATTCTTATCATGCGAGTAGGTCCGCTTCGGGAAATTCATCTGCGCATAGTATCCGGCAGGCTGATAGGGTCGTGCTGAGCCACCACCGAGCTTGGCATTCAGTAGACCGGAAACGGCCAGCGCATTGTCCCGCACAAACTCAGCTGGGAGACGACGCGGATTCTGCCGCGCGTAGAAAACATTGTAAGGATCCAGCTTCATCAGGTCGGATGAGACATTCGATGACTGCTGATACGCCTTGGAGGTGACGATGGTCTTGATCAAATGCTTCACATCCCAGCCGGACTCCACGAACTCAACCGCCAGCCAATCCAGCAGCGCCGGATGTGTCGGCCACTGACCCTGGTTACCCAGGTCTTGCAGATCACGCGATAGCCCCTCGCCAAAGAACAGTGACCACACGCGGTTCACATAGGCGCGTGCTGTTAGTGGATTCTCCTCCGTGGCGACCCACTTTGCCAGATCCATCCGGGTGAGTCGCTCGCCCGGCTTTTCCGGCTTCGGTGCAGGCACCGCTTCGGTGAGAAACTCCGGCACTGCGGCCTGCACGATCTCGCCGGATTTATTTGTCCAGTCACCGCGTGGTAGCAGGCGAATGACACGTGGATTGGTCGAGACACTTGGCAGCGTGGTGCGGATCTGACCGTTCAGCTTCTTTTCTTCAGCGCGTAGCTTGTTGAGATTCGCATGAATCTCTTTCAACTCAGGAATGGTGGTGCGGTAGTGATCAAGCAGGACCTTTTTCTGGTTCGCATCCGGCTCCTTGCCCTTGCTCTTTTCGAACGCCCTCGCGACGCCATGCGGGAGGGCGGGTTTCTTGTTATCGGACTCCGATCGCTCCTTGCGCACATCCGCGAGCCACTTATCAAAGCCCTTCTCCAGCTCCGGCGTCGTCTTGTTGAACTTCGCATCCAGCGGCTTGATCTGCGCTTCCAGCTTTGCAAGCGCTTCCACCTGACTCGGCTCTGGCAATTTCAGCGCAGGCCCCCACCTCGAAACGAACATATCAGGATGATTCTTGATATCCGCGCCTTCATTGTAGCGACCGTCCCCATTGAAGGCACCCTTCTCATAGATGTCCGCGAAGAAGGCCTGCATCGAGTAGAAATCCTTCGCCGTAAATGGATCGAACTTATGGTCATGGCACTCCGCACAACCCATCGTCGAGCCAAGAAACGCCACCGAAGTCGAACGCACACGCTCCGCATAATACTTCGCGATATATTCCAAGTCCTGAATACCACCTTCCCCAGAGATTTGGTTCAGACGATTGAAAGTGGAAGCCACCCTGTCCTCCGTCGTGCGATCCTTCTTCAGGTCACCCGCAAGCTGTTGGATGATGAACTCATCATAGGGCTTGTTGTTGTTGAAGGCGTCGATCACGTAGTCGCGATACGGCGTTACATCACGCACCACATCATTGTGGTAGCCGTTCGTGTCCGCATAACGTGCCAGATCCAGCCAGTGCACCGCCATGCGCTCACCGTAGTGTGGCGAAGCCATTAGCATATCAATGTCCTTCGCGCCAGCCTTCGCACCTGTGGCAACCGGAGGCAGTCCCGTTAGATCGAGCGAAAGACGACGGCTTAGCGTATCCCGATCCGCCGGAGGAGAAAGCTTCAGACCCTCAGCCTCCAAGGCCGCGCTCATAAAGTTGTCGACCGGGTGTTTCTGACCCATATTCGGGACAGATGGGCGCTCTGGCTTGATGTAGGCCCAGTGCGATTCGTAAACGGCACCTTCCTTGATCCACTGCGCGAGGAGCTTCTTCTGTTCCGGACTGAGCGACTTGTGCGATTCCGGAGGCGGCATGATTTCGTCATCGTCATCGGAATTGATGAGGAAAACGAGTTCGGAGCCCTCCGAATCGCCGGGGATGATGGCTTCCTTGTCGACCGCCACCTCCCGAAGATCGAGTCGGAGTTTTGCCTCACGGGAAGCCTTGTCGGGACCGTGGCAGGCGAAGCAGTTCTCCGAGAGGATTGGCCGAATGTCGCGGTTATAGGAGAGCGGTTCGGCCGCCGTGACCGAGGTGGCGGCGACCGTGACGGTGAGCAAAATGAAGGCCAGACGCATCGATGCGAAAACGTGAATGTTTTCCCCGGTTTGTCCAGGAGACGATTTTGCGGGAAAATTAGTCACTATTGGGGTCAGGATGAAATATTTGCAGAACCGCCATTCCCCCTTTTATTTCAAAGTCATGATGTAGGCCATCACGTCGGCCAACTCTTGCGGCTTCAGGAGCACACCCATCGGCGGCATCGGCGACACCTGGCCGACAAAACCCTCGGCGATCGTCGCCCCCGGATCGACGAGGCTTTGCAAGATATAGTCCTCCCCCTTGCGCGTCGCGATGGTATCCAATGCCGGCCCGATTGGACCGCCAGCGCCGTTCACGACGTGGCAGCGGATACAGGCGGCAATCGGATGCGTCATGAATATTTTCTTACCGCTTACGACATCGCCTTTGACGACCTCAGGCTCGTTACTCGCGATGATCTCGTACTCGACCTTGCGGAGACTGACGTCGTCCCACCAGGCCTTGCCGGTGGCGGTGCCCCAACCACCGAACAGGCTATTGATGCTGATCGAATTGGCGGAGTCGGTCTCGAAACGTAGTTTGACCTGCGTCCAATCATTGGTCCCTTTTAGGGCCTTGGTGCGCGGCTGGCCCGGCAGCGCGTGCAGGGCCAAGAGAGCTCCGTGACCGCCACCAGCGACATTCTCGGTCTTGATCCAGCCGCTGAGTTCATACTCCGAGTTGCGATCTACCTTGAGATCAAAGTGGACGCTCGAGTCGGTGCCCTTGGATGCCGAAATTTCGATCGAATGCTTGCCAGTATGGGCGACGTCCGCAACCCGGTGTTGCGCCGAACCACGGTAGGTGCGCACCGCCCATCCGGCGGGCATGTCACCGGCCAGCTTCTCGAACGAACCGTTGCTGATCAACTCCTCGCCGAGCGTTGCCGGCCCCTTCTTCACTGCGCCGGCACCGGCGTTGCGCAGGCTCTGTAAGAGCCACTCGTCATCGGCATTGACTGGGTCGGTGAGCAACTTCTGTGCCGCCAATGCGACCGTCTCCTTATCCTCGAACTCGACCATCTTGTTAAAGGCGGCGAGGCGCACGATCAGGTCCGAGTCCTGCACCACTGCGGTATCGAAGAACAGCTGCAACGCTGCCGCGTCGTTGCCCAACGCGGTGATCGCGTTGCGGCGCAGCGCGGGGTCTTTGCTCAACAGAGCCAACTGGTGCGTCTCGGCATCGAGCGCACCGAGCCCGCTCAAGCTCCACAGCGCCTGGATCGCTCCGGCACCGCCAGCCTTGATCTTCGACTTCAATGCTGCCGTCGCGCCCTTCTTGCTGCCGTCGACCAACAATCGTTGTGCGGTCTGACGCCAGAACAAATTGTCGCTGTCCATCGCTGCTACCAGCTGTGCGTCGCTCGCGCCAGCCAGCGATTTGATCTTCGCCTCTGGCGCCTTGTCCCACACCACGCGGTAGATCCGCCCGTGGCCGCGATCGCGGTTCGGGTTGATGTGCGCATTCCCCTTGCCGCGCTTCGCGTCGTAGCCTGCGCGGTCTTTGCTCGGCGTCGGGTTGTGCTGGATGATGAAGTTATACCAGTCGGCGACCCACAGGTTGCCGTCGGGTCCCACTTCCGCCGCCACCGGCGAGAACCACTCGTCCGCCGAAGCCAGGAAGGCATAGCCGTTCTTGGCCTTGTAGCCCGCCCCGTCCCTCGAGAGATGGTATTTCCCGAGCAGATGCCCGGTCGGCCCGCCGATGAACGCCACCTGTTCGCGGAACGACTCCGGGAACCCCGCCGAGGTCGCCAAGGTCTGGCCGGCGCCCGCGGTGTAGTTATTGAAGGCATCCACCTGGCGGATGTTGGGCGTGATCGGGTGGAACGAGCGGTCCGGTGCGATCATCTTCGCGCTCATGCCCTTCTTACCCTTGGGGTAAGCGGTGGCGCGGATGCCACAGAAAAAGCTCGGGTTGTTATTGGCGGTCGAACCAAATACATCCCCCGCCGAGTTGAAGCCGAGGCCCCAGGTGTTGTTGTTGAACTGGTGCAGGAACTCCAACTGCGAGCCGTCGGGCTTCATGCGGAATGCGCCGGAACCAAAGCGCTTCTCCTCGCCGCCGACCGTGCCGTTGAAGGCCGAGTAACCGACCGTGCCCCAAATCCAGTTGTCGAAGCCGTAGCGCAGGTTCGATGGCCCGGCATGCGTGTCGCCGATCCCCCACCCCGTCGTCAACACCTCGCGCACGTCCGCCTTGTCGTCGCCGTCGGTGTCCTTCAGGAACAGGAAGTCGGGCACGTGGGCGACGATGATTCCGCCACGCGAGAAAGTGATCGAGGTCGGGATATTCAGGCCTTCGGCGAACACCGTCACCTTGTCGCACTTGCCGTCGCCGTTGGTGTCCTCGAGGATTTTGATCTTGTCGTTGCCGACCCGGTCGGGCGTCATCTCGTTCGGATAATCGACCGTCTCGGCAACCCACAGGCGGCCGCGCTCGTCCCAGGCGAGGCCGATCGGGTTGATGATGTCCGGCTCGCTGGCGAACAGCTCCAGTCGGAAGCCCACCGGTGCCTGGGTGTAGTCCATGCTGTCCTCCGCCTTGAGCGGGAACTGGTAAGGCAGCGGCTCGGGGCGCTTCTCGTAGTTGGCGATGTCGCCGCGCTTCTCATACTTCAGCGGTGCGCGCCCCTTGATGAACTTCTCGTAGGCCGCCTTGCGCTCGTCGCCCACCGACCATAAAATCCCCGCCTTGAGCAACTGGTGGAAAGCCGTCTGCTTCCAGACCCGCTCGTCGTGCCCGGACGCGGTGTAGAACACGCGGCCCTTACCTTGGGTGCGCACCCAGGTCCACGGCTCGGGTTCCGTGATGTTGTCATCCTTCCCCGCGAGCTCGCGCACCATCAGCACGCTGCGGTCTTTCTCGTTGTGATTCTTGTGCTTGTAGGTCTCATCCCAGGCCTCGAATTCCGTGACGCCCGTCATCGCCGGGTGCTTGGCATCGACCACCTTGGCGGTGAAAGTTCCAGTCTTGTGGCTGGCGAAACGGCCCCCCACCAACTGGTCGAAGCCGGGCTCGTTGCCGAAACACGCGCTGGCGCAATGCACCGGCACGAAGCCCCCGCCGCCTTCGACGTAGCCCTTCAGGTTCTTCCACTGCTGCGGGGAAATTTTGCCGTGGTTCGCATAGAGCAGCACCGCGTCAAATTTGCTCAGATACGCCGCATCGCCGAGCGCCTCCTCGACGTTCGTCACGTAATCAAAGTAGATCGCATCCCGCCCGAGCGCCTTCGACAACATCGGGTAGTACTTGTTACTGTTGTGATGCTCGCTCTCGTGGCCGAGGAACAGCACGCGGATCGCGCCTTCCTTCGGAGTTGAAGTTGAAGTTGGAGCGACACGCACGGCGAGGGCCAGGGCTAGGGCGCCAAGGAACAAGGCGACGGTAAGGGACAATATACGGGCTATTTTCATGACTTGATGGAACTTGAAATTGTTGAATTGAGAGAGTTTGTGATTTTAATGCAGCGACCACTCGGGCAGCTTGATCAACTCGCCGCCCTTGAGCGCCGATTCGTGTGAGAGAATGCCGGTCAGCGTGATGTTCGCCGACTGCACCGCGTTCGGGTAGGCGGCGTCGCCGCTCTGCAGCATTTTGACAAAATGGTGCGCCAGGTGCGGATGCGATCCGCCGTGTCCGCCGCCCTGTGTGTAGCTGAGGTGATCCTCACCATCCTCGCCGCCATAGACGCCGCCGGTGGTGAAGTGGGCGATCTCTTTGGGAAGAAGATGCCCAAAGTCCGGGCACTCGACCTTCTCAGGGATCTCCGGCTCAGGCTTCTTCGCGGTATGCACCACCAGCGGATCGCCCTCGATCAATGGCCACTCGACCGACTTCTCCGTGCCGTAGACTTCGATGCTCTCGCGATACTGGCGTGCGACATCGAACAGCGAGCGGTGCACTTGCGCGCTAAGATCCGAGTCTTTAAATTTGATGTGAGTCGTCTCGACTGCGAACGGCGATCCGTAGCAATCGTGCATCTCCTCGGCGATCGTCCCCGAGGGGAAGCAACTCACGTATTCCGCCTGGTTCTGTGCCAGCCCCAACACCGGACCGACGCAGTGCGTCGCGTAGTGCATCGGCGGCAGACCGGGCCAGTAGCCGGGCCAGCCCTCCATGTCCTGCTGGTGACTGGCCTTCAAAAACTGCAGCTTGCCGAGTTCTCCCTTTTTATAGAGTTCCTGCATGAACAAGAATTCGCGGGCGTAGAGCACCGTCTCCATCATCATGTACTTGAGCCCGGTAGATTGGGTCAGTTCGACGATCTCCTGACACTCCTCTGCGGTCGTCGCCATCGGCACGGTGCAGGCGACGTGCTTCCCAGCTTTCAATGCCGCGATTGCTTGCGCGCCGTGATCCGGGATCGGGGTGTTGATATGGACGGCATCGATGTCCGGATCGGCCAAGAGATCCGCGAAATCCGTATATCGTTTGTCGATCCCATACTGGTCGCCGACCTCATCCAGCTTCGCCTGGGTGCGCTGGCAGATGGCCGCCATGTTTGCGCCGGGGTGGCGTTGATAGATCGGGATGAATTCGGCTCCAAAGCCGAGCCCGGCGATGGCGATGTTGATAGGTCTCGTTTCACTCATAGAAGATCTTGTGTAGGTCGGCAATCATACACCGCAAAAACGCCCCGTCTTGGTGGAGTCGGACATTTTTTATGCTGAATGAGACATTCAACGCCCACCCTGAGACCTCGCCAAGGCAATTGCGACCCTCCCTACGCCCAACAGCTGACAAATAGACCGAAACCAACCCCCTTTCACCCCCCTCCGCTCCGGTCCAAGGGCGGCTTTAAAGCCCTCCCGCCAAAAGCAAATTCTAGCAGCCAGCCGCCCCCCGGGGAAGCGCGTGTGATCGCAGGGAATAATCAGACGTCCTTTGTGCTTGCCGCGTTGGAGCTGAATGCCGGCACCGGGGCCGGTTGCGTACCAACTCCAGCCCTTCTGTTTAGCGGATGGTGTTAAATCTTTTGCCTTGGCCCACGTCTTACCATCGTCATCTCCCGATCAAACGACACAGCATGGCGTAGAAGTCGCGGGTCCGCCGCAGCGGACCCACGACTGCCAACGCAGATCCAGCGCGGACGAAACCAGTTCCTCTACATCGTGAGAATCGTTGGGTCTTGAATCCCAGGAAAGTCAGGGTCGTATGACCCGGTAGAACTGCTCCGTGGTTCCAGGCGGAAGAAGTGAATCCTTGAACTCGGTAAAGTCTTCTCCCTCCTCGCCGACCACACCATCGTCGAGTTCGATCCAATTAATCAAATCTGAAGATGATTCGACCACGTAAGTTCGGCCCGGTGTGGATTCGAAACGTAAAGTGACGGATGGACCGGCGTCATCATAGGTGATATTAACGATCCGGAAGAATTCGGGCCCAACATCGATCTTCATGGAGTAGACCGGCGGGCTGCCGGCATCCACGTCGCCCAGGGCCACGATGCCGACGATGTCGCCGCCGCTGATGCCGAGATCGGTCCACTCGCCGCCGCCCTGTTCGCCGAAGACGTTGTCGATCGGATAGTAGCCAGGAACAGGGATCTCAATGGAGAACGCCTGGCTCTGGGGACAGCAGTTGGCTTGGCCGCTGACCGGTCCGTCCGGGGTGTCCAGGACGAAGAAGTTGGTGTCGTCCGCTCCGATGTGGATGTTGTAGGTGCCGGTGGGTGCCGAGGTGAAATCGATGTAGCCGTTGACCCGCACTGTGAAGTTTTCGCCACCGGTGATGAAGGGCAGATTGTGGTTGGAGATGGTAGTGCCACCGGGGCCATGATCGAGATAGGGTACGAGGTCCTGCTGCGAATCGAACGGCTCGGGCACGCCGGAGGTGTGCACATCGTAGTTGTTCTGGGCGGTGTTGTTGAGGATAACGCCCCCATCGTAGTGATTCTCCTGATAGTCCAGACCGGGATTGTCGAAGTCCGGGGCATAACGACCGATTTCACCGTCGGGGTTATTGATGGGAAGGAAAGAGGGCTGGACGGTGACGATCGGATCATCGGCGGGGTTGTGCGGGTCGGTGCCCACCTGAACCTCAAAGCCGTCGGGGGTCCGGCCACCATCGGTATCCGCATTGTTGGGATCGGTGCCGGTGTCGTTCGCATCGACGAAGACTCCGGTGTTGGTCTCGACGTTGTCCTTTAGCCCGTCGTTGTCGGTGTCGTCGTTGTTTGGGTCGGTCCCGTTGGTGATTTCGTCGCTGTCGTTCAGGGTGTCCCCGTCGGTGTCCGGCAGCAGCGGATTGGTGCCGTGGACCAACAACTCATCAGGGCTGTTGAGTCCGTCACCGTCGTCATCTCCCGCGGAGATGTCGTCGAGATTGCCGACCAAGTCTAACTCCAGGGTGTCGGGGATGCCGTCCCCGTCGGTGTCAGCGCTGACTATTCTGGCAGGGTCCACGAACTCCGTCTCAATGCGAATATAGAGCTCGGTGTAGGGAAGGGCATGGTTCTCGTTTCCATACTCCCAAAGGAAGGAGGTGTCGTTGTTCGCACCGTCCGTAACCAATTGTCCATAGCTGAAGCCCTGAACGGCCCTGTGGCCACCCCCTTCAGGGGTTCCCCAGGGGAAGGTGAAGACGCGGCTTCCGCCGTTTCCACCAAGCACGATGTCCCTAGTATTTCCATCAGTGCGAACGCCAGGATCCATATCAGGAAGTCCAGCGCCGTCCACAACCTCGTGTTCCACGTCGTATGCGGGGTCATCGAAGTTTCCGCGCCAGGTGGCCTGGTCGATCGGACGCCAGCGCACTTCCGAATAGGCGGTGCCCTCCGGGTTCGCGGCGCGGCTAATCCGGATTTCCACTTTGGTCAGATCAACGCCCGAGGCGTCGAGCAGGGCGTTAATGAGGTCGTCGCTATACATCGCCGGCGAGAAGGCACCAGGGGTGCCAAGTCCGGTGATCACGTCACTGACGCTTCCCTGGCCATCGTTGTCAAATTCCCACCCGTCGCGACCGCTGCCGACCAGCAGCCAGCTGGTCTTCTCTCCGTCTCGCTCTTCCTGGTGAACATAGCCCTCAAACGCATCATCCCCTGCGAGGAACACGTAGTTTCCGGTCGGCAGGATGCTGAGGGTGTGCAACTCCGCGATGCCTTCCGGCACATCACCGCCATCCAGCGGATCGGTCCCCTGGGCGACCTCCGTGCCGTCGCCGATGCCGTCTCCGTCGCTGTCCGCATCAAGCGGATCGGTCCCGTGCGTGTTGACCTCGTCGCCGTCGCTGAGTCCGTCGCCGTCGCTGTCGGCGTTGAGCGGGTCGGTTCCGGTGTCACCGGTGCCGACAAAGATTCCGGAGTTTGATTCAACACCGTCGAGCAAGCCGTCGTCATCCGAGTCGTTGTTGTTCGGGTCCGTGCCATTGACGAACTCGTCGAAGTTGCTGGCCCCATCGCTATCCAGATCGGTGTCAGCGTCAGCGGGATCGTTGGGATCGAGCCCGTTGGCCAATTCGTAGATGTCGGTCATTCCGTCACCGTCGGTGTCGGCGATCAGTTCAATACCCACGCTGTCGATTTCCCAGTTGGGTGTGGCGGTCCCCACGGCACCCTGATCGTTGGCCATCAACAGCTGGAGCTGGATCGTGTCCCCGGCGCTCAACGCAATTGGGCCGGCGACGCTGGTGATGAAGGTTCCCGCGGCGTGGCCGGCGGAAATACCGCCCCATCCTTCCCCACCAGTAAGGGCATGTTCGCCTCTGAGGGCGAGTTGGGTATACCCGTTCTCGGTAAACTCGGAATTTGGAACCACCGTGAACGGTCCTCCATTGATGCTGGTGAACAGCGCACCGGCATCCCAATTATCACCCTCAATATCGTAACGATGGTCCATGGTCACCCGGTAGTCTCCATCCGCATCGATCGCGAGCACCGGGCTCGTCAATCTTGTATGCTCGTTAGGCGCCCCGTTGCCTGAACCGTCTGTGGACCATGTTCCGGGTCCCGCATTGTAAACCCATGGATTGTCATGAGCCTCATTGGTGACAGTGAATCCACCGTCGCTCTCGGAAAAATCGTAGATGTGGGTCGTGGACGCGGGCGGCGCAGTGATGGCGGCCTGCCAAAGATTCTGTGCATCTTCTGGTGTCAGGACCCGGTCGAGCCAAATTGCGACCTCATCTTGTGCTCCTGAGTGGGTGGTTGAATCACCAGCATTACTGCGACGTCCACCAATTTTGGCCATGCCAGTATCCGTTCCCCAGCCAACTGAGTCTGGCTGCAAATTTCCAGTGCGGTCGACCCCGTTTACCCAGAGCCTGAAGTTAGCTGCCCGTTCGGCCCCCGTAGCACCACTGGTGGAAGCAATGATATGGAACCAGCCTGAGTCAGCATTGATCAAGCGGCGGTCCGGTCCGCTGTTGTCTTCCAGATAGAGGGTTCTCTCGGCATCGGCACCTGCCTGAGTCGGGTCTACTGCGAGAACCAGTCCGTTGTTCCCAGTCACGATTTGAAAGCTCTTTGTCGGATCCGTGAGGTTGTTGGTGAAGATCCGATCACCGCCCTGCGAAGATCCTGCTTTTAGGAACATCGCCACAGTGATTGCGTTGGCACCATAATCGTTTCCATCTCCAAGGGTGATGTGGCCGGCATTGTTGCTTGCATGAGAGAGATTCGCTGAACCTCCCACACCGGGAACTGCGATGCCATCGAAAACCTCAAGTGGGCCCGGTGCTCCGACCATAGGTCCGTTAGCATAGTTGCCATTATATACACCCGGCGCTGCATTTCCGGTGCTGTCGACTGCGCCTCCTGCCGTGCTGGTTTCGTTCAGTTCGTAGTAGTAGTTCGGCGCCATGGCCAAAACTGCATCCTGATAGGTCGTCGGTGGTGCGGAGACGCCGAACTGGAGATTGTCGATCCGCATGCGCGTCGCGGCCGTGTACTCAATCTCGATCTCATCGAAGGTGATGTCCTCGAAACCAAAGAAATTATTCGGGTTATCAATGCTGACGGTTGTCTCGAAAGATTCGACCTCCTCGCCATTCAATTTAGCGGTGATGGTTGCCGGGGTGGGAGGTTGGGCGATTAGCGCAAATGCGGCTGAGGTGAGCGGACTCCCAAACTGGATTGAGAACGGGTTGACCTCGGGTTCGCCGGTGCGAAGATTGGACCCGGTGATGTTTTGCCAATCGGGATTATCGCCGGTGCGGTAATTCAGGTTGGGCAGAAACGTCGCCCCCAGATCGGCCCACTCCGTCGATACCTGCGCCGTGTCCGCAATCCCGGGCACTTCGTCGAAGGCGATCGTGCTGACCGGCTCGGCGAGACCACTCGGACTCAAATCGATAGGATCAGCAACGCCAGTCGAGCTAGCACTGAGGAAGGCCAGCAAGGCGAGGCAGGGGATTGGGAGCAAGCCAGGCTTGCCGGAGAATTGGATCTTTTTCATGGTTGGATTTTTGAAGGGACAAGGAGCGGTAAATAGTCGGGACTTGGCTGCGGTCTTCATCGCTTCTTTTCTAGCGTTGAAGTCGGCGCCGAAGCTGAGCCCAATGTTGATTAGCTTTCCGAACATGCAGAGACTGAAGCAGACTCGCGGGCAGATGAATAGTATCATTGCGCCAAGCGTGATCTTGAGCTAAAACGCAAATGACTGGATCGGCTGCGCCCCGGTGCGGAGTCTGCGGCAAGCTGTTTTTGATGCCAACGCATTGCCGGGCGCTGATACGATAAGCCTACGGGCGATTCGTTCGGAAAGAGCCGGCGGGCAGGCCTTCTTTATTGATGAGGTTTGGCTCGGCTTCCTGGTGCCAGGCGAATCTTGCTACGGTCGGTTTGGCGATGGCGTCGCTGGAAACAACGACGGTGTTGCCGTCGATCACGGCTTGGGCTTTGACGAATTTTCCGTCTTCGCCCGCGATCTCAAACCAGTCAAGGGGCTTGGCGTCGCGCGAGGCGAGGCCGCTTCCGGTATGGTTGAAACTCAGGCGAATCTTGCCGCCTTCGATAGCCATCGACTTGTAAAGGGGGCCGGAGTAGACGAGGTCATCCTGGCCATAGTCTTTCGCAAGAGCCCAGAGCGCGAGGCGCTTGCCAACGTCTTGTTTGTTTTTCGGATGGATGTCGGCGACATTACCAATGTCCGAGATGACGGCCATGCCGGTGTGGGGAATATCGAGCGCGGCGGTCTGAGCCTCCCAGAGCTGGGGCAGAGCGAGTTCCATGCCGCCGCCGTAGCGACAGGGCGCGATCTGCACAAAGTAGAAGGGAGCGTCGGGGCGGAGGAAGACGTTGCGCCAGGATTGGATGAGCGCCTGCATTTTGTCGAAGTAGCGCATGCCGTCGCCGTTGTTCGATTCGCCCTGGTACCAGGTGGCGCCGCGCATGGCGAAAGGGACAAGGGGGTGAATCATGGTGTTGTACAGAAGCGTAGGATTGTTGGCCCCTGGGCCGAAAGTGGCTATTGTGCCGACGAGTTCGGTGCCCGGCTTATAGCGCCAGGGACCGGCCAGGCCGATGCGATCAGTTTCCTCGGAACCGGCGACACAGAGGGCCATGGCGTCGGGCTTGCCCGACAGGCCGCGGGAGCCAAACGTGTCGATGACACGTACGGTGATGGTGTTGGCGCCGGCTTTGACAAGGTTGGCAGGGATGCTGTAAACGCGCGGATCCCTATATTTGTTGATGGGGGTGGCGCCCACGCGCTGGCCGTTGAACCACGTAACATCGCCTTCGAGGATGCGGTCAAGGTGCAGCACGAGATTCTTACCCGCCCACGATGCGGGAACGTCAATGGTTTTGCGGAACCAAACCATACCCCTGAAGTCGGGCAGGCCCGCTTTTCCCCATGCGTTGGGGATCTCCATGGTTTTCCAACTGCTGATATCAAGGTCAGGACTCGACATTTTGCGAGCGAGTTCGTCGTTGGCTTTTGCCTCACGTAACGCATCCAGGCTACTCGCGGCAAGTTTGTTCTTCTTTATATCGTTCTTGGTGATGGCCGGCATATTGTGAAGAATATCCTGGGCTTCGGCGATGCGTTCGATCATGCCGGGTATGCGCGAGATTTCTTCCTGGCGCGTCCAGGTTTCAATGATCGTGCCGCCCGCGGAGGCGTTGATCAGGCCGACAGGCACTTCGATGGACTGGTTGATTTCGCGTCCGAAGTAATAAGCGACGGCCGAGAAGTCCCCGATGGTCTCGGGCGAACAGGCTTGCCATTGGCCGACAACGTCGTCCTGGGGATCGGTGGACAAGGGGTTGGGGCGCGGAACGACAAAAAACCGGATGTTGGGGTGGTTGGCTGCTTTGATTTCGGCTTTGCCGTTGGCCGAGCGGCTAACGGACATTTCCATGTTAGACTGGCCGGAGCAGAGCCAGACCTCGCCCACGAGAATGTCGGTGAGGCGAATGGTCTCATCGCCAGCCTTAACGGTCATCGTCAGCGGACCTTTGCCGCTTTCGAGGGCCGGCAGGGTAACGCGCCAGCGCCCTTCCGCGTTCGCGCGGGTGCGGGCGGAGTGCGGGCCAACCTCAACGGTGACAGTGCGGCCGGGCGCGGCCCAGCCCCAAACTGGCAGAGGCTGGTCGCGTTGGAGAACCATGTGGTCGGTGAAGATGCCTGCCGTTCGGAATGCCGGCTGCGGCTCATCGGCGTGCAGGCGGTGGAATGCGGTGCCGCCAAGTAACAGGGCGGCAATCATTGTGGTTAGGATTGCTTTTCGTAATCGGATGTTCTGCATGATTGTTAGGAAATTGAGAGAATGTTCAGTCGCTTGCGAGTTGAGGTGGAGAAATAAGTTTGAGCAATTCGTCACAGACATCGATTCGAATACAGAGATAAAGACAGGCTTAAAATACTTGCCCCGTCTTGGTGGAGTCGGACATTTTTCATGCTGAATGAGACATTCCACGCCCACCCTGAGACCTCGCCAAGGCAATTGCGACCCTTCCTACGCCCAACAGCTGACAAATAGACCGAAACCAACCCCCTCCCCCCCCTGGTACCCCCCCTCCGCTCCGGTCCAAGGGTGCGCCCGGGGAAAGACATCGATGAAACTTCTAGTTTCATAAGAGTCTATGGGTATCATCCTTCGCCGCGAGCGTACTGATACCCAGTGCTGCAACAAAAGCGAGCCGACCTAGAAAATGAGATGTAGCCCTTATAAGTCGCTACCAAATACACAATTCCGCGCCCATGTCGCGCGCAAAATCGATCAGGCCATGGAGCCACGATGTAACAAGGCTCGATCACGACTGACCTTCAGTCGGATGAAGGCTCTCTTTTCGATGTGATTCGTTACATTAGGATTTTCTGGACCACCTTGCCATGCACATCGGTGAGGCGGAAGTAACGGCCTTGGTAGCGGTAGGTGAGCTTCTCATGGTCGATGCCGAGCAAGTGGAGCATGGTGGCGTGGAAATCATGTACGTGAACGGGGTCCTCGATGATGTTGTAGCCGTATTCATCGGTTTTACCGTGAGTGATGCCGGGCTTGATGCCGCCGCCTGCCGCCCATGTGGTGAAGCAGCGCGGGTGGTGATCACGGCCTGCGCCGCTGGATCCAAACTTGCCCTGGGTGTAAACGGTGCGCCCGAACTCGCCACCCCAGATGACCAAGGTGTCCTCGAGCAAGCCGCGTTGTTTTAAGTCTTTGATCAGTCCGGTGGAGGCGCGGTCAGTATCGCGGCACTGAGCGGTGAGGTGGGGCACGAGATTGTCGTGGTGATCCCATCCCTGGTGGAAGAGCTGGGTGAAACGCACGCCGCGCTCTGCCATGCGGCGGGCCATCAGACAGTTATAGGCGTAGCTCCCTGGGCGGGTGACATCCGGTCCGTAGAGATCGAGTACGTGTTTTGGCTCCTTGGAAATGCCCGCCAGATCAGGCACGGACATCTGCATGCGGTAGGCCATTTCATACTGCTTGATACGGGTTTGGATTTCAGGATCGAGCACGCGGTCCATGTGCTGCTGGTTCATGGCGGCGAGGTTATCGAGGAACTTGCGGCGCATGTCGCGCGGCACGCCGTCCGGGTTTCTGAGGTAGAGCACGGGATCACCGGCAGAGCGGAAACGAACGCCCTGGTGGCTGGTGGAAAGGAAACCGCTGCCCCAGAGGCGATCGTAAACTGGCTGGGATTGCTTTCTGCCGCTACCTTTGGAGACCATGACGACGTAGCCGGGGAGGTTGGCGTTTTCCGAGCCAAGTCCGTAGGTCAGCCAAGAGCCCATACTCGGGCGTCCGGGGATCTGGGATCCGGTCTGGAAAAAGGTGATCGCAGGGTCGTGGTTGATCGCCTCGGTATGCATCGATTTGATGTAACAAATGTCATCTGCGATCTCTCGGTTGTGTGGCAGCAGTTCGCTGATGGTGGCGCCGCTTTTGCCTGCCTGGGCGAACTTGAATGGGGATTTTGTGAGCGGGAAACTCTTCTGGTTTTTGGTCATGCCAGTGACACGTTGGTCGCCGCGGACTTCGCTGGGCAGCTCCTTGCCGTGGAGTTTTTCGAGTTCGGGTTTGTGGTCGAACAGATCGTGTTGCGACGGACCACCGGACTGGAACAAATAGATCACTCGTTTCGCCTTGGGCGCGATGCCGGGGAATACCCGGTCCGGGGTCTCTGAGGGTGATGCGGAAAGGCCGGTAGATCCGAGCATGTGGGCGAGCGCGGCACCTCCGATACCGGTCGCGGATTTTCCGAAAAACTGACGACGGTTGATCGCTAGGTCATTTTCTAACAATGGGTCCGAGAACGGGTTCATGGTTTGGTAATGGTTTCGTCAAGGTTGAGGAACATGAGAGAGACTTGCATCCAGGCGGCTTGCTGGATGGGATCGAGTCCGGGAGGATTCGGGAACTGCCCTTGCTTGAGCAGTTTTTGTGCATCGGCGGGATTGGCTTTGAAGTAGGTAAGCTGTTGTTCAAGAGCTTTGTTCAGCAATGCGACTTCTTTGCCGGTTAGTGGGCGTCTGATGATGTGTTGACCGAGGTGGGCGAGTCGCTGAGCTGAGTCTGGGAGCAGCATGGCGGTGGCGGCGATCATGCGTGCACTTTCCAGGTAGGTGACATCATTGAGCAGCGCGAGTGCTTGCAGCGGGGTGTTGGTGGTATCGTGTCGCACCGAGCATATTTCTCTGTTAGGGGCGTCAAAGATGCTGAGTGTGGGTGGTGCCGAGCCCCGTTTCCAGAAGGTATATATGGAGCGGCGGTAGAGCTGGGAGCCGGTGTCCTGTCTGTAGACGGTGGTGCCTAAAGGTGATTTACGCACAGCGGCATCGCTACTGCCAGTCTCAGCCCACATGCCAATGGGCTGGTAAGGGCGAGCGGGGCGACCGCCAATGTGCTCATGGAGCAGACCGCTCAGCGCGAGTGCTTGGTCACGGATGGCGTAGCCAGAGAGTCGCTTGCGCGGGAAGTATGAGAGCAGGTTGTTCTTGGGATCTCTTTCCAGGGTTTCGAGTTTCCGTTTAGACACTTGACGGTAGGTTTCGGAGGTCACGATCTGGCGGATGAGTTTCTTGGTATCCCACTTCTGATCCATCCACTGGCGGCTTAACCAATCGAGCATTTCCGGGTGGCTGGGCACGGAGCCTTGGAGTCCGAAGTCTTCTGAAGTGGCGACGATGCCGGTGCCGAACAATTGCTGCCAAAAACGGTTCACCATGACTCGTGAGGTTAAGGGGTTTTCCGGAGAACTTATCCACTGGGCCAGGCCGAGGCGGTTTTTAGGATGTTTTGCAAATGAAGGAAGTGCCTTGGGCATACCGGGAGGAATAATGCCGAGTTTCTTATTGGGATGAAGGTAATCACCGCGCTCTAACAGGTAGGTGGGACGGGGTTTGGGCAGTTCCTTGCTGATCATCACGTGAGCGGAGGCAGTCGTTTCACCCGGTCCGAGGTCCTTGATGACGAGCAGGGGGTGGGCTGTGACACCGCTGACAAAGCCGCCAGGAGTAGCGCTGTCTTCGGTGCTGTTGAAGAAGGCGTAGAAGGAAAAGAATTCTTTCTGGGAAATGGGGTCGTATTTATGATCGTGGCAGCGAGCGCAGCCCATGGTGAGGCCGAGCATTGCGGTGGAGACTGTTTCAACGCGGTCGATGGTGTTTTCCACCTGAAATTCCTCGGTCAGCGCACCACCTTCGGTGTTGACGCGGTGCAGTCGGTTGAAGGCGGAGGCGACGAGTTGATCCGGGGTGGGCTTAGGGAGCATATCACCAGCAAGCTGCCAGGTGAGGAAATCGTTGAAGGGGAGATTGCTGTTCATCGCGCGGATCACCCAGGTGCGCCAGGGATACATGTGCCATGTCCAGTCGTGTTGGTAGCCGGTGGTGTCTGCGTAGCGCGAGGCTTCCAACCAGTTGACCGCCATGTGCTCGCCGTAGCGGGGGGATGCGAGGAGGTCGTCCACGAGTTTCTCGTAGGCAGCCGGCGCTGCATCGGCCAGATACGCCTTGGCGATGGCATCGGTAGGCGGAAGACCTGTTAGGTCATAACTGACGCGACGTAACAGGGTGGATTTGTCGGTGGGTGCGGAGATGCTCCAGCCGAATTCTTTGAGCTCGCGGGCGATGAAGTGATCGATCGGGTTGGTTGATTTGATGCCCTCGATCTTGGGTGGTGTGACGGGTTTGATCGGGAGGAACGCCCAGTGAGATTCGTATTTGGCACCTTGTTCGATCCAGCGTTTGATCAGATCCCTTTCGTTGGCGGTCAGTTGCTTGAGGTGGGAATCGGATGGCGGCATGACCTCCTCCTTGTCCTTGGTGGTGATGCGGTGCCAGAGAACGCTTTGCTCCGGTTTCCCGGGAACGATGGCATAGCCTTCTGTTTCCTTGAGCTTGCCGTAGGCAGAATCGGCAAGATCCAGGCGCAGGCCAGAGTCGTTTTTCTTAATATCCGGGCCGTGGCAAGCAAAGCACTTGTCAGAAAGGATCGGGCGGATTTCATGGTTGTAGGAAACCTCCTTGCCGTGCAGGGGCAAGAACACACTGAAGAGTGTGACTAGGATGGAGAAACGGCAGATATTCATCTATGGGTGGAGACGCAAAAGTCGCTCACGATGATGTGGCGAATCGTATGGCGGGAACACATTTTCTATTTATGGGGAAAGAGGTCGGTCCTTGAAGTTTGAATTTCATGTCTCTCGCTACGGTTCCTCCTCATTGATCCATCCACACTCTACGACTTCATACCGAGGCATCATTCACCGATTTACCGGCCATGTAATGAGGGCCTTGGCGTCGCGCGAGGCGAGCCCGCTTCCGGTATGGTTGAAACTCAGGCGAATCTTGCGGCCTTCGATAGCCATCGATTTGTAGAGGGGGCCGGAGTAGACGAGGTTGTCCTGGCCATAGTCTTTCGAAAGAGCCCAGAGCGCGAGGCGCTTGCCAACCTCTTGTTTGTTTTGCGGATGGATCTCGGTGATGTTGCCAATGTCCGAGATGACGGCCATGCCGGCGTCCGTAACTTGATCTTATAACAGATGTAATTTTTCTCTTTGTAAAAGTAAACGGCAGCATAAATTTGTGTTTAATTAACTTTTTCGTTACTAAAGGAATCAGGGTCTATACCCAATTTTACTATTTTAATATTTTCGCCGGGACTCGTTGAAAAGCTAATAAGAGATCCTGTAAGGTCTTCAGATTTTGTCCCGTTCCTGAAAAGAGTTATAGCATTGCCAGGCCATGGGTTCCTTATTCTGCATGTACCACCAAGCTGAGCGTCTATTAGATTACTGCTGCGATGATCCCCGTAATCGCCCTGAATCATATTCTTTTTAAAAATCGGATCCGCTTCAAAGGTATTTATTGCAAGTTCCCAATCGCCACCGTCCAGGGCTTGATCTCTGCTTTCAAGAGTGAGTACATCAGGGCTTGCGGCTACGCGGTTTAAGTTTTTATTTTTCATTCATTTCTATTATACCTAGCTTCCAGGGCAAAGATGGATAGTCCGTGTCTAATTCATTTTTGTTGATCCCCTGAATTAACCATTTGCAACTTTTCGGGTTATATTCTAGAAATTGGTTGTAACCTATACGGATTACTTCTCCATGCGATACCATTTCTGTCCACTGTTCTGAATCTTCGGTATAGTTTAACTGATTTTCAGTTGCATAATTATCGGTAACTTTGGTCCAGGGACCTTCCAGGTGCTTTGCTTTTGCTAAGCCAAACGAACGCACTCCATTGTTGTTTAGTTCGTAAATCATGTGGTACTCCCTTTTGTCTATTACCTTATAAACATGAACTGCTTCATGAATGTCAGATATTACCTTTTTACTTGTACTCCAGTTGTTAGGGAAGTCTTCCGTTTTTGTTGAACGAACCATTACTCCGTTGTGTCCTTCAGTATAAAAAAGATAAACTCTTTCTTCATCGGAAATTACCCAAAAGTCTATCCATTTTCCTTTTGCATCCTTTTCCATTAGATTCTGGTACGCGGTCCATGTGTTAGGATTATCAATTTCTATGTTGGTCGAAAAAACTGGTTGATAATTGGAATCGCGGTTTTGATAGATTAAATACCACTTTTTTTGAGGTGTGAAAAAGAAAATCTGGGGAGCGCAACCATATCTCGTTTTTCCCCTTATCTGTTTTAATTCGAAGCGAGGCGCTGAGTTCAGTTCGTTAATATTTTTTGCAGATGCGTAAGCAGTTATATATTCGTTATTGCCTCGAGCTGTATAAAACAGATGCCAGGCATTTTTGTAAAAAACAATGCTTGGATCCTTTACTGCAATTTCGTCGAATGAATCTTTTGCACCTTTTTCCAAAATCGGATTTGAAATGGTCCAGGAGTAACTAGTAGGCTGTGTTTTTTCTTGACCATTAGCTCCATTACAGAGCGTTAATAGAATTAAGGGAATTGTATATATATTTTTCATGTATGTAGTTTTTAGTGGTATTTAAATATCTAATTTAAAAAAATTACACCCAATATATCGTGGCGTTAGATGCCATCTCCGCTATGCCAATCGCAACCCCTACGGGCGATTCGTTCGGAAAGGTCCGGCGGGCAGGCCTTCTTTATTGATGAGGTTTGGCTGGGCTTCCTGGTGCCAGGCGAATCTTGCTGCGGTCGGTTTGGCGATTGCGTCGCTGGAGACGAGAACGGTGTTGCCGTCGATCACGGCTTGGGCTTTGACGAATTTTCCGTCTTCGCCCGCGATTTCAAACCAGTCGAGGGGCTTGGCGTCGCGCGAGGCGAGCCCGCTTCCGGTATGGTTGAAACTCAGGCGAATCTTGCTGCCTTCGCTAGCCATCGATTTGTAGAGGGGGCCGGAGTGGACGAGGTCTTCCTGGCCGTAGTCCTTGGCGAGAGCCCAGAGCGCGAGGCGCTTGCCAACGTCTTGTTTGTTTTGCGGATGGATGTTGGCGACATTACCAATGTCCGAGATGACGGCCATGCCGGTATGGGGAATATCGAGCGCGGCGGTCTGGGCCTCCCAGAGCTCGGGGAGAGCGAATTCATTGCCGCCGTAGCGATAGGGCGCGATCTGCACGTAGTAGAAGGGGGCGTCGGGGCGCAGAAAGACGTTGCGCCAGGATTGGATGAGCGCCTGCATTTTGTCGAAGTAGCGCATGCCGTCGCCGTTGTTCGATTCGCCCTGGTACCAGGTGGCGCCGCGCATAGCGAAGGGGGCGATGGGATTAATCATCCCGTTGTAGAGCAGCGTGGGACGATTCGGGTCGTGGCTGCGCATCTTACCGATGAGTTCGACACCCGGCTTATAGCGCCAGGGACCGGCCAGGCTGATGCGATCAGTTTCTTCGGAACCGGCGACACAGAGGGCCATGGCCTCGGGATTGCCCGACATGCCGCGGGGGCGAAACGTGTCGATGACACGCACGGTGATGGTGTTGGCGCCGGCTTTGACAAGGCTGGCGGGGATGCTGTAGACGCGCTGATTTTCTTTCCAGTTGCCGGAGGCCACGTACTGGCCGTTGAGCCACGTGACATCGCTTTCGTAGATGTGGTCAAGGTGCAGCACGAGGTCCTTGCCCACCCACGATTCGGGAACGTCAATGGTTTTGCGGAACCAAACCATGCCCCTGTAGTCGGGCAGGCCCGCTTCTCCCCACTTGTTGGGGATCTCCATGGTTTTCCAACTGCTGATATCAAGGTCAGGACTCGACATTTTGCGAGAGAGTTCGTCGTTGTCTCTCGCCTCCTTGAACGCCTGCAGGCTACTCGCGGCAAGTGTAATCTTCTGGATGATCAGCGGATCGTAGAAATCGTCTTGCACTTCGGCGATGCGCTTGGTCATGCCGGGCAGCCGCGAGATTTCTTCCTGGCGCGTCCAGGTTTCAATGATAGTTCCGCTGTAAGAGGCGTTGATGAGTCCGACAGGCACATCGATGGACTGGTGGATTTCACGTCCGAAGTAGTACCCGACGGCCGAGAAGCCCCCGATGGTCTCAGGCGAACAGGCTTGCCATTGGCCGACGACGTCGTCCTGCGGATCGATGGCGGTCTTGTTGGGAACGATAAAAAGCCGGATGTTGGGGTGGTTCGCCGCTTTGACTTCGGCTTCGCCGTCGGCAAAGCCTTTAACGGACCATTCCATGTTGGATTGGCCGGAGCAGAGCCAGACCTCGCCCACGAGGATGTCGGTGAGTTGAATTGTCTCATCGCTAGCCTTAACGGTCATCGTCAGCGGACCTTTGCCGCTTTCGAGGGCCGGGAGGGTAACGCGCCAGCGCCCTTCCGCGTTCGCGCGGGTGCGAGCGGAGTGCGGGCCAACCTCAACGGTGACAGCGCGGCCGGGCGCGGCCCAGCCCCAAATAGGCAGGGGCTGGGCGCGCTGGAGAACCATGTGGTCGGTAAAGATGCCAGCCATTCGGAATGCGGGCTGCGGCTCAGCGGCGTGGAGGCGGTGGAATGCGGTGCCGCCAAGTAACAGGGCGGCAATCATTGTGGTTAGAATTGCTTTTCGTAATAGGATGTTTTTCATCTTTAATTTATAAAATTTATACCAAATATATCGTGGCGTTAGATGCCATCTCCGCTATGCCAATCGCAAGCCCTATGGGCGATGCGTTCGGAAAGAGCCGGCGGGCAGGCCTTCTTTATTCATGAGGTTTGGCTGGGCTACCTGGTGCCAGGCGAATCTTGCTGCGATCGGTTTGGCGATTGCGTCGCTGGAAACAACAATGGTGTTGCCGTCGATCACGGCTTGGGCTTTGACGAATTTTCCGTCTTTGCCCGCGATCTCAAACCAGTCGAGGGGCTTGGCGTCGCGCGAGGCGAGCCCGCTTCCGGTATGGTCGAAACTCAGGCGAATCTTGCTACCTTCGATAGCCATCGATTTGTAGAGGGGACCGGAGTAGACGAGGTCATCCTGGCCATAGTCTTTCGCGAGAGCCCAGAGCGCGAGGCGTTTCCCAACGTCTTGCTTGTTGGCGGGATGTAACCAGTTGTTCTGGACGATGTCCGAGATGACGGCCATGCCGGTGTAGGGAATGTCCAGAGCAGCGGTCTGTGCCTCCCAGAGCTCAGGGAGAGCGTATTCCATGTCGCCACCGTAGATATAGGGGGCGATTTGCACGTAGTAGAAGGGGGCGTCGGGGCGAAGGAAGACGTTGCGCCAGGATTGGATGAGCGCCTGCATTTTGTCGAAGTAGCGCATGCCGTCACCGTTGTTATTCTCGCCCTGATACCAAGTGATGCCGCGAATGGCGAAAGGGACAAGGGGGTGAATCATCGTGTTGTAAAGAAGCGTGGGGTGGTTGACATGGTCGTTGGGCCAGGGGAGATGGGCGTGGAGTTGGACTTCTGGCTTGTAGCGCCAGGGACCGGTCAGGCTGATGCGATCCGTTTCTTCGGAACCGGCGACACAGAGGGCCATGGCCTCGGGATTGCCCGACATGCCGCGGGGGCGGGCGGGGTCGTAGACACGCACGGGGATGCTGTTGGCGCCGGCTTTGACAAGGTTGGCGGGGATGCTGTAAATGCGCTCTTTGTGATAGAGGTTGGGGGTGGTGGTGCCGACGTGCTGGCCGTTGATCCACGTGATATCGCCTTCGTAGATGCGGTCAAGGTGCAGCACGAGGTTCTTGCCCACCCACGATTCGGGAACGTCAATGGTTTTGCGGAACCAAACCAGACCCCTGAAGTCGGGCAGGCCCGCTTCTCCCCACTTGTTGGGGATCTCCATGGTTTTCCAACTGCTGATATCAAGGTCAGGACTCGACATTTTGCGAGAGAGTTCCTCGTTTTTTCTAGCCTCGCCACACGCCTTATAGCTATTCTTGGAGCGTTCCATGCTGGCATCGAAAGCGATTTTGTATTCGGCTTTCTCTTTGAATTCCGCCTGGTAGATCTCCGCTTCGAGTTTTTCCTTGGCGCTCATGTCTTTTGGAACCGCCGTCGGGTCGCGGTGAAAATCCTGGGCTTCGGCGATGCGTTCGGTCATGCCGGGCAGGCGGGAGATTTCCTCCTGGCGCATCCAGGTTTCAATGATCGTTCCGCCCCAGGAGGCGTTGATTAGACCGATGGGGACATTGATGCGTTCGTTGATTTCGCGTCCGAAGTAGTACCCGGCGGCCGAGAAGTCCCCGATGGTCTCGGGCGAACAGGCTTGCCATTGGCCGACAACGTCGTCTTGCGGTTCGGTGGACAAGGGGTTGGGGCGCGGAATATTAAAAAGCCGGATGTTGGGGTGCTTGGCTGCTTTTATTTCGGCTTTGCTGTCGGCAGATTGATAAACGGTCATTTCCATGTTGGATTGGCCGGAGCAGAGCCAGACCTCGCCCACGAGGATGTCGGTGAGGCGAATGGTCTCATCGCCAGCCTTAACGGTCATCGTGAGCGAACCTTTGCCGCTTTCGAGGCTCGGCAGGGTGAGGCGCCAGCGCCCTTCCGCGTTCGCGCGGGTGCGAGCGGAATGCGGGCCAACCTCAACGGTGACAGCACGGCCGGGCGCGGCCCAGCCCCAAATAGGCAGGGGCTGGTCGCGTTGGAGAACCATGTGGTCGGTGAAGATGCCTGCCGTTCGGAATGCCGGCTGCGGCTCAGCGGCGTGCAGACGGTGGAATGCGGTGCCGCCAAGTAACAGGGCGGCGATCATTGTGGTTAGGATTGCTTTTCGTAATCGGATGTTTTGCATGATTGTTAGGAACTTTGATTTACTGGGGTGGGTTCATGGCCGGCGGAGCGTGGGGAAAGAGGGGGGGGCAATTTCAGGGTCGGCTCAAACGAGCAAGCCTTCTAATGGCCCGGTACTAGGGACGCCTTTTTTTCTTTCTCGATTCCCGATCAAGTTTCCGCGGGGCTTGGAATCGAGTTAAGACCCGTTCATCGCGACTAAGGGGGGGCATGGGTTGTCAGGTAGTGTTGTCTGTAGGCGCTCGGGGAACTCCCCATGATATGCGAAAACCGCTTGGAAAACGCGCTGTGGTCGTAAAAACCCACCTCGAGGGCGATCTCGGTGATCGACTGGTTCGTACGAACCAGCAGTTCACCGCCCTTCAAGACGCGCAACTTGACCAGGTAGTGCTGCGGGGTCACCTTAAAGGTCTCGATAAAGCGCCGCTGCAGATTCCTGACCGACATACCGACATGCCGCGCGACCTCAGGGAAGGCGATCTTTGTCGTCAGGTTTGCTTTTAAATATTCGGTCGCGGGCAAAAGGTCCAGATAGGGTTGCAGCCTGGCGTGCTCCCGCTCGTAGCTCCGCACGATCCCGCACAGGCCGGCACACTCCCCCGTGGTCGAGAACAACGGGATCTTGTCGGTGATGAACCACTCCGGGTCGCCGAGTTGGTTGGGAAAAAGTTCGATCAACCCGAGACGCGGCTCGGCTGATTCGATCACAAGCTCGTCGGCGGCCCGAAATGTTTCGGCCATATCGACCGGGAAGATATCGTAGTCACTGTGACCGGCCAACTCCGCCTCGTCGGAATACCCGCAGCGCTCGACGAACAGCTTGTTGCCGGCCACCAATCTCCTTTCCCGATCTTTGGCGAAGTACAGCGTGTCGGGGAGATTCTCGAACAGGCCGGAAACCGAACCAGGCCGTAGAGTCTCCTGCCAAGCCTCTTTGATTGGATTAATACGCATCTTTTTAAGGTTGGACGTTCCATGCCGCTTCACTGGATATGGAGAAAGATCCCTTGAGGTTATCTTCCATGTGATTGCGGAGACTCTTCAGTTCGTTAATCTCCGGTTCTGAGAGTGGTTCGGTGAGAAACAGTGGCCACTTCGCTTGCCCCCAGGATGTCTCTTCGTAAGTTTCGCCCTCGCGCTCGATCAACAACAATCCAGAGGTTAAATTTCCCCACTCTTCGCCGAAGAGCAGATCGAGTTGCACCGGATCGGTGCCGACCTCGAACCATTCCCCAGAAGCGAATCCCAAACCATTATTGAGCAATGGCAACGACGGATGATTACGGCGCTCAACTTGCAGTCCCTCAGGCAGCGCGAAAGGGGTACGAGATCCCTCAAAAACCGGCTCCCCATTCACCGCGACCAGCAGATAGTTGTCGGCATATCCCCAGAAGCGATAGCGGCCTGGCTCTGGCGATGCGCACTTCCCACGATACCACGCAAGCCACCCGAGTTGGACGTTGTAGGGCTCGAGTCCGGCCGTGCGTGGGAAGTTGTTGTAGGTGCCAGCGATCCCCGCAAACCGGATCGGATCGAGTTGCTTGAGTCCCTCGAGGCAGCTCCCGTCTTGAAATCCAGATCGGATCAGCGGCAACACCCGCGCTCCGATCAGATCAGTATTGGGTGACCTCGTGGACGGCGAGGGTTCGAAGGCGATCAATCTTCCCCGCAGCGAAGCCGGCCCCAACCTCCCTTGGGGAGTTTGTCTCTCCGGGACGCCACTGAAACCTCCCGAATGCAAATCGACCGCTCCATCCCGAGCAAAGTTGGCCTGGTCCCCCTCGAACATCAGTTTCTCCGCACTTCCGTTCCAATCCCCCACTGCGATCTGTCCATCCAGCACGAGCACCTCCGATCCGTTCTCTCCCGCCGTGACGACAAAACTCGTTCCCAGATCTGTGATCCTCCGCTCCAGCGTCTCGACGACGAAGCCGATGCCCTGTGGCGGAACGTGTAGCTTCACCTCGCCGTCATGCACGAACATGCGCTTCGTGCTCTCGGCGGTGAGCGCGAGTGGAGCGGAGGCGATCACATGAACTCCCGTGTCGAGAAAGGACATCTCCACCAGCCCCTGCGTCATGGACAGTTTTTCTCCGGCGCGCAGCAGGTCGCCGACGGACAAGGTTCGCCCCTGACTTGTCCGGCCGGAGCCTTCGATCCGGATCACCTTCGCCACCGAAGCTTCCTCGGAAGGCAACGAGTCCGTCCCGTCCTGGAGAATCAACGCCAGCCCTAACACCAGAACCGCGGCTGCTGCGGCCGTTCCAAGCCACCAGTTGCGAGGCTGACGGATCCGAGTTGGAGTCTTCGATGGGGTGGTTCTGTCAAGCCCTCGAATCCGAGACATGATCGCGTCCTCGTGCGGGGGAGGCGTGTCTGATTCTTCTTCGATCGAAAGTTTTTCCTCAAGTCGCAACCACGATGATTCGCCCCTCTGCACGGTGCCGGTCAGTGCAGCCATCTGGACTTCGCCCGCCAGCTCACGGCGCAGTTTCGGATCCGATTCCAGGCGTTCGAGAAGCTCCGCTTTCCTCTCTACGGAAAACTCGCGATTCTGATGCCAGACCGCGATGAGGTCGAGGAAATCTGGGTCGTTTGAGAAAGGTGTCATAATCGTTTCGGTGCCGTTTTTGGGAAAGATTCTGTTAAGCCCCTGAGCCAGGCATGTCCGGCGGCATTTGTGCCATGCACTTTTGCAGGGAGGCGTGGGCGCGGAAGCGCGCCTGGTAGATCGCATTCCCGCTCATGCCCAGCTCCTCGCAAAGATCCTCCGCCCGCGCGCCGTCGAGACCGGCGCGGACGATGCGGCGGGCGCGATCGGACAACCGAGAGATGCAATTGAGGAGACGTTCGACATTCTCTCGTTGTAGGGATTCGTGTTCAGTGTCCAGCTCAAGCTCGATGGCTTCCACCATCTCCTCCCGGAACCGCTCCATCGCATTGGCCCGACGGCGGTTCTTCCTCAGGTAGTTGTTGAGTTCGAACCGGGCGATCCCGATCAACCAGCTGCGGAAATTTCTGCCCGGCTGATAGCCGTTCAATTTCTCGAAGACGATCACGAACACATCCTGCGCCAGATCCTCGACGTCTTCATGGTGGTACAGCCGCGTCGCTAGAAAGCCGCGAACGAGAAGCCCATACTCCCGCACCAGTAGCCGAAACCGATCCGTATCGCCGCGCAGCACTGCCGCGATGATGGGATCGGGATCAAACTCTTGGGGGTGGGGGGGCATTCAATCATAGATTCGTCGCCTCAGAGCGAATTCTTATGCTTTTTTGCAAAAAAAGAGAGACACTTTAATCATCGATCCTGTTGAACAGGATGCTAACGCTTGATTTCCTCGGCCTGTCCCGAGCTCTCCACCTGTAAAATCAGCGCCCCGGTGCGGTCTCTGGGCTATTCGACTATTTGCCTGATACTCTTTATTTTGCGAAGGATCGCGAGCTGCGGCTGATGGAGGCTTGACACCGAGGTTCGAGCAAGGCCGTTTCTCGACGAAACGAGCGAAACGTCTGGAAACAGAAAAAGCCAATCTGGAAAGAAAAACCCCAAGGCGATACACCAGTGGAGAACTCAAAGCCTATGACGAGCAAGTGACAGAAACCATCGTGCGCGCGGGCAACATGCAGGTGAAAATCGCCTTCATCCAATCGGCCGATCTAAACACCTACACACCCTTCACCGTGATCCCTGATTCATTGTCCGTGGTCGACGGAAAGATCTGCATGGAATTCCCGCCATCAGATGCTGAGAACTTCTTCTTCCGCTTCAGGATCGAGTGATCCCCTCATCCCTTACCCTGGACCACGATTCGGGATACGGTGAGAGGGATTCCCTCATCCCGATCCCCGAACCTTGAGTCGTGATTCATGGTGTCTGGCGAGGGGAACAAATTCTCAGGACTCAGGACTCAGGATACGGTGAGGGGCTGCGGTGAGGCGGTAGTAGTAGTTCTGCGGGAGGAGTGCTTTTCGCCGAGTTTGGGTTTATAACCTCAATAACTAAAAAATATTCTATTCTAAAAACTACTACTACCGGTAAGACTCCGCTGGCTGGCTGCTGTATGGCTCATCTCTCGAAAAGTGCGGGGGCTGCGGGGGGGCTTTCCGCAGTTCGGCGGTCCCTCTGTGTGGTGTGTGTATATAAACTCTAAAAGAACTAAGAAAACAGCCCCCGCAGCCCCCGACTTCATCGCCGCCGCTCTGCTCCACCTCCCACCGACTGTGTCCTTCATAGCCTTGGCGACGAAGGAAAGGCCAGCAAACCGTCCGCTACTACGGCCTCTACTCCAACAAATCCCGCGGCCAAACCTCCCCCATCCCGGACCGCATCATCCGGCCATCCCAACCCGAGACTCTCCCCGAAAAAACACCGCCTGCCCAAATCCTCCTCATCCCCGCACCGCCAAAGTGTCGAGCTCGCGACATGCGCCCCCTCTGGCGCGACCTCATCCTAAAAGTTTGGGGCGGCGATCCCCTCCAATGTCCGTGCTGCCCGGGCACCATGAAACCGGTCCGAACCATCATCCGCCGCGAGGAGATCCAATTCTTTCTCCAGCTCCACGGCTTGTGGGAAGGTGTCATCCAGCTTCCACGCCCGCCACCACCGCCCTTCGATATCGAGACGATGGAGCCCATCGAGCCACCTTGGCAGGCCATCAAGGAGAGGATCCCGGACGAAGTCCCGGACCTCAACTGGTTCAATCAGGAAAGGAACCCCACCGGCTCAGAGCCCGAGTGCTACGACCAAAGTCCCGCCTGGCAGCCCAAAGAGATCCCGCTCGGCGACGGCCGCATCCTGATCCTCGACAACTCCTGAGAGTCAGGCGCATCAGAAGCCAGCAAAAAAACCGCTGCCATAAAAGAACTTGGCAACGCGGGCCGGGAATCTACGCTCTCCTGCCATACAAACCGTGCTAAAGTCTCCCGGTTCCTGTAAAATAGGGCGTGGCTCAGCGACTTTTCCTGCCGAAATCCCCACAACCGCCAAACCAAACCACCGACTCCGCCCCTCTTTCCCCCGCAACCCCCTGGTACCCCTCTCCGATCCCCTCAACGGCGACCTCAAGCTCCTCACCTCAAAAGCAAATTCCTAGCAGTCAAAAGCAAATTCCTAGCAGTCACCTATCCCAAGCGTTTCTGATACTGCATCGGCGTCACGCCCATATGCTTCCGGAAATGCAAGGTGAACGAACTCTGGTCACAGAATCCCAGGTCGAGAGCGATGTCGGAAATCGGGCGTCCCTGCTTGGCGAGTCCATCGCAGGCCGCCAGGATTCGGGTCTTGATGATGAATTGCTGCGGCGAGATTTCGAAGGCCTTTTTAAACTTGCGGTCGAACTGCCGCGGCGATAGCCCGGCATGAAGCGCCAGTTCTTTGATCGAAATTTTCCGCCTGAAATTGAGGCGGATGAAATCGACGGCAGCCTCGATTTGCACGAAGGACTGGATGAGCTTCGCCTGCTTTTCGTAACTTCGCACCGTCCCCATGACGCCGACTACCGCACCGTCGCGACTGATCACTGGAAACTTGTTCGTCAGATACCAGTCCGGAAGCCCCTGGCGGTTGAAAAACAGCTCGACGATCCCCAGCATCGGATCGCCGCTCTTCATCACTTCCAGGTCGTCCCGCCGGAACTTGTCTGCCAGCCCCAGAGGGAACAGCTCGAAATCCGTCTTGCCCACGATTTCCTCCTCGGTGGTATATCCAAACCGCTCGTAGAAGCGCTGGTTCGCACTTATTATTTCCCCCTCGAAGTTCTTCGCGAAGAACGAATAGCCGGGGAGGTGATCAAAAAGCTTAGCCACCTCGGATCCTCCGACGTTCTCAAATATGGAACTCTTCTTCATCTCAATTTACTGCAGTCTCGATCCGCATAGAAATCGTCCCCTTGAGACAAGGTTCGGGCGATTCTCCAAGCAAGCCTGACAGCACTTTTAATTAAGGGTGAAGCAGCAGAAACGCGGCACCCCGCCATTGTGATAATTCGATATTTCACCTGCAAACGTTCACTCATTACCGGCCAAAAACAACCAAATTCTCCGCACGGCACCTACAGGGCGATCCCGCTAGGTTGCCGTGGTGTTCTAGTTCGCCCTCTCGGCGTTCACCTTCGGTAAGAACGCCTTGAGCCGATCGATAACGACGGCGGCCTCGGGGCGCTTGGCGATGTTGGTAAACTCATTGGAGTCAGTCTGATGATCGTAGAGCTCAACCTCGCCATTCGACATGCGGATGTAGCGATAGCGTTGGTCGCGGACCGCGTGATTGTTCCTTCCCCAAGTGGTGATCGCGGGACGGGCGCGAGGGGCAGCCGGATCACGAAGCTGTGGGACGAGGCTCTCGCCTTCCAACTGTTCGTGCTGCGGGACACCGCACAGCTCGTTGATCGTCGGGAAGACATCGAGCAGGCTAACCGCTTGGCGGCATCGCCCACCCGCTTTTGTAACGCCCGGTGCAACGATGATCAGCGGCACCCGCGACGATTCCTCCCACAGCGTGAATTTCTCCCAGTGCTCCTTCTCGCCGATGTGCATGCCGTGGTCCGACCACAAGACGATGATCGTGTTGGCGGCATGCGGGCTGGCGTCGAGCGCGTCGAGCAGCCGTCCCACCTGGGCGTCGGCAAAGCTGACACTTGCCAGATAGCCGCGCACGGCCGGCTTCCATTCATCGTTATCCACCACCCATTGATGCCACTTCCGGCGCAGCCACTTTCTGTGCGTCGGGGCAACGTCATCCAGGTCACCAGCCTTGATCGGCGGCAGGAAGACCTTGTCCGGCGGATACAGGTCGAAGTACTTCTGCGGCACAAACCAGGGAATATGCGGGCGGAAGATGCCGACGGCGTGGAAGAACGGCTTGTCATGCGTTTTGGCCAGCTCGGCGCTCGCCCAGTCGACCACTTTGTAGTCTGCCATGCCGCTTTCGTCCTTGTGGATCGGCCCCCAGTCGAGGAAATGCGATGGCGGCTTACCGATGCCTTTACCTTTGGAGAGACGCCTCCACCCCACATAGCCCTTCGGCGACGTTTTGGCCTTGATCGCGTCCGGCCAGAGCGACGGCGGCAGCGGTTTGGTCGCTTCCGGAAAATAGTGATCCCACAGCTTCGCCTCGTTCTGCTGTTTGCCATAGCCATTGACGATCCACGACAGGCTGTGAAAGATTTTGCCGCCGCCGTAGGCGCTGTAGCCGTTGGCCCGCAAGTGATCGGGGATGGTCGCGGCCGTCGCCAAAGCCGGTGAGCTGCGCCAATCCTGACCGTTGTTGTAGACACCCGAGGTCGACGGACTGACCCCGGTCATCATACTGACCCGGGACGGATTACACGACGGCGCGGAGCAATGGGCGTTGGTGAACAGCACTCCGCGCTTTGCCAGACGATCGATATTCGGCGTATGCACCCCTTCCCTACCGCCCATGCAGTTGACCCAGTCGTTGAGGTCGTCGACGGCGATAAAAAGAACGTTGGGGGTTGCGACAGGCTCAGCGTCCGCCGCCGAGCGTGGCGTCGTGCAACCCAGTAAGAGGGTGATCAGGAGCGGTCCTAATTGATTTGGCAGATTCATGTGTTAATTTCGTTTGTTCATTACCGCGGCCTTGATGAGCTCCCGGGCCTGGATGGTTTCGTTACTTTGCGGTGCGAGTTTTTTGAGCTTCTGGTAGACCTTGCCGGCGGCGACGATGCCTGTGGGTGTCAATGCACCAGCATCAGCGAGCTCGCTTACGCCGGGCGAGATATGGCCGGAGAAAGAGGTGGAGACCAGTGAGCACCAAGGTGGCGAGCACAATGCCAGCGGGCAGGAAGACCCAAAGCTTGAAATGATCGTTGAAGTAGGACCCGTCATGAATGCTCTCGATCAGATCGGAGCGGCGGAAGGCCACCTGCAGGATCTCGGCCGTCTCGATGTCAATCTGGACCTCATAGCGGTTCTTGCACTGCACTTTGACCACGCCCTTGCCAGGCCTGACGTCTAGCCGGTCAACATCTTCCCAGGACTCAATTTCTGCCTCGGGGACGGTCCTCACTACCTCGAGAATGCGCTCAAAGCCGATTGTGGGCTCTGTCCCGGCGCCGCGCTGGGTAGGCGGCTGGATGTAGGCTGATTCCTTCTTCAATTGCAGGACAATGCCGGAGAAGACGATGATCGTGATCGGCAGCAGGGCGATGATGGATCCCCACCGATGCGACACGCGGCTTAGCTTGGAGAGCTTCATGCCGAGGGCTACTTCGCCACCTCCTGCTTGATCTTTTGAATCTCCTTTGCATGCAGAACAAAAGCGCTTCGGCCATGAGTGCCTGCGACAAGGTCGCCGGTCCCCGCATGGAGGGCTAGATCATGCACCGCGCAGGTCGGCAGCGTCTTGCAGAGCGAGTGCCAGGTCTTCCCCTTGTCGATGGAACAATAGGCACCCAGCTCGGTCCCGACATACAGAATGTCCTGATCGGTCGGGTCTTCACGTATCACGTTGATTGATTCTGAGGGCATGTTGTTGACGATTGACTTCCACGTCTCCCCGAAGTCGGTCGACCTATACAAATAGGCCTCAAAATCGTCCTCACGGTATCCCGTCAGTGAAACAAACGCGGTCCCCTCATCATACTTCGATGCGACCACGCGACTGACCCATCTGTTCGGCAGGCCGTTGTTGATCTTTGTCCAAGTGGCACCGTCGTCCCTTGTCACATGCACTTGTCCGTCATCCGTGCCAGCATAGAGCAAGCCCTTCTTCAGTGCCGATTCGGAGATGTCGGTGATTGTTCCGAAGGGAACGTCTCCCTGCCTTTCCGGGCCCGGATTGCTTGACAGGTCGGGGCTGATGCATTTCCACTGGTCGCCGCGGTTCTCACTCTTGAAAAGCATGTTGGCGCCGGCGTAGAGCGTCTTGGAGTCGTAATGCGACAGGATGAAGGGAGTCATCCAGTTGAATCGCAGTTTCTTCCCCTCCGGCGCTGGGCCGGGTCGGATGCCACGACCCTTACCTGTCTTTAGATTTTTTCGCGCCATCGAGCCAAACATGCCCTCAAGATACATCGTATCGAGATTGTTCGGGTCAATCAGGGTCACGTAGTTGTCGCCGCCGTGGTCCCATTGCCAGTGCTCCTCGCCGAGGACCATCGGCTTCGCCTCACCACCAAGGATGCCGTTATCCTGAGTCCCGCCCCATATCATGTAGGGCTCACGTGCGTCGACCGAGATGGCGTAGAACTCGGCGATGGGCAGCGTGTTGACGTGGAGCCACGTCTTGGCCCGATCGTGCGAGATATAGAGCCCGCCATCGGTGCCCAGCATGACCCGATCGGGATCGTCGGGATCGATGAACATGTCGTGATTGTCGCAATGGGGAGTGGCGCGCCGGGCTTTGTAGGAAAGCATGGGAACGGTGCGCTCGGAGATAATGCTCTGGGTCTTCCCTGCGTCGGGTGAATAGAGAAGGTTGAAACCCACGATGAAGATCTCGTCTTCGTTGTCCGGCATGACCCTGATGAGGCAGAAATCATAACCGATCCCAGTCTTCACATTGCCCTCATGGGTTTTGCGCCAGCTTTCGCCCTTGTTATCGGAACGATAGACCTCGCCCCCCACGCCGCGGTGGTCGCAGATGAGGTAGAGAACATTCGGATTGGAGGGCGCGATGGTGATGCCCATTCTGCCAACCTTCTCACCGGTGGGAAGCCCCTTGGTCAAAAGCTTCCACGTCTCGCCCGCGTCGGTCGACTTGTAGATTCCGCTGCCGGGACCGGCGATGACATTATTCCAAGCCTTCCTGTCGCGCTCCCAGGCAACGGCATACAGGGTCTTGTTGTCGGAGGGGTCGATGGCGACTTCCACCACGCCGACCTTCTCGGAGATATAGAGGATCTTCTTCCAGGTCTTGCCACCGTCGCTGGTCTTGAAGACGCCGCGCTGCTTGTTGTAGGTGTATTGGTGTCCGAGGGCCGCGACATACACGACATCATCATTCTCAGGGTCGATGATGACGCGACCGATGTGGTGCGTGTCGTTGAGCCCCATGTTCTGCCATGCGCCCCCCGCGTCAGTAGACTTGAATACGCCCGTCCCGGCAATAGAACTGCGCGCCATGTGCGGCTCGCCGGTGCCGACCCAGACCAGGTTCGGATCCTTGTCGGATACCGTGACGACCGAGATGGAGGAAGTCGACTCGCTCTCAAAGATCGGTTTCCAAGTCGTGCCGTTGTTGACGGACTTCCAGAGGTTACCGGAGCCGGAGCCGCAGTAGAGGGTCGACTTCCGCTTTTTGACCGACCAAATGCTCTCGATCTTTCCGCCCTGGATCCTGGGGCCTACAGCCGTCCACTCGACATCCTTGAATATCGACGATTCTCTCAGCTTCACGTGGTGATCCCAGGCCTTCATGCGCACTTCGGGCGGCGTGGCCGGACCGACCTCCACTCCAGCCGAGAGGCAGAGTGACGCGATCATTGAAACCATGAACAGGGAGATACTGAAGGTGCTGGTTCGATTGTTCATGAGGTCGACTCCCTTGCTCTCCGCTTCATTAAGCAAGGCTGCACGTAAGCGCTGTCGCCGCACAAAGGACTCGTCGCATTCGTCTTCCTGCGACGCGTTTCGTTCTGTAGTTCGATCCAGCATACCCTGTTACTCCCAAAGATGGACTAGTTGGACAACTTGGACAGACAATTTGCAAGCAATCACCACTGAATCATCGAAGACAACCAGGCAGGTATCATTCAAAGACAACACCGATGTTCTTCAGATTACGTTGCATGACTGTCATGTAATCGGTCCCGGCATCAATCTCCGCGTCTGACAGGAGCTCGCAGGACGAGAACTCAATACTGGTAAGCCCAAGCTCGTCCTTCATGCGTTGGGCAATGGCCTCGGCGGGATAGACCTCCCATATCAGGTATTTGGCAGGGTGCGTCTTGAGCATCTCCTTGATTCCCATGTTCGTTTTGTCCGAAGGCATCTCCTCTGGATCCAGATTGAGGCTTTCCAGATTCCACCCGTAACGACGGGCAATGTAGTTGCAAGCAGGATACGAAGCCAGCAACGGTTGGTCCTCGCGGCCTTTGAGACCAGCGGACTCAGCGGTCCCGCTTTCGCCCGTGAATGTGGAATTGGATGTTTTCATCTCCGCAGCGCGTCCTTCGCGGGCAATATTGTTCAATCATGACCGAAACAGCATAAAAAAGGTCCGATGCGCTACATACCGGCCAGGAAGGTTCTGCTTAAATAAGCAGAATAGACCCCCAGCCTGTTTCAGTGTCTAGCGCGCTTAACCTCCCGCGAGCCATGGAGCAGCATCTCCGTTTCCATCAGCAACCTCAATCCAACTTCTAAAATTCATGAACCAAAAGCTCCCTCTCCTCCGTGCCGTCGCCCTGTCCTTCGCCGGACTCGCGCTACTCTCCCCCTCATCGACCGAGGCCCGCGAACTCTTGCTCAAGAAGGGCGACCGGCTGGCGATCGTCGGAGATTCGATCACCGAACAGAAGCAATACAGCCGATTCATCGAGGACTACCTGCTGGCCTGCACGCCAGAGCTCGGGCTACAAATTTTCCAGTTCGGCTGGAGCGGCGAGCGTGCGCCGGGGTTCGCTAACCGGATGGATAACGATCTGGTGCCGTGGAAGCCGACGGTCGTCACCACTGCGTTCGGGATGAACGACGGCAGCTACCGGCCCTACAGCGACGTCATCGGGAAGACCTACGAAGACGGGACGCGCCGGATCCAAGACCGCATGAAGGAGCTCGGCGCGCGTATGGTCGTCGGTGGCCCGGGGCCGGTCGATGTCGATTCGTGGAAAAGCGGTGAGCCGGACGCCGACAAGTATTACAACGAAAACCTCGGCCAGCTCAGCGCGATCGCCGGCAAGCTTGCGAAGGAGCGTGGCTTTGTGTTCGCCGATATGCACGCCTTGATGATGGACGTCATGGCCAAGGCCAAAGCGGCGAACGGCGCAGCTTACCACGTCTGCGGTGGCGACGGAGTCCACCCCGGAGCAAACGGCCACCTGGTCATGGCCTACACCTTCCTCAAAGCGCTCGGGGTCGATGGCGATATCGGCACGATCAGCGTGGATCTGAAAGACGGCGCGACGGGTTCCGAGGGGCACAAGATCCTCTCGGCGAAGGCGGGCGAGGTCGAGATCGAGAGCTCGCGCTACCCGTTCTGCTTCTACGGCGCCGAGAAGGACCCGAACGCAACGGCCAGCGTTCTCCCCTTCTTGCCTTTCAACGAAGAATTGAACCGCTACATGCTGGTGGTTAAAAACCTCGGGGCGGAACAAGCCGAGGTGAGCTGGGGGCCGACTTCGAAAACCTTCACGCGGGCGCAGTTGGAGGCGGGGGTCAACCTCGCCGCCGAGTTCCTCGACAACCCCTTTTCGAAGCCCTTCCAAGATCTCGACCCCGCCGTCAACACCAAGCAGCAGTTCGAGACGCAGATGATCAAGGGCGTTGTCACCCAGTTCCGCTCGATGCGGACTTTGATGAAGGACGACCCCGAGGTCGGCGAACTGCTGGACGTGCTTTACAAGAAGCTGGCGGGCAAGCAGGAGGAACTTCAAGAGACCGCCCGCGCCGTGGTGAAGCCGGTGACCCACAAACTGAGCATCGTTGCAAAGTAATCAGTATGAATAAGCAACAAACGCGGACGATGGTATTCTTGGGCCTGTTATTCGTCGCACTTTGATCAACCCTTTCCGTCCCCCTGCACCCACACCATCCCCAGGCTCCGAGCCGCCATGCGACCCGGCCTGAAAAAACAAAACAAAATAACAACGACTACGATGAACACAAGACACCCCATCAAGACCATTCTGCCCCTCGCCGCCGTGGCGGCGGCTTTCACACTCGCCCCGACCGCACAGGCGGATACCGTTGTCCAAACCAGTTCCGCTGACCTGAACTTGACCGGCCGCGACGTGCTGGCCGCCGTGAACTTCTGGGATCCTGGTAGAGAGAACGAAGGGCACCGGACGGTGGGCGTCATTCAGGGCGTGGACTTTGATGATTTCAGGATTAACGACGATGATACCGGGTCGCCGATTGCTCTGTCGGCCGGAGTAGCCGGAGCCACGCTGTCGACGGTTATAAACCAATCCCCTGGCCGTGAATGGGGTTCGGATCCTACCGCGTTAGACTTTTCAGGGCCGGACGCCACAGAGGCAGAAAACCTCGCAAATGGAGGGATGTATTTCCAAGATTCGGAGACCGCCACACTGACCTTCGCGTTTGGCGCCGGTTGGGCGGATACGGCCGTGGAAGTCCAAATGCCGGGCGGAGGGGTCTGGGGCAGGACAGAAAGGATCGGAAAATTGGTTATGTCGGTAGGCGACAGCGGCTCGTTGGGCGAGCTAGTTGACAGAGGTATCGACCCAGTCGAAGGGCCCCAGACTGAATTACTGACGTTCAATGCAGTGACTGATGGTTCCGGAGGCCTGGCGATCGACGTGGTGAATCAGAACGTCGATGGTAGTTTTGGCTCCCGACAGTGGACCTTTTTAATGGGGACGATCGTCACGGCCGGCCCCTCCTCCTCCCAGCCCTTCGCCATCACCGAGATCGACTACGCGCCCGGCGATAACATGGTCACGCTGACGTGGGATTCGCGCGAGGGCGAAAAATATGCCGTCAAGTTTTCGAAGGACATGACCAGCTGGGGGGGGGACCTCGATGACGACGTCGACGCTGACGCAGGTGACACGACCACCAAATCCTACGACCTAACCACCGCCGGGCTGGCCGGCGCAGGGCGCGTCTATTTTCGCGTCGAGCGGCTGTGAGGCGGAGAAGGATCGATCATTTCTATCGCTTCACGGCCGAACCGCTCCATCAAGTAGGGCAGATATTTTCCCGAATTGTGGTCCTCACTCTCGTGTCCAAGAAACAGCACCCGGATCGGTCGCGGAGCGATCTCAACCGCAGCGCCAGATAAGCCGATGAATGGCAGGCTCAACAGGGCCGCGATAAGGGCGCTTCGAAGTGAAGAAGATGATGTCAAGGTCATGGGGGCTAGGAATTTGCTTTTGAGGTGGGGCGCTTGAGGGCGCCGTTGAGGGGATCGGAGAGGGGTGAAAGGGGGGGCTACCTGTCCCTTTCCAAATTCAGCGGGGCGCTCGGTTCGGGAGTGGCGACGAACTGAACTTCAGCAATCTTCATCCAGGGCTGGCCGTAAGTGCTGTTGACCTTGATGGCAAACCAACGTGTGTCGATGCCATTCAGATCGATCTCGTCGGTGACCCCGAATGTTCCGCTTGATCCTCCCGACCCCACCGGTTTGGTGAGGTTTAGTGTGCCCGCGACCCCGAACAGAGTCCAGTTGGTACGAAAATCATCGCCCGGGTCGGCGGCCGCACAGGAATAGTAAAGATCTACCTGGTTCGCACTGTATCGATCTGAGCTACTTGTATCGGCCCGGAAAAAGTCGCCATTCCACACCCTTAGCTGATCCAGATTGTAATCTTTGCCCAGGTCGAACTTGAGCCACGCGGTCGTGCCAGTAGCATCGCTAGAGGTATCGAAGCAGCCCTCGGAATTACTGCTAGGAATTTGCTTTTGGCGGGAGGGCCTTGGAGCCGCCCTTGGACCGGAGCTGCGGGGGGAGAAAGGGGGTTGGTCGACGAAGAGATCGCTGAACTTGAAACTCGCGTCGGCGAGCGCCAAACCGAGCTCGCCGACGCGATGACCACCCGCGAGAAAAACGTCGCCGACCTCAACGACGAAGACCTCATGGATTCCTACCTCCGCCTCTTCAATAAGCGCGAAGGTCAAGCCATCGTCAAAGTCACCAACGCGCGCAGCTGCACCTCTTGCCACGTGCAAGTCACTCCGGCGACCTACGCCTTGGCCCAATCCGGTGCCGCCATCTCCAATTGTGACAACTGCGGAGCCATCCTTTTCCCATGAAGATCTTGCCTTCATACGTTCTTCTCGCAATCGCCGTCCTCGTTTGTGGATGCAGTCTCGTCAAGATTCCCGGCATCAGTCGAATCAGCGAGGAGGAGGCGCAGAAAAAGCTTTATATGGCTGAGAACTACATCGAGTTAGGCGCTTACGAAAAAGCGGAAAAAGAGCTTTCCGGATTTCCAAAAAACTCAAAGTATCGCCCCGAGGCGGAAGCCCTCCTCTCGACTCTGAATGATTTCAAAGTCCAACCCGACGACGAATTTAACGACTAGCCGGAGCGGAACCCGCTAAGGAACGGCGCAAGAAAAAGTGAAAGAAAACGAGTGATAATTTCATCTAAAACGAGAATGTCACATCCTCATGGGTCCTGCCAAAGACAAACCCATCTCAGAGGCGACATCCCGAGGTGACTTGAAGGCGGACGCCACGTCTTCAACCCTAAGCGACTCGCTTCCGAATCACTCCCGCAACGAAGCACCTGAGCATCGAAAGGACTCCGGCGATCAATCCCGTCGCGGCGAACCAATCGCCATAAGCGGCATAAAGTGTGACCCGCCCCTCTGCAGGTACGTAGACTGAAGCGAGTAAATACCCTCCGTGGAAATGGCTGCCATTTTCAGCGACCAATTCGCGCTTCACCTTGGTGTAAGGATCGACCAAGGAACCTGCCACCGTCACCACCCCGGTGACGCCGCGATTGGCACAACGCACCATCGGGCGCCTCAACTCGATACTGCGAAAAAGGGCATTCCGAAAGTGCTGCGATGCTCCCTCGCTCTCTCCAAACCACCCGTCATTGGTGATATTCACCATGAGTTGAGGCTCATTACGCACGAATTTTCGCGTTACCCGGCCGACGGTATCTTCAAAGCAGATCGAGGGCATTAGCCCAACCTTCTGGCCGTCCAAGTGCACCTCCAAGGGTTCGAAACTCCCCCCCACACTCGTATTCAGCACAAATTCTGTATCAGTGGCATTCTGATAAAGCTCATGCAAAAATGGCAGGTCTGGAATGTATTCACCAAGAATGACCAAGTGATTTTTTTTATAACTCTGGCGTCTCCTCTGCTGCCCCTCAGAAATCAAAGAATTAAAAACCTTTATTTCGGGGTTCATGGCAGTCGCGCCAGCAACCTCCGTTGCCCCAAAAATTAAAGTGAAATCTCCCAGGCTCTTAACGCCATTTAGGTCGCTTTCAATGATCTCGCCACCTTCCGGACGCCCATCATCGGATAGAAAAAAAGGAACATCGCGACCGGGCAAACAAGCTTCAGGCCAAACCACTAGATCTGGCGTCCTGATCTCGACAATAACCTCTTCATTATTGGACTCCAAAAGTGCTCTCCCGGCCTCCGTTTCAACTTCGGCCAGCCCCTTCTCTGTTAAATCGACGAAACCATCAATAATTCGGCGAGTCTTCCAAAGAACATCCCCGGCCACCTGGGGAATATTCTGCTGCACCAACAATACGCGCCCCTCAATTTTCGGAGCATTCGTGACCGAGGTCAGCTGCATCGTGCCCGAGGTAAAGGCCCCCATTATCACGAGCAAAGCCGTCGCAAAATCCCAATGGAGCATCTTCACTTCATTCGCGCGAAACTGTTGGTAAAAGCGCCGACCGGTCTGCACCGCCACCGCACTGAAGAAGACCGGGAGAAATGAAAGCCCGATCACGCCGACATACTCGGCATTCTGACTGCTAGGAATTTGCTTTTGGCGGGAGGGCCTTGGAGCCGCCCTTGGACCGGAGCTGCGGGGGGAGAAAGGGGGTTGATGGGCTCAGTTCCGACATCTGGCTGCGCACCCCGCCGATCGACCTGAGCACTGCCAGCGGGGCGACCCTGACCTTCCAGCATTGGGTGGACATCGATCCGTTCGAGACTGCGGGGGTCGTCGCGGACAAGGGGACGGTGCGCGTCCTCGATGCAAGCGCCCTGCCGACGGTGTCGGTTCTGGAGACGCTTGGGGCGCCCATCACCGGACTCGATCCGGCCGGATGGGTCGGGTTCTCGGCGGACTTCACGGCGGCCTCCCTCGGCAAATCGGTGGTGCTGGAGTTCGTGTTCGTGAGCGACAACGACGATGACAGCGGGAATCAGGTGTCCTCCGGTTGGTACCTCGACGATGTCATGGTGACCGTCCCGTAGCTGATCAGTCCGTCTGATTCCGCAGGCAATTCAAACCAGACGGCGGCTTCCTTCGGGGGGCCGCCGTTTTCCTACCAGTCATCTGCTCGCCCTGCTTACCCTCGTCCCCACGCGGGCCGATGTGGCGATTACCGGGCAGGTTCGCATTGAGTATCCTGGCGGGATTTACCACGGCATGGCGTGTGGTGATCGTCGGGAGGCGATCATGCTGGATGACGGGGACCGGGATTCGTTGTGCAAGAACGAATGGTACGTCGTCTTCCTGGCCCACTCGCAGGTCCGGAAGTTCGAGGCCCCGGACCAGGCTGGCAGCTATGACCGCTTCGAACCCGCCACAACCCATGTGAACCGGGCGGGGAGAGGTCTGCCTCCGGACACCTTGATTCGGGACGAAAGGCGGCCCCTGACTCCAACTTTCCACTTTTTTCACTTTTTCCACTTTTTTCCTTGCCCCCCCCCCGCGCGCGCCAAAGTTTGCGCGACTGAGGCGCAAGTCGGTGGTTCAACCCCTTCCGGCCCCCTGCTCCCCCACCATCCCCAGCTTGCCCTTCGTAGTCTTGACGAAGAAGGGGTTCCGAGCCGCCATGCGACACGGCTGGGAAAAGCAAAGCAAAACAAAACAAAACAAAAGGCAATCAGCAAATCCGAACCAAATAACACCGAAATGAAACCGAAAAACACTACCAAATCCACCTTGTCTCTCGCCGCCGCCGTGGCGGCGGCTTTCACACTCGCCCCGACCGCACAGGCGGCTACCATTATCCAATCCAGTTCCGCTGACCTGAACTTGACCGGCCGCACCGTGCTGGCCGCCGTGAACTTCTACGACCCTGCTAGAATAGGCGACGGGCAACGGACGGTGGGCACCATTCAGGGCGTGGACTTTGATGATTTCAGGGTTAACGTAGATGATACGGGGTCGCCGATTGCTCTGTCGGCCGGAGTAGCTGGAGCCACGCTGTCTACTGTTTTTACCCAATTCGCTGGCCGTGAATGGGGTGCGGATCCTACCTCATTAGGATTTGGAGGGCCGGACGCCACAGAGGCACAAAACTACGTAAATGGAGGGGCGTATTTCCAAGATTCGGAGACCGCCACACTGACCTTCGCTTTTGGCGCGAGTTATGCGCTCACGGACGTAGAAGTCCAAATGCCGGGCGGAGGTGTCTGGAACAGGAATGAAAGAGACGGAAAATTGGTTATGTCGGTAGACTCCGTCGTGAAGGGCGAGCTAGTTGACAGAGGTATCCCCAACTATGAATTACTGACGTTCAATGCAACGACTGATGCTTCCGGAGGCCTGGCGATCAAGGTGGTGAACGATTGGCACGAATTGGCACCGGATACCGGTCAGCGACAGTGGACCTTTCTAATGGGGACGACCGTCACGACGGCGATCCCCGAGCCGGGATCGCTGTCGCTTCTGGCACTTGGCGGACTGGGCCTTCTTCGCCGCCGCAGACGTGCGTAATTGACGCATAGACAATAAACTAGATTCGATTATCCAAGGGGCGCTTCCGCAAGGGAGCGCCCCTGCAATATAAACCCCCTATGCCTCTTCCATCCCTCCATCACTTGAGGATCGGCTTGCTTTGTAGCGCTGCCGTTCTATTGGCCGGCGTCGCCAAGTCCGATGCCGATCTACACATCACCGAGTTCCTCGCCAGTAACACCAGCACGCTCAATGACGAGGACGGCGACGCGTCGGACTGGATCGAGCTGTTCAATTCCGGACCGGGGAGTGCCAGCCTCGATGGCTACTACCTCACCGACGACCCGGCCGCATTGACGAAGTGGCAGCTGCCGGCGGAGACGCTGGCGGAGAATGGTTTCCTGGTTGTATTTGCCTCCAACAAAGATCGTGGGGTGGCGGGATCCGAGCTGCACACCAACTTCAGCCTCGCCAGTGCCGGCGAGTATCTCGCTCTGGTCGCTCCCGATGGCTCGACGATAGTCGCAGAGTTCGGGAGCGCGCTGGAGCCGTTTCCGCAACAGTATGAGGACATTTCGTACGGCTTGATGCAGCCTGCCGGCCTGACACTCGGCGCACCAGGGTATCTGGCAACTCCTTCGCCGGGCTCGTTCAATGGCGCCACCTACGGCGGCCCCGTGGCCGACACCACATTCAGCATCGACCGCGGCTTCTTCGATACGGCGTTCGACCTTGCGATCACCACCGCCACCGCTGGCGCGGAGATCCGCTACACCTTGGACGGCACCACGCCGAGCCCGACGCAGGGACAGATCTACAGCGCCCCCATCACCATCAACAGCACCACGGTGGTGCGCGCCATGGCTCACCTGGGCGCCCTCCCACCGACCAATGTCGATACCCAGACCTATCTGTTTCTGAGCGATGTCGTTGCCCAGTCCAGAATGGACACCGCCGTCACCCAGGATGCGACCTACGGGCCGCAGATGATCGATTCACTCAAAGCGGTGCCGACCATTTCGCTGGTTACCCATAACCCGACAAACTGGCTAAACGAGACCCACTCCGCTCTTGTTGACCCTTACGTTGCGGCATCGATTGAGATGATCTTCCCCGACGGCACGAAGGGCTTTCAGGAAAACGCCGGCATGAAACACTTCGGCGGCAGTTCCGTCAATTTCCACAAGAAGAGCGTCCGGCTAGCGTTCAGCTCCGCGTTCGGCGCGACCAAACTTCGCTACCCGCTTTTCGACGGCACGGTCGAGGGTGACTACCCACCCACCGACTCGTTCGACGCCATCGACCTGCGCAGCGGCCACCACGATATGCAGCCAAACCACGGCGGTAACTACATGGCGAACCGCTTTGCTGACGACACGATGCTGGAGATGGGCCACCTTGCCCCCCACGGTCGATTCGTGCATGTCTATTTGAACGGCGAGTACTGGGGCAACTACCACATGCGCGAACGCTGGAACGCGGACATGGCCTCGAGCTACTTCGGCGGACCGAAGGAAGACTACGATGCGGTCAACCTGAACAACAACTTCCAAGATGAAGAAGAGGTTTACGATGGTGACGGTGTGTTCTGGGCGGCGACCAAGGCGCATGTCGCCGGGGCCGACCCGTGGGACGGTATCGACACCTATGTCGACGTGCCGAACCTCATCGATTTCATGCTGCTGTGGCACGCCGGCTGGTGTGAGAACGAAGTCCGCCTGTTCGGCTCGGCGGCCCAAGGTCAACCGTTCCGCTTCATGGAGAAGGACGCCGACGGTTGGTTTCGTGGCCTTAGGGTAGCACCAGACCCGGGTGCGCCTAAATATCACAACCTCGGCGAAGGCAGTCCGATAGGGAAGGACCCTGATCGGGATTTGATGCAAAGACTGAAACTGGGCAGCGGCCATGCTGACTTCCCCATGCTGGTCGCCGATCGCATCCACAAGCACTTCTTCAACGACGGCGCGCTCACCCCGGCGCGCAACATTGCCCGTTTGCAGCGGCGTGTTGACGAGAGGAAGCTCGCCATGCTCTCCGAATCGGCACGCTGGGGGGCACGAGCACCCTATGGGTACCGCGATCACGACGACTGGCTCGTGGACACCGAGGACTGGGCTATCGACAGATTTGCAGGGAATTCACCCGCCACCATCACCCATACGCAGACCGTGATCAACCGCTTCAAATCGGGGAGCTTTAACATGTACCCGTCAATCGACGCGCCGGAGTTCTTGGTCAATGGCAGCCTCCAGCACGGCGGGTCGATTCCCCAAGGGGGAACGCTTAGCCTGACCAGCGGATCCGGAACGATCTACTACACGACTGACGGCAGTGATCCGCGACTTGACGGCGGTGACGTGAATCTTGTTGACGCCAGCGCGATCAGCTCCGGGCGAACGGTGGCTCTCCCAGCCAGCGGGCTCGTGCGGGCCCGTCTCAAATCGGGTGGAGTGTGGTCGGCCCTCACCGAAGCCTCCTTCACCATCGACACGGTACCCGCCGACAGCTCAAATCTGGTGGTCTCCGAATTCCATTACCATCCGGCGAATCCGACGACACCGGCGGAGCTCGCCATCAGCGCGGATCGCGATGACTACGAATTCCTCGAGCTGCAAAACATCGGCGGCCAAGCAATCAGCCTCGGTGGGGTGGGGTTCGCCACGGGTATTAACTTCGATTTCCCCGAGCTCGCTGTGCTCGCTGCCGGCGAACGCCTGCTACTGGTCCGCAACCGAGCCGCCTTCGAAGCCCGCTACGGCGTCGCGCCGGTGCAGTGCTACGAGTACACCGGTCGCCTCGGCAATGACGGCGAATTAGTCACCCTCGTGAACGAAGGCCCGACCCCGACCACGATCCAATCCTTCACCTACAACGACCAGCTGCCGTGGCCGCCCGCCGCCGATGGCCTGGGCCCGAGTCTTACCCTCCTCGCCCCCGACAGTGCCCCCGACCACAACGACGCGGCCAGCTGGGCCGCGAGCGTGCCCACCCCCGGATTAGGGGGCATCGACTACGCGAGCTGGCAGATCGCCAACTTTGGACCGGGATCGCCCACTGGATCCGGACCGACCGAGGACTTCAACGGCGATGGTATCCCCAACCTCATCGCCTTTGCCCTGGGCATCAGCCCGCTGGTCTACGAACCGGCGGGCCTGCCCGTGATCGACGTGCAGGGCGATGTGGCGACCTTCACCTTTGTGCAGGACACGACCCTCACGGGAATCAGCTGCGAGGTGCAGGTGTCGTCCGATCTCGATGAGTGGGATCCTCTCGCCGATGTTCCCATTGGATCGTCCGGTTTCCTCGAAACCCGCCAGGCCAGCACCTTGATCGGGGCGGATCCGCGGATCTTCTTCCGCCTGCGGGTGACCCAGCTTTGATTGGTTTCCGGACGGGCTTCTTCCGACCTGCTCTTATGAAACTGGTGCTCTGAGCCCCGTTTCATCAATCACCACGAGAAGGTGACGGAGAATGACGGAGAATGTATCACGAGAAGGTGACGGAGAATGTATCGCCGCTTTCTCTTGACTGTGTTTCAATCCGGGGTAGGATTGCTGCCGGGACGCCGGGATTTGCCTGCCACATCAATGAAAAGACTCCCATCAACCTGTAACCATACCCTGGAACCATGAGACGCGCACGCTGGCTGGCCCCTTGGAAGGACTCGACTGAACGACCCGAGATCTACCACTGCGTGACGCGGGTGGTGGAGCGCAGGCTGGCCTTCGGGCCGGAGGACAAGGAGAAGTTCCGCACCTTCATGCGGATGTATGAGGCGAGTTCATGAAGACGCTGCTGGCACGCTTTTGCGTTCGCTCCGCTCACGCCATGCGGTCAGGTCGCGCCTCCTCCGGCACTCCATTGCTGATGGCGGCATAGCCGCCCGGGGCATTCACGGTGGTTCAATGGCGGGCACCAGCGCACCGGCGCGCTGTGGGAAAGCCGGTTCAAGAGTGTGCTGGTGGAGGAAGGGATCACCTCGCGGACGATGGTGGCGTATATTGATTTGAATTGCCCTCGTTCCTCTCGGGCCATGCGGGGTGCCGTTTCCTCCTCCGGAAACGGATGAATGCGGATGTTGCTAAGGCAACAATGGCGTTCGGTGCGGGCGGGAATGGTGGAGGATCCTGCGCTGTACCGCTGGAGCAGCTACGGCGAGGCGATGGGTGGCGGTGCGAAAGGCAACGGAGCCAAGGCTCGCGGCGGGCTGGTGCGGGCGATCATGGCGCACAAGGGCTATGCGGCGGATGCGCGGCACTGGAAGGGTGCGGTGACGCGCCCGGCGATAACATGGTCACGCTGACGTGGGATTCGCGCGAGGGCGAAAAATATGCCGTCAAGTTTTCGAAGGACATGACCAGCTGGGGGGGGGACCTCGATGACGACGTCGACGCTGACGCAGGTGACACGACCACCAAATCCTACGACCTAACCACCGCCGGGCTGGCCGGCGCAGGGCGCGTCTATTTTCGCGTCGAGCGGCTGTGAGGCGGAGAAGGATCGATCATTTCTATCGCTTCACGGCCGAACCGCTCCATCAAGTAGGGCAGATATTTTCCCGAATTGTGGTCCTCACTCTCGTGTCCAAGAAACAGCACCCGGATCGGTCGCGGAGCGATCTCAACCGCAGCGCCAGATAAGCCGATGAATGGCAGGCTCAACAGGGCCGCGATAAGGGCGCTTCGAAGTGAAGAAGATGATGTCAAGGTCATGGGGGCTAGGAATTTGCTTTTGAGGTGGGGCGCTTGAGGGCGCCGTTGAGGGGATCGGAGAGGGGTGAAAGGGGGGGCTACCTGTCCCTTTCCAAATTCAGCGGGGCGCTCGGTTCGGGAGTGGCGACGAACTGAACTTCAGCAATCTTCATCCAGGGCTGGCCGTAAGTGCTGTTGACCTTGATGGCAAACCAACGTGTGTCGATGCCATTCAGATCGATCTCGTCGGTGACCCCGAATGTTCCGCTTGATCCTCCCGACCCCACCGGTTTGGTGAGGTTTAGTGTGCCCGCGACCCCGAACAGAGTCCAGTTGGTACGAAAATCATCGCCCGGGTCGGCGGCCGCACAGGAATAGTAAAGATCTACCTGGTTCGCACTGTATCGATCTGAGCTACTTGTATCGGCCCGGAAAAAGTCGCCATTCCACACCCTTAGCTGATCCAGATTGTAATCTTTGCCCAGGTCGAACTTGAGCCACGCGGTCGTGCCAGTAGCATCGCTAGAGGTATCGAAGCAGCCCTCGGAATTATGACTGATCCCGTGTAGATCGCCCGTGAGGCCTGGTTGGCTCCCAGCTACGGTTCCAATTGTATCAGGGTCGGTATCTAGGGTGGTAAAGCCATCAGGGTTTACGAGTTGGATCGGCGATGCCCAGTAGCCGTACGTGTCGGTCGAAGTGACGGTGATCCCATACGAGTCAATCACCTCCGCTTGGGCGACCGGGGCGAGTGCGGAAACCGCTTGGATTCCTTCGAACCACGCCTGAGCCATCTTATCAGACATGGCTGTCGAGGGGTGGACGGCGTTGTCAGCATGCGTGCCTGGCTTGACCGAAGTGGGGTCATCGGGATCGCTCAAGAACATCGCAAAGAGGTCAACGGTGGAGACATTGGCCCCTTTCGCTGCGTAGGTCGGCACGAGCGTTTCCCGAATGTATGTGTTGAAGGTGTGGACCGACTCGTTTTGGGAGTCATGCCCGGCGGCAATGGGTATGATCTGGGCAACAATGAGATGAGCATCGGGCGCGTGAGTAACGATCTTGCCAACCAAGTTGCTCAAATCCGCCGGACTCTTAGCATTCCTCTGATTGGTGCCGATCATCAGCAAGATGACATCAGGTTCATGGACTTTGATCCTGTCCCTGACAATACCGTCGATGCCCCCGATGGTCCAACCGCCGTAGCCTTCGTGGCCGTCCTGGCCTAAGTCGCGAAGGTCCAATTCCGGCTTGTAGGTGCCATCGCGTGTAGGGTCACCGTATTTGCTGACCCAGGGCTCAGGCGAGCCTCCGACGAATGTGAAATCGTGGCCGGCATCGGTCAGGCGCGTGTACAGCCCACTGCGGTAGCCAAACTCGAAATCAATGGTCCAATGAGGATTATCCGTGTAGCCCGCCGTGATCGAATCGCCCAGCGGCATGATGCGCAGCGGCGCAGCTTTTACGCTGCCGCAGATTGCCAAAAGCCCGATGACGGCGAACGCAAGGGTGCAGGGCTGGTGTGTTAGTAGAGATTTCATAGGTAAGTTAAGCCGATTTCATTCAAATTTTGGCCAGGTAATAAAACGAAGGCTGCCCATTCCAAAATGTGTCTTAGATTAGCGTTTTGTGAATGACTCATCAGCAATAATGCTGACGATCAAATCACGAAACTTATAATCGTTTTTCTTCGATGCTTCTAAAAGGCGCTGAATCATTTCAGAGTCAGCATAGTTCATCTTCCTTCCCATCGCGTACTGTGAAAGCTTTGTGAGTAAGTTCTTGGCGATTTTATCTTTGTCTTCTAGCATCAGTTTTTTAAGACCTTCAATGCCATTGATGGCACGACCATCACGATGAACCGTGTCAGACTCTACCTTCGTTGTGTCAACATACTTGTGAGTGACGCGTTCTTTCTGAACCACTTTACCTTCTTTCTTCTCTTCGTAAGGTTCTTTAGTCACGACATGCTTCTGATAACTCTCACGATACCTGCCTAAGACATCAAAGTTTTCCATGGCCAGGCCAAAGGGGTCCATCTTACTGTGGCAGGAAGCACATTGCGGATTCTTACGGTGCTCATTGATATGGTCTTTAATCGTGAATGTTTCCGTTGGCGCTTTTAAGGCTGTGATTTCAAGATTGGCAGGGGTTTTTAATTCATGGCCATAGAGACTCTCAGCCACCCAGGCGCCGCGGTAGAAAGGGTTGGTGAATTCACCATTGGTGGTCATCATCAAGATGCCTGGTTGCGTTAGAATCCCCCCACGGCGAGAACCTTCATCAAGATCTACTTTTGCAAATTTATTCCCTAAAGTAGTAAATGATTCTACAAACTCCCCTCTGTCCCCTTTTTCCCACACCGTTGCTTCTTTATAAAAGACACTTTTTCCATCCTTTTTTAATTGATAAAGTTGATTCAAGGTTTTGTTGATCACAACAAAATTTGAATCGATGAAATTGCTCAGACTTAGGTTCTCATTCAAAATCTGTCTGAAAAACTCAATACTTTCCTGCTTAAAGAACGGCTTTAGGCGTCCTGTTTTTCCGCCGCCCTTATCTCTGAACGTATAGAGGAGGATGTTCTCATCCGGAACAACGGGATCCAATTTATCAAGATTGAGCCACTGGGTCGTGAAATCAGCAGCAAAACGCTGTGATTTAGGGTCTTGCAGCATCCTTAAGGCTTCAGCAGACCGAATCACTGAATCCTCTAATTTACCTTCAAACGCTAACTCCATCAAACGATCATCTGGAAGGGAGTTCCACAAAAAGTAAGACATCCTGGAGGCAATCGCATAATCATCAAGTTCCACCGTATCGCCTTCGACCTTATACAGAAAGTTTGGTGAGCAGAGCATGATCTTCATGGCTGATTGCACGGCATTGAAGACATTTTGATCTGTTTCGTATTTCTTCTTTGCGATACCGAAATAGTAATCCAAATCATCGTCACTCACCGGTCTACGAAAGAGTTTGAGGGCAAGATTTCTGATAAATTGTTGGTATTGCTTATGTGGGTCACTGCCTTTTAGCCCCTTATAGTATGTGTTATAAAAGTCATTTGGGGGAGGCCAACTCTCATATAAGGGCCCGGTGACTTCAGCCGATACAAAGTGTGGAAGAGTTCTTGGAAGGGCGCGCAACTCCTTTTCTGCTGGAAACGGCGGGAGACGTGTGAGTTGACTCAGGTCTTTCGGCAATTTAATGAAATAATTGTGGCCTCTGAGGTAGAGGCTCATTTCAGGTTCCAAATAGACCCTTACTGTTTCACTCAGTAAAAACTCTTGAGAACTCTGAAATGTAGGGTCGGGCGCGTTGCCCATATGGCGTTCGATTTCCAAACGTTCATTTTCCTTGCCGACATCTGCTTTGATGCTGAGATCACGTTTATTAAAATCGATATCAGGATCATAAAAAGTAAAATGACCGTTGATCTTTACGTCGTAATGGCCGGCCGGCTTCACCTCATCTGCGAATTTAATCGCCGCGCAAAAATCTTTATACTTAAATCCTTCGGTCGTCAGTCTGTCATTCGACGTTGTATGACTCGCCCCCTTATGTGAATTAACTCTGCGAATGTTATGATCATTCCAACGATAAACGGTCGTCGATGCCTTGGGCATCTCACCGACGACCTTCTCAGCAACCCCTGAAGCAGTCCGAAAATAGGTGTCCATGGCAAGGGGTGACATAAAAAGGTGATCGCCTTGGTTGTCAAAGCCATCTCTCGTGTTGTCCACAGGTAAGGTGGATCCAACTTTGAAATTCGTGAAGAAGACATCATTGATGGTGTTCTCATATTCAGTACGGTTCAAACGTTTGAGAACGCCTGGCAACTCTGATTGGATTGTCAGGTACTGTTTGGCCAGGAGCTTTTCATAAACCGCCACCTCCTCAGTTGACGGCTTCTTCTTGGCCTTTGCGGGTGGCATTTCATTTTCTGCTACCACCGATAACAGTTCATCCAATAAGTCATGATCGTTCCAATCGCTGTCACTAAAGGCTTCAAAATTATGACCGCCCTTGGCTTTTTCATTACCATGACAACTGACACAGTACGTGTTTAAGAAGGTTTTATTCAGCTCGAACGATGAATGGGTTTCAGCAGCATTCGCAGCGGAGACCAAAGTCGACAGCATCAAGCCCAGTGCAGCCGGGCGAAAGCACCCTAGAGATAAGCGTCTCATATTCAACTCTCCCTAAAACTTGGCGCATCGAGTGCTATTGCCAAAGCTTTCGATTTCGCAGCCTAGATGTTGTAATGCTGGGAGGTAGACATTGCTGCGGTTATCAGCACCATTAAACTTAATATGTTTATTATGCTCAAATCCGCCACCGGCGACAATCACAGAGATATTCCTATTGCCGTGAGGGCCTTCTTCCTTACTGATACTGAAGGAACTGGTGATCAAGCAAACTGTCTGATCCAGTAAGGTTCCGCCAGCTTCTGTCTTAGTCGATTTGAGTTTGTCTAAGAAACGAGCCGTCTGCATCATGTAAGCTTGGTCCGCCTCGATGTTTTTAATGTGCCCGTCTTTCTTTTGAATGTTGTGGGAATCTGTATGATGCCCCGTCCAATTCCATTCGCCATACAAATTCGCCACTCGCGTGACGTCATATTTGTATGCCAGAAAGAGCAAATCCAGAAAAGTTGAACGTTCATTAAAATACTTGTCTGTTAAAATCTTCTGCAGGTACTCGCTACTCCCCTCGGTGTCGAATTTCACGTTTTCAGGGAATGGTACCTCCACGTGCTTTTTACTCAGCCAGCGTTCCGCTCTTTGGATAGACCTTTCAGATTCACGCAAACTGGAAAAGTACTCATCTAATTTGACCTGGTCTTGCTTGGAAACCCTATTGGTCAAACGCTTCGCTTCTTCTCTGGTGCCGTCCAGCATGGATTTTTTAAGCGCCAGCAATTCCGCACGTTTGTTCTTGTCGACTTTCCCAAAGATGGTTTGGAACAAATCCTGACTATTGCTAATCGGAGAAATGGCCAGGCCACCCTTCCATGAGATACCAACTGAATTCTTCTGTTCAACGACCAAGTTCCTGATCCGCGTATCGTTACCAATACGAGAAGCGGCGACTTCGTCTACCGAATCCAGAATATGTTCGGGATTTTCACTTGCAGCATATTCAGCAAAAGCAAGGTTGGTTCCACCATGCCCCCCGGTCTTCGTCAAATTAGTACAAAGCGTGAAATCATCCTTCAAGCTTTCCAGTGGCTGGAAGCTAGAAGTGCTCTGATAGTCCACGCCCGTAGAGGTCGGGTAGTTGTCAGAACACATGCCGTTGCCAATGTTCATACAAAACAAACGATTCGCTTTCACCGCATCATCGCCCGTGGCCTCTTGACCAAAGCTTTCCAAAGCCGGCAACATTAGGGTACAGCCGGCGGATCTTAAAAAAATTTCTTCTCTGCATTTGATTGGGGGGGGGGGGGTGATGTTTTGTTTCCTTAAATAAGGAAAATGAAAGCCTATAATTACATGTGACTTACATTAGCGTTTTGTGAATGACTCATCAGCAATGATGCTGACAATCAAATCACGAAATTTATAATCGTTTTTCTTTGATTCTTCTAGAAGACGATGAATCATTTCAGAATCAGCATAGTTCATATTCCGTCCCATCGCATACTGTGAAAGCTTTTCGAGCAAGTTCTTGGCGATTTTATCTTTGTCTTCTAGCATCAGCTTTTTAAGACCTTCAATGCCATTGATGGCACGACCATCACGGTGAACCGTGTCAGACTCTACCTTGGTCGTCTTCTCATACTTGCCAGTGATACGTTCTTTCTGAAGCACCGCACCATCTTTCTTCTCTTCGTAAGGGACTTTGGTCACAACAAGCTTCTCATAACTCTCGCGATACCGACCCAAGACATCGAAGTTTTCCATGGCTAGACCAAAAGGGTCCATCCTGCTGTGGCAGGAAGCACATTGCGGATTCTTGCGGTGCTCATTAATATGGTCTTTAATCGTGAATGTCTCCGTTGGCGCTTTTAGGGTTCCTATTTCAAGATTGGCAGGGACTGTTAATTCGTGTCCATAGATACTTTTAGCGACCCAGGTGCCACGATAGAAAGGGTTGGTGAATTCGCCATTGGTGGTCATCATCAACATGCCTGGTTGTGTTAGGAGGCCCCCACGGTGAGAATCTTTATCGAGCTCTATTTTTATAAAGGCCTTTTTGTCCCCGCCTTTATGAAAGATACTTTTATCATCGTCTTCAAATTGGTAAATCTGATTCAACAATTCATTGATCACAACAAAATCTGAATCGATGAAATTTGTCAGGCTTAAGTTCTCATCCAAAATCGATTTAAAGAACTCAACACCTTCCTGCATGAGGAAGGGTTTAGCGCGTGTGTATAGAAAACCCCGCTTGTCCCCCAAAGAATAGCTGAGGAGTTCGTTGCTCGGATTGACGATATCAATTTTATGAAGCTCGAGCCACTGGGTCGTGAAATCAGCAGCAAAACGCCGCGATCTTGGGTCTTGTAGCATCCTTAAGGCTTCAGCTGAACGAATCACTGAATCCCTTAATTTACCTTCAGATGCTAACTTCATCAAACGATCATCTGGAAGGGAGTTCCACAGAAAGTAAGACATCCTGGATGCAATTGCATAATCATCAAGTTCCACTGTATCACCTTCGTACTTATACAAGAAATTTGGTGAGCAGAGCATGACCTTCAAGGCTGCTTGCACGGCATTGAAGACATTGTCATCTTTTTCGTAGCTCTTTTTCGCGATATCGAAATAGTCCTCCAACTCATCGTTACCCACCGGTCTGCGAAAGAGTTTGAGGGCAAGATTTCTGATGAATTCTTGGTATTGCTTATGTGGGTCACTGCTTTTTAGACCTTCATAGTATGTGTCATAAAAAGCATTTTTGGGAGGCCAACTCTCATGAAATGGCCCAGTGACATCAGCCGATACAAAGTGTAAGAGGGTTCTTGGAAGGGAGTATAACTTCTTATCGCTTGGAAATGGCGGTATTCGAGTGAGTGCACTCAGGTCTTTTGGCAATTTAATGAAATAATTGTGGCTCTTGATGGCGAGGTTCATGCCAGAGTCCAAATAGACCCTTACTTTTTCACTCAGTAAGAACTCTTCAGAATTCACAAATTTGTTGTTGTGGGGGGGACCAGTATGACTTGAGATTTTCAAACACTCATTGTTCTTGCCGACATCAGCTTTGATGCTGAAATCTCGTTTCTTAGAATCGGGATCATAGAAAGTAAAATGCCCGTTGATCTTTACGTCGTAATGACCGGGCAATCGCACGTCATCTCCGAATCCAATCGCAGCGGATACAGTTTTATGACTAAACCCTTCGGTGGTCAGTTTGTCATTCGACCCGTCATGTGAGTTTTTTCTGCGAATGTTACTCTTTTCCCAACTATAGATGGTCGTAGAAGCTTTGGGCATCTCACCCACGATCTTCTCAGCAATTTCTGAAGCGGATCGAAAATAGCTGTCCATGGCATAGGGTGACATAAAAAGGTGATTCCCTTGGTTGTCAAAGCCATCTCTCGTGTTGTCCACAGGTAAGGTGGTTTTCACATTAAACTTCGTGAAGAAGACATCATTGATGGTGTTCTCATATTCAGTACGATTCAAACGTTTGAGAACGCCTGGTAACGCGGCTTTGATTGTTCGGTACTGTTTGGCCAAACGCTTTTCAAAAGCAGCCACCTCCTCAGCGGAAGGTTTCTCCTTCGCTTTTTCGGGTGGCATTTCTTCTTCTTCTACCACCATTAAGAGCTCATCGAGTAATTCTTGATTATTCCAGTCTTTGTCACTGAAATTTTCAAAATTATGATCGCCCTTACTTTTCTCATTGCCATGACAACTGACACAGTAAGTTGTTAAGAAGGTTTTATTGAGGTCGAACTCGGTATTGTTTTCAACACCATTCGCAACGGAGACCAAAGTCCACACCAGCAACGTTAGACACAAGCGTCTCATCTATTGATCCTTAAAGGTTCGCGGATGCACTGCTGGTGGCGAAACTATCGATTTCGCAGCCTAAGTGTTGCAATGCTGCGAGGTAGATGTTGTTGCGATTATCTACACCATTAAACCTAATATGTTTATTATGGTCAAAGCCGCCGCCGGCGACAATCACAGGGTTATTTTTATAGCCGTGAGGGCCCTCTTCCTTACTGATACTCAGAGAACTGGTGATCAAACAAACCGTCTGATCCAATAAGGTCGCACCGGATTTCGTTTTCGTGGATTGAAGTTTGCCCAAAAAGCGAGCGGTTTGCATCATGTAGGCTTGGTCAGCCTCGATGGTTTTAACGTAGCCCTCCTTGTTCTGAACTTGGTGTGAATCAGTATGATGACCACTCCAATTCCATTCACCATACACATTCGCCACTCTCGTGACGTCATATTTGTATGCTAGAAAGAGCAAATCCAGATAGGTTGAACGTTCATTAAAAATCTTGTCTGCTAAAATCTTTTGCAGATACTCAGTACACCCCTGCGTGTCGAATTTTACGTTTTCAGGGAATGGCACCTCTACCTGCTTTCTGCTCAACCAGCGTTCAGCTCTTTGGATCGACTTTTCAGATTCACGCAAACTGGAAAAGTACTCATCCAATTTGTCCCGGTCTTCCTTGGAAACATTATTACTCAATCGCTTCGCTTCTTTTCTGGTAGCGTCCAACATGGATTTTTTGAGCGCCAGCAATTCCGCACGTTTTTCCCTGTCTACTTGGCCAAATATTTTCTGGAACAATACCTGACTATTCGTGATAGGGGAAATGGCCAAACCACCCTTCCAAGAGATCCCAACTGAATTCCTCTGTTCAACGACCAAGTTTCTAATACGCGTGTCGTAACCAAGATGAGAGGCGGCGATTTCGTCTACCGAATCCCTAATCAATTGGGGATTTCCATGGTCCGCATATTCAGCAAACGCATACATGGTGTCGAAATGATTCCCATAGTTTCTTAAATTAGTACAAAGCGTGAAATCCTTTTTAAGATGTTCCAGTGGTTTGAAAGTAGAAGTGCTCTGATAGTCCTTACCCGTAGAGGTCGGGAAGTTGTCAGAACACATGCCATTCCCGATGTTCATACAAAACAAACGATTGGCTTTCACAGAATCATCACCCTTGGCCTCTTGACCAAAGCTTTCCAAAGCCGGCAACATCAGGGTACAGCCGGCGGATCTTAAAAAATTTCTTCTTCGCATTTTTTTGAATTTATTTTGACGTTTTGTTTCCTGAAATAATGAAAATGAACGCCTATAATGACATGGGCTATTCAAGCCTATGTCAGGAAAATTGCTAGGAAATTGCTTTTCAGCCCCGCTGTCCCCAGGGGGCCTGTCGGTCGGGGCTGCTGCTGCTAGGAATTTGCTTTTGGGGTGAGGAGCTTGGGAGGCACCGTTGACGGGTTGACGGGGGTACCAGGGGGTGACTTCAATTTCATTTTTCCAATCAAACATGAGGCAGCGCAATGAAACTAGGAGTATAACGACTTCTTTGTGGTAAATTGCGACATGGGAACCTGCTTCGCTGAAAGCATTGGGGATCGAAGCCCACGCCCAGGGCAAGCCTGTTCCAAAAATGGGCAAAGTCCCGGCTCCCAAGAAATAGCTGCGGGCTAATGCCAGTGCTTGTCCGTGGCGAAGGTTACTCCTCAGGCGCGGCCTTTTGGTCGTCGCCTGCAGGAGATTCGGCCTCCTTTTTCACATCATTGCCAGCACCAGGTCGCGTGATTCCAGGAACCGTCGAGGGCGGCGCCATTGGATAGTCCAGATCGAACCTGCTGGAAGGACCGTTTTTGAATTTGTCGAGTGCGGGGTTGTAGGTGTAGATGCTGATCTTGTTCGCCTCCGGTTTGAAGACCATGTAACGCAACCATGATTCTCCCCCGTTATTGAGGTGCTGATAGTCGCACAAGATCTGGTGAACCTGGTTGCCGTGATCTCCGGCGTCTGTGCGAACGGCCTCTCCAGTGTGGTGACCGCAGAGAACCATGAAGATGTTCTTGTGCTTCCTGACGAACTTTTGCCACGTCTGCTCGCCGGTGTTGCCTTTGGCCTTCATTCCCCCGGTGTTTCTCGACTTGCTCGCGTTCATATAGGCGTGCGTCAGGACAATGACACGGTGGTCAGGGTGCTCCGAGACGATTTTGTTTGCCCAATCCAGCACTTCATCGCGCGGTTTGCATTCAAGAGCAACAATCAGGAAGCTCATCCCTGCTGCCTCGAAGTGGTACCAGGAATTGTCATGGCGATCCGGATCGAAGGTGCCGCCAAACTCGTGCCGTTGTGCGAATTTTTCGCGAGGAAAGTATGTGTTGAAATGCGTGGTCCGGTTGACGCCGATATTCCCGCCATACTTATTGTCCGCCTTCTCAAAACCCATATCGTGATTTCCTAGGCACATGCAATAGGGCACTTTCCCGTCCAATACAGCCATTGCTTTCTTGGCGATGGCCCATTCCTCCGGGCCGGCCGCCTGCACGATATCTCCTTCGTGGACGAGAAAAGCGATATTGAGTCGCTCCTGATTGTCGCGGACCCATTCCGTTTGCGCAAAGAAGTAGCGCCGTAAGTCTCCATTGCCCCATTTGGCTGAAAGCTTGAGTCGGGTGTCGCAGTAGAACTGGGTGTCAGGCAAAACCGCGATGGTGAACGATTTCGTCGTCTGGGCGAAATGTTCCGCTCCCTTCAGGTTCTGCCTCGTCGCGCAGCCGATCAGCACGGTGACCATTGCCAGGGTAAATATCTTTTTCATGTCAAATTTCCTTTCTTGGCGAACCTTGCGGAGAGCACCATCAGCGTCAAGCGGTGAGACCGTTGCAGCAGGGAAGATGTCGTTCCCCTTGCGTTATTTTCTTATTGATTTCCTCATGAATGCAACACCATTTATGCCACAACATGAACCTAGCACACCTTCGTAACACGATCCTGGTTTTGGCAAGTAGCGGGTGCTGGCTTTCCTGGTCGTGTTCCTGCGCTGCGGAGGAAGCGGACTCCGCGAAGCCGCCCTACAGCGCAGAAGCGTTAAGGAAGACGCTCGACCCGTTTTACAAGCAGCACATTGTCGCCGACGGCCTGGTGGTGGCCGGTTCGGAGAAGGTCTCGCTCCCCGCTCTGCGCGAGGTCGGCTACCTGGCGCAGAGGTTGCTTGCCAAGCGGCCTGACGTGATGCGCGCCCTCTGTGAGAAGAGAAAGATGTTTGTGGCCGTGATGGCTTATAGCGAACTGCAGACCGACCTGCCCGACTGCCGGGGGATGTCGCTGTGGTGGGCCTATCGGGCCCGCGGTCTGGGTAGCACGCCGGTCAGTTGTGGTGAAGAGAACGTGCTGAACTTCAAGGGCGACCCCTGGGAGGGGGAAAACATTTTCATTCACGAGTTCGCCCACGGGATAGAAGATGTCATCGGCGGTCTGGACGACCAGTTCGATGCGCGCCTCCGGGGCTTGTTCGACAAGGCGGAAAAGAGCGGTCGCTTCCGTGGGTATGCGATCGAAGGCGGCATCGCCGAGTTCTGGGCCGAGGGCGTGCAGGCGTGGTTCAACTGCAACGGGACCATGAGGCCGAAGTCCGGCGGTGGGCAGAGTTCATTCGAGGTTCTCGGACCGAAGGGAGAACACGTCTGCCACCTGCAAACGCGCCAGCAAATGCGCACACACATGCCTGAGTTCGCCAAGCTGCTTGATGACTCCTTTCGACAAAACAAGTGGGTCTACGTGCCCGTGGCGGAGCGCTTGGACGAGCCACACCTGAGGGGCTTCGATCCCGCCGCGACTCCCACCTTCCGCTGGCCGCCTGCGGTCGTCGCGGCCTTCCATCGAATCGAAGCCGAACGAGCGAGCAAGAAAACGAAGCAAAAAATCAAAAAATGAAAATATCAATATTTAGTCTCTCTACGATGAACTCCTGGATCGGCGGCGCCGTGGCCTTCGTTCTGATGTCAACGGCCACGATAGTTCAGGCTCAAGGAACCAAGGCGGACTACGAACGTTTCGACAAGATCGCCGGCATCACCGGCGGCAAGGTGTTTCGGACGAAGGTGCAAGCGCATTGGCTGGCCGGCACCAAGTGCTTCTGGTATCGCAACGAACTGGGCCACGGCCGGAAGAATTTCGTTTTCGTCGATGCGGCCGTGGGCAAGCGAAAAGCGGCTTTCGACCACGAGCGGTTGGCAAAGGATCTCGCGAAAGCAACCGGCAAGGCCTTCGATGCTCATAAACTGCCCTTCGACGCGATCGAATATAAGAAAGTGGACGGCGATGACAAGGGATTGCTGAAAGAGGCCGTCTACTTCAAGGCGGTGGGCAAATCGTGGAAAATCAACCTTAAGGATCAGTCCCTCATCGAAGACACGCCCGGGGCCAAGAAGGTGTCGGCCATAAGAGGAATCCCCGCTCCGCGACAGGAGGCCTCGAAGCGGCTCTACTCGCAATCCCCGCAACCTGGGGCCGAGGCGACTTTGCCGCACGAGAAACCGGCCGAGCCCGAACTGCAGTTCCCTCAATCGCCCGTGGAAAAGAAGGATGCCGCACAGAAGGAAGAAAAGAAGAAGGTCGAGGCCTTCATCAAGGACCACAATGTCTGGCTTCGTCTCGGCAAGGACGGCGAGGAAGTCGCCCTGACGACGGACGGTAAGGAAGGCGACGGCTATCAAGGCAATTTTCAATGGTCCCCCGACCGGAGGAAACTGATTGGTTTCCGTCATAAGAAGGCGCAAGAGCACATTGTCTATTTCGTCGAGTCCTCGCCCAAGGATCAGTTGCAACCGAAGTTGCATTCGAACAGCTATCTCAAACCGGGCGACCAGATTGCCCAGACCAAGCCGCATCTGTTCGACATCGTCGGAAAGAAGGAAGTCCCGCTCGACGAGACGCTTTTCGCCAACCCATGGAGCATCGGTTCGCATCGTTGGGAGAAGGACTCCAGCAGATTCACCTTCTACTACAACCAACGAGGACACGGCGCGGTGAGGATCGTGGCCATCGATGCCGAGAGCGGCGGGGTCACCGCGCTGATCAACGACACGAGCAAGACCTTCGTCAATTATTCCAACTACAATCATCGCCAGTTGTTGGAGCCCACGAACGAGATGATCTGGATGTCGGAATGCGACGGGTGGAACCATTTGTACCTCTACGATTTCGGCAGCGGAGAGCTGAAGAACCAGATCACCAAGGGCCCGTGGATCGTGCGGAAGGTCGACCGCGTGGACACGGCCAAGCGTCAGATCTGGTTCCAGGCCGGGGGAATTCATCCCGAGCAGGACCCCTATTACATCCACTACTGCCGCATCAACTTTGACGGAACGGGCCTGGTGAAATTGACCGCCGGCGACGGCATGCACTCGATCGAATACTCGCCGGACCGTGAGTTCATCGTCGACACGTATTCCCGCGTGGACATGCCGCCGGTGAACGAGTTGCGTCGGGTCAGCGACGGCTCGCTGGTTTGCCCCTTGGAAAAGTCCGAGGCCAGCGAACTCGAGGCCACCGTCTGGCAAAGGCCTGAGCATTTCGTGGCCAAGGGTCGCGACGGCAGGACCGACATCTACGGGGTGATTTACCGCCCCTCGACTTTCGACCCGAACAAGAAGTATCCGGTCATTGAGAAGATATACGCCGGGCCCCACGGAGCCTTCGTGCCGAAGAGTTTTGCGCACTCTCACGGCGCCCAGCGCTGGGCCGAGTTGGGATTCATCGTGGTGCAGATCGACGGCATGGGCACCTCGCACCGCAGCAAGGCCTTCCACGACGTGTGCTGGAAGAACGTGGGAGACGCCGGTTTCCCCGATCGCATTCTCTGGATCAAAGAGGCCGCGAAGAAATACCCCTACATGGACCTCAGCCGCGTCGGAATTTTCGGCGGTTCGGCCGGCGGGCAAAATTCGACCGGGGCCGTGCTCAATCACGGAAATTTCTACAAGGTGGCCGTTTCAGATTGCGGTTGCCACGACAATCGCATGGATAAGATTTGGTGGAACGAAGCTTGGATGGGTTGGCCCGTGGGACCGGAATACGCCGAAAGTTCCAACGTGACCCATGCCCATAAGCTCCAGGGAAAGTTGCTGCTGATCGTGGGCGAGATGGACCGCAACGTCGACCCGGCCTCGACTATGCAGGTCGTCAACGCCTTGGTCAAAGCCGACCGCGATTTCGACATGCTGATCATCCCCGGCTCCGGCCACGGCGCGGCTGGCTCCGCCTACGGGAAACGCCGTCAGAAGGATTACTTCGTCCGCAACCTGTTGGGTGTTGAACCGCGATGGGAGCCATAACGGCCAGGGCGACTGTCCGCCGACATGCGCGAGCGGGAGGTGGACATCATCATCTCCGGGGGGGGGTAAAGTGTAACAGCTGATCCTGACACACATATCCCGGAGGGATTTCAGCTTTTAGCTGGGGTTGAGGAGTGCAGCGATACCCCGGTGAACCGGCCCGTTTGCTCCCGACCCTGGCAAGGGTCGCAGCAGCCGCGTGAGGTTGATGGCGGAACGTCCGCTGCTGGCACCCCTGCCGGGGTGCGCGTCAAGTTGAGCTTCAAGGGAGTGCAAATCTCTAGCCCAACAGGCTTACGGCATTTAGCCCAGGGTTGGCCGAACTCCGTGAGACCTACCCTGGGTCACGGTCAACCACAGTATCTCAACACCAAAGGTGTTGCGTCACGCTGCAGAGACGGACGCAACACCTTTGGTGTTCGGGGAATCTTGACAACGGTAACCCAGGGTAGGCTCCGCCAACCCTGGGCTAAAGGACGTAAGCCCGTTGGGCTAGGAACTCCTGCAGTTTTCCGTTTACTGGCCTGTCCTCGTGAAACTACAGCGGGTCAGGCGTTCGGTCACCTTGGCCACCGATTTGTGGGCAGTTCTATGATCGCAATGACGCGGTCGGAAAGATTCTGCTGATATCTCAGGTTCTTATCGCACAGAATAAAAAGGTCGAAAGTCCCATCCAAATGCCCCAAGAGTTCTCCGTTCTCCATACCACCGAAACCTTCTCGCTGAACGCTGGTGACATCGTGATCTGGAAGAAACTTCCGCAACGGCCACGGCTGTAGAACGACAATTATAATTGAACCCTGACGACAATTAAAACTGAACCCTTGGGTGGGGTGGTTTTCCGGGTGTGGCGATTTCGCTGTTTGACGCCGGGCGGGGTGGCGGGTGCCTCTTTGGGTTG
>Ga0209491_10000374_pt1 | contig 88405 bp, 85 predicted proteins | sample BON02_FD_187213 | JGI IMG/M metagenome (GOLD analysis project Ga0209491, IMG submission 187213) | Freshwater microbial communities from Lake Bonney liftoff mats and glacier meltwater in Antarctica - BON-02 (SPAdes) (version 2) | ecosystem: Environmental > Aquatic > Freshwater > Ice > Glacier...
GAAGTACCTGCAATTGTACCTAAACGAGTTTGTATACAAACTCAACAGAAGATATTTTGGAGAAAAAATCTTTGACAGGCTTGTCATAGCTAATATCACAGGGTTATGACAGAAAACGGACAATCAGTAATATTTTCAATTATTTTATGAAAAAAATTCAAATGGTTGACCTTAAAGGTCAATATCAAAAAATAAAAAAACAGGTAGATAGTTCAATTATGGAAGTTATTGAATCTACTGCATTTATTAATGGTCCTGAAGTACAACAATTTCAGAAGGAATTAGAAGAATATTTAGATGTTAAACATGTAATTCCGTGCGCCAATGGTACCGATGCCCTTCAAATTGCTATGATGGGATTAGGTTTAAAACGCGGTGATGAAGTGATTACGGCAGATTTTACATTTGCAGCCACAGTAGAAGTTATTGCGTTACTTCAATTAACACCTGTTTTGGTCGATGTTGATCCTGTAAACTTTAATATTGATATAGAAGCTATTAAAAAATCAATTACTCCTAAAACCAAGGCAATAGTTCCCGTTCATCTTTTTGGGTTACCTGCAAATATGGATGAAGTGATGGAAATAGCTAAAGAAAATAATTTATACGTAATTGAAGATAATGCTCAAGCTATTGGTGCAGATTATTATTCCAAAAAAGGTTCTAAAAAGAAAGCAGGAACAATTGGTGATGTAGGATCTACTTCTTTCTTTCCTTCAAAAAATTTAGGATGTTATGGAGATGGGGGCGCAATTTTTACAAATGATGATGATTTGGCGCATACCATTCGGGGAATTGTAAACCATGGTATGTATGAACGATATCATCACGATGTGGTGGGGGTAAATTCCCGTTTAGATTCGGTGCAAGCAGCCGTGCTAAGGACTAAACTACCTTTTTTAAATGAATATAATGCGGCAAGAAGAAAAGCAGCAAAAAGATATTCCGAAGCTTTTAAAAATTCACCAAACATTATTACGCCCAATTCTTTTTGTACCTCAGAAAACAGTCCTTTATGTAATACTGAAAATAAAAACAATTGTAGATGTCATGTGTTCCATCAATATACATTACGAATTATAAATACAGATAGGGACGCACTTGTAAAACATTTAAACGAGAAAGATATTCCCTGTGGAGTTTATTATCCAATTCCGTTACATTTTCAAAAGGCTTATGCGGATTCGCGTTATAATGAAGCCGATTTTACTGTGACCAATCAGTTGGTAAAAGAAGTAATATCCTTACCAATGCATACTGAATTAGATGATGAACAAATTGACTTTATAACAACAACAATTATAGAGTACGTTTCCAAATAGATATTGGTTAAATACAACAAGGCTTTACAAGCAAGAAAATGAAAAAAATATTAGTTACCGGCGGATTAGGATATATTGGATCACATACCGTTGTGGAATTACAAAATTCTGGTTTTAAAGTTATTATTATCGATAATTTATCAAATTCATCCATTGATGTTATAGAAGGAATTACAAATATTACCAATAATCCACCGGTTTTTGAAAGGTTAGATTTACGTATAAAAGCTGATGTGACCGATTTTTTTCAGCGGAATAAAGATATAGATGGAATTATTCATTTTGCAGCAAGTAAAGCTGTTGGCGAAAGTGTTGAAAACCCTTTGCTATATTATGAAAATAATATCAATAGCTTAATTTACTTATTACAAGAATGTACAGCACATTCTATAGATAATTTTATTTTTAGCTCATCATGTACTGTTTATGGCGAACCGGATTCCTTGCCAATAAATGAAGAGGCTCCCGTTAAAAAAGCCACTTCCCCCTACGGAAATACCAAACAAATAAGTGAAGATATTATTAAAGATACGTGTAAAATAGCAAACATAAAATCTATTGCATTACGCTATTTTAATCCAATAGGAGCTCATGAAACTTCAGAAATAGGGGAATTACCTGTTGGAATTCCTCAAAATTTAGTTCCTTTTATTACACAAACTGCTGCCGGAATACGCGAACAACTTTCTGTTTTTGGTGACAATTACCCAACCCCAGATGGAAGCTGTATTAGAGATTACATCCATGTTGTAGATCTTGCCAAAGCACACGTTATAGCTTTAAAAAGATTACTTTCTGAAGGAAATAAAGAAAAAATGGAAATTTTTAATGTCGGAACTGGAAAAGGAAGTTCCGTATTGGAAGTGATACAAACTTTTGAAAAAGTTTCAGGTAAAAAACTTAATTATAAAATTGTAGATAGAAGAGAAGGTGATATAATGTCAGTATACGCTGATACTTCCAAGGCAAATGAAGTTTTAGGGTGGAAGGCAGAACTCACTATTGAAGAGGCTTTAAAATCTGCTTGGGAATGGGAAAAAAAGATTAGAAAATCCTAACAATGAAATGCTTATAATTACGCTTAACTAAGGTTTAACGCCAGTTATTTGTGATTAACCATATTTCTTTGTTTCTTTGTAATCAATTCTAAATGAAAATTATGAAACTTGTTTCAGTGAAACGAAGAACGAAGAGAGAGAAAAGATTTACAGAAAAAATGGGAATGATGACCGCAAGGGTTATTTATATCCGAAAAGCTTTTTTAAGTATTCCTTATAAAACCCTTCATAAATATCGTGAAACGTATTATGGAGAAATTAAAGATTGTGACGAATGCCAATTAGGAGCATAAATTAAAAATAAAGAATAAAAAAACCCGAAGTATTTACTTCGGGTTTTTTTATTTAAAGCTTATAAATATTGTAATCAAAAATTCCCTTTAGAGGTTTCAGCATTTCTGTCAATTTTCTTTACCAATCCTTGAAGTACATTTCCTGGACCTATTTCAATAAATTGTGTTGCTCCATCATGTATCATATTTTCAACACTTTGTGTCCATTTTACAGGAGAGGTTAATTGAAATATTAAGTTCTCTTTAATTTCTGAAGGATCAGTAACCGCAAACGTACTTACATTTTGATAAATAGGGCAAGCGGGTTTTTTAAATTTGGTGTTTTCAATGGCAGCTGCCAATTTTTCCCGAGCGGGTTCCATTAAAGGACTATGAAAAGCTCCACCTACAGGCAAGATTAAAGCTCTTCTGGCACCTGCTTCTTTAAGTGCTTCACAAGCTTTGTTAACAGCATCAACATCGCCAGAGATAACTAATTGTCCCGGACAATTGTAATTGGCGGCCACAACAGTTCCTTCAATATCTGCACAAATACTTTCCACTAAATGATCGTCAAGCCCTAATACTGCAGCCATAGTAGATGGTTGTAATTCGCAGGCTTCTTGCATAGCTTGGGCACGTTTTGAAACCAAAATTAACCCATCCGAAAAGGAAAGTGTTTTATTGGCCACTAAGGCAGAAATCTCTCCTAAAGAATGTCCGGCAACCATATCGGGTTTAAAATTATCGCCCATTACTTCAGCTAAGATGGTGGAATGTAAAAATATTGCGGGCTGAGTAACTTTTGTCTCTTTTAGCTCTTCAGGTGTGCCTTCAAACATTATTTTGGTAATATCAAAACCTAAAATATCATTAGCTTTTTCAAATAATTTTTTTGCTTTATCTGATAAATCATACAGATCTTTTCCCATACCTGTAAATTGTGCCCCTTGTCCCGGAAATATATATGCTTTCATGTTTAGTCGTTTAGTTTGTAAAAATAAAATAATAAATCCCCTTTGCGAAGAAACACAAAAGGGATTTTATTATTTATAAATTTAATTTATTATATTTTCATCTTTCCTGAAGTTCCAATATCTTTATTATCACCTGTTACAGCTGCAACACCTAATTTAAACAAAGTAACTAATTTGTTATGGTCATTACTCCAGTAGGCAGCTTTTTCTGGCACTACTTTAATCGCTGTTGCCTTAGGATCTTCCGGCCCATCAAACCATGCATTATCTAAACGACTGTATAGATCTTTAATAGTAGCAGTATCGTTTATAATTTGTGCTTTTCCATAAATACTGATAAATTTCATAGAATTTGGATCACTGTACATGAGTTGTACAGCCTCATCTTTTTGAATATTTAAATTATGGTCACTATTTTTGAGACTTATAAACCAAATATTTCCGGCGTCATCCACTTTTTTGGTATGCATAGGAATCACACTTAAAGGTTGATTGTTTAGATTGGTTGCAAACATGGCTACTTTTACATTTTCAACTATATCTGTCAATTTTTCTTTTGCTTCTTTACTGTATAAATTTTTTGTGCTCATAGTATTTTTATTTGAAATTAAAGATAGGTATGATACAGAAGAATTTACGTCAAGAAAATGCCAAATAATTTTAAAATTTTTGTTAATAGGGGTTATTTGTAAAGTGAAATTATATTTTTTACACGGCTTAAATATCCGGAACCAAATAAGTTTAGATGAACCAGCAAATAATACAATTGCCAAATAGGAATACGTTTTTTCCATCCTGCTTCTAAAGGGAAGAAGTTATTATATTCTGAAAAAACACTATTAGGAAAACCGCCAAATAAATCCATCATTGCGATATCCATTTCTCGGGAAGCATAAGACACCGCGGGATCTATTAATACCGGGATATTATTTTTTGAAACTAGATAATTACCATTCCATAGATCGCCGTGAATAAGAGCTGGTGGCTCATTTGGAATTTCATCTGTAATATTTTTAAAAATATTTTCTAATTCTGAAAAGCGAAACCCATTATTAAAAGCGAGTTGAAACTGAGGCTCAAGTCGATTATTAATATAGAATTTTGAAGCTGAAATCTCTTGATTATTTATTTGGGGTAAACTACCAATAAAATTATCATGTGAAAGGCCAAAATTTTTCTGGGAAGTTTTGTGAACAATTGAAAGATTGAGGGCGAAATCATTCCAAAATTTAACTGAAGCATCCCCGGACTCAATATGTTCCATCAATAAAAATGAAGTACTTTCTATGTTTCCAAAATCAATAACTTCAGGAATTTTAAAGCTTTTAGTTTGTTTTAAAAGTTTTAATCCTTTTGACTCTGCTTCAAACATGCCAGCATATTCAATTGCATTATTCAGTTTTACAACATAATTAGCTTCATCGCATTTCAGTAAAAAAACTTCGTTAATATCACCGCCTGAAAGGGGTGAAATATCAATAATATGTATATCGTTTTTTGCTGTAATTTTTTGAAAAACTGTTTTCATTTCATCAAAAAAAATCTATTTGCGTACCCAGGTCTGATATGTAAAAGGATATTTATGTTTTTCATCTTTATCGTGTTCAACTTCAGAAATTAACTTCCATTCCTCTTGGGGAATTTCCGGAAACCACGTGTCTGCAATAAATGTATGATGAACCTTTGTCAATTCTATTTTATCAGAAAATGGCAAACCTATTTTATAAATTTCGCCACCTCCAATAATAAAAGGCTGTTTATCGTCTTTGGCTTTTGCGATTGCTTCTTCGATACTGTGCACTATTACGGCACCTTCTTTTTTATAGCTTTTATCACGGGTAATAACAAGGTGAGTTCGATTGGGGAGGAGTTTTGGGAAGGACTCAAAGGTCTTTCTCCCCATTATGATGCAATGACCGGTAGTAAGTTGTTTAAAGCGCTTAAAATCATCTGGCAGGTGCCAAACTAGTTCGTTGTCTTTGCCCAATTCATTATTTTCACCTGCTGCAGCAATTATTGTAATCATTGAACGTCGGGCGGCAAGAGATTGTCTGATTCCTTTTTTTTTAATTCTGATTGTTTGGGAAGTTGCACTTCATCATCAACTTGTTTTTGAAGTTCTGAAATACGTTCTGTTTGTTTAGCTTTTAGTTTTTCTAACTGCCGATTTTCCCATTCTTTTCCCATAAAAGAATTTAATACAAAAACATTAAACAAGTGAATAAGTAGTATAAAGGCCCATATAAGTATAGCCCATACATACCAGTTGTTTATAAAAAAATCATTCCCATATCCTAAAAGCGGATTTATAATTATTATAAGAACAGACCCAACTAAAAAAAAGATAAAATGACGCATAAGCGCTTTCTTTTGCTTAATTCGTGAGCGGGCATATTCGTATTGTTCACGTTGTTCTGGATCGATTCTTTCGGTTTTTTTAGATTTTGAAAACATTGTTGTTTACTTTTATGACTCTTGTAAATTTACCTAATTTTCACCGTTTAGCCTATTCTTAATGGAAGATTTAAAAAAAGAATTCCCTCTTATTACAACGTGTACATATCTTAATACGGCATCCGCTGGGCTGTTATCCCAATCTTTGGTAAACTGGCGAAAAAAACATGATGAGGATTTTTTACATGGAGGAAGTTTGTTTCGTGATCTTCATAAAGACCATATAAATTCTATTAAAAATACAGTAGCAATTTTTTTTAATACCCAAATAAATGAAATAGCATTGATTCCAAATTTTTCATTAGGATATAATATGTTACTGGAAGGTTTGCCCAAAAAACAAAAAGTACTATTACTTGAAAGAGATTATCCTTCTATCAATTGGCCTTTTGAAAATCGGGATTTTAATATTTGTTATGCTAAAATTGATGAAAATCTTGAAGAAAATATTTTAGAGGCGGTTTCCAAACACCAACCCGATATTTTTGCTTTTAGTATAGTACAGTATATAAGTGGGATTAAAATAGACATTGATTTCCTCAAGCAATTAAAAGCATACCATCCCAGACTATTGTTAATTGCAGACGGTACGCAATATTTGGGAACTGAACACTTCAATTTTTCTGAAAGCCCTTTTGATGTTTTGGGAGCCAGCACTTATAAATGGCTGTTAGCGGGTTATGGAAATGCTTTTTTTATGATAAAGGAAGAAGCTCAGGAAAAAATATTCCCGCATACTATAGGGTTTAATTCTGCGGAGGCTATGTATAGCAAACGTGAGGATGTTTCGTTTATAAAACATTTTGAACCGGGACATCTGGATACTTTAAATCATGGAAGTTTACAGCAATCGCTTCAAAATATTGAACAAATGGGTATAAATACCATTTCAGAAAAGATATCGACACTTTCTCAAAAAGCACGAAAAACATTTACTGAACTTGGCTTACTGGAGGACGCAGTTGTTAACAGAAAAGAACACTCCAATATTTTTAATATTTCGGGAGATGCTAAATTATTTCAGAAATTAAAAGATAACAATATAATTTGCTCCCAAAGAGGAAAAGGCATACGGATTAGTTTTCATTTTTATAATACTGAAGAAGATTTAGATCGATTAATAACCGTTTTAAAATAATTATTCAATTACTTCCACACCTTTCCAAAAAGAGGTATAGCCTTCTATTTTTTTTGCCGATTGACTTGCAGTAGGATAAAACCAAGCAGCATCTTTATTTATTTTGCCATTAACTTCTAATGTATAATATGAAGCTTCACCTTTCCAAGGGCAATGTGTATGCGTATCGCTATTTTTAAAATAGACTTTGTTTATGGATTCAGGTGGGAAATAATGGTTGTTTTCAATAACCACTGTTTTATCACTCTCTGCTAGTATTTCATTGTTCCAAATAGCTTTCATTCTTAAGGTTTTAATTTTCTAAAAACGTAATTTTTATAATAATCTTTACTATCGGTAAAATGCGTTTCTATGGTAAGTCCCGATTCATCTGCAAGCCACTCTACAATTTTATCATCATATTTTTGAGAAATTTCAGTATGAATAGTTTCCCAAGGTTCAAAATTAATTTCAAGTTCAAGCGCTTCTATATGAACTTTTTGCGATTCTTGTGAAACCAGAAAACTCTTTGCTGTTCCTGTTTCAGGATCGTAACGTTCCCAATGTTTAAATTTTTTCAAATCAAAATTCCCCCCAAGTTCATTGTTAATACGGGTTAAAATATTTTTATTGAACGCAGCGGTAATACCTGTAGGATCGTTGTAAGCATCTAATATAGTTTGAGGATCTTTTTTTTGATCAAAACCCATAAACAATAGATCGTCATCTGTCATGGTTTCTTGCAATTTTGTGAGAAAATCGATAGCTCGCGGATGTAAAAGATTTCCAATATTCGAGCCTAAAAGCATAATTACCTTTTTACGGGCCTTATAATCTTTTAAGCGTTCCAAAACTTCAAAATATTCTCCTATTTCAGGATCAACCGAAACTTCAGGAAGTTCTAGTTTCAATGTGGCAGCAAGGCTATCTATTGCATTCTGACTTATATCAATAGGTTTATAAACAAAATTTATATTTTTTTCAGCTAAATATTTCAGTAGAATTTTTGTTTTTTTACCATCTCCGGCTCCTAATTCAATTAAATCAAAACCACTTTTTCCGCCTTTAAAAATTTCGGAAATTGCCTGTGTATGCATGGACAATATTTCAAATTCACAATTTGTGAGATAATACTCGGGAAGATCCATAATATCCTGAAAAAGCTTATCTCCCGTTTTATCGTAAAAATATTTTGACGATAAATATTTTGGAAAATTAGTTAAGCCTTCGAAGACTTCTTTCTTAAATGATGTATTCAATATTTTGAGTGTTGTCGTATTCATAGAGGGAAATAAAATTATTTGGCTAACCTTAAACCGGTAAATTGCCAACGTAAATTGGTTTGGAAAAAATTACGATAGGTAGGTCTTGAATGTTTTGAAGAAGTTGCAACAGAGCTTCCCCGAAGCACTTTCTGATTTACCATGAATTTACCGTTGTACTCTCCAATCGCACCTGGTGCTTTTTTATAACCTGGATATGGCAAGTATGCACTTTCGGTCCACTCCCAGCGACTGCCCCAAGAAAATTGATCCTGAGCTACTTCCCATTCAAATTCAGTAGGAAGTCTGCAGCCTTTCCATTGTGCAAAAGCAAATGCTTCAAAATATGAAATATGTGAAACCGGTGCTTGCAGATCTAATTCTTGAAGGCCTTGCATTGTATATTGATGCCATGTACCATCTATATTGTGCCAATACATGGGTTGGGTTATATTGTTTTGTAGCACCCAATCCCAGCCTTCCGCATGCCAAAGATTGAAATCTTTATAGCCTCCATTTTTTATAAATTCTATATATTTTGAATTTGTTATAAGCTTATTGGATATTTTATACTCGTGTAAATATACTTTGTGTCTTCCCAATTCATTATCATAACAAAAACCGGTATTGTTATGGCCAATTTCATAAACCCCTTCTTCTATTGAAATCCATTCCTGTTTAAAGTCTTGTATGGGATTTTCCTGAAATGTATTATCGTATTTAGGCAATAAAGGATTATTTCCTAAAATATATTTTATGTCGGTGGTTAAGAGTTCCTGATGTTGTTTTTCGTGATGAATACCAATGAGGAGTATTTCTTCTATTTCTTCTGAAATATCAGATTGCAAAAATTCTTTCATTTCATTGGTAACATAATGCCGATAATCGTAGACTTTGGCAACTCCGGGACGTGAAAGGTTTCCTCTGTCATTTCGTATTACTCGTTTGCCCACATTTTCATAGTAACTATTGAATACAAAGGCAAAATCTTCGTGGAAAAGTTTATAGTTTTTTTTATGTGGTTTCAGAATAAACTCTTCAAAAAACCAAGTAGTATGACCCAAGTGCCATTTGGGAGGTGAAACATCAACTATGGGCTGCACCACATAGTCTTCTATCTCCAAAGGTTTGCAAATATTTTCGGTATGTTGTCTGGTTTCAGTAAAAAATGAAATCAAGTTTTTTGTTTCAATCATAAAAAAAAGTATCGAAACTTTTTTGTGACGACACTTTAAAGATAATAATTATAAATTGTTTAGCTATAAACAGGTAGCGTTAAACAGTTGTTAAATGCTGTTTAAAACCTATTTCCCAGTCTTAAAAGTAAAAGGTACTGTGTATTTAATAGCTCTTGGTTTTCCGCCCATCATTCCGGGTTTGCTCATTTTAGGCATAGCAAGAATATTTCTTTTTGCTTCTGCCTGCAGCGCGGCAGACCCTCCGGAAGTACTTGTAACTTCCACGATTCCTTTTTCATTGATAATGAAATCTACAAGAACTCTTCCCTGTACATTATTTTTGTATTCCGTGGCAGGGTATTTAAAGTTCTTTGCAATATGGGTTGCAAGTTTTTTATTGAAACAATCATCTCTGGTGGTGGCATTTCCAGTTTCACATCCTGGCCAAATAGGCGCAATTTCTTTCATGGTAAGGGTGTTCTTTTGAACATCACCCCATTCTTGTTGTGCGAAAATAGTAGTAGTGAAAAGGATTGTTAAAACAATAAGTAATTTTTTCATAAGTAGGATTTATAATTTTAAATGGCAACAGCACCTTTAATGTGCGGGTACGGATTGTAGTCGACTAGGGTAAAGTCATCAAATTTGAAGCCAAATATATCTTTTACATTTTTATTTAGCAACATTTTAGGCAAAGGTCTTGGTTTTCTCGATAATTGAAGCTCAACTTGTTCCATATGATTGCTGTAAATATGGGCATCCCCAAAAGTATGAACAAAATCACCAACTTCATATCCACAAACCTGTGCCATCATCATGGTAAGCAAAGCATACGAAGCGATATTAAAGGGAACTCCTAAGAATATATCTGCGCTACGCTGATAAAGCTGACATGAAAGTTTTCCATCAGCGACATAAAACTGAAAAAATGCATGACAGGGTGGAAGCGCGGCTTTTCCGTTGGCAACATTTTCACTAAAAGGAATACTTGTATTGGGCATTACACTAGGATTCCATGCGCTTACCAACATACGCCTACTATCTGGGTTTTTCTTTAAAGTTTCTACAATTTCCGAAATCTGATCGATTTCTTCATTGTTCCAATTACGCCATTGATGGCCATAAACAGGACCGAGGTTTCCATTTTCATCTGCCCATTCGTTCCATATACGAACCCCATTTTCCTGAAGGTAATTTATATTGGTATCGCCTTTTAGAAACCATAATAATTCGTAAACAATAGACTTTAGATGTAATTTTTTAGTTGTGATCATGGGAAAGCCTTCACTTAAATCAAAGCGCATTTGATAACCAAATACACTTTTAGTGCCTGTACCTGTTCGGTCGTGCTTTTCGGTTCCATTTTCAAGCACATGTTTTAAAAGGTCGTGATATTGTTTCATGAGGTCCGTTCAAAAATTAGATTTCTAAAGTAAAAAAAAGCTTGAATGTGAAAGAATAAGCTTAGTGTATTATATAAAAAGTTATTAACTAATAACTTTTTAAAAGACAAGAAATTGCTTAAAATTTAACCAATTATCATTCCTGCAATAGTTGCAGAAATCAGCGAAGCAATTGTTCCTCCCAATAAAGCTCTCATCCCAAATTTTGACAAAGTTTTACGTTGTCCTGGCGCAAGGGAGCCAATTCCGCCAATTTGGATTCCTATGGAAGCAAAATTTGCAAAACCACATAGCATATATGTGGCCATAATAATGGATTTTTCGTAATTAAGGTGTTGTTCGTTGGCAACGTTTTTCAAATCTGCCAATTGTATATAACCAACAAATTCACTTGCTGCAAGTTTAATACCCAACAACTGTCCCATCATCATCATATCTTCTTTCGCTACACCAATCAACCACATTAAAGGGGCGAAAACTGTTCCTAAAATTGCTTCCAGCGAAAGCCCATCATAGGAAGAATGAGAAGCAATCCAAGTATTGATAGAGCTAACTCCTCCAATCCAGCCTAAGATGCCATTGAACATGGCTATAAAGGCAACAAAAACCAATAACATAGCACCCACATTTACTGCCAAACGAAGGCCTTCAGTGGTGCCATTGGCAATAGCATCCAATAGATTAGAGCCAATTTTTTCAGAAGAAACTTTTACATCGGTATTTACAGCTTCTGTTTGTGGATAAAGGATTTTAGATATTACAATGGCTCCAGGCGCTGCCATTACCGATGCTGCCAATAAATGTTTTGCAAATACCAAACGCAGTACAGGGTCATCACCTCCTAAAAAGCCAATATACGCTGCTAAAACAGCTCCTGCTACAGTGGCCATACCACCAATCATTACCAGAAGCATTTCAGACTTGTTCATTTTTTCTAAATAGGCTTTTATTAAAAGTGGTGCTTCGGTTTGCCCTAAAAATATATTTCCAGCAACACTTAAACTTTCTGCTCCTGAAATTTTTAAAGCTTTAGATAATAACCAAGCCATCGCTTTTACTGCTTTCTGAATAACTCCCAAATAAAATAATACCGAAGTCAATGCCGAAAAGAATATAATGGTAGGCAGTACCTGAAAGGCAAATATGAAACCAAACGAGTTAATATCAAGCATGCCGCCGAATAAAAATTCACTTCCTGCTTTGGTGTAATCTAGAATATTTACAAAAACACTTCCAATTCCTTCAAACGCTTTTTGTATAAATGTGATTTTTAAAACCCCAATAGCAATTATTAATTGAAAGGCGAGTCCAATTCCTACAGTCTTCCAGTTGATGGCTTTTTTGTTGGCACTGAATAAAAATGAAATAAAAATTAAAGAAACCATTCCTAAAACACCTCGCCAAAGGCTTTTTACTGAAAATCCTTCTGTTGGAATAATATCGGAAGCGTCTTGGGTTACAGCGGTAACAAAATTAGAATTATCGGTTTCAGATTTAAGGGTATATTTTATATTGTTTTCTGAATAGACCAAGGTGCTGTCGGTAATTTCAGAGACGTGAAACCTGCGAATAGTATCGTTTGGTTTGCTGTGAAAAAGGACCAATAAGTTATTCTGAAAGATATAATCGCCAGAAGCCTCAATATTATTAGCGTCATATTCAAAAGTTCCATTTTTAAAACTTAGAAAGTCGGTGTTGGGATTTATTTGATTTAAAGAATCTCCTTTTTCAGTTTCTACGTTTGAAAATTTCCAGTTTTTTTCAAGTGTTTGACCAAAAGTAACAGATTGAGTAATTATTACAATTACAACTATTAAAAAAGTACGCATAGGTTATTTTTCCCTTTTTGAAATTTCATCCCGAATACTAGCAGCTTTTTCGTAATTCTCCTCATTCACTGCAGCTTTGAGCATTTGATTTAGTTCTTTTGAAGTGAACTTTGAGTAATCTTCTTTAGAAGAAGCAGTTCCCATAGATTCTTTATCTTCTCCGGTAATTAATCCTTCAATAATTACCTCTTCTTCTTTAGATATATTTTTTTTGCTAGTACCAGTTTTAAGAAAAATACCGGCTTTATCTAAAATTGCTTTATACGTAAAAATAGGTGCTTTAAACCGAAGTGCCAATGCAATTGCATCACTGGTTCTTGCGTCTATGATTTCTTCAATTTTATCGCGTTCGCAGATAATACTGGAATAGAAAACGCCATCAACCAATTTATGAATAATCACTTGCTTAACCACAATATCAAAACGATCTGAGAAATTTTTAAAAAGATCGTGGGTAAGTGGACGGGGAGGTTTTATTTCTTTTTCCAAAGCAATGGCTATGGATTGTGCTTCAAATGCACCAATAACAATAGGGAGTTTACGGTCGCCACCAACTTCACTCAAAATTAAGGCGTATGCCCCGTTTTGGGTTTGGCTATATGAAATTCCTTTAATGTTAAGCTTTACTAAACTCATATTTTAGAATAAAAAAAGCTGTTTAATCAAGGACGTTTCCTTAGTTAAACAGCCCTTATTTTCGAGGCACAAAGTAATAAAAAATTATGCGTTTTGCGCTTTAAACTCTTTTAATTTTTTATTGAGTTGTGGTACAATTTCAAAAGCATCCCCAACAATTCCGTAATCTGCCGCTTTAAAAAATGGCGCTTCAGGGTCGTTGTTGATCACTACTTTTACCTTGGAAGCATTAATACCGGCAAGATGTTGAATTGCTCCACTAATACCAATAGCTATATAAAGATTGGATGCAACAGGCTTTCCTGTTTGCCCTACGTGTTCGCCGTGAGGTCTCCATCCCATATCGCTTACGGGTTTTGAACAAGCCGTTGCAGCACCTAAAATATCTGCAAGTTCTTCAATCATTCCCCAGTTTTCAGGACCTTTTAATCCACGTCCGCCGGATACAACAATCTCTGCATCTGCAATAGTAACTTTGTCGGTTGCTTTATCTACGGAAACTATTTCCATATCAAAATCGTGCGCATCTAAATTAGGAGAAAAAGCTTCCGAAGAAATATCGGTTTTATTTTCTTTAAGTCCGAAGGTGTTTTTTCCCAAACCAATAATCTTTATTTCGGTGTTGATTTCAGTAATGGCAAACGCTTTATTTGTAAATACGGTCGACTTTACTCTAAAGGGAGAAGTGCTTACCGGTAATTCGGTTACATTAGGAACATAACCTGCTTCAAGATCTACGGCCAATATTGGAGCCATAAACTTACTGTTTGCACTGGAAGTGGTAACTACTACTGTTGCTCCTTCGCTTTTAGCTGCTTGTGCTACTATATCTGCATAAGCTTCACCATTAAACTTTTGTAACTTATCATTGGAAACTTCCAATACTTTTGAAGCTCCATACATTGCAAGCTCACTTGTATCATTTGTGTTAATAGCTACTGCAGTTACCGAGGTTCCCATCATATCTGCGATACCTTTGGCATACGAAACGGCTTCAAAAGCTATTTTTTTTAATTTTCCTTCTTCGGATTCTGTATATACTACTACTGACATATTTTTAAATTATAAATTCCAAACTTCAATTTGAGAGTTCTACTATGGAATTTGATTTATATATTATATTACTTTCGCTTCATTGTGTAGAAGGTTAATTAACTCATCTACATTATCCACTAATTTCACGGCACCTTTAGGTGTGGGTTTTTCAAAAGATACGGTTTTCGTTTCCGAATTGGCATCTACGGGTTCTTTTACCGTAAGTGGTTTAGAACGCGCTTGCATAATACCACGCATATTAGGAATTCTAAGATCGCTTTCTTCCACCAATCCCTTTTGACCTCCAACAACCAATGGGAGTGAAGTTTTCAATGTTTCTTTTCCGCCGTCGATTTCTCTGATAGCAGTTGCGGTATTACCTTCAATTTCGAGACCTATACAGGTGTTCACAAAATTTGTCCCAGTTAACTTAGCAAGCATTCCTGGAACCATCCCACCGTTGTAATCGATAGATTCACGTCCGCCAATCACAAGATTGTATCCGCCTTCCTTAAATACATTCGCCAATTGTTTTGCTACGGAATATCCATCAGTAGCGGGAGTGTTTATTCTGATGGCTTCATCTGCGCCAATAGCTAATGCTTTACGTAAAGTAGGTTCTGTTTCAGGACCTCCAACATTTATTACATGAACAGTTGCGCCTTGCTTTTCTTTAAACCACATGGCTCGAGTAAGTCCAAATTCGTCATTGGGGTTGATCACAAATTGAACTCCGTTGGTGTCAAATTTTGTGTCTCCTTCCGTAAAATTAATTTTTGAAGTTGTGTCTGGTACGTGACTGATACATACTAATATTTTCATTTTGGAACTGTATTTTTTAGTTGTAAGATTTCAGGTTATAAAGATACAGATATATTTGAGAATTTTCCTGTGCGTGCATAATAAAATTTGGTTAAAACTTCAATAAAAATAACCATACACATCTAAATAATAGTATTTTTGCTTTCCTGAAATTTTTTCAGAATCCTTAAGTTTGAAGTTAAACATTATCTACCTGTCAGTTAAGAAATGGACAGGAAAATGCATATAATATGAAAACCTTACAATTTAGAGAAGCGATTTGCGAAGCTATGAGCGAAGAAATGCGTCGTGACGAAACAATATATTTAATGGGTGAAGAAGTTGCCGAATATAACGGCGCCTATAAAGCCAGTAAAGGAATGTTGGACGAATTTGGCGCAAATAGAGTTATTGACACTCCAATTTCTGAAATGGGTTTTTCAGGTATTGGCGTAGGTTCGGCGATGAATGGCAACCGACCTATTATAGAATTTATGACCTTTAATTTCTCTTTAGTAGCTATTGACCAAATTATAAATAACGCAGCTAAAATGCGTCAAATGAGTGGTGGACAATTTAATATTCCTATCGTTTTTCGTGGTCCAACAGCTTCTGCTGGACAACTTGGTGCAACACATTCACAGGCTTTTGAAAGCTGGTATGCCAATTGCCCGGGTTTAAAAGTTGTAGTGCCAAGTAATCCAAAAGATGCGAAAGGACTTTTAAAAAGTGCTATCCGTGATGACGATCCCGTGATTTTCATGGAAAGCGAACAAATGTATGGAGATAAAGGAGAAGTGCCAGAAGGAGAATATTTAATTCCTTTGGGAGTTGCTGAAGTAAAACGAAAAGGAAAAGATGTAACTATTGTTTCTTTCGGAAAAATTATAAAAGAAGCCTATAAAGCGGCTGAAGAATTAGAAAAAGATGGTATCGATTGTGAAATAATCGATTTACGCACCGTTCGTCCTATGGATCACAATGCTATTTTGGAATCTGTAAAAAAGACCAATCGATTGGTGATCTTAGAAGAAGCATGGCCTTTTGGAAATATTGCTACTGAAATAACATACCAAGTGCAAAGTCAAGCTTTTGATTATTTGGATGCTCCAATTATAAAAATAAACACAGCCGATACTCCAGCTCCATATTCACCTGAACTTTTAAAAGAATGGTTGCCTAATAGCAATGATGTTATAAAAGCAGTAAAAAAAGTAATGTATAAAGAGTAGTACTTATTTATTAATAAAAGTAAAGCTATTACTCAACCAATTGACGCCCTTTAACTTGCTATGAAGCACCTTATATTTCTATTTTTTATTTTATTTACTTCAGTGTTCATTGCACAAACGAAAGTGAGCGGGACTATTAAAGATAATACCGGTTATCCTATTGCTTTTGCAAATGTGATTTTTACGGGTTCCAATGAAGGCACCATCTCTAATGAGGACGGCCGCTTTTATTTGGAAAGTGATAAAAGCTATACAGAAGTCTCATTTTCCTTTGTTGGTTATGCAACAAAAACGGTAACCCTTACCCAACGTACAACCTATACTATGGAAATTGTTATAGATGAAGAAGCGTCAGCGCTTGATGAGGTAGTAATCTATACTGGAAAGCAATCAAAGAAAAACAATCCTGCCATTGATATTCTTCGGAAAATATGGGAAAACCGAAGAGAGAACGGCGTTAAGAAATTCAAGCAATATCAATACGATAAATATGAAAAGCTCGAATTTGACCTTAATACAATCGATAGTGCTTTAATAAATAGCAAGGTGTTTAAAGGGATGGAATTTATTTTTGACCAGACCGATACCTCTAAAGTTACAGGAAACACGTATTTACCAATATTTATTAATGAAGCATATTCCAAAGTATATGGAGATAATAAGTTAAACGAAGAAAAGGATGTACTGGAAGGTAATAAAAATTCAGGCTTCGATAATAACCAAACATTAATCGCATTTGTAAAAGATCTTTACAGCGAGTACGATGTTTACGATAATTACTTGAAATTTTTCGACAAAGCTTTTACAAGTCCTTTATCCCGAACAGGGATTGATGTTTACAACTACGTTCTACTCGATAGTGCGTATCGTGATAATAAATGGTGCTATAATATTGTATACTATCCACGTCGGAAAAACGAGCTTACCTTTAAAGGTGATTTCTGGGTAAATGATTCTACGTGGGCAATTAAAGAGATAAACCTTCAGGCTTCTAAAAGTGCTAATCTAAACTGGGTTCGCGATGTTTATATAGAACAAGAGTTTGATGTTTTAAACGATTCTACTTTCCTTATTACCAAAGATTATTTTATGAGTGACTTCAGTTTTCGAAAGAAAGAAGGCGCACGAGGGATCTATGGGAAAAGAACAACATTATACGATAATTATGTTTTTGATATTCAAAAGGATAAACAGTTTTACAGTGAACAAGTAGACCCATATCAATATGAGGTATACAATCGTCCTGATGATTTTTGGGATGAAAAACGAATGGAATCTCTTAGCAAAGATGAAAAAGGGGTTTATAAAATGTTGGATACCTTAAAAACCGTACCTCGTTTTAAGACACTTTTTAATATAGGTGCTACCTTGGCAACAGGATATTACGAGGTAAATAATTTTGACCTTGGACCCGTATTCTCTGTATTTGGTTTTAATGAAGCTGAAGGATTGCGTATCCGCTTAGGAGGACGAACTTATTTTGGGCAGAATGATATGTGGCGTTTGGAAGGTTTTGGAGCCTATGGGTTTAAAGACGACCGATTTAAATATGGTATTTCCGGAAAATGGTTATTGGATCGTAAATCACGTCTTACTGTCTTTGGTGGTAATCGAAAAGATGTAGAACAAACCGGAGCCAGTTTAACAAATAGTAATGATGTATTGGGTAGAAGTTTGGCATCTTCCTCCTTAATATCGGTAGGAGCAAATGATCGTTTAACACGAATTAATTTATCTACTGCTGGATTTGAAATTGAACCATCCAAAAACCTTATGGTGCGTGTTACGGGCTCATATAGAACGTTAAAATCGGCTACCAATACTTTTAGTATCGATTATTTTGCGGAAGACGGAAGTATTAAAAGTACAATTTCACAACCTGAAATAGAACTGGGCTTATCTTATACTCCGGGAAGAAAGACCTCAGGATATGGGGTGGAAAGAACTGTAATTAATGACGGTGATTTTCCGAATATATTTTTAGGATACACCTACGGAATAAAAGATGTTTTAGGTGGAGATTTTGAATATAAAAAACTACAAGGTTTATATACTCAACCGTGGAATATTGGTGGATTTGGAAGATTACTATCTACGATAGAGGTTGGAAAGACCTTTGACCCTGTTCCTTTAAGTTTACTAAACCCAATTCCCGGTAACCAAACTTATTTTAGCCTTTACAATAGCTTTACTCAGTTAGATTATTATGAATTTGTAAGCGATACTTACGCTTCGGTACATTTACAACATAATTTTGGAGGTCGCTTTTTTGCTCGTATACCTTGGCTTCGGAAATTAAACTTGAGGGAAGTAATTGGTTTTCGTGCTGTTTATGGAGAAATTTCTCAAGAAAATGTTGCACTTAATGCATCTAATATTACGTACCAAGCGCCGGGCGATATCTATTATGAATATAGTGTGGGTGTGGGGAATATCTTTAAAATATTTAGATTGGACTTCAATTTCAGAGGTAATTATTTAGACAATCCGGGTGCTCGTAGGTTTGGGGTGACGGGTGTTTTTGGTTTTTCGTTTTAACCTTAATTATTTCATCGTAGAAATCTCTTTTTCTGAAGCGGATATAAGGCTGTTTAATTCTTTTCTTTTTCTTGTGTCTTTTGTAGTTAATAGGTCATCCTTACAACAGTCAATAAGGTTTCTACAATAATGAAGTCGTGCTTCATTAGGAAGATCTTTGACGGTATTTTTATAAAGTGTGTCACAAGTTAGTAAGGATTCTTGGAGATCCTTTTTTTGAAAAAGCGTAAATACCTTCATGAGTTTTTATTAAGCGTATAGATATCACACCTCATCAAGAATTGCACCAAGTGAAGCTTTCTTATAAGAGAATAAAAAAATAAAAGCCTGATATTTTATTATATCAGGCTTTTACCATTTTTAAAAGTTTGCTTTTAAAGAAAGGATAAAATTCCTTCCCGGCGCTACCAGACCAGAACTGTACGTACGATAGCGGCGATCTGTAATGTTTTCCAATCCGCCACTCACCGATAAGGTTTCCGTAAATTTGTAATTGGCTTTAAAATTAAGGGTATACCAACCAGGAGAATATGGGTCTCCATTACCATTTATCGCATAAATCTCAGGTTTTCCTTTCTCTTCTTCAGGCATATCCTCAAACTTTCGCTGCCCACTGTAATCTACATATAATTGCATATAGAGTTTTTGGGCTGAAAATGAAAGTCTTGATACCCCAAACCATGGTGCTGCATGCCTTGATGGACTGGTGCTACCATCATCTAGTTCTTCATCTCCTTTTTGGTAGTTAAAATCTGATGAAAATCTAAATCCTGCCGGAAGTTTTACTTCCAGACCGGCCTGAACTCCATGCACTTTAGTAACTGCTGAATTTTGGATCGCTTGTACTCGACTAAGCTCGCCGTCATAAACAATGCTATCCATGCCATTTAATTGAAAATCTCTTCGAGTCAACGCATTTTTTAAATGTGTATAATAAGCGGTGACGTCAATTTTTACAGCATCTCCAAAAACCTTTGCAATTCCAAAATCACCATTATAGGCATATTCTGCTTTTAGATCGGGATTGGGAACTACAACCGATCCCGCTTCTGAATCGAACACTTTCCCTACATCGTCCACATTTGGTGAACGAAAAGCAGTAGAGGCATTGGCATTTATTACCCAATCATTTGTAGGGCGGTAAACAAACCCAAGGCTTCCGGTCAATGAACCATTATTGATTTCTGCTGTTTTAAAAGGGAAGGGATAAAAAGAAGTATCAAATTCGGCATCTAGTTTAAATTGATTATACCTAAGTCCACCTTGAAGCAAAAACTTGTCCGATATTTTAAACTGATCTGAAACATATACTGCATAAGAAGCCCAAGTAGCTTCAGGATAGCGGCTAGGTCCGGGTACACTTATCCCTGTTGAAATATCTGTATCAATTCCTGTGGAACTTACATCATTCTGGATAATCTCGAGTCCGTAAAACAATTCATGACGTGATCCAATATCTTTCAGAAAATCTAAATTCCCAGAATAAGCATCCACTTTTTCAATACGAGTTTCTCGATCTGGTTTGTTGAGGTCTCTGCTAATCCTGCTTTCTTCAAAGTTTTGAATAGCGAATCTCAACGTCAATTCATCAAATAACTTACTATTTCCACTGTGTGAAACACTTAAGTTGTTCATCATCCATTTTTGAGGGCCATATTTCCATTCGGCATATCGTGGTAAACCGTTTCGCATTCTTAAATGGCGGTCGTATCTTCCGTATTCGGAAGTTTCAGAGTAATGAAAGCCATATTGTAGATCCCAATTTTCACTGGGCTTGAAACGTACTTTCTGCATAAAGTTGATTTGTGAATATCCTGAAGGATTTTGTACCAGCGGATCTTCATTGGTAACCACTACATCTACGCTATCCTGACGTTTTATATAATAAGGTTTCAGATATTCATCAGGCCCTTCACTTCCCATTTTCAGATCGCCATAATCATTGGAGCTGATACTGGAAATAAACGCCCACTTTTTCCAACCCACATTAATATCAAAATGACCTGTTTTTTCATTATTGACAGAAGAATATCGTGTTACTGCTTTTCCGGTGATAAATGGTTTTTCATCGATTGAAAATTGAGGTGTCAGGGTTTGAAAACTCATAACCCCGCCAATAGCATCACTTCCGTAGATAACAGATCCAGGGCCAAAGAATACTTCAGCACTTTCAATGGCAAAAGGATCAAGGGAAATTATATTCTGAATATTTCCGCCCCTAAAAATAGCGGTATTCATTCGAACCCCGTCAATAGTATATAAAAGTCGGTTTGTTGCAAATCCGCGTATCATTGGGCTTCCACCTCCCTGCTGACTTTTTTGAATAAAAACCTTTCCAGAAATGCTTAACAAATCTGCAGCGGTTTGTGGGTTTTGCAAGCTAATTTCTTTGGGGGAAATAGTGATGACTTTAGATGGGATGTTGACCGAAGATTGATTCCATCGAGTTGCAGAGATCACAATTTCGTCCATATTCATACTAGAGGCCTTCATAGAAACCTCAAAGTTTTTTGCAACCAGTTCGGCATAACTATTTTTTAAGGTTTCATATCCTAAGCTACGGATTTCGATAATTTTAGCACCATTAAAAGCTGAAATATCTGCTTGTCCTTTGGCATTTGTTGTGGCATAAACCTTTGGTGATTTGCTTATTAAGGTAACCATTTCCAGTGGTTGGCTGGTTTCCTGATCTTGTATAGTTATTACTTGCGCGTAGGTAGATGAAAATACAGCAAGCAATAAAATAAGAAAAATAATTTTTTTCATTAAAATATTGGTTTGTAGTAAATAAATTTTCAGGTGTAGCCTGTTGATTTTTTATAGAATAGTAAAGTAACCTTTAAACCGAACAAGGTGGGGGGAAAGCGGGAGGAATTGAAATAGACACATATTCGCACAAATAGTTGAAAGAATGTGTGCTTTTTAATTTGAATTGAAATGATGACAATTCGTTATCTGAGGTAAAATACAATGTTTTTAAAAAATAAAATAAGGCTTGATTTTTGTTTTTTCGTGTGGGGTCATTCCCAAGCTTTTGGGCAACCAAAGCCTTTAATTTTTTGTTGAGATGAGTTTCTTTATTATCTGCCCAACACCAATATTTTATTTTACCATCGTCTACTTCTACAGAGACGATATCGTACATCTGGCCCTGATATTCAAATTCTTTTGAATGCTCCCATTTAAGTTTCTTTTTAGCTTCCTCGGGGGTAAAAGATAAAAGTACTAGGTCTTTTTTATTTATATGTGAAAGCATATCTCGCTTTGTTTCTTTTTGGATAGATATTTTTTGATATTGGAGCCAAAGAAACGTACCTGAAAAAGGAAGCAAAAGACTAAGAAGTAAAAAGATGCCAATATATTTTTTCATGGGTATCTATAGCCTGTATAAGGTTATAGGGCAAATGTAATTATTTTTGTTTTGCCCACAGGTTTATAACAACTTTTATGTTTTATTGATTAATACACTTTGTATACTTGAAAAGTCAAGCAATTTCATTATTTTTGCACTCCCAAAAAAAGAAGTATTTTATTTAAAAGAAACGTAATATTAAATAGTTAGCGATGACAGTAGAAAGAATTGAGCCGTTTGATGTATTGATTGAAATCCCAAAAGGAAGCCGTAACAAATACGAATATGATTTTGAATTGAAAAAGATCCGTTTTGACAGGATGTTATTTTCTTCAATGATGTATCCTGCCGATTATGGTTTTATTCCTGAAACTCTTGCACTAGATGGTGATCCATTGGATGTACTTGTTTTGGGTGGAGAGCCTACATTTCCAATGTGTGTGGTAGAGGTAAAGCCAATTGGAGTATTCCATATGGCTGATGAAAAAGGCCCAGATGAAAAAGTGATTTGTGTCCCTGTTTCAGATCCTGTTTGGAATAAGCTTAATCGTCTTGGCGATTTAAACCCCCACCTTATTAAAGAGATCGAGCATTTCTTTAAAGTCTATAAAGACCTTGAAAATAAAAAAGTAGATGTTGAAGGTTTTGGCGATTTAGAAGAAGCCGTTGAAATTTATAACCAATGTGTGAAACGCTTTCGGGATGATCCTGAGATGAAAGGTCGTTTTAGTATTGGATAAGAAATAAAAAGCCCTGAAATTAAGGGTTTTTTATTGTTTTATTTTGTAGGGGATGGGTTTAAAGGCCACACTTGTTTGTTTTTCAATAATTACTTCCATCCGTGTCTTTTTCTCTTCTATTTTTATCAAATTCTTTTTTAATGTTTTTGGCAGTTTGGTTGGAGAGAGAATTGTCCTGCTTTTCTAAATGTTTTATTACTGATTCAATATCTTTTTTTCCGTAGCCTTGATGTAATTTTGCAATAGCCTCTACTTTAAAAGGCTCGCACCAAAACCCTGTGATTTGCGGTAAATGTTCTGCTAATATTTGTTGAGGTATATCATTGTAATACAATGGCTTTTCCTGAGATTCTTCAAAGTGAGACACTAATTTCTGGAGCGAATTTTCTAATTCAGCTTCCGTTTGTAATTTTATTTTTGCATTTATGTGAACTGCGGAATAATCCCAAGTACTAATGTCTTTTTTCTGATACCACGAAGAAGAAACATAACTATGAGCACCTTGAAATATTATAAGGGCTTCTATTCCATTTTTTAAATATTTGAATTGTTCGTTGTGGTTTGCTATATGGCCATAAAACCTGAAATTTTCAGCATTACCTTCAGTTAATATTGGAATATGGGTTGCCAAAAGACGGTCTCCATTTATAACAAAATTTGCAAAAGGGTGTTCTTGAATAAATTCAAATATAAAAACAGTATCCTTTTTTTGATATTTTTTAGGTTGGTACATTGGTTGGTATCTTTTAATGAAGATATTATTCCTGAACATCTTTTAAGATCCACTGGTCTATAAATTCTTCCATGTTTTCAGAATGTAATACCGAGATGTCCCCGGTAGTTTCAAAAATAACAGCTTTTACTTGTGAAAGTTGCAACACATTTGCTTCCCGAAGTTTTGATCTTAGATCGGCTTCAGTAACATGTGCTTTCCTTAAGTTTTCATGTAGTATTTCTTCCCCTTTCATTAGTAATAAAGGCTCATTGTCAATTATTTTCTGAAATATTTTTAACCGTCTAGAAAGAGCAGCAAGAAATTGAAGAATATAAACTGCCGCAAGGCCTACAACTCCTTCCAATAAACTTACCGAAGAGGATAATACTGTAGTGGCGATAATTGATCCTACGGCAACAGTCATCGCAAAGTCAAAACTGGACATTTTTGAAAAACTCCGCTTTCCTGCCAAACGTGTGAAGATGATAACCGTTACATAGATACCCAAAGCAGTAATGCATATAGCAATTAGGGAAGTCGATGATGCTGTAAACCACTTTTCCATTTTATTGTTTTTGTAATTCTAAAGATAGTTTATTCTTTATTTACAATAAAGGCATGTATTATACCGGGAATCCAACCTATTAATGTAAGAATAATACTTACTAATAAAGTAGTGCCAATTCCGTGTTTCAGATAAACTGCGAGAGGAGGGAGGAGAATATTTAAAAGGATGGTTAAAAGTGACATGTTTTTTTTGTTTTAGTTACTTTAAAATTACTATATATAAAAAAAACGAAGTATTAAGAAATTCTTAATTTTGCTTTATTATTATGTTTTAAATTTATAATCCATATCCGACAAATGAGTTAAATAAGAATAAAAAAAACCTCCCATATAGGGAGGTTTTAAAATGTTGAAATACTATTTGTTATAGTAAAGGAAGTATACCTTGTAAAAGCACTTCTAATGTTACTTCGCTATTGGCAGTTACATCAACGGCCATCAAGTCGATAGTGGTCGCAGTTTCTACATCAATCATTCCTGCGAACTCTAATTTTCCATCGTTATTAGAATCTTCATAAGAGGCAAAGTGTATTTCATAATTTCCCTCTTCCAAGAAATTTAATTGAAACTGGTTAGTACTTCCTGAAGCAACACTACTTGTTACTGCATTTTCGAATTGTACTCCAGCTGAATTCTCATTTTGTTCTCCAGTTGTAAAACTTCCAGCATTATATGCATACGCAATAGTTACATTATTGGGAAACCCTGTATTGTTTGTTGCTGTTCCCATAATTGTACCTGCATTTAAAGAGTTCACTACACGTAAACTATTTTCTAATTGCGATTGAGAGCTAAAGCTATAGGTTGTATTTCCTGAATCGGTAACAATAGCCTTTCTAAGATCAAAATCAATTACCAGTTCATTATCCTCACTAGCTTCAATACTATAACTATTATTTAAAGTAAGGGTATTGCTATCAGAGGTGAGCTCTATTTTTTCATTGCTTTGGGTAAGCACGTAATTAGCGGGTGTATTACCGGAAGCATCACTTTCGGAATCAAGCACTAAAGTAAGGTTATTAAAAGTACCGGCTTCCATATCTATATTTCCCAATAATTGGGTGCTTCCGTTTTGAAGGGCAGTAAGCTCAACTGTCGTTTTTGTGAAACCTTCAATACTTTGCCCATCTACTTTTACATCTGCAACCGTTACAAATACTGCTTGTACGTCGGCATTATCTATAGGTCCATCAGTAATGTATACTTTTGTATTGTAGCTTGTGGAATCTGGATTGTTATCATTATTATCCTCACTACAAGATGCAACTCCTACTAATAGTAAAAGTGCGAGCATCGATTTAAAAATTGTTTTCTTTCTCATAATCATTGTTTTTTGCGCGTCTAAAACGCATTTTAATATTTAATTTATTTTAAAATACTTTACTGAAACAAAATGTTCCTGAAGAAGTATAGCGCAAGTATATAACGTTTATTGCCTCATAAAATATGTCTTAACGTTTCCTTAGGGCTTTTAAATAGGGAGATAACTGAGAAGAAAATAAAAAATAATGAATTATACCTGATTAGAAAGGTGTTACAAAATTCATTTCTTAATTGTGTGGCTAAAAAATGAACCCAATGAGAATTAAACTATAACCAATTTTTAACACAACTACAGTCTAATTTTTTAACACAGTAATGGGGTTTGATGTGTTAAAGCTATTAGGTTTTAATAGTTTTATTTTAAATAATAAAGATGTTTTTTAACCGTGAATGGTTTCTTTGGTGCCGTAGTTTTTAATGATTTCCCCTTCAAATTTTATAAGTTCCTGCCAGCGTTTATCAACATCAATACCAGCTCCGTACTTTCTGGCAAAACCTATAAATGTGGTATAATGCCCAGCTTCACTAACCATAAGGTCGTGGTAGAATTTAGAAAGCTCAGGATCTTTTATTCTTTGAGATAAAAGTTTAAAGCGTTCACAACTTCGTGCCTCTATCATTGCCGAAAATAGAAGCCGGTCAATAAAGCTTTCTTGGCGAGTGCCTCCTTTTATCATAAACTTAAACAATTCGTTTACATAACTGTCTTTGCGTTCGCGCCCCAGTTTATAACCTCGTTTTTTTATTATTTCGTGAACCATTTCAAAATGTTGCAACTCTTCTTGAGCCAGTAAAAGTAAGTCGGTTACCAGGTCGGTATGTTCTGAATTAAGAGTGATTATGGTAATGGCATTAGTAGCCGCCTTTTGTTCGCACCAAGCGTGGTCGGTTAAAATTTCCTCTATATTAGATTCTACTATAGTAACCCAACGGGGATCTGTTTCTAATTTTAAACCGAGCATCTTTTTATTTTTTGATAAAGATAGTTGTTTTGGTTTACTCTTAAATATTGGATAAGATTTTTAAAAGCTCCTAAGTGATTATACCTTTAATGTATACCAAAAAAAAATCCCTTGCATATTTTAATGCAAGGGATAGAAAGTCTCCATTTTTTTTCTCCCAAAAATAAAATGGTTCAAATTCTTTTCAAACGTATAAATATTATGAGTGTCTTCTTTACGGGTTTCCGTAAGTGGGTACTTTTAAAAAAAAGTTTCACCATAAGCACTATGAGCTAAGCTATTTCAGAAGTTATTTTTTTATGTTTGTTTAAAGGATGTTGTGTGTAATTTGATGATTTTGCTATTTTACCAATTTTTGGTATATTTGAAATAAATAGTACTAAAATGAATAAAAACACATCAATATCACTCGGAAATTATTTTGACCAATTCGTTCAAAGTCGAATAAGTGAAGGTCGATTTAAAAATGTTAGCGAAGTTATACGTGCTGGATTAAGACTTTTAGAAGAAGAAGAAAATAAAGTTGTAGCATTGAGAAACGCAATTCAAAACGGAATTGATAGTGGAATTGCGCACGATTTTGACCCAAAAAAACATATTGAATCTCTAAAAGCGAAAAAGCAATTAAATGGCTGAATTTAAATTGACGAATAAAGCTGTTGAAGATTTATCTATGATTTGGGATTATACATTTGAAGTTTGGCAGGAAAGACAAGCTGACAAATATTATGAATCACTTATTTCAAATTGTCAAGAAATTGCAGATAATCCGCAATTAGGAAAAACCTATGACGGAATTACTCAAAACCTACTCGGAATTAAAACGAATCGACATATCATTTTCTACCGAACTTTAAATGAAAATTATGTTGAAATAACAAGAATTTTGCACGAGAGAATGGATTTAGAAAAAAGAATAACTGAATAAAAAAAAACTATACACAACAAAAAACTGAGGTAAAAAATAGTATTTTAATCCAAATGTTTGCGTGTATTTACTAACTGATTTTCCTGCAGAAAATCTGTCGCATACCTATCCACCCAAATCATACACAAAATGTTACCTTCGCAAAAAAGAGATGTTTAAAGCTGTTTTATTTGATATGGATGGGGTTATTGTAGATACCGAGCCCTTACACCGCAAAGCTTACTTTAAAATGTTTGATGATGTGAACATTGAAGTATCTGATGTATTATACAATTCATTCACGGGACAGGCCACTTTACCCATTTGTAAGACTTTGTGCAAAAATTTCAATCTTTCCCAAGAAGCTGAAACCTTGATGGTTTTAAAACGAAAACATTTTAAATATCTTTTTGAAAACGATATAGAACTCGCCCTTTTAGACGGCGTTCTCGAGCTTATAAAAGATTATTATACTAACGATATTACACTCGTATTAGCTTCTTCGGCCTCTATGGCAAATATTAACCGAATATTTGAGCGTTTCGATCTTAATAAATATTTTATAGGAAAGATAAGCGGGGCCGATTTAAAAGCCTCGAAACCACATCCTGAGATATTTATAAAAGCTGCTGCAATTGCTGGCGAACATCCAGACAATTGTATGGTTATTGAAGATTCTACCAACGGGATTCTTGCTGCCAAAGCTGCGGGTATTTATTGTGTAGGTTTTAAAAGTCCGCATTCTGACAATCAAGATTACAGTAAGGCAGATAGGGTAATTAGCAATTTTGAAGAAATAGGGTATAAAAAATTAAAAGATTTTACAACGTTTTAAATGTTACTTCTATCATTTTTTAATGCTGATAGCACCTGCCGGAAGCATTTTTCGTCATACGTTTGCAACGCGCTCCAGATTTGGTCTTGCCCGTGCATTGGGTAGCAGTAGCCTTTTTGGTATTTGAAGTTTGTGAAGTTGTGAAATTTTCTTTTGTTGATTCCTTTTTCAATTCTATTTCTGAACCCGGTTTACAAACAGAGCATGCTTTATATCCTAAGTCCAAAGCCTGTTGTAAAGTCATTTCTTTTTTGGAATGTTTAAGATAGCGGCAGTTTGTTGAATGGTATTTTTCGCCTGTTTTGGTAGTGTAAACAGATTGGGAGTTGCTTTGGAAAGCGCAAGCAAGAAAGGCCAGAAATAATAATACTCTTAAAAACTTCATTCTTTGCGTTTTTTCTTTTTATTATCACGCCATGCCCATGGAGCTATTGCATTGGGATCTTGCCATAAACCTATCTTCTTTTTCTTTGCAGTATCTTCCAAAAGCTGAAGGTCTTTATCCTTAGAGTATTTAAGATAATGCCAAGCCAGTCCATGTTTAACCAATTGATAGCTTAAATTTAAGGAATCGTTATAAAATATATTAGCAATATAACGTTTATATCTGTCTCTTTTTAAAACATCAATACATACAATCTTTTCAAAAATAGCCTGCGAAGTGAAGTCCTTAGCTTTAATGGAAAATGGTTGTTTTTTCTCGGGACAATCTATATTAGCCAAACGCACTTTTATTATTGTGGAATCTTGGGTAAGAAGTTTAAAGGTGTCGCCATCCATGATGCCTACTACTTTGCCAGTATAGGTTTGGGAGAGGGCTGGGAGGGAAAGAAGAAAGAGTAAAATAATTTTTTTGATAAGGTCTTATTTTATTAATTTAAAAATTCATTTATTACTACTTCCATATTTGAAGGCAAATCTGTTTTTTTTACTTTAGATTTTTTCACTCCCATTTCTTTGAACCAATTTTCCCAAAATTTGGTGATAACATCAACTTCATATGGATTTTTATTATTTTCGCTATCTATTCCAAGAACTAAAATCTCAATATCGTCAAGATTGGAATTTGCAGGAATAAAACCTATGTTTTTTTCTTTCATCGTTTTTCCCCATCCGCTATTATTTAAATTATAATCTTTGATTGTTCGGGTTAGCAAATAATTCTTCCTTGGGCCTTCATCCCTTTTATTGTTTTCATAAAACATATATCCATCTGTCAAAATTATAAGAATATTTCTATAACATTCTTCTATGGCCTGATCATTAATGTCTTCTTTGAAAAAACTCCAAGTATCAGATCCCGGATAATTATTATTTTTTTCATAATCCATTTTTGCCAAATTATATATTTTACTAGGAACCGTTGTGTAAAGCTCTTTGGTTTTAGGAATAACTTCGTTTTTTGACACACCTTTTTCATAAGATATTTTTAATTGTTGAGAGAGTTCATTGATATTGTTGTTACTAGGAATAGGATGGAACAATACTTGAATCTTATCTTTTAAAAGACCTAATTTTTTTAATTTAATGTGGTTGTTAAAAAGATTGGAAATTGATACAATATATGCTGAGTCCCTTTTTTGTTGATTTGATTTAGAAATGCGGCTTGAAAGGTCAATCATAATTGTAATATTATAATTATTATCTTTCCTTTTCATTAATTCTTCTGGACAATTGTTTCGGAAGGATACTTGTTCTTTTTTCACTTCTGGTTCGACTTCTTTATTTTTTTTGTCGTCCATGCAGGAATAAAATAATAATAATATAAGAGTAAAGAGCAAGTTTTTCATAATTATAAAGTTTTGGTAAAAATTGTATTTTGATAACTGTCATCAACCCCGACAATTTTTAGATGAGTTTCATAAACCGTATAGGCATCATCAATCATTTTATCATTTACGGATTTAGTAACTGAAATGTGTTCTGCTATATAGGTTACCCACCCCTGGACATACTCTGATGCATAAAGTTTATATTCTTTTGTAGGTATTACTATGCCATCAAGAATTGATTGAAGCTCACTTATGCGATTCTTGGCAGATTGAATTTCTGATTTAAAGTTTCTAATTATGTCCTTCAATTCTGATATTTTACATTCAGTTGTTTGAATATCATTTTGATAGTCCTTAATCTTACTTTGACGTTTTCTTATTTCAATTTTAATTTTATCCTTTTGTTTATGTTCTTCCATTACAAAATCAAAAATAAAGCCCCATATAATATAGGCTACAAAGCCTAAAAAGATAATAAGCCAAAACTCTTGACTTTCGATGGCTTCCTTAAATCCATAAACAGCATTTTCATCAACTACATTTAATTCCCATAATTTCTTTTCTATAAAAAAGGCCAATAGAATATCGAATAGTAACGTTATTAAAATTATTCCTGTAAGTTTTAAATAGGCTATCCAATTTTTCTTTTGATAGAACATGTGAATTAAATATCCAAGACCTATAAATATAAATGGGGCAAAGGTAACGGTAGCTGCAGCTTGAGCTCCAGTTGTCCAGGCTCTCTCGATTGAGTCTGGCATATACCATCTTTGATCTTCATATGTAAAAACTTTCTCCATAGCCGAATAAACTACAGATGCATAAAAAGTAAAAAGATATAGAGTAATAGGGATTAAAACTATTAAGCCTATCCAGAATTTCGTTGATGATCCCCTTCCAACATCATCTACATATAGATGCGGATTCTGTGGGATATCAACAATTTCATTTCTTAAATTTCTTATTTTATCATTTAATGAAATTATTTCTGCATCTTTTTGTTCAATAGCCTCGTTTGTATTTTCTATTGCTACTTCAAGCCCTTTTATTTCTGAGGATTTTAACTCTTTTTCCTCATAATAAGGTTTTTTGTTTTCTCTCTGTTTATGCTCATTTTCTTTTTCTTCATTTTGAAACTTAGCATATATGGCATCAAGACAAATAGAAAGGGACCTTGCAAGACCATTGTTATCACGACTACCCCTTTTACCGGCCTCGTGATATGTTTCCTTTCTTTCTTCGGGATTTATTCTTATGACATTTTCTTGAGAAATAGTTTGCTTAGGTTTGAGTTGAATAAGGTTTCTAAGGCTCATATCTTAGGAGTTTAATAGATTAATAATATCATTTTTAGATTTACCATCTTTTACTGCCTTCAGGAGAAACTGGGCCAGTTCATTTACATTTTCATCTAAAAAGCCAAAATTCAAAATGAATTTTTTTAATGCATTTTCTTCGTCTGGAACGACTTCTCCATCAGCCCAGCTCATTACGCAGAAATCAATTAAGTAACTTAGTTTCTCTTCTAAGCTTTCGGGAATACTAGTGATTGTCTTTTCTGGATTTAATAACAATTCGTTTAAAATATCTTTATTTACTCCCCGTTCTTCTGCAAATTCATACAACATTTTCATTTCTAAAGAACTGAAATTGCCATCTGAAAGGGCAATCTTATAAAGATTTAAAAGATGACTTTTTAACTCTGCTGGTATTTCTATTTTTTCCATTGTTTAATTGTGATTAGTGTATTTTATCCCGTGTATATACTTTAGTTAATTTGTTTGGATTTTGATTATTCTCATCTTTCGGTTTTTTAAAGACAAATGCTTCTATAAGAAATAAAATGGCGCAACTAATATCGATAGGAATCCAAATATACTTTTGATAGAGGTAAATGGGGATAATAGGATTGAAGAGGATTGCGATTAATATAAAAATCAATAGCCAGTGAATTATTTTTAAATTATCTATTGCCACCCATATTGCTCCAGCAAAAATTAAAATACGTAAAAAGGTAAAATACCCTATAGGGAGATTTAATAATGCTATTAATAGCATTAAAGCACATATTAGGGAAAAGATCCGATTCTTCTTTTTAAGATGTATGGCATTCATTTGAACAAGTATAACATCCATTTGATTGAGAATATGTTTTTTTTGCTTCTTTTACAGCGTCCTTGCAATTTGAAAATTCTCCAAGGTATTTTCTGTTTTCGGAACTAGGTAAATAGCGACAATCACTTTTGTGAACTTCGTGATCTCCATTCGCCTGTGCTTGTTTATTTACATAATATGTTGCCATAAGAAGGAATTTTAAAATTAATACTCAAACCTACAACACCTAATTATCAATTCCTTACGGGAATCCGTAAGCGAAATAAATTAGCACGAACTAAATTCATGTCTTTAAAAAATGACTGGCCGTAACGAAGCCTAGAAAGTATACTACTACTTTAAAAACAACACACCCTTACTGTTAAAGCAAGGGTGTGAGGTTACCACTTTTTTAGCTTCTCCCAATTGGAAAGTGGCTTAAAACCAATTCAAACCTAAGACTTATCAAAGAGTTTTTTTTACGGATTTCCGTATCTCAAGTTATTTTTATTTTAAAAAAGGATTTTAGGTTTTGCAGATATTTGAATTAAAGCCGTAATAATTAACTAAATAAGTCCAAAATCTTTTACTATGGCCACCAAGTGGATGGCATTTTTGGCTTTAAAATGAATACGAAGTCGGTTGAGCCTCTTTTCAATAGAACTCAAACTACTGGGAGAGATATTGTTATTTTTTAAGTTTTGGCTGATCTCATCTTGTGACATTCCTTGAGATAAGAGGTTCACCAATTGAATATCATAATCGTCTATATCTAAAGTTGCTGAAGGGTGGAGTGCATTTTCAATCTGTGGCGATAGGTATTTCCCTTTATTTTGCACACTTTCAATAGCTAACTTTAATTGCTCCAACCCTTTTCTTCCCTTACATACATAAGCTTCCACATTGTATTCTTGTATTAGAATTCGTGCTTTTTGCAGTCTATCTTCCACCGAATACACAATAATGGGAAGGCTTGGGTATTCTTCTTTAAGTACTTTTATTAATGCTTCCCCGCTTGAGTATTTTTGGTCTCGGTGATCTGCCTTAAAAGAGAGGTCTGTAATAAAAAGGTCAAAAGGTGTTCCTTCCATAAAGGCCTTTTTGATTTTTAAATAGGCATCATCACAGTATTGTACCTGTTTTACATGAGTGATTCCAAAGGATGTCAATACACTTAAAACCCCTTTGTTAATACTTCCTAAATCATCTGATATTAATACTCTTTGAAACATTCACGTATGCTTTAAACAATAATTTTAGCCTTAAACCCTTTATCGATCTGAGATTCAAATATAATAGTTCCTTTAATTGCATGAATACGGGATTCCGTATTCTGCAACCCATTTTTATTTTTTAGTTCACATCCTTTTCCGTTATCGGTATATTCAATGGTTATATTTTTTTTGTTTTGCTGAAATGCAATTACTACAATTGAGGCATCACTGTGCTTTCTCATATTGGTCATTAATTCTTGTAACACCCTATACAGTATGGTTTTTTTTATTTCAGAAATATCGTTCCATTCAACTTTTGAAATGTTTCGTGTAGCAATATTCACTTTTTCATTTTGATAGCTCAATAACAAATCGCTCAGCTGCTCACTAAAGTTTTCCTGTAATTCGATGGCGTTGTTTTCTTTTGAAATATCGCGCGTCTTGTTATAAACCTTTTCAAGATCATCAAGCAGTTCTTCCTTTACTGTAATATCCCCCTGAATTTTTGCCATAAGATGGTAAAGATCATTCGCTACTTCATCATGAACCTTTTTGGAGATACGGTTTTCGGTGTTGTGAACCTGAATAATTTTTTCTTTTTTATGTCTTGATTTTAAAATAAAATATAGAAAAACAGCACAACATAATATAAACGCTCCTATCCCTAGATATAAAAGTTTTTGTCGTTTTTGTTTTTCTTTTTCCAATCGGGCGGCATTAGTGTTTCTTCGTTCTTTCTCTACATTGTATTTTACCGCGGCATAGTTATTTTGCTCTGACTGCCTTGTCCGGTTTATACTGTCATTTAGTTTTTGATATTGTTGTAAGCGAGAATTTCCTTCAGATTTTATAAGCAAGGCCAAAGCTTCCAATTTGTAATCGGGGTTATCTATTTTTTTAGCCAACCTATTTGCCTTGTTTGCATACTCCAATGCTTTGTTTTTTTCATTTCTATCTAAATAATAATCCGCCCAATGCTGGTAGCCGGTAAATAAACCTATTAGATCATTATTTGCAAGCCTTATTTCTAAGGCTGTCTCCATATTTTTCTTTCCGTCGGGGATATTTAATTTAGCTTGATTATAACCCAAGTTGTCTATGGCGGTTGCTTTGATGTTGCTGTTTTCAAGGGCAAGTATCTTGTCGTATAGACCGTATAACTGCGCAACAGCTTTTTTATATTTATGCTGATCGGTATAAATATTGGCTATATTATTTGCAATGGAGATCTTATGTTCGGGCTGCTGGTTTAATTTTAAAGCTTTGCTATAAAAAAGCAAAGCATTGTCATAATCTTTATTTGAGCGGTATATCATCCCTAGGTGATTCGATAATCGTTTTTTTGAATCAAGTGTAAGAGAGTCATTATCTATATGGTCTAAAAGCTTGTAGGCTTCAATGGCATGCGCTTCGCTTTCATTTCGAAAGCCCATTTTATATTTTCCGAGCGCTAATATCTCCAGATCATAGGTGGCAGAAAGTGTATTGCCCTTACGTAAATGTCGTGCCGATTCCCTTTCAAAGTAATCAAAAGCATGGATTATCTTTTCAAAGTCCTTGGTGTATACCACGGCATTGTAATAGTAGGAAGTGCTATCGATAGGTTGCTGTCCCCAACTTAAAATACAGAACAGAAGTGCAAAAATATAGGGGAATGAGCGGTTTAGACTTTTCATTCCCCTAAAGTACCAACAAAATATTACATATTACCCATCATCGCCATTAGGTGGTGGCGGCGGTGGTGGCGGTGGTATTGGAATGTCATCTCCACAACATTCCGGCGAAAGTTTTCCATGAGTATCTAATGCTTGAGGTGTACAAGAAAAAATACCCGAAATAAGGAAACCCGTAAGAAAAATTATTACTATTTTTTTCACATTTGTTATATTAAAAATTAGACATAGGTATTGCTGTACGCGGTATTCCCGAGATATTGGGTAACAGCAAACCATTAAAATTGAAGAGACGTCTCTTCTGTTTGTGAGAAGTATGGAGCGCAGAAGTAAGACGAGTTGATTACTTCTCAAACTGGTCAAGTCGCATTACTTTGCAACTCCATTTTTTAGAATTGAACTATTTCGTAAACCTTATTACGCTAAGGCGGTAATCAATTCTGAAACAAATAAAAAGAGAAAGACGTGGAAGGTTTGGAAAAAGCTTGGAAAAAAGCTGGAAAAGATTTTCCATACAGTTTCCAAGATAATTTTGTAGATTTAAAATTCTGTAAAACAGATATGCATAAAGAATTACTTATACAGGCATATGGTAAAGTAAAAGAAGAACTCCTAAAAGAAACCGGAGTCCTGCCTTCTGATAGAAAATGCATTATAGAATTGTCTGCCATTATCTCTGAAACATTTCCGTATGGAGAAAGAAGTTTGAGAAAGCTTTATAAAAATGCATTAAAAGATACCGAAGAAGATATAGTGATAAAACAGCCTCAAGTGCTATTGGCATTAGCTAAATATATAGGCTATACGGATTATCGTGATTTTGTAATTAAGAATAATGGAAAGATAAACACTCCCGAAAAAATAAAAACAAAGAGACAAAAAAGGAATATAAGATTCAAAGTCAAATATCAGTTTTTAATTACGATCACTTTTATAGCCGTTATTGGCTTTTTTGGCTATCTTTATTTTAACAGGCAACGGTGGATGGAGTGGAAGGATGATCATTATTCGGAAGTTTCTTTTAATGCTGAAAAAATTAAAGGAGGAAAGCTAAAATTATATAAAGAAGAGCGTATAGAAAGCTTTCGGCAAATCGCACCCACCTGTAATACTTTATTTTTTAATAAAGACGGCAGTGTACGAGTATGGTATGGAAAAAGTAAAGAGAAAGAACTGGAGTATTTTACCGATCTCGGACTTCATCCAGAAACTGGCAAGACTCTAAAGCCTATTTCGCAATATATGATCGATAAATATATTTGTCAATAGAGGTTGAAAAACAGGTATTTATACGTAAGATTTCTATATTTGATCTTCTCCCTCGCAGTTTTAAAATGATAAACAGTGATGTTTGTTTTGATATAAAGAGTTGTAACACATTAAACAACTGTGGGAGCTAAACAATCACAATAATGAGAAAAATGAACAAAATTTTACTGGTAATCTTCATAGGGACTTTATTGGCTTGTAGTAATGGTCAAAAACCAAAGGGGACCTTGGAACCTAATAAAATTGTAAATATTATGTACAGAAATATTGAGTTTAAATCACAAGGAGCTATACTTAAAGGGAGGTTATATTTACCAGAGGATAAATCGAAAAAAAGCCCGGTTGTTATAATGGCTCACGGATTTACAACTACCATCAACGGGATGACAGCAGATAAGTATGCGGAGAAATTTAGAGAAGCTGGCTTTGCTGTTTTATTATACGACCACCGAAATTTAGGGATAAGTGATGGAGAACCGCGTCAAGAATTAAATTTCTGGGTACAATCCAGAGGTTATATTGATGCTATCGGTTTAATTTCAAACCAACCCGAAATTGATGCTGATAAAATTGCCGTTTGGGGGGCAAGTTTGAGCTCACGTGAGGCATTTCTAGTTGGAACTACTGATGATAGAGTTAAAGCTGTTATTGCTATGATTCCTGCTTTTGGGGAAGAAATTCCCAAAGAAGATAAAGATGGAAGTTTATATGCTTTTGCAAAAGAAACTCTTTTACTTGAGGATATAATGAGTTTGCCACATACAACGACTGAACAAATGCCCATAGTATCGACAGACCAAAAAGGAACACCTTCTGCATTAACAGATTTAACGGCATATAACTGGTTTATTGAATATGGTGGTCGGTTTGGCACCAATTGGAAAAATGTAGTTTCATTTTCAAACATTGAAGTTCCTGATGATTTCAACCTTGGTCAATTTGCAGCTCAATTAAAGGCTCCAATACTAATGGTTGTTGCAACCGATGACGAAATGAATGGTGCTAACCCAAAAGTGACACAATTTGTATATAATAACATCACACAACCAAAAGAATGGGTTGATATTGATGGAGGGCATTTCGGACTACTATATTATCCAAGTCCCCTATTTGATAAATCGAGTAAAGCACAAATAGATTTTCTAAATAAATATTTAAAATAATAATAACGTGTTACAACACAGTATAAGCTATGGCTTGGTCTGTCCCTACTTGGAAAATCCTGCGGATTTTCCAAAGCCAGTTTCTATTTGGAGAGGTTCGTGCCGAAATACGCCACAGCTCATATACATAAACGTTAGCCACAGGCTAAAAAAACGAAATAATAATGAAATTAGATAGAAAAAAACATTGGGAAACAGTTTATGAAACCAAAAATCCAGACCAAGTAAGTTGGACGCAAGAAACGCCGAAAACTTCACTTGAATTTATACATTCATTTGGACTAAAAAAAACTGCGAGAATAATAGATATAGGCGGTGGCGACAGTAAACTTGTGGATTACTTGCTTGATGAAGGATTTGAAAATGTTACCGTACTTGACATTTCGGCTAAATCACTTGAAAAAGCTAAAAATCGACTTGGAGAAAAAGCAAATAAAGTAAATTGGATTGTAAGCGATATTACAGAGTTTGAACCAAATATGACTTTTGATGTTTGGCACGACAGAGCAACCTTTCATTTTCTCACAACGACTAAAGAAATAAAAAAATATATGAGAACCGCAAGAAAGTCTGTGAGCGGATTCTTAACAATCGGAACCTTTTCACAAAATGGACCTGAAAAATGTAGCGGTCTCAAAATAAAACAATACAATGAAGAGGGATTAACATCTGAATTGAAAGATGGATTTGACAAAATTAAGTGCGTGACAGAAGACCACTTGACACCATTTGACACAAAGCAGAATTTCTTGTTTTGTAGTTTTAAAAGACATTTGAACTGAAAAGCCAGATGCCAACACCCTATATAGTTTATTGCTAGTTCTAGCCTACTTACGAATCCCGATAGCTATCGGGAGGTAACAGAATCTAAACGGAATTGACTAATTTGAAACCTGAAAAGAAAAAAGGCAGACTTAAACTATGATTCAAAAAAATAAAATGGAGATAAACGCCGCACAAAAAAATGTATAGACCATTGTGGCTGAAACGGTTAATTAAATATGAGTTTCTACAGAACAAATTTATGTATTCTGAAAAATCAGTACCTTAAAACCCGTATACAAACACGTAGGTAAGCTTAAAAAACCGACCAGATTTCAAATAAAATATGATTCAAAAATACTTCCTTACTGCGTTTCAGAAATTTATAAAAATTGAGAGTTTTAGTGGAATACTTCTTTTTGCTGCAACCATAATCGCTTTGATTTGGGCGAATTCTGGATTTGGAGATTTCTACCAATCATTATGGAAGTATGAAATAGGAATTGGTAGTAGAGAATTTGGACTTACAAAGCCTTTAATACTTTGGATTAATGATGGATTGATGGCGATTTTCTTTTTTCTAATTGGTTTAGAAATAAAAAGAGAATTACTAATTGGTGAGTTAAATTCAGTAAGGAAGGCAACTTTTCCAATATTTGCTGCAATTGGTGGAATTTTAATTCCTCTAGCATTGTTTCTAATTTTAAATGACAATCCTAAAACTTCAAGTGGATGGGGAATCCCTATGGCTACAGACATTGCCTTTTCTCTTGCAATATTGAAACTATTAGGTAAGTCCGTTCCTTTAAGTCTAAAAATATTTTTAACTGCATTCGCAATTGTTGACGATTTAGGAGCTGTGTTGGTTATCGCAGTTTTTTATAGTGGAGGTATAGATTGGTCATTATTAGTTTATTCTATACTTTTATTAACTGTTCTTTTTTCTTTATCCTATCGAGGTCTGTATTTTAAAAATTTGACATTATTTCTTGGAATAGTTATTTGGATTTTATTTTTAAAATCTGGAATTCATCCAACTATTGCAGGTGTGCTATTGGCATTCACGATTCCTATTCGACAGAAAATTGATGTGCCATTTTTCATAGATAAACTTTCCTTTATATCAACCAGTTTGACAAAGGCGGGAAAGAACAACCAACAAATTCTCACAAAAGACCAAATTGAGCAAATCGATAATTTAGAAGACTTAATTGATGACTTTCACTCACCACTTCAACATCTTGAACACAAGTTGCATAGTTGGGTTGCCTATTTTATAATGCCTGTTTTTGCATTAGCTAATGCAGGAATCGCTTTTAAATCAAATATGATTATAGATGTATCTCTAATAGTAAACATTTCAATTGCGTTGTTCGTAGGAAAATTTATTGGTGTTTCCTTTTTCTCGTTTTTAGCCTTAAAACTAAAGTTAGCAGAATTACCAGAAGGTATTAATTATTGGCAAATTATAGGTGTTGCTATATTGGCTGGGGTTGGATTTACGATGTCAATTTTTATTGCAAATTTAGCTTTCGTTGAAAATTTAATTTTTATTGATTCAGCAAAAATTGGTATTCTGATTGGCTCTTTGATTTCAGGAATTGTTGGAGCTGTAATACTGAAGTTTTGTGGAAAAAAATAAATATCTTGTATGGCTTATAAAACCAATAAATTAAATGGAATGGATAACTAACCCAGATATTTGGACTGCCTTTTTAACGCTTTGCGCATTAGAAATAGTTTTAGGAATTGACAACCTTATCTTCATTTCGATTTTGGCCAATAAATTACCTAAAGAAAAGCAATCCAAGGCTCGACAGCTTGGATTAAGCTTAGCTTTGATTTTAAGAATAGGTTTACTTTTTTCCATCTCTTGGATAATGGGTTTGACTAAAGATATTTTTAGCATCGCAGAGTTTGGAATTTCGGGACGTGATATCATTCTAATTTTAGGGGGTCTTTTTTTAATTTATAAAAGTGTAACTGAAATACACGAAAAAATGGAGAATGTGGAGTCTCAGTTAGTTGTTTCGACTAAAATTGTGACATTTCGGAATATTGTACTACAAATTCTACTTATAGACCTTGTATTTTCATTTGATTCTGTAATTACAGCGGTTGGAATGACAGAACATATTAGCATAATGATTGCTGCTGTTGTTATATCAATGGTGATAATGATGTTAGCTGCAACTACCTTAAGTGATTTTGTCAATAAACATCCTGCTGTAAAAGTGTTGGCACTTGCCTTCTTATTGATGATTGGTGTTGCTCTAATAGCAGAGGGAATGGATTTCCATATTCCTAAAGGCTACATTTATTATTCAATGGCATTTGCTGTACTTGTTGAATTCATTAATATCCGAATTGGAACGAGAAAAGATACTAGTTCAAAATAATTGAATAAGAGTCGTTATTGAAATGAAATGAAAAGCCAGACTACAAAAACGTTTCATAAACAAACTCGTTGCCAATAATTATGAAAAAAACTTTTATTATACTATTGACAATTCTAATTTCCAATTCACTTTTGGGTCAAAATAAATGGAAGCAAAATGAATTATGTGTAATAAATATGTTAGGAGCAAAAGTTTATGAGAAGCCAACTTTCGATTCAAAAACGCTGACCGAAATACCTGTTGGAGAAACCATTTTAATTGAAAAATTTATTGAAACCAAAGAAAAGTTTAACGTTGGAATAGATTTCTCATTGTCTGGTAAATGGATAAAACCTAATGGAATAAACGGATTTGTTTTTAGTTCTGACCTGACCGACAAAAAAGCTGAAATAGGAAAAAGTAAATATGGGCAGACTTTTATAAACTTATTGGGCAATTTGAAAAACGAAAAGACAGAAAAAAAGAATATTAAAACTGACAACGGAGAGTTTTCAAAGTACTTTGAATACAAATATTATGAAAACGGAACGTATACTTATACAGCTTTCGATGGATGTTTTGACCACGTAACTGTATACAAAAATTTGACTATTAATGAAGTTTATCATCAAATGGTAAGTGACTATGGTTTACTAATGAATAAAAAAGAATATTGGATTCCCATATTTCAAGAAAAATTAGGGAATACAATAAAATTTGAGGGAGAAGGTGCAACAGAGAACTTGAAAATTGAGATAAAAGAAAACGGAATAATTGTAGTATCATCATACGATTGCACCTAAAAACAACTATGGGCAATACCATGTATCACTTATTACGGCTGAAATCGTTAATTAATCTGAGTTGCTACAAACCAAATTTGGGTATTCTGAAAAATACGTACCTTAAAACCCGCAACGAATCTCGAACAAAACCTAGAGGAGTGTCTAAGAAATACCGTGTGATAGGTTTTTGGAATTTGGGTTTAAAAAAGGGGGTTATTGGTTTGGGTTGTTTAAAATTTGAATGTTGAAGTATTGATTTTTATTTCTTTTGTAGTGTGTTCCTCTAACTACATTCATCGGATATAGGTAGAAACGAACCAAAAGAAAGGACATCTTCGCTACTAAATTTTAAAAACTGATGCTTAGGTTTTTAATCTTTACATTCTTGAAACATAAAAAATAAAAAGGTGATAAGGATAACCTTACCGCCTTATATGTTTTAGCTCACGCTGTTTTAATTTTATATTTAGGAGTTCGTGAAACATTCAATAAAAAAAGGTGATACTAATGAAAGTACCACCTTGAATGTTTTCACAACGGAATAATCCTTATTGTGAATTGCTTCAGAATTGAAAGGTAAAGATAAAAAAAGAAATCAAAATGAGTTTACGGATTTCCGTAAAGAGGTTGTTTTATTTTTTTATAAGTTTATAATATAATTAAATCATTGAAAATATGAAAAGGATTTTAGGATTGGATTTAGGAACGACATCAATAGGATGGGCAATTGTTGATGAGGCAGAAAAAGAAAGTGAACAATCATCAATAATAAAAACTGGGGTACGGGTTGTTCCTCTTTCTACGGACGAACAGATAAACTTTGAAAAAGGACAAAGCATTACCATAAATGCTAACCGTACTGAGAAAAGAGGTGGAAGGCGTAATAAATTCAGGTTTAAACTTAGGAGAAAAGCATTAATAAAGGCTTTAAAAAAAAATGGTTTTATTAAGAATGCTACTATACTTACTGAAGACGATAAGAATTCAACTCACAAAACTTATGAATTTCGCGCGAAAGCAGTCCATAAAAAAATTGAAAAAGAACAACTTGTACGAGTTCTTTTAATGATTAATAAGAAACGGGGCTATAAAAGTAGCCGTAAAGCAAATAATGCCGAGGAAGGTGAATTAATTGATGGAATGGAAGTAGCCAAGAAATTGAATAATCAAAACCTTACTCCCGGTCAATTTACTTTACATTTATTGGAAAAAAATAAAAAAACATTGCCGGATTATTACCGTTCCGATCTACAACAGGAGTTTGATAAAATATGGGATATTCAAAAACGATATTATCCTGAAATCCTTACAAAAGATTTAAAAGAAAATTTTTCCAATAAAAACAAAGGACAAACTTGGAAAATATGCCAAGAACCTTTTGGCATAGTCGGAATAAAACAACAAGGAAGTACGCAAGAAAAGAAAATAGAAGTATATCAATGGCGTAATAATGCATTGAAAGACAAGTTGGAATTAGAGGAATTGGCCGTTGTTTTTTCTGAAATAAATAATCAAATAAACAAATCCAGCGGTTATCTTGGTGAGATTAGTGACCGAAGTAAAGAACTTTATTTTAATAACCAAACTGTAGGTGAATATCAATGGAAACAATTAAAAAATGATCCTCACACTTCTCTAAAAAATCAAGTTTTTTACAGGCAAGACTATGATGATGAATTTGAAGCAATTTGGAATGAACAGTCAAAACATTACTCTGAACTTACAGAAGAATTTAAAAAAGAGATAAAAGACACGATAATTTTTTATCAGCGCCCGTTAAAATCGCAAAAAGGCCTGATAAGCTATTGCGAATTTGAAAGTTGGGAACAAGAAGTAACCATTGATGGTGAAACCAAGAAAAAAACTGTTGGACATCGCGTTGTTCCAAAATCTTCTCCTTTATTCCAACAGTTTAAAATCTGGCAAAATATTAATTCATTGCGGATAGAAAATATTAAGACCGGAGAAATTAAAATTCTGGAAGAAGAAACAAAGAAAGAACTTTTTTCAGAACTGAATTGGGAAGAACGATGGACTCCCACCGATTTCTTTAAATGGATTGATTTAAAAGAAAAAGACTGGAAAATTAATTTCCAACATTTGGAAGGCAATAGGACTAATCATCAATTACTAAAAGCTTATAAGAAAATAGCTTCCCTTGAGGGATACAATGCTATTGATTACAAAAAATTGAGCAAAACTGAAGTTATTAGCGCGGTGAAAGAATGCTTTAAAATAATTGTAATTAATGCTTCAATTTTAGAATTTGACCCCATCCAGACGGGAAATACTTTTGCAAAACAACCTTCTTACCAATTGTGGCATTTACTTTATTCTTACGAGGATGATTATTCCCCAACTGGCAATGCATCCCTTATTGAAAAATTAAAGCAAAACTTTGGTTTTAAAGTGGAGCACGCAACTTTGCTTGCGAATGTTACATTTCAAGATGATTATGGAAATTTGAGTGCGAGGGCAATCAAAAAGATATATCCTCATTTAGAGGACGGCTTAGAATATTCTGAAGCTTGTACTATGGCCGGATACAACCATTCTTCTGCTATCACAAAAAAGCAAAATGATGAACGTGAACTTTCTGATAAGCTGGAAATTTTAAAGAAAAATAGTTTACGAAACCCCGTTGTAGAAAAAATCCTGAACCAAATGATCAATGTGGTTAATGCCATTTTGGAAGATGAAAATTTGGGGCGGCCTGACGAAATACGTATAGAAATGGCGCGTGAACTTAAAAAAACTGCCAAACAGCGTAGCGAAATGACAACTTCTATAGCCAAGGCTACGCGCGAACATGAGGAGTACAGAAAAATCATCAAAAAGGAATTTGGACTACCCTATGTTAGCCGAAACGACCTTATTAAATACAAACTATATAAAGAGTTGGAACCAAATAAATTTCATACTATTTATAGCAATACTTATATAGCTCCGGATAAATTGTTTTCCAAAGATTTTGACGTAGAACATATAATACCAAAGGCACGTTTATTTGACGATTCCTTTTCCAACAAAACTTTAGAAACCAGACACGACAATATTGATAAAGGCAACGAAACTGCATTGGATTACGTGCAACGGAAATATGGTGATAAGGCAGTTGAAGAATACAGAAACCGTTTGGAAAATTTGTTTAAAGCAGGAAAAATAAATTATACTAAGCGAAAAAAGCTTTTGATGAAGATAGAAGATATCCCAGAGGATTTTTTAGCAAGGGATTTGGGCACCTCTGCCTACATTGCACGCGCATCTGCATCAATTTTATTGGATATTACAAAAAAAGTAACCTTGACCTCGGGAACAATAACAGCTACATTAAGAGAGGATTGGGGACTAGTAAAAGTTTTGCAAGAACTCAATTGGGATAAATACGATAAAGTTGGGCTTACCTATTACGATATAAATAAAAACGGTAAAAAATTAAAAAGAATTAAAGATTGGACAAAGCGCAATGATCATAGGCATCACGCTATGGATGCTATAACCGTTGCATTTACAAAACCAGCCCTTATTCAATATTTGAATAATAAGAACGCCGATAGTAAAAAAGGTATAATCGTTCAAAATATAAAGGAAAAATACACCTATAAAAATGAAAGGGGAAAAAGAAAATTCATAACACCTTTTGAAAATATACGAGAGAAAACAAAAGAACATTTAGAATCAATATTGGTTTCCTATAAAGCTAAAAACAAAGTGACCACAAAAAATAAAAATAAGATCAAACTAAAAGGAAAAAACAATTTTAAAGTTAAAATTGAAGAAACACCACGAGGAAAGTTGCACATGGAAACAGTCTATGGAAAATCAAAATATTATGCCACCAAATTAGAAAAAATAGGAGGAAAATTCGATGCCGAAAAAATAAACCAAGTAGCCAATGAAAAATATCGCAATGCACTTTTGCAGCGATTAAGAGATTTTGATGACAATCCCAAAAAAGCATTTACAGCAAAAAATAGTCTAACTAAAAACCCTATTTATATTAATGGCACACAAGAAACAGTTCCTGAAACTGTAAAGTTGGTTTGGATGGAAGATCAGTTTACTATAAGGAAAAATATTACCCCTGATCTTAAGATTGATAAGGTTACAGATGTTGGAGTACGGAGAATACTGGAAAAGCGATTGAAGGAATTTGGTGGAAAGCCTAAAGAAGCTTTTGTAAACCTTACTGAAAACCCAATATGGTTAAATAAAGAAAAAAGAATTCAATTAAAAAGTGTAACAATTACTGGAGTGAGTAATGCTGAATCTCTACATGTTGCGAAAGACCATCTTGGAAAAGAAATTAAAGATAAAAATGGAGACAATGTTCCTGTTGATTTTGTTGAATTGGGCAACAATCATCATATAGCAATTTATAAAAATTCAAAAGGTGAATTGAAAGAAGATGTTGTTTCTTTTTTTCAAGCTGTTATTCGAAAAAATCAAGGTGATGACATTATAAAAGCAATAAATAAGAATGGATGGTCATTGCACTTTACTATGAAGCAAAATGAAATGTTTATTTTCCCAACTAATGAATTTACCCCAAGTGATATTAATTTACTGGATATAAATAATAAAGAAACAATTAGCAAACATCTATTTAGAGTACAAAGTATAAGTTCAAAATATTATATATTCAGACATCATCTTGAAACCACTGTTGCTAATGGAAACACTTTTAAAAACCAAAAAATGCTTTGGGGGAATACCTTTCAATTTATAAGAACAGAAAAAAACCTTCAGGGGATAATCAAAGTAAGAATAAACCATCTTGGAAATATTGTTCAAATAGGTGAATATTAAAAATGTGTAATGATCAAACGTACCCTCTTTTTCGGCAACCCAGCATATCTCAGCACCAAAAATGAACAGTTGGTGGTTAACTTCCCACAGGAGGAAAAGGAAGAGGCAACCATCCCCATAGAGGATTTGGGTTATATCGTGTTGGAAAACCCGCAAATAACCATTACTAATGGGTTATTGATGAAGCTGGTAGAAAATAAAACAGCGGTAATTAGTTGTAATAAGCAACATTTACCGTGTTCCTTTTTACAGCCTTTGGTAGGACATAGCGAACAAACTGAAAGAATACGTTATCAATTGAACGCAAGCATCCCTTTAAAGAAAAACTTATGGCAGCAAACCGTGGCCTCCAAAATTGAAAACCAGGCATCGCATATACAGTATCGTAATAAAAATGCATTAAAATTAAAACGCTGGGCTACCGAGGTAAAGAGCGGGGATGCCCAGAATCACGAAGCCATTGCAGCTGCATATTATTTCCAGAATCTTTTTGAAGAAGTAGAAGGGTTTAGCAGAAACCAAAAAGGTGTAGCACCCAACAACCTACTCAATTACGGCTATGCGATTTTACGAGCCATCGCAGCTCGTGCGGTGGTAAGTTCGGGCATGCTTCCTTCTGTGGGCATTTTTCATAAAAACAAATACAATGCGTTTTGCTTGGCAGATGACGTGATGGAACCTTACCGACCCTATGTAGATACTTTGGTATATGAGATGGTATGCGCAGGGGAGGAAATTGAGGAATTGACTATAGACTTGAAATCAGTATTGTTGACATTGCCGACTATGGATGTAGTAATTGATGGAAACCGGAGTCCTTTGATGAATGCGATGAGCCGAACAACCAACAGTTTGTACGAGTGTTTTTTGGGAAGTAACAGAAAAATTTTATACCCAGAGTTCATATAACCAAAAGACCTCTCGACTGCGCTTGAGGAGACAAATGGAAAAAAATCATTTTTCTAGATTAAATCAATACCGCTCTATGTGGGTACTTGTATTTTTTGATTTGCCTACCGAAACCCGTTTGGAACGCAAGGCTGCCGCACGTTTTCGAAAAAACTTGCTGGATGATGGCTTTGCCATGTTCCAGTTCAGTATCTATATGCGTTTTTGTGCCAGTCGCGAAAATGCAGAAGTACATATAAAGCGTACTAAAAATGCCCTGCCCAAAAAAGGAAAGGTGGGAATCATGCAAATAACCGATAAGCAGTTTGGGATGATTGTACTGTTCCATGGACAAAAAGAAGTTGAAGCTGAACAGCCCACCCAACAACTAGAGCTTTTTTAGTTCTCACTTTTAATTATAAATAGAAAATAAATTGTCAGGTCGAGCGCAGTCGAGACCTCTTTCTTTATGTCGAAAATTCATTTCTAATACTGGGTGTAAAAAACAGGATACCAGCATTTTATGGCGGGTATCCTGTGAATAGTCAACTAAAGATACAATTCTGAAAGCAATTCACAACCCGTTCCTAGGTCTGCATATTCAGTAACTACCTGTGAATAGTCAACTAAAGATACAATTCTGAAAGCAATTCACAACAACGGGATGGAGTTTCACGACGGAATCGGCCTGTGAATAGTCAACTAAAGATACAATTCTGAAAGCAATTCACAACGTACTGCATGTTCTGCAAAATGCGCTTTAACCTGTGAATAGTCAACTAAAGATACAATTCTGAAAGCAATTCACAACCAAATAGGAAAGGGTATGGGTTTGAGATTACCTGTGAATAGTCAACTAAAGATACAATTCTGAAAGCAATTCACAACTGACGATATAGAGAGTTTAAATTCGATTTACCTGTGAATAGTCAACTAAAGATACAATTCTGAAAGCAATTCACAACCAGCAAGTTTTAATGGTACTACAAGTTTTACCTGTGAATAGTCAACTAAAGATACAATTCTGAAAGCAATTCACAACAACTTTATACAACTTAAAGACGACGACCTACCTGTGAATAGTCAACTAAAGATACAATTCTGAAAGCAATTCACAACTCTATGTCTGCAACTTCATCCCATTTATAACCTGTGAATAGTCAACTAAAGATACAATTCTGAAAGCAATTCACAACGCGATTCAGCTTAGGGTTGATGCGCTACAGCCTGTGAATAGTCAACTAAAGATACAATTCTGAAAGCAATTCACAACCAATGAAAATGTTGGCGTTAAAATCTGACACCTGTGAATAGTCAACTAAAGATACAATTCTGAAAGCAATTCACAACAACTACGCCTCCTGTATTGTTATCTGATATCCTGTGAATAGTCAACTAAAGATACAATTCTGAAAGCAATTCACAACTGGTGCAAACGATAATGTATTTAAAACTGACCTGTGAATAGTCAACTAAAGATACAATTCTGAAAGCAATTCACAACAGAAAAGCACTTGTCATTTGATTTCCATTGCCTGTGAATAGTCAACTAAAGATACAATTCTGAAAGCAATTCACAACTAGGGAATTATGGTAGCGCATTAAAAGGGCCCTGTGAATAGTCAACTAAAGATACAATTCTGAAAGCAATTCACAACTGCGTTTCCATTATGCTTTTAATTTTTTTGCCTGTGAGTTGTAGTACTAAAGTACAATTCTGAAAGCAATTCACAACAGGCGATAATAAAGGGAACAGCGCAGGAACCTGTGAGTTGTAGTACTAAAGTACAATTACTCGTTCTTTGCTATTTGATAATTGGGAAGTCGTGAATACCTTGTATTTCTGAAAGCAATTCACAACTACCCAAGCCGCCGTTAAGCTGGTTAACTGCCTGTGAGTTGTAGTACTAAAGTACAATTCTGAAAGCAATTCACAACATCTGTTCCTTTGCCTAGTGGATCGACATCCCTGTGAGTTGTAGTACTAAAGTACAATTACTCGTTCTTTGCTATTTGATAATTGGGAAGTCGTGAATACCTTGTATTTCTGAAAGCAATTCACAACGGGATTTCCGGGACTTTAAAAATAGATGATCCTGTGAGTTGTAGTACTAAAGTACAATTACTCGTTCTTTGCTATTTGATAATTGGGAAGTCGTGAATACCTTGTATTTCTGAAAGCAATTCATAACCCAGTATGTTATTAAAAACAACGGGTGTAAAAAATAAGAGCATAAAAATCCCTTTAATTTAATTATCTTAATCCTTTAAAAAATTTACAAGTACTTCCAGTCCTAAATGCATTCACTAAAACAAAAAAACAATGAAAAACATTTTATTTTTATTTGTGTTCGTTTGTTTTAGTTGTTCTTCAGTAAAAAAAATACGTCCGGCGTATGTTGGTGACAGTTTTGAAAATAATAGTCTAACGCCCGAGCAAACCCTGTTAATCACAAATACAATTAGCAATTTTCCTAATCATTCAGAATTTGCAATTGCAATTGTAGAAGATGATATAATAAAATTCTTCGGCTTAAAAAGAGAAAACGATACACTACAAAAAACTGATAACGCTGAAAGTTTTTTTGAAATAGGCTCCATAACTAAAGTTTTTACTTCACACCTATTGCTCGATCTAATTAACCAAAACCAAATAAAAAATATAAATGAACCCATAGCTCCGTATTTGGACTTTAAAATAAAAGGAGAACCAGAAATTACCTTTCTTCAATTAGCAAATCATACTTCGGGACTTCCTGGCGATTTGGACGTAAGTATATTTTCGGCAGACACCAGTAATCCCTATAAAAATTATGACAAAGAAAAGTTTATAGATTTTTTTACTGAAAAAGTTGATTTAGAGAGCAAACCTGGAGAAAGCTACCAATATTCAAACGTAGGTGCTGCCATGCTGGCCTATACGTTACGTAATATTACTTCTAAAGATTATGAAACTTTATTGCAAGAAGAGATTTTTAAGCCTATAGGAATGAGTAACAGTACTTCCCTAAGAAATACAATAACCGGAAGAGTAGTATCTGGATATAATTGGAAAGGAAAACCAACACCTTATTGGGATTTGGCTGAAATGAATGGTGCTGGGGCAATTCTTTCAAGCGCTAAAGAATTGTCTAAATATGCGACTTGGAATTTTAACGCCCTCAATAACGAACTAGCTCCCATGACCAAAAAAACATTTACGGTCACTGAAAATACCGATGTTTCGATTGGTTGGCATATAATAAAGAATATAACCAACGAAGAATTTTTATGGCACAACGGAGGAACGGGAGGCTTTAAATCGTCTATGGGTATTGATCCCTTTAATAGAAAAAGTGTTATTATATTAACCAATATAGGTGCTACGAATAATCCCAAAAAAGGATTGATTGATAGCTTATGTTTTAATCTTATGAAATCAATTGAAAAATAATAATGAAGAGATATACATTAACAATACTTACCCTACTTTTATTACTTTCATTTTCTTCTTATGCACAAACTGGGAAGAAAAAAAAGAGACTAGATATAGAGCAGCTTACATATTTCGAACCCGTATTTTTCCATATAAACCAGAATGAACAAAAGTCAATATATCTAAAGTTTGAAAAAGATTCTAAAGTATCTCTCGACTCTCTTTTTGATAAAAGATCAAAAAAGTACAGAATAAAAGAAAAATATAATACTGCTGATTTAAATAGTGCTATTGAAAATGAAATAAAATACCTTTTTGAAGAAGGAGCCAACAATTTCAAAAATATTAAAATTCCGGATAGTATTAAAGCTCTTAATAAAAATACAAATACCCAATACGGTATTTTTTTATTGATTAATACAACAAGCACAGGTTATCCAGAAATTAATGATATTATTAAAATACAAGTGGAAGCCATAATTTTGGACTTGTTTAAAAATAATATCGTTTTTTACCAGAGATCTAAAGATCTATCACCAATATATAATCAGGGTAATAAGGCTACATTACTAAAAGACCTTAACTATATTTATAGAAGAATAAAAAAGCTGTAATTAAAAATTTAAAAAGGGAAGCTCTTATATATTTAATACTTCACTACCGTAAAAACCGCTGTATTATCCTCGGTATCTATAAATTGTAACAGGTAACTGCCTTGTGCAACAGCACTAAGGTCTATACTATTGTTGTTTGGTTCAGCGTTTTGAATATACCTGCCATCTATACCATAAACCTTAATATCTTGAAGCCTATACCCTGCAAGTTTATAATTGAGTTTACCTTGGGTAGGGTTTGGGTACAAGGTTATAGCTTCCTTTAAACTAAGTGCCGGCACGTCAAGAATGGAAGCATTTACAAGATCGTAATAATAGTACCAGTCCCAATTAGGTCCCGGATCCCAGTGATAATTGGTATTAATAGTGGGAGGGTAGTGGCAATGTCCTTTTATAGCTATGCTGGCGGGTAAAGGGTCTATTTGTCCCGGCAGGTTGGAAGGCCCCACGTAACAATTTGTAGGTTCTATACCGTACCCACTTTGGGTTATATCGCGAACTAGATAGGCCGAGGCCCGGTACATCTCTTCGGTATACCATGCCGCATTATTGGCAAAACCCTCATGTTCTATACCTATAGAATATGAATTTCCAATGCCAATATGCCAGGCGCGTTCAGCTTCAGGCACTAATTGTACTACAAATCCGTCATTGCTTCGTATGCAGTAATGGGAGCTCACTTCGTTATTACAGTTTTGAAAGTGGGAGTAAACCGTATAATCAAAATATCCTTCCATATCGTGGATTACCACATCGGTAATTGGAGTGCCTTCCCTACTGTTATAGCAATTAGAACCTACCCAAGTGGCGCCGGGATAATCAGGTGTGTTTGAAATACGCCCTTCGGGAAGAATCTCCTCAACAGAGAGTAGCAGGGTATTGGTGTTAAATATATTTAGAAATTCCGAAGTAAAATAATCGTTTATGTTAATGGTATTACGTGCGGAAGTGTATTTTATATCATTAAGTATGATTCCCTTTTTAACCATTTTAAATACCTCCAACGCAAAATCTTCGCGTACAAAATTGGTTAGGGATGTATTATTATCGGGTATACCGGTAAAGTTCTTTACGGCATTCTTTATCCCTGAAAGACCGGAACCTTCCCTTTGCGAATTAAGCCAAGCAGCAGTTCCTATAATATTCTTGCGAGGGGAATTCTTTAATTCTTCAATTGAAAACCCTGATACAGTAGCTAACTGTTGCATGGTGCTGGCAAACATATCTTTTCCGTCTAGCACAAGACCCATTACTCCATATAACGGTGGAGTGCCAGAGCAATTAGCCCTAGATTCGTCGGGACGAAGATGTGTTAAACGAGTGGTGGTATAACTTATGGCTTCCAAAATTCCGGATGGCAGATTGGGATATAGTCTGTAAGCTTCTTCAAAATATTGTTTTAGGGAATCAGTTGTAGTAGTGTTTTCTTGTTCGATAGTTGGTGTATTCTTATACGTCGTGCCAGCATCCGAAAAAAAAGGAAAGCCAACAAGCATTATGAGTAAGGCAATAAATGCCGTGGGTAAGTTTCTTTTCATAAATAACACCTTTTTTCAGAATCTTTCCCAAATAATAATCAAGAAAATAGATCATTCAAATATAACAAATTATATAAAACGCACGAGCTTAGGGCTTTTGTATTTAAGGATAGGGGGTTTTTTAATTCTCTTTAATTTGTTACTTTAGCGGGCTGAATATAAACCAAACAAAAAGAATATGGAATCATTGATGATTTATATGCCAATAGCAATGGCAGTATTAGGGCTACTTTATATGGCCATTAAAAGATCTTGGGTCATGAAACAAGATGCGGGAGATGGTAAAATGAAAGAAATTTCAGATCACATTTATGAAGGTGCCTTAGCGTTTCTAAACGCAGAATACAGATTGCTTGCCATATTTGTTGTTATAGTGAGTATTGCCTTGGCAGTGGTTTCTGTCATTGTACCTACCACACACTGGCTTATCGTTATCGCTTTTATTTTTGGCGCCTTTTTCTCTGCTCTTGCTGGAAATATGGGGATGAAAATTGCTACAAAAACTAACGTAAGAACAACGCAAGCAGCCCGAACAAGTTTGCCTAACGCCCTAAAAGTTTCCTTTGGTGGAGGTACGGTAATGGGACTGGGTGTCGCAGGTCTTGCAGTTTTAGGATTAACTTCCTTCTTTATATTTTTCTTTTACTTTTTTATGGATAGTGCGTGGACCTCTACAGCCGATATGACTGTGGTTTTAGAAACCCTAGCAGGTTTCTCTTTAGGTGCTGAATCTATTGCCTTGTTTGCCCGTGTGGGTGGAGGAATTTACACCAAAGCAGCCGATGTGGGTGCCGATTTAGTAGGAAAAGTTGAAGTAGGTATTCCTGAAGACGACCCAAGAAACCCTGCAACTATTGCAGATAATGTGGGTGATAACGTAGGTGATGTTGCCGGTATGGGAGCCGATCTATTCGGATCGTACGTAGCAACCGTATTAGCTGCCATGGTATTGGGTAATTATGTGATTAAGGATATGGGTGGAAACCTCAACGATGCTTTCGGCGGAATAGGCCCTATTTTATTACCTATGGCCATAGCCGGTGTTGGGATTATCATTTCGGTGATAGGAACTATGCTTGTAAAAATAAAAAGTAACGATGCGAAAGAATCTCAAGTAATGGGAGCCTTAAATATTGGGAACTGGGTTTCTATAATCCTTGTTGCTATATCTTGTTTCGTCCTTGTAAAATGGATGCTTCCTGAAACAATGCAAATGGAATTCTTTGGTGAAGGTCTTCAGGAAATCTCATCTCTTCGTGTGTTTGGGGCAACTATTATAGGACTTATGGTAGGTGGATTGATTTCTTCGGTTACCGAATATTACACAGGATTAGGTAAAAAACCTATTTTAAAGATTGTTGAAAAATCTAGTACAGGAGCAGGAACCAATATTATTGCCGGTCTTGCTACTGGAATGATATCTACATTCCCTTCCGTATTATTGTTTGCTGGTGCTATTTGGGCTTCCTATGCTTTTGCAGGATTTTACGGGGTTGCTTTGGCTGCTTCGGCAATGATGGCAACAACCGCTATGCAATTGGCTATCGATGCTTTTGGACCTATTAGTGATAACGCAGGTGGAATTGCTGAAATGAGTGAACAGGAACCTATTGTACGTGAACGTACCGATATTTTGGATTCGGTTGGTAATACAACTGCCGCTACCGGAAAAGGTTTTGCTATCGCTTCGGCAGCACTAACATCCTTGGCATTGTTTGCAGCCTATGTTACATTTACCGGAATTGACGGGATTAATATATTTAAAGCGCCCGTATTGGCGATGTTGTTTGTAGGAGGAATGATCCCCGTGGTCTTTTCTGCCCTAGCAATGAATGCCGTTGGAAAAGCTGCCATGGAAATGGTACAGGAAGTACGTAGACAGTTTCGTGAAATTCCAGGGATTATGGAAGGAACCGGAAAACCACAATACGATAAGTGTGTGGCTATTTCTACAAAAGCTTCTCTAAAAGAAATGATGCTTCCAGGGTTATTAACCATCGGGTTCCCATTGGTAATCACCTTTCTGCCTATGATTTTTGGAATGGACAATCAAGCCATTGCTGAAATGCTTGGAGGTTATATGGCAGGGGTTACCGTAAGTGGTGTACTTTGGGCAATTTTCCAGAACAATGCTGGAGGTGCTTGGGATAATGCCAAGAAATCTTTTGAAGCAGGAGTAATGATTAACGGCGAAATGACCTATAAAGGAAGTGAAGCCCACAAGGCTGCCGTAACTGGAGATACTGTTGGAGATCCTTTTAAAGATACTTCAGGACCGTCTATGAATATCCTTATAAAACTTACGTGTTTGATAGGTTTGGTGATTGCACCTATATTAGGAGGACACATTGAAGGGGATGCTGAATTTGCAAAAACATCGGCAGAAGAAGTATACCTTATAGATGCTGAAGGTAATAAAACTGTTTTAACTGAAAAGCAAGTTGAAATGTTCCGCAAAGGGGAAGAAAGAAGTATTGAAGGTGGAGAAGACCTAAATAACAAAACGGAAACTTTTGTTGAAATGCTTACTAACGAAAACAACGACCAAGTAACTGCAAATGTAGAAATACGTCGCACCATAAATGGAGAAACCACGACCGAAACAAAATCGTTTACAGGTACCGAAGAAGAAGTTCGTGCCCAGTTAAAAGATGTTGAGGACATGAAAATAAAAATAAAAGATAAGGAGTAATATTTTTGTCTTAAAATTCTTAAAACCCTGCCAAAACCGGCGGGGTTTTTTATTGAAATTTATTATCTTGGTACTGCTATGGATTATCAGGATCTAATAACATTAGGAATATCTTTTGGACTGGGGATGCTCGTTGGTCTTCAGCGGGAAAAGACCGATAATAAAATTGCCGGGGTACGCACTTTTACCTTAATAGCTATTTTAGGAACCGTGGCCGGCTTTTTAAGTAGGGATTTTGAAAACCCATTTATCATTCCTATGATGGGAATTGCCCTGACGGCATTTCTTGTAACCGCCAATATCGTAAAACTTAAAAAACTTAGTGAAGCCGATGTAGGACAAACTACTGAAGTTGCCGCCTTGTTAATGTTTGCAATTGGAGCATACCTGGTCATGGGCAATCAAATAATTGCCGTTATTATTGGAAGTTCTATGGCCGTGCTATTATATGTAAAAGAACATCTCCACGATTTTATAGAACGATTAAAAGAAAAGGACTTGGCAGCAATTATGACCTTTGCTGGCATATCGTTGGTGATACTCCCCATACTTCCCGATAAAACTTACGGGCCTTTAGATGTATTAAATCCACGTAATATTTGGTTAATGGTTACCCTTATTGTTGGGATTAGCATCTTGGGTTATTTTATTTATAAATGGTTGGGAAAAAAAGCAGGAATGGTCTCAAATGGGATTTTGGGAGGTATTATAAGTAGCACAGCTACTACAGTAAGTTATTCCCGAAAAGCCAAAGGAGGAACTTCTATGGCTAAAATCGCGGCTTTTGTTATTCTTACCGCTGCTGCCGTGTCACTAATACGTCTTTTGATAGAAGTAGGGGTGGTTATCCCTGAAAAACTGCCTGAAATTATACTTCCCTTTATAATGCTTTTTATATTGATGGCTTTTTTGTCGGTTGCATTTTTCTATATCGTAAATAAAGAAGAGTCACAAAAAGAAATGCCGGAACCCAGTAACCCTGCCCAGTTTAAGGCCGCCTTGATCTTTGGGATTCTATACGCGCTTATTCTTTTAGCTGTCGCATTTACTAAAGAAGAGTTTGGAAATAGTGGGTTATATATCGTTTCTATTATTGGTGGTTTAGCGAATAAGGATGCCATAACGCTTTCTCTGTCACAACTAATAAAGGGTGGGGTTGATGTTTCTTTGGGATGGCGCCTTATTATGACGGCAGTTATTTCAAATTTTCTGTTTAAAATAGGTATTGCAGCTGTTTTGGGAAATCGTAATTTGGTAAAATGGTTGGGAATGGCAATGCTAATTTCAGCTTTAGGTGGACTTTTAATGATTTGGTTTTGGCCTGACTCTTGGACATTATAAATATGGGCTTTTTCAGAAATGATTCAATACAAATTATTGTTTTCCAAAGTTATGGGACATCAAATCATTTATACGTAAGGGGAAGGGCTTTAGAAGATGAAAACATCGACCTTTCGAAAAAAGGATTTTATAATCTGCTTAAAAATACATGGCGCCGTTTTGAAACTGATGCAATTCCAAATACAAAACTCACTTTAAAACTTCCAGATAATTCGGTTATCTACACTCAAACCGACACAAAGGGTTACTTTTTAATAGATACTATTTTTGAAGGCCTTGGCACATTGACCAATGAAGAAGGATGGCTTCAGTTTACGGTGTCGTTTGCCGAAATACCTTCAGAAAAAATAATTAAACAAAATAATATTTTTCCCGGAGAGATGTTAATCCCTGAACTTAATTCAAGTTTTGGACTTATCAGTGATATTGATGATACCATACTTCAAACGGGATTGACATCACGTTTAAAATGGCAAGTAATAAAAAATACTGTCTTTAAAAGAGCAGAAAAACGAATTCCTCTTGAAGGTGCAGCCGATTTTTACCATCAGTTACATAGGGGAGATTCCGGCAAAAAAAGCAATCCTGTTTTTTATGTGAGCCATAGCCCGTGGAATTTGTATTTGTACCTTCAGGTTTTTCTAAAGACATCTAACTTTCCAAAAGGCCCCATATTATTGCGAAATTTTGTGAACCCATTCAGTAAAAAAACCAAAGCTGAAAAGCCACAGAAACAACATGAAATTCTAAATATAATGAAGGCCTACCCGGAATTGCCATTTATTTTAATAGGAGATAGCGGTGAACACGACCCAGACATCTATATTGAGATCGCTGAAGCGCACCCTGAGCGAATACTCGCCATTTATATGCGAAGTGTAAACCACAAACAAAAAATGTTACGGGTTAAAGGGTTATTTCAAGATTATGAAACTGTGCCTGTATTATTGGTTGAAAACAGCAAAGCAGCAATAGAACACGCCCGTGATAAAGGTTTTATTCAGTAATATTCTGAAAGTATTTATAAGTAGCCAATTGCGACTGTACCTTTTTCTCGTCATTCTTTACATATTCGTTTTTCTGGTCGGGGTCGATGATACGGGCTTTTACATTATCGGAAAGCTGGATGTTTATTAAATCGCGAATGCTCTGGTAATGGTCTTTGTCGAAAACAGGGGTTATCACTTCTATACGGTGACTTAAATTACGCGTCATCCAGTCGGCAGAACCGATATACATTTTTTCATCACCACCATTCCCAAAAATATATACCCTTCCGTGTTCCAGGAAACGGTCTATAATACTCGTAACATAAATATTTTCACTTTGCCCTTTAATACCCGGGATAAGCGAACACATTCCCCTAATTAATAATCTTATTTTTACACCTGCATTACTTGCTTTGTATAAAAGTTTGATCATATTCTTATCCTGAAGACTATTCATCTTCAAAATAATAAGGCCTCCTTCACCACTTTCGGCATGGTCAATTTCATCTTCCACCAAATCAACAAATTCATTTCTAGTGGAGAAAGGCGATACGATAAGCTTCTTTGTCTTTGGGAATATAATGATGCCTTCCAATACCAAAAACACCTTGTTAATCTCGTTGGTAAGTTTTTTATGGGCGGTCATCAGTCCAAAATCGGTATAAAGTTTGGAAGTGTTCTCATTAAAATTTCCGGTAGCTATATACGCATAGCATTTTAAAATGTCGCCTTCTTCCTTTTCTATATACATTATTTTAGAATGTACTTTTATACCCGGATAACTGTAAATAACCTGCGCGCCATTGTTTTTAAATATATCGCCCCATTTTAAGTTATTGTGTTCATCAAAGCGTGCTTTCGCCTCAATAAAAACCACTACTTTTTTTCCGTTTTTGGCTGCAGAAGCAATGGCTTCATTTAAACGAGAATTTTCTGCAATTCGGTATAATGTTATCTTTATGGTTTTTACCTGCGGGTCGTTGGCAGCTTCTTCCATCAGCTTAATAACCGATTCAAAAGACTGGTATGGATAATGAAGTAACTGGTCCTTTTCGTCTATAGCCTCCAAAATAGATTTTCTGGATTCCAACGGATGTGGCAAAGGGGTTAGTTCTGTATTTGATAAATTCTTTTTAGTAGGATTCGGAAAAGAAAAAAAGTTCTTAAAGTTATGATAGGGTCCGCCCAAAATAACATCGGTATCATTTACGTCGAGAGCTTTTTTAATAATTCCTTTAAGTTTTTCAGATATTGTGGAATCCAATAAAATGCGGGTAGCTTGGCCTTTATTTCTTTTTGGGAGCGATGCTTTGATCTTTTCCATAAGATTACCTGAAAATTCATCTTCAATATAAAGTTCGGCATCCCTAGAGATCTTCAAAGAATGAAATTCAAGGTTCTTTTCTTTTTGACTTTCTGAAAGGTTGTATTTTAAAATATCATCAATAAAAGTGATATAGTGTTTTCCATTTTCTGAAGGGAATGTAAAAAAGCGCGGTTCATCTGAAGGGATTTTTGTTAATAGGAACTCCTTTTCATTTAACAACGCAGTAAGGTAAAGGGATTCATTTTCAACAAATACTTCGTCAGTGGCATCACAGGGATTACAGGTTATTTTCAACTTCTTTTTAAGGCGTTGTTTATAATAATCTGTAGCTATTTTTTTTTGAGATTCTGAAAATTCAGAATAGTCAATAAGATGAATTCCTTCGTTCTTTAATTGAGGGATGATTTCTTCTCTGAAAATTCTTCCAAACTCCTCTTGCTGAATATCTACCTGTACTTTAATTTCTTTTAAGACTTTATTGGGCTTGGTAATGAGTTTTTTCCGAAGAGGTTTTTCTATTTTTTTTATCTGCCGTATATCAGAAACCCGAACCCGGAAGAACTCATCAAGATTAGATGAAAAGATTGCGAGAAATTTTATGCGTTCGTAAAGTGGATTTCTTTTGTCTGCCGCTTCTTGTAAAACCCGGTGATTAAACCGAAGCCATGAAAGGTCACGGTGATAATATTTTGTGTTATAGAGTGATGCCATAATTGTATGGCAAAATAGGAAATTAAGGAGAATTGAAGTGTTTGTAAAATGTTAAGTTTTGTTATTTCCTTTAGCTGGGTGATGGAATCTATTTCGGTATTATGGATACACATTTCATAAATTTTCATATCTTAGAGAACCCTAAATATGATCTTTTACAAGTAACCCCTCAACTTATGAAATATCTATATCTGTTTTTTTTTCTGCCTTTAGTAATTTCGTGTAATACAGACTCAGATTTATTACCATGCAGTATTACCGATCTTGAAATTGCCACTGGCGAATGTACTTCAGCCACCACCTACAATCTTACATTGAATTTTAATTATGAAAATGTACATAACGATACTTTTGATGTCTATGTTCGAAACAACGAACTGATTGGCACCTACAATTTAAGTGACTTGCCATTGACTCTGCATGATTTTGAAATGAGCGGGTTGGATAACGATTTTATAAAAGTATGTATAAACGATAATCAAGAATGTTGTCAGCTAATTGAGTTTCTTCCACCAGTATGTGAAGAAACCTCGTGTTCTATTACAGATTTAGAAGTTACCACTGGCGGATGTACTTCAGCCACCACCTACAATCTTACCTTGAATTTTAATTATGAAAATGTACATAACGATACTTTTGATGTCTATGTTCGAAACAACGAACTGATTGGCACCTACAATTTAAGTGACTTGCCATTGACTCTGCATGATTTTGAAATGAGCGGGTTGGATAACGATTTTATAAAAGTATGTATAAACGACAGTGGTGAATGTTGTCAGGTAATTGAGTTTGCACCTCCAGCTTGTAATCCGTAAAAAAATTATTTAAAACAGCCCGTGAAGTTCGGCATCAATCTTATTAATGACTTCTCCTAAATGTTCGGGATTATCTACAAAATCAAGGTTATCTACATCAAGAATAATTAAATTCCCCTTGTCGTATTTGTGAACCCAACCTTCATAACGTTCATTGAGCCTGCTTAAATAATCGATACTGATTGAGTTTTCATAATCGCGCCCTCTTTTGTGGATCTGGTTTACAAGATTTGGGATCGAACTGCGTAAGTATATTAGAAGATCTGGACTTTTTGTTACACTTTCCATAAGATCGAAAAGTGAGCGGTAATTTTCGTAATCGCGGTTGGTCATTAAACCCATGGCGTGAAGATTGGGTGCAAAAATATAGGCATCTTCATAAATGGTTCGATCCTGAATAATATTTTTGCCCTGTTCCCTAATCTCAAGAGTTTGCCGGAACCTACTATTCAAGAAATAGATTTGCAAATTAAAGGACCATCGTTCCATTTGATTGTAAAAATCGTCCAGATACGGATTGTCCTCCACATCCTCAAAATGGGGTTTCCATTTGTAATGTTTTGCCAGTAAACGAGTTAAAGTGGTTTTTCCGGAGCCAATGTTTCCTGCAATTGCAACGTGCATAGGGTTTATTTCTTTGGAAGGGTTAGTGTAAAAGTATGTATTGTTTTTCCGTCATAAATATACAGGAAATCTTGCTTAAGCTGCAATTCTTTTATGGTTATTTCGGAAGTATTTAGTTTAAAAATACCGTGAAGCAGGTTATTCTTATTACCTACTTCAGCAGGAATATAATACAATTCATTATCCTTTAACGCCAGAAGCTGTTCGTCTTGTTGAACTATTTTTGTAAAATTGTTGGCGTCTTTTTCGGAAAGAATGCTTCCATAAATATTAAAAGTCCGCAATTTATGTTCGGTAAGGACGAAGCAGTAATTAAAATTACTTGCCTGCGATAATAGTTTTCCTTTAAAAGGCTGTGAAACCACGGTTTTTGTTAGTGTTTTGTAATTGTACAATTCTAATTGCTGTGTATCTACATTAAAAATCCACAGCCTGTTATTTCCGGCATTTGTAGCTGTACTTACGTTTGTAAATTCAGTTAACCTATTAAAGCTGATGCGTTCTATTTCGTTTAATTTATTGTCTAGAAACACAACCGTGTTAGTACTTTCATAAAAAACTACCACTTTTAAAGGGTTAATAATATCTACCGAAGTAATGCGGCCTAATTGATAATCGTTAAAAACATATTCTCCATCATTGCCATTTTTGTGCAACACCATCCCCTCAATAAAATACAGGTTTTTATAGGAATCAAAACCTATAAAACTGTCTGCCGTTAAAGGAATATTGGTAACGGGTTTTAGTTTTTGGCTAAAAACGAAATTTGAAACAAATAATAATAGGAATAGTACAGTTTTCATTGAAATGGTGAAGATACGAAAAGTGGACTAAATTTTTTTTGCACTTTTGAAACATTCTAATTTTAAAAACGTCTTTCAGTATAAATACACCCACATGAAAAAAGTAATACTCCCCTTGACATTGATTTTATTTTGTATGGCAATGAGCTTTGCTTAAAAGTGAAAAGAAAAATAAAGAAATGATGGAAAAATGAGGGATAACAGAAGCCGGTAAGACGGGAATTCTTTTAGAATTGGAATAGGAGGATAGTTTAATTTTAACGATTAAACCTTTTATAAATATTAGTGTCCAATTTCAGATATGTAACAAATATTTTATTTGACTACTAACAACTGATCTAAAACCTGATATTATGAGATTTTTCACTTTTATAGCTGCATTACTTCTTACAGCTACAACTTTTTCACAAAACATTAGCGGGCAAGCCTATTATCAATCAAAAACTACGGTAGATACCGATAGTTTTGGCGGAGGCCGGGAGATGACCGAGGACATGAAGAAAATGATTATGGAGCGTATGAAGAGCATGCTCGAAAAAACCTATATTCTTACATTCAATAAAAACGAATCGATTTATAAAGAAGAAGAAATGCTGGAAGCAGGCGAAGGTAGAGGTGGTTTTGGAATGATGATGAGTAGCTTTACCGCCGGAGACCAATACAAGAATCTTGAAAAAAATCAAATTCTGGAAGAACGAGAATTCTTCGGAAAGCAATTCCTTATTAAAGATACAATTTCAAATCTCGAATGGAAATTGGGAAAAGAGTCTAAACAAATAGGCCAGTATATAGCCTTTAAAGCAACTGCAATTAAGAAAATAGATCCTAACGATTTTAGCATGGCTCGTCCAAAACGTAACCGTGATAATGACGAGAAGAAAGAAGGTGAAGTTGCTAAAGACACTACTAAAAGTGATGATCCTATGGATCAAATAGAAATACCAAAAGAATTGGTTGTTACAGCTTGGTATACACCGCAAATTCCTGTTAGCAATGGCCCAGGGGAATATGCAGGTTTACCCGGTCTCATATTGGAAATGAATATTTACAGAACTACAATCTTATGTTCAAAAATTGTTATGAATCCTAATGATGCCGATTCTATTGAAGAACCAACAAAAGGAAAAGAAGTATCACGTTCAGAATATAATAAGATCGTTAAAGAAAAGACCGATGAAATGCGCGAAAACTTTCGAGGCAGAGGAGGAAGAGACAGACATTTTTAATCAATCAATTCATTTATAAAATTATTACAACCAATGATAAAAAAAATACTTTGGGTGGCAGTATTGCTTTTTACCCTATCAGTTTCTGCACAGGATATTAAAGTAAGGGGTTTTATTAAAGACAGTATTGGCGAACCTTTAGAACTGGCAAATGTAATTGCAACAGATCAAACTGCAGGAACCATAGAATCTTATGCTATTACTAATTATGAAGGTCGCTTTCAATTAAATTTACCTGTAAATAAAACCTATACATTACTGGCTAGTTTTCTAGGCTACAAGACCCAAGAAAAAATTATTACTGTAACAGCAGATTCCCAAGATCTGCAATTGGATTTTACTTTAAATCCGCAAGCTGCAGAACTCGATGGAGTACAACTTATTTATGAAATGCCGGTTACCGTAAGAGGAGATACAATTATTTATAATGCAGATTCTTTTAATACTGGGGAAGAGCGAAAATTAGGAGATGTATTAAAAAACCTTCCGGGTATTGAAGTAAATGATGATGGGGAGATAGAAGTAGAAGGGAAAGCCGTTACCAAAGTAATGGTTGAAGGAAAAGATTTTTTTGATGGCGATTCTAAACTCGCTACAAAAAATATTCCGGCTGATGCAGTAGATAAAGTAGAAGTTCTACGAAATTATAACGAAGTGGACCAGATGCGCGGACTTGGGAATGACCAAGATAATGTGGCTATCAATATTAGGTTGAAAGAAGGAAAAAAAAGTTTTTGGTTTGGAGAAGTTACCGCAGGAGCCGGTATAGCAGATGAAGAAGGGCAATATCTTGTTCATCCTAAGCTTTTCTACTATAATGAAAAGTACAGTATTAATATTATAACCGATTTTAATAATATCGGAGAAGTGCCTTTTACTTTTCGGGATTACTTCAAATTTACGGGTGGTTTTCGAAATTTTAATCGCGGTGGTGGGACCAATTTCAATATAAGTGAAAGTGATTTAGGCTTTGCAGTATCACAAAATGATAGGGCGAATTCTCTTGACACTAAGTTCTTGGCAGCAAACTTTAGCTGGGCAACTACACCAAAATGGGATTTAAGTGGGTTTTCAATTCTTTCGGATAACAAGACCAACATTGTCAACAATTCCATCCGACAGTATATAGCTTCCGGAGCTACAGAAACTACAAATACAGAAAACGATCAACGAAACCAATTGGGAATGGTAAAACTGAGTAGTGTTTATAAACCAAATTCCAACTTTCAGTTTGATTATGATGTGTTACTGAAAGCTTCAAAACAATCTGAAGACGATACTACCTTATCCCAGTTTAGTGGAACAGAAAATAACATTTCAGAAAACCTTGAAAACAAACCTTTCTCTGTAAATCAAAATGCGAATATTTATTATACGTTGGATGAAAAAAATATTTTTGCAGCGCAAGCCCAACACTTATATCAGGATGAAGATCCCTTTTACAATGCAATTACCGATTTGTTGCCGTTTGGCGGAATACTTCCTATAGATTCTACTCAAAACCGTTTTAATATCAATCAACAAAAAAATATAAAAACGAATAAACTGGACGCAAAAGTTGATTATTACTATGTGTTGAACAACACCAGCAATATAAATTTCACATTGGGAACTACCTATAGTAATCAGCAATTCAATTCAAATATTTTCCAACTTTTGGATAGTGGAAACCGAAATGATTTTACAGAAACCCCTGAGATAAATGGCGAAAATCTTCCGTTGGAAAATGATGTTACCTACGGATTTACAGATGTGTTTTTTGGATTGCATTATAAAGTGAAGACCGGAAAGTTTATTTTAACTCCGGGTCTTACCTTACATAATTACAATGTGAAAAATGAACAATTTGGCTCAACGGTTACTCAAAATGATTGGACGGTACTACCCGATGTAAATGTTTTATTACAACTCAAGAAAAGTGAAAGCCTTAGGTTTAATTATGCTATTTCTTCAGAATATACAGATGTAAATGATTATGCTGAAGCCTTTGTATTTAATAACTACAACCGTTTATTTCGCGGAAATCGTTTCTTGGAAAATGCATTGGCACATTCCTATAACTTAACGTATTTCAGTTTTAACCTCTTCAATTACACAAATGTAAGCGGTTCTTTAAATTACAATAGGCGTATTAATGGTTTTAAAAGTAATACCGATATAATTGCCATTAATCAGGTTACTTCTCCTTTTAATATAGATAGTAATTTTCCTGACGAAACATTTTCAGCATTTGGAAGATTCAGTAAAAGAATAAAAAAGGTGCAATTTACTTTGGGTGCCAATGCTTCTTTGAATAAATCCAATAATTTTGTTAATGATGAAATTCGAGAAAGTAAAAGTCTTACACAAAGCTATAATGGAAGTGTTCGAACCAACTTTAAAGAATGGCCCAATTTTGAAACCGGATATAGAATAAATATAAACGATTATGACAATGGCGGTTTAAAACAAACCTTTTATACGCAACGCCCTTTTGCCAATATCGATATGCGCTTTTTAAAGGATTTTACCTTTGATGCCGAATGGGAATTTTATGATTATACTAATGATGATAATACGGTTGAAAACCGCTATTCCTTTGTAAATGCCAACTTGTATTATAAAAAAGGGGATAGTCCTTGGGAGTTTAAGGTGCAGGCCACAAATATTCTAGATACAAAGTCTATTAATAACGATAGTTTTAACGAACAGTACAATACCACTACACAATATTTTGTATTGCCACGTATTGTTATGTTTGTGGTGAAATATGAGTTATAATTAGGATTGTAAATTAGCCCGTGGTTATAAAACTTCCTGCAAGGTTTTAAAAACCTTGTAGGTCTTCATTTTAAAATTCACTAAATTTCCATAAAAATAGAAATTATGCGTAATATTTTTTTCGGAATTGTAATTGCCCTCATTATTGTTTTTGGATTGCGTTATTGTGAGCATAATAAAGATCAGCGGGAACAGCTGGAAGCCAATACTGAATTGATTCAAAAACAATTGAAAAATGTAGGAAAGCTAATTGTTACTGAAGGAAGCTACGCTCAAGTATACAGTTATAATGACAGTAAGAATTTGCTATATGGCATGTTCGACGCCCGCAAAAAAGCATTAATTGTCGTAAATGCAAAAGCGAGCATTTCATACGATCTTAGCCAAATAAAGACTAAAATCGATGAAGAAAAGAAAACGCTTTATATCTTAAGTATTCCCGAACCCGAACTTTCCATCAATCCAAATATTGAATATTACGATGTCACCCAAGATTATCTCAATCAATTTAAAGCGGAAGATTATAACAAAATAAAAAAACGGGTTGAAACATCACTTCGTAAAAAAATTGAAGTTTCAGAATTGGCTACAAATGCTCAAAATCGCTTAATTTCCGAACTACAAAAATTTTATATCCTTACCAATTCTATGGGCTGGACACTTCGTTATCAGGGAGAACCAGTAGAGGAAGAGCAAGATTTGCAGAAAATAAAATTATAATTTACCTTCTAAGCTTTTCCACCCTCCACCATTCATAGATTCAATATCATTGGTGCGCAACATATTTGCAGCACTAGCACTTCTAGCGCCACTTGCACAACATGTAATAATTGGGCGATCTTTCTTTTTTAAATCTTTGAGATATGAAGATAGTTCCTGAAGGGGAATATTTTGGGAGCCTGCAATATGACCATTTTTATATTCAGGTTTCGTTCTTACATCTAAAACAATAGCGCCGCGCTGTTTAAAGTCTTGTATTTTTTCAGTTTTATTTCCAAATAAAAAATCTAATAGTCCCATATATATTCCCTGCAAAAGCGGGGTCGTTTTAATTAATAGTTAAATTTTCTTTGATGTTATTCTCAATTAAACCTAAACCACCTTCAATTAAATGTGCTGTTTTTGGTCTTTGTTCTTTTAAAAGCAAAAGATATTTTAAAATTTCTTCTGAAAAAGTTGACCCTGAGTGGGCAACCAACTCATAAATTTCAATAGGAAGGAGCCAGTCTTTAGGGTGATTGTTTTTTAGAGTTTCAAATATATGTTGTAATTTTTTGGTGTCTTCAGTTTTTAAAATTCGAATGTTTCTCACTTTCTTATATAAAGCATTTAAGTTGTTTTCTTTTTCAGAAAGTTTTTTCCGAATCGTTTTCGAGCTACTTATATGGGTCACTAAATTAAAGGAAAGAAAATCTGCAGCCCCAGCAAATGCAGAAATAATTTCTTTGCCAACCGCCATATCAAAGTCACCCATTTCGGGAGAAAATAAAATTTCATCTTTATAGGTTACGGTGCAATTTGTAAATTGTATCAACATTAATTCCCCGCGCAGATTTCGCATTCCGGTAACATTTAAGCCCTCAACTGTAATGCCACTTTCAAATTCGAAAGCAATGGGTTTCCCATCGTAAAAATTATAGGCCTGAAGGTCGCGTGGCCCCATATTTTCTATCGCAAGATTAATGCCTTTCAATTTTCCCAAAGGTGAACGGAACCCTTTTTTGTGTCTGCTAACCCCGTGTCCAATCACTTCTTTTTCACGGTAAGAAAGCGCTGTTTCACCTTTAGTTTCAAAATAAACAACCTCGTTATCTTCATTTTTTATCATTCGGTTAAAACGGCCGCTTATCTGTAAACCGGTACTAATTTCAATAGTTCCAAGTTGTTTGGATTTGATTAGCTTTTTTAGCCCGCGCCAGCCCCCCTTTCGCACTGCCATGGTGTTGGCAAATTCTTCCAAAACTTCTTGTAAATATGCAAAATCTGGCGTTACATATAATTGAGGTTGTGGTTTTGTAATATCAAAATCTTGATAGGCCGCATCAATTGAGTATGGAATTTTTTTCACTTCATCTTTCATACACCAAGTGCTTTCTCCAATGGAAGAAAGTAATCCCGCACCGTAAATCTTGGGATTTTCCACGGCTCCTACCAAACCGTATTCAACAGTCCACCAATGTAAATTGCGTATCAATGAAATTTCAGAAGGTTTCACTTTTTTATTTTGAAGTTCTTCAACACGTTTTTCCGAAGCATTAATAACTTCTTCTGAAACACCTTCTGCTTCTTTCAGTATAGATAATTCTCGAACCGCTTCGTACATTTCCATATCGTGAGCGCTGGAAATAGCTTTTGCGCCTACTTCACCAAATCGACGTAAATATTCTGCATAATCTGGACTGGCAATAATAGGTGCGTGCCCAGCACCTTCATGGATAATATCGGGAGCAGGTGTATATTCAATATTTTCTAACTGACGGATATCACTAGCGATGACAAGTACTTTATAGGCTTGAAATTCCATAAATGCGTTTGGCGGAATAAACCCGTCAACAGCAACAGCTGCCCAACCAATTTCTTTTAAAATTCGATTCATCCCGTACATCGAAGGGATTTCATCTATGGAAATACCGGTTTTTTTTAGTCCATCCACATAACTTTCATGAGCGACTTTACTTAAATAATCAACATTTTTCCGCATCACATAACGCCACACTGCTTGATTAATAGGTGTGTACTGCTCGTAAGTCTGGGGTTTAATATATTGCTTGAGATGAGGTGGTAACCTTTCCAGCAATTCATTGGTTTCTATTTGGTTCTCCATAGAAAGTAAAAGTAGTGTAGACCTATCAGGTTTCCAAAATCTCCAAGGGCTAATTTTTGTAACTTGCGTGTTCTATGAAAAAACTTTCACGAAAGGAAGAAATTATTACTGTTGCCTCGCGACTTTTTTATGAAAAAGGATACAATGCTGTGTCCATGCGCGATATTGCGCAAGCAATGGGCATAAAAGCTGCAAGTCTTTATAATCACATTAATGGCAAGCAGGAAATCCTTTCTACCATAATTTTGAAAGTAGCACGGGAATTTACCACTGGGATGGATGCTGTAGTTTCAGAAAACTCCTCGCCGGTCCAAAAAATAGAAAATGTGATCAAACTTCATATCGATATTACCGTAACCTATTCGGAAGGATTGGCGGCATTGAACAACGATTGGATGCATCTTGAGGTAGAAGATTTAAAAGATTTTGTAAAAATGAGGGAAGACTATGAAGAAAATTTCCGGAAGATAATCAAACAAGGTATCGAAAGTGGTGAAATTAAAGCACATCATCCTGAAGTGATTCTTTTTTCAATTCTTTCCACATTGCGAACCCTTTATTTGTGGTATCAAAAACGCGGAAAACTGGATGTAAATATTCTAAAAAAAGATATGGTTTCAGTATTGATTAAAGGAATTGTATAAGTGTTAGTTCGAGTACAGTCGAGAACTATTGTATTACGTCTCGACTGCGCCCGAAGTGACAAAGTTAATAATTTGGGGTTCTAACTAACAATCGTTAGTTTTGTGTTCCTAATACGATAAAAAAACGTGGCGAAATTTCATAAAATAAAAGTAAAGGATGTTTATAAGGAAACCGACGATTGTTCGGTGATCTCTTTCGATGTTCCCGATAATTTGGCTGAAGAATTCCATTTTCGACAAGGTCAGCATCTTACATTAAAAGCCGATATTGATGGCGAAGATACTCGCCGTTCGTATAGTTTGTGCTCTAGTCCAATCGATAAGGAATGGCAAGTTGCCGTGAAAACAATTCCCGAGGGCAAATTTTCAAACTTTGTCAATTCAAAATTACATACCGGCGATACGCTGGAAGTAATGGTCCCTAGTGGAACTTTTGGAGTTGATGTTAATCCCAATATCCCAAAAAACTACTTGTTTTTTGCAGCAGGAAGTGGAATTACACCTGTTCTTTCCATGGTGAAAACACATTTGGCTTTGGAACCAAATGCAACTTGCAAGCTCTTTTATGTGAATAAAACAGCGAAATCCATTATCTTTAAAGAGGTGTTAGAACAGTTGCGGAATGAATATTTCGGAAGGTTTGAAATTTACTATTTCCTAACAAAAGAACGTCGCGATATTGATTTGTTTAATGGTCGTTTTGATGATGAAAAGATGGCGGTTTTAACCAAAACATTTATTGATATCCCTGATACCAACGAGGTTTTTTTATGTGGTCCTGAAGAAATGGTCAATTATGTGAGTAATTATTTAATAAAGGCGGGTTTACCGAAAGAGTTGATTCATTTCGAATTATTTGTTACGGGTCTTACTGAAGAAGATAAAAAACGTGCCGAACGTTTGGCACAACAAAATGTAGAAGGAGTTGAGGTTACCATTGTAGATGCCGGAAAGGAATTCCAATTTACAATGACAAAAGATTTTGATAATATTTTGGACGCAGCTCTCGCAGCTGGTGCCGATTTGCCTTTCGCCTGCAAAGGAGGGGTTTGTAGTACGTGCAAATGCCAAATTTTGGAAGGGACCGTGGAAATGAAAGTAAATTATGCTTTGGAAGAAAAGGAAGTAGCGCAAAATTATGTATTGAGTTGTCAAAGTGTTCCAACTTCCGATAAAGTAAAAGTAGATTTTGATGTGTGATGAATCCTCCTGCAAGCTGTTACCGAGGCACAAGGTCACCTTGTAGGTCTAATGAAAATATATTATGAGTGAAAAGGAAATAAAAAATTTAGAAGAAATTTTTGAAGCACGTATTGCGCGCGACGAAAAGATAGAGCCGAAAGATTGGATGCCGGAAAAATACCGTAAAACGCACATTCGACAGATGAGTCAACACGCACATTCTGAAATTGTAGGGATGCTGCCAGAAGGAAACTGGATTACCCGGGCACCTTCTTTACGCCGGAAAGCAGCACTTTTGGCAAAAGTTCAGGATGAAGCGGGCCACGGATTGTATTTGTATTCCGCCTGTGAAACTCTTGGAGTTTCCCGTGATGAATTGTTCGAGCAATTGCATTCTGGAAAAGCAAAATATTCTTCTATTTTTAATTATCCTTCAATCACTTGGGCCGATATGGGCGCCATTGGTTGGTTAGTGGATGGTGCCGCGATTATCAATCAGGTGCCACTTTGCAATACTTCTTTTGGCCCTTATGCCCGTGCTATGGTTCGTGTTTGTAAAGAAGAAAGTTTTCACCAACGCCAAGGATATGAAATTATGTTGACGCTATGTCGCGGTTCCGAAGAGCAAAAAGCAATGGCACAAGATGCGCTGAACCGTTGGTGGTGGCCAAGCTTAATGATGCTGGGTCCAACAGATGCAGAATCAGTTCACACAGAACAGTCGATGAAATGGAAATTGAAACGAAAAAGCAATGACGAATTACGTCAGCAATTTATAGATCAAACCGTACCGCAGGCCGATCTTTTGGGAATTACGGTCCCCGATCCAGATTTGAAATGGAATGAAGAAACAGGTCATTACGATTTTGGAGAAATTGACTGGGATGAATTCTGGCAAGTTGTAAAAGGTCACGGCCCTTGTAACAAAGAACGAATGAATGCACGTGTTGATGCTTGGGAAAATGGAGAATGGGTTCGAGATGCAGCAATGGCACACGCTGAAAAAAATGCAATTAAAAAAGTAGCTAAAGCAAGTTAGGTAAGTATTGAGTGTTGAGAAATTAGTAATGAGAACCTTACAATTATGAATGTATTAAATGATTTAAAAGTTTGGAATAAGGCAATGGATATTGCAGTTGATACTTTCACATAAACTTAATTTAGCACCTGAAAATTTGGTAGAACCTATTCTTAAAGAAGTAATAGAAGTACAAAAAATGAATTACGTATTAATTAAATCTTTGGAGAAATAATGAATAACTCAATACAAAATACTAACTACTCAATACTATGAATATGAAAAAAAATTGGCCGCTTTGGGAAATATTCGTCCGTAGTAAAAACGGATTGGAACACCGTCACTTTGGAAGTCTTCACGCTACCGATGCGGAAATGGCACTTGAAAATGCCCGTGATGTTTACACAAGAAGAAATGAAGGCGTAAGCATTTGGGTTGTGGAGAGTAAACATATTAGAGCTTCAAACCCTGCTGATAACGGCGAACTTTTTGAACCTGCACAGGATAAAGTATATCGTCATCCTACTTTTTACGATTTACCTGATGAAGTGAAACATATGTGACAAATTCCTGCGAAGGCAGGAATCTCATGATAATAAAATAAAATGATGAACAAAGAACAGGCAGATTCCCGTCTTCGCGAGAATTTATATAACTACATCCTCACTATCGCTGATAATTCCCTAATCCTGGCACAGCGGTTAGGCGAACTTTGCGGCCATGGTCCAAGTTTGGAAACCGATATCGCGCTTACCAATATTTCATTGGATTTATTGGGTCAGACGAGAAGCTACTATCAATACGCAGCTAAAATTTCAGAAGAAAATAAAACCGAAGATGACATTGCTTTCCTCAGAATTGAAAGAGAATACAAAAATTGTCTTTTGGTCGAACAACCTAACTCCAATTTTGGATATACAATTGGACGCCAGTTTTTGTTTGATGTCTATCATTTAATGTTGATGAAAAAATTGCAAGATAGTCCGGATGAAATACTTTCTGCTATTGCCAAAAAAGGAATTAAAGAAGTAAGTTATCACAAACGATTTTCTTCAGATTGGGTAAAACGTTTGGGCGATGGAACTGAAGAAAGCCGTCAAAAAATGCAGGATGCAATAGATGAATTATGGCGCTTTACAGATGAACTTTTCTTTATGACCGAAGCTGAAAAAGCAATGACAAAAGAAGGGATTGGCGTGGATATTTCAGCATTTAAAACTGAATATTACGAAGAAGTTTCCGAAGTTTTAAAAGAAGCAACGCTTACCGTTCCCGAAAACAAATATTTCAACAAAGGCGGAAAAGAAGGTGTTCACTCTGAACATATGGGCTATTTGTTGGCCGATTTACAATATATGCAACGAACGTATCCTAATATGCAATGGTAGGCAATCCTCAATGTTCAATTAACAATTTTCAATATTCAATTAAAAAATGAATTATGGAAAAGAAATTTGATTTAGAAGATAGACTAATTGGTTTCGCAATCCTTTGTATTAAACTTTTTACAAAGATTGAATATAATTATGCTCTGGACCATTTGTCAAAGCAGCTTATTCGATCAGCAACTGGAGCAGCTTTAAATTATGGGGAAGTACAAGGTGCAGAATCAGCGAAAGATTTTATACACAAAATGGGAATCGTTTTAAAAGAATTAAAGGAATCGAGAGTAAATCTTAAAATTCAAATTGGTGCAGAACTTTTAAAGGAAATTGAAAAAGCTGAAAAATGCTTAAAAGAGTGCGAAGAATTGATTGCCATTTTCGCAAAAAGCATTCAAACCGCAAGAGGTAAGAAAAATTTAAAATTGAATATTGCTCAATGAAAATTGAAAATTTAAATATAGAAAGTTCTTTGGTCGAAACATTATCCTCCGTTTCAGACCCAGAAATCCCTGTACTTACGGTTTTAGATTTGGGCGTTATACGTGAAGCAATTGAAAAAGATGGAATAATTCATATAAAACTAACACCCACCTATTCCGGTTGTCCGGCGATGGATGTAATTAGTGACGATTTAAAAACAGCTTTTTCAGAAATTGGAAAAAAAGTAGAAGTTGAATTGGTGTTGGCTCCGGCTTGGTCCACCGATTGGATTTCTGAAGAAGGTCTAAAAAAAATGGAGGAATACGGCATCGCACGTCCACTTTCAGAAACTTCCGATAAAGACGTTTTACTTGGAAATAAGAAATTGGTGAAATGTCCCCAATGTGGAAGCACAAATACTCATTTAGTGAGCCAGTTTGGATCCACAGCTTGTAAAGCACTTTTTAAATGTGATGATTGTCAAGAGCCATTTGACTACTTTAAATGTTTAAAATAAGAAGCTAAATGTCACCCTGAGCGCAGTCGAAGGGTCTTTAAAATTAAAAAAATTGAACAAAAGTATAACTACAAAAATAGAAAACAAAATAGCTACCCTAACGCTTAATCGCCCGGAAGTATTCAACAGCTTTAACCGCGAAATGGCTTTATTGCTTCAAAACGAATTGGATGCTTGTGAGAAAAATCCTGAGGTAAGGGCAATTGTAATTACAGGAAGCGGAAAAGCTTTTTGTGCGGGTCAGGATTTAAAAGAAGTCACGTCACCTGAATTAAACCCCGGTTTCAAAAAAATACTCGAAGAACATTACAATCCCATAATAACTCGAATTCGCACCATTGAAAAACCCATCATTGCTGCTGTAAATGGTGTGGCAGCGGGAGCAGGCGCAAATATTGCATTGTCTTGTGATGTAGTGATAGCTTCCGAAAATGCCAGTTTTATTCAAGCGTTTAGTAAAATTGGATTGATTCCCGATAGTGCCGGAACATTCTTTTTACCTCGATTGATTGGTTTTCAGAAAGCTTCAGCATTAATGATGCTTGGCGATAAAGTTTCTGCGGAAGAAGCAGCAACACTTGGGATGGTTTATAAAGTTATTCCTTCAGAAAATTTTTCCGAAGAAATAAATAAAATCGCCGTCACCTTAGCAAATATGCCTACCAAAGCGTTGGGATTGTCAAAACGGTTATTGAATGAATCAATGAATAACAATCTGGATTCGCAATTACAAATGGAAAGTAAATTACAAATTGAATCTGCCCAAAGTGAAGATTACGCTGAAGGTGTAGATGCTTTTGTAAACAAAAGAAAACCGATTTTTAAAGGAATGTGATAATTGACCTTGACCTGCAAGGTATTGCCGATGGGCTTCCTTGTAGGTCTATAATAGAAACACCTACAAGGTCCTTGAGACCTTGCAGGATAAACAAAAAATATGAAAATAGGAATCATTGGCTCCGGAACAATGGGAAGCGGCATCGCACAGGTTGCTGCTACGGCTGGTTGTACCGTTAAATTATACGATACTAATACCGAAGCTTTGGAAAAAGCGAAAGCTTCTTTGGAAAAAATAATGAACCGCTTAATTGAAAAAGAAAGAATTGATGAAGTTGAAAAAAATTGGATTCAAAATAACATTCAATATGTTGACTCTTTAAAAGAATTATCAGATTCAAACTTAACCATAGAAGCTATTGTTGAAAATCTGGATATAAAAAAGAAGGTTTTTCAGGAATTGGAAAGTTACGTTTCACAGGATTGTATCATTGCCTCAAATACCTCTTCGCTTTCTATCGCCTCCATTGCTTCGGCTTTAAAAAATCCGGAACGTTGTATAGGGATTCACTTTTTTAATCCAGCACCCTTGATGAAATTAGTAGAAGTAATTCCAGCTATTCAGACATCTGAAGAGACTTTAAAAACTTCAGTTGAAACCATTATAAACTGGAAAAAAACCGTTGCGGTTGCAAAAGACACTCCAGGTTTTATTGTGAATCGTGTGGCGCGACCTTTTTATGGCGAAGCACTTCGAATTTATGAAGAAGGAATTGCGACTTTTCAAGAAATAGATTCAGCAATGAAGGAAATTGGAGATTTCAGAATGGGACCTTTTGAATTGATGGATTTTATAGGGAACGATGTGAATTACACCGTTACCGAAACCGTATTCGAAGCCTTTTATTATGACCCACGTTACAAACCTGCTTTTACTCAAAAACGTTTTGCCGAAGCGGGCTATTTGGGAAGAAAAACTGGAAAAGGATATTACGATTATGATTCTTCAGGTAAAATGTCAGTTCGAGCGCAGTCGAGAACTTCTTTCGAAGAAAATGTATCTGATGAAAACATTTTTGAACGAGTTCTTGTTATGCTTATAAACGAAGCCGCCGATGCACTCTTTTGGAATGTCGCTTCTGCAAAAGATATTGATAACGCGATGACCAAAGGGGTAAACTATCCAAAAGGATTATTGGCTTGGGCTGATGATAAAGGAATTGATTGGTGTGTTGAAAAAATAGATGCACTTTATAACGAATACCATGAAGATCGCTATCGCTGTTCGCCTCTTTTAAGAAGAATGAAAAAAGAAGGTAAGAGATTTTTTGAATAAAATTGTAAATGTCACCCTGAGCGCAGTCGAAGGGTTTTAATATGGAAGAAACCAAAATACCTCATAAAATGCTCAGTCAAGATGCCTTTAGCCAATGGCTAGGTATTGAAATATTGGAGATTAAAAATGGCCGATGCAAAGTAGCTATGACAATTAGAAAAGAAATGCTAAATAGTATGAATAAAGCACATGGCGGAATCAGCTATTCACTTGCCGACACTGCTTTTGGTTTTGCGGCAAATACCCACGGAAAATATGCTGTTTCCATTGAAACATCTATCAATCATATTGAAGCATTAAATGAAGGTGATTATTTAATCGCCGAATCTGTAATCGAAAAAGTAAATAATAAATTAGGTTTTAATATCGTAGAGGTTAAGCGTGGCGATGAATTAGTTGCGCTTTTTAAAGGTGTAGTTTATAGAACGAGTAAGGATTGGCAATAAATCAAAATTAGTTTTTTAATGATATCTTAACTAATAATCTTTAAAATATGAAATGGCAAGGCAGAAGAAAAAGTGACAATGTAGACGACCGCAGAGGAATGAGCTCTAAAGGTAAGCTTGCCGCAGGAGGCGGCGTAATTGCACTAATTGTAATTGCATTACAATTTTTTGGTGGCGAAACAGGTCAGCAACTAGCACCTCTTGTTGAACAAATTGGTAATAGCCAAACAACACAACAAGTTGAGCAAAGAGAACTTACAGCTCAAGAAAAAGAAATGGGAAATTTCATGGGCACTGTCTTGGCAGATACTGAAGATGTTTGGAAACAAGTTTTCAGAGAAAATAACCTGGGGGATTATCAATATCCCACTATGGTTTTATTTACGGATGCTGTAAGAACAGGCTGCGGAAATGCAAGCTCTGCTTCCGGTCCATTTTATTGCCCCGCCGATCAAAAACTTTATATGGATTTAGCGTTTTTCGATGAATTAAAAAATCGTTTTGGAGCTAAAGGAGGTGATTTTGCTATTGCCTATGTTACAGCGCACGAAATTGGACATCATATTCAAACGTTACTAGGAACTTCACAAAAAGTAACACGGTTACAGCAACAAAGCAATAAAACTGAAGCTAATAAATTATCTGTGGCTTTAGAGCTTCAGGCTGATTTTTATGCGGGAGTTTTTGCGCATTACAATCAAAAGTATTTGGAAGAGGGAGATATTGATGAAGCCTTAAGTGCGGCCAATGCTGTTGGAGATGATGCCATTCAAAAAAGAACACAGGGTGATGTGGTGCCAGATAGTTTTACTCACGGAAGTTCTCAACAACGAATGAAATGGTTTATGAAAGGATATAAATCTGGGGATATAACTTTAGGTGATACATTTTCAGAAATATTAAATTAAAAAGCAGAATGAAAGAAGCATATATAATTGACGGAATACGAACTCCAATAGGAAGCTATCAAGGAACATTAAGCGCTGTGAGGACAGATGATTTAGCAGCTTTGGTAATTTCTGAAATCGTAAAAAGAAACCCGAATATTCCTAAAGAAGCATTTGATGATGTAATTCTGGGCTGTGCAAATCAGGCTGGTGAAGATAACCGTAATGTTGCTCGTATGGCCGCTTTATTAGCAGGCTTGCCGGTAACCGTTCCAGGTGAAACGGTAAACAGATTATGTAGCAGTGGGCTTTCAGCAATAATTCACGCCAATAGAGCGATTAAAGCCGGAGATGGCGATTTGTTTATTTCAGGCGGTGTTGAAAATATGACACGCGGACCATACGTAATAGCAAAACCTTCCAAAGCATTTGGAACCGATGCTAAAATGTATGATTCCAGTTTTGGGTGGCGCTTTGTAAACCCCAAAATGGCCGAAATGTATGGCACAGATGGAATGGGAAATACGGCTGAAAATCTGGTTGAAAAACACAATATTAACCGAGAAGATCAAGACACTTTTGCTTATCACAGTCAGATGAAAGCTGCTAAAGCTCAACAAAGTGGAAGACTCGCTAAAGAAATTGTTCCTGTGGAAATTCCGCAGCGAAAAAAAGATCCGATAATCTTTAAAGATGATGAATTCATTAAACCAGGAACTAGTAAAGAAATTTTGGCAAAGCTTCGCCCTGCTTTTAAAAAAGATGGAAGTGTTACTGCAGGAAACTCTTCAGGATTAAATGACGGTGCCGTCGCAACAATCATTGCTTCGGAAGATGCTGTAAAAAAATATAATTTAAAACCCATTGCGCGAATTGTTAGTTCTGCGGTTGTTGGTGTAGAACCAAGAATTATGGGCATTGGTCCCGTAGAAGCTTCTAATAAAGCATTGAAAAAGGCAGGCTTGAAAATGGAAGATATGGATGTAATTGAGTTGAATGAAGCTTTTGCATCTCAAGCTTTGGCGTGCATCCGTGAATGGGGATTGAAAGATGATGATCCAAGAATCAATCCAAATGGCGGTTCAATAGCCGTTGGCCACCCGCTTGGAGTAACCGGAGCCAGACTTGCTTATTCTGCTGCCTTGGAATTACAGGAACAAAACAAACGCTACGCTTTAATTACAATGTGTGTTGGCGTGGGACAAGGTTATGCAGCAATTATTGAAAGAGTATAATTCCTGCGTAGGCAGGAATCTCTTTAATGAGAAAGAAGTTTAATAAAAATAGATACCCGCCTTCACGGGCATTAATTAAATGAAAACACAACACTATATACTAGGAAATTGGGCAGAAGGTAAAGGAGAAGGCACGCCTGTGCTGGATTCCATAACCGGAGAGCATTTTACCAGCGTAACTACGGAAGGTCTTGACATTCCATTAATCCTTCAATACGGAAGAGAAAAAGGTGATGTTCTTAGAAAAATGACTTTTCAGGAGCGCGGATTGATGTTGAAGAAGCTTGCAATGTATCTCACAAAAAAGAAACAACAATTCTACGAAATAAGCTTCCGAACCGGCGCTACAAAAATTGACAGTTGGATTGATATTGAAGGTGGTTTTGGAAATTTGTTTGCAAATGCTTCCCTTCGGAAACTATTCCCTAATCAACCTTACCACGTAGAAGGCGACCCTATTGATCTTTCAAGAGGCGGGCGTTTTATGGCGCATCACATTATGGTTCCGCGTGAAGGCGTTGCGGTTCATATAAACGCGTTTAATTTCCCGGTTTGGGGAATGTTAGAAAAATGTGCCGTAAACTGGATGGCTGGAATGCCGGCTGTGGTATTGCCTGCACCACAAACTGCCTATTTAACTGAAGCGGTTGTAAAAGAAATTATCGCTTCTGGAATTCTTCCTGAAGGTGCTTTGCAACTTATTTCAGGAACTGCAAAAAACATTCTCGATACCGTTGAATCACAGGATGTGGTTACGTTTACCGGATCGGCAAGCACCGGAAAAATCCTGAAACAACATCCGCGATTGATTGAAGAGTCGGTACCATTTACTATGGAAGCCGATAGTTTGAATGCTGCCATTTTAGGCGAAGATGCAGTTTCAGGAACACCGGAATTCGATCTTTTTATTAAAGAAGTGAGAAACGAAATGACGGTAAAATGCGGACAAAAATGTACCGCCATCCGAAGAATAATCGTTCCAGAAAAATTGCTAGAGGATGTTCAAATTGCTCTTGGTAAACAACTCGAAAGAGTTACTATTGGCGATCCAAGACTGAAAGAAGTGAGAATGGGATCGTTGGTAAACGATGCACAACGAAATTCAGTTAAAGAACAAATTTCAAAAATCACTAAAACTGCACAAATTGTCTACGGCGATTTCGAGGATTTTGAAGTAACAGGAGCCGACTCAAAAAAAGGATCTTTTATGAAACCTATTTTGCTTCGGGAAGACAATCCGTTGCAAAACGAAGCTGCTCACATAACCGAAGCTTTTGGTCCTGTGAGTACTTTGATGCCTTATAAAACGTTGGAAGATGCTATAAAAATATCTAAAATGGGTAGAGGTTCTTTGGTTAGTTCCATAGTAACAAATGACGATAAAATAGCAAAAGAATACACCATTTCTGCAGCCACACACCATGGAAGGATTCTAATCTTAAACCGCGAAAGCGCAAAACAAAGTACAGGTCATGGTTCGCCATTGCCAAACCTTATTCACGGTGGTCCAGGACGCGCGGGCGGAGGTGAAGAAATGGGTGGAATGCGTGGAATTAAGCATTATTTGCAGCGTTGCGCCATTCAAGGTTCGCCAAGCACACTTACAGAGGTTACAGGTATCTATCAACCAAAAGCAGATTATAAAGAAGCTAAAAAGCATCCGTTTGCTTATCATTGGGAAGATATTGAACCGGGAATGTCGATCAAAACACATAACCGAACAATTACCGATACCGATATTATAAACTTCGGAAATGTAACTTGGGATCATTTTTATGCCCATACAGATATCACTTCATTGGAAGGGAGTATTTTTGAGAAACGTACCGCACACGGCTATTTCATTCTAGCTGCAGCAGCAGGTTTGTTCGTATATCCTAATAAAGGTCCGGTAGCTGCAAATTACGGTTTGGAGGAATGTAGGTTCCTTCGCCCAATTTATCACAACGACACGGTTTATGTGCGTTTAACTTGCAAGCAAAAAATAGATCGCGAGCAAAAGGGAACCGAGTTGCCTTCAGGGATTGTAAAATGGTATGTTGAGGTGTTTGATGTCGAACCAGAAGAAGATCAGGAACCGTTGGTTGCCATTGCTACAATTCTAACAATGGTTCAGAAGAAACAAACTGTTTTTACTGAAATGACTTCGGAAAGTATTCAAAAGTATTTGAATAAACTTTCAGAAGATTCCAAACCGCAATGGGGAAAATTGAAACCACAGCAAATGGTGGAACATCTTGAATATACATACCGGATTGCTTCGGGGGAAATTCAGGATTTTGAAATTTCAACACCCGAAAAATATTTGGAAGAAACACATTCAACATTATACAATTACCGAAAAATGCCACGCGAATTCGATTTTCCCTTGGCGAAACAATCAAAAATAACAGAAACAAAACATGCCGATTTGGAAACTGCCAAACAAAAATTATTGGATGCTCGTGAAGAATATTTAAAACATTTTAAACAAAATCCGGAAGCCAAAACCAAAAATGTAGTGTTTGGCGAATTGAACAAATTTGAATGGTACTTACTGGAAAGAAAACATTTGAACCATCATTTTGAACAGTTTAATCTTTTAGACTAATTGAAGCAAGAGCAAAGAGCCAAGACGTTTCTGTCTTGATTCTTGGTTCCTGATTCTCGAATCAAAAAATATGAATGAACCATACGTAAAACAAGAAATAAATAAAAACATTGCAACCATCGAATTCTTTCATCCGGCACATAACAGTCTGCCGGGAGATATTCTGGCAAAACTTGCAAATACAATCACCGAAGCTGGAGAAAATGATGAAATAAAAGTAATCATCTTGCAAAGTGGAGGTGACCGAACTTTCTGTGCTGGAGCAAGCTTCAATGAATTGATAAACATCAACGATGCTGAAACTGGAAAAGTCTTTTTTAGCGGATTTGCAAATGTGATAAACGCAATGCGAAAATGCCCAAAATTCATCATCGGAAGAATCCAAGGGAAAACCGTTGGCGGAGGAGTAGGAGTTGCTTCTGCGACCGATTATTGTATGGCAACAAAATTTGCTTCCATAAAATTAAGTGAATTAAACATTGGTATCGGACCGTTTGTTGTTGGCCCGGCTATAGAAAGAAAGCTCGGTTTAAGCGGGATGAGTCAAATAGCTATTGATGCTAATTCTTTTTACGATGCCGAATGGGCACGCCAAAAAGGGTTGTACAATCAGATTTTTGAAACTACGGAAGCGTTGGATGAAAACGTTCAAAAATTTGCTGAGCATCTTTGTACATATAATCCTGAAGCAATGAAAGAAATGAAGAAGGTTTTCTGGCGTGGAACAGAAGATTGGGATGCATTGCTTGGGGAAAGAGCTGTAATTTCAGGGAGATTGGTTTTGAGTGATTTTACAAAAGAAAAACTAAAAAGTTTTAAATAACAAATGATTTATAGTTTCAAAGGACATATTCCCGTTATTCACGAAAGTAGTTTTGTGCACCCGTTAGCGGCGGTTACTGGCAATGTTATTATCGGTAAAAATTGTTATATCGGCCCGGGTGCTGCCATCCGAGGTGATTGGGGAGAAATCATTTTAGAAGACGGTGTAAACGTACAGGAAAACTGTACTATCCATATGTTTCCAGGAAAAAGTATCGTACTGAAAGAAAGTGCACACGTTGGCCACGGAGCTATTATTCATGGTGCTAATTTGGGAAGAAATTGCTTGATAGGAATGAACAGCGTAATAATGGATGATGCTGAAATTGGCGATGAATGTATTGTGGGCGCGATGAGTTTTGTAAAAGCAGAAACGATTTTTCCAAAACGAAAATTGATCGTTGGCAATCCCGCGAAAGCCATTAAAGATATTTCAGATGAAATGATTGCCTGGAAAACTGCTGGGACACGATTGTACCAACAATTGCCAGGTGATTGTCACGAAAGTTTGATAGAAGTTGAGCCGTTGCGTGAAATTCCAAAGAATAGACCGTTGCAAGAAGATTTTTATAAAACATTGGAAGAATTTAGAAACACAAAATGACCTACAAGGTGTTGCCGCAGGCCAATTCCTACAAGGTGTTGCCGCAGGCCACCTTGTAGGTCTTAACACTAATACCTACAAGGTTTTTGAAACCTTGCAGGATACTGAAGAAAACAATGATAAAAACAGATTTTAAAATGCCCAAAATGGGCGAAAGTATAACTGAAGGAACCATAATCAATTGGCTCATTAATGAGGGAGACTCATTTGAAGAAGGCGATATTCTTCTTGAAGTTGCTACCGATAAAGTGGACAATGAAGTTCCCGCGCCTGCTTCCGGAAAAATGCTTGAGCATAAATTTAATGCAAAAGATGTAGTTCCGGTAGGTGAAGTGATTGCTCTTTTGGAGCTTTCAGATGAAAAAAATGTTTCAAAAACAATAAAGAATTCTTCTGAAAAAAATAAATCTCAAGAAAATTCTTCAGTAACAAAATCAAAACCACAAAAGCCAACTTCAAAACCGGCTTCATTCAAAGTAAATGAAAACATTTTCATTTCACCATTGATTGATAGTATGGCACGTAAAAACCATATTAGTTACGAGGAACTGGCACGAATTTCTGGCACCGGAAAAGAAGGGCGACTTCGCAAAAGTGATTTGTTAAATTATATAAATGAAGGGCGTCCTTTCAAATTTGCACAGCCTGTTCCTGAGGTTTCTGGCTTTCAAATTCCCGATCTAAAATTCGATAAAGGAAAAGGGAAGATCGTGGAAATGGACCGTATGCGTCAAATGATTGCCGATCATATGGTTTTTAGCGCCAGTACAGCGCCACACGTCACTGCTTATGTGGAAGCCGATTTGACTGAAATGGTACATTGGAGAAATAAAAATAAAGTTGCTTTTCAGAAAAAATACAACGAAAAACTTACGTTTACACCTCTTTTTATTGAAGCGGTAGCAAAAGCCATTCAAGATTTTCCAATGATAAACGCTACGTTGGATGGCAAAAATATCATTGTGAAAGAGGAAATAAATATCGGAATGGCAACAGCCTTACCTTCTGGAAATTTAATTGTTCCAGTTGTTCAACATGCCGATAAAAAAGATTTAAAGGAATTGGCCGAAACTACCAATAAATTAGTTGGAAAAGCACGAGACAATATGCTAAAAGGAGACGATACAAAGGGAAGCACATTTACAATAAGTAATGTGGGAACCTTTGGTAGTTTAATGGGAACCCCCATTATCAATCAGCCGGAAGCTGCAATTTTAGCAACTGGAATTATAAAAAAACGCGCCGAAGTCATGGAACGTGATGATGGCGACACTATTGAAATAAGACAAATGATGTATTTGTCACTTTCTTTTGATCATCGTATTGTAGACGGCTATTTGGCAGGCTCTTTTTTAAGAAGAATTGCCGATTATATGGAGAAATTTGATTCAAAAAGGAAAATTTAATTTAAAACAATTGTCAGATTTTAAAAGATTTCTGGTTTTAGAATAATTATAATTAGGCTTTTCCCACAAAGTATTGCCGAACGCGAATTCCTACAAGGTGTTGCCGCAGGCCACCTTGTAGGTTTTAACAACAATACCTACAAGGTTTTAGAAACCTTTCAGGATATCAAAAACAAAAAATGAAACATAACATAGATAAAGACATACTTATAAAAGCCTTCAAAAACTTGGTCACTGCAAAAGCGATGACTGAATTATATGAAGAGAATTTTAAACTCGTTTCAAAATATGTTCACGCAACTTCGCGCGGACACGAAGTAATTCAAACGGCTATGGGAATGCAGCTTTTACCACAAGATTATGTATATCCCTATTATCGTGATGATTCAATTTTGCTTTCCGTTGGAATGAAACCATACGAGTTAATGCTTCAGGTTTTAGCCAAAAAAGACGATCCTTTTTCTGGGGGAAGAACCTATTATTGTCACCCTAGTTTGCGTGATGATGATAAGCCAAAAATTCCACACCAAAGTAGTGCAACTGGAATGCAGGCCATTCCGGCAACCGGAGCAGCAATGGGGTTTTGGTATAAGGAATCTTTAAAATCAGAATTCAAAAATGAGAATTCAGAATTACCAATAGTGGTTTGTTCATTGGGTGATGCCTCAGTTACAGAAGGTGAAATTGCCGAAGCATTTCAAATGGCAGCGTTGAAGCAGTTGCCAATTCTTTATTTGGTACAGGACAATGGGTGGGATATTTCGGCAAATGCAGAAGAAACCCGTGCTCAAAACGCTTTTGAATATGCTGCAGGTTTTCACGGCTTGGAAGCAATTTCAATCGATGGAACCGATTTTGAAGAAAGCTATAATACGATTCAAGATGTAATTTCAAAAATTAGAACGGAAAGAAGGCCTTTTTTAATCCACGCAAAAGTTCCGTTGTTGAATCACCATACTTCTGGGGTTCGAATGGAATTTTACCGTGATGATTTGGAAGAAGCCAAGAGTCGCGATCCCTATCCGAAGCTGAAAAAATTGTTATTGCAGAATGGTTTTAAGGGCAAAGAGCTAACTGAGATTGAGACTTCCGCCGATGCGGAAGTGAAAAAAGCATTGGAAAAAGCAATGAAAGCTGAAAATCCCAAACCAGAAGATTTATTTACACACGATTTTGCACCCACAGAAATCACCGAAGAAGTAGGCGAACGTTCCCCAAAAGGTGGTGAAAAAGTCGTGATGGTAGATTGTGCCTTGTTCGCCATTGAAGAATTGATGGCAAAACACAAAGAATGTCTACTTTATGGCCAAGATGTTGGCGGCAGGCTTGGTGGTGTATTTCGGGAAGCGGCGACCTTGGCTCAGAAATTTGGCGATAACAGGGTTTTTAATACACCAATTCAAGAAGCTTTTATAGTAGGTTCTACAGTTGGAATGAGCGCTGTTGGATTAAAGCCTATAGTTGAAGTCCAGTTTGCTGATTATATTTGGCCGGGATTAAATCAGCTTTTTACTGAAGTTTCACGAAGCTGTTATCTTTCTAATGGAAAGTGGCCGGTTTCGATGGTTTTGCGCGTGCCTATTGGGGCTTACGGAAGCGGCGGACCCTATCATTCTTCCTCAGTGGAAAGTGTGGTGACAAATATTCGCGGACTTAAAATTGCGTATCCAAGTAATGGAGCCGACTTAAAAGGCTTGTTGAAAGCTGCATATTACGACCCAAATCCAGTGGTAATATTTGAACACAAAGGATTGTATTGGAGCAAAGTGAAAGGCACAAAAGGAGCAACTTCTTTAATGCCCGCTGAAGATTATATTTTACCTTTAGGAAAAGCTTGGGTACTTCAAGAAATCTGGAAACAGGAAGAGGAGGAAACGCTTTCAATAATTACTTATGGAATGGGCGTACATTGGGCGATGAACGCTTCTTCAGCACTTGGAATGGAAGATAAAATTGAGGTAGTAGATTTAAGAACACTTCATCCATTGGATTATGAAACCGTTTTCAAAAGTGTAAAAAAATGCGGAAAATGTCTTGTAGTAACTGAAGAACCTTCAGAAAATAGTTTTAGCAGGGCTTTACAAGGAAGAATTCAGGAGGAATGTTTTCAGCAATTGGATGCACCAGTAATGATCATTGGTTCAGAAAATATGCCGGCAATTCCTTTAAATTCGGTTTTGGAAGAAACGATGATTCCGTCCACGGAAAAAGTGAAATCAAAAATTATCGAAATATTTGAATATTAATTTTTTTGGTTACTTTACATAAAATCTCGAAATTTTATGAAACGACTGTTTCTCTTATTTTTTTTAACAAGTTTTTGTTATGCTCAAGACCGAGTAGATGTTTTATTGGATAGCTTAACATTGGTAAAAGATACGGGTAAAGAATTATTGATAAGTCTAGAAATTGCAGATGAGTTAAAGGAAAGTGATTGGGAGCGGGCATTACATTATATTGAATATGCTGAAGAATTGGCTGACAAATCAGATTCTGATAAAGATTTCTCCGATTATTATAGAAAAACTGCTGAAATCTACTATAAAAAAGACGCATTGGATGTTGCACTCGAGTACTATTTAAGAGCATATGATTATTACGAGAATAAGGATGAAACATTTGAGAAATATACTTTAGAAAATAGTCTGGCAATTCTTTATGGACGTATAGATAAACGGGAGAAAGCTCTTCCTTTTTTTAGAAGAATATATAAATACGCCAAAAAAGAAAATGATTCCTTTTTACTTGCTAAAACTCTAAATAATCTTGGAACTATATACATTAATGAAGATGTAGATTCAGCTATGTATTATTATAATAGATCTTTAGAGATTGTAAAAAACTCAGACGAGAATAATCCGCTGAAGGCTTTTTTATATGCCAATTTGGGTCGTGGATATTTTATGAAAGACAGTATAGAATTGGCTAGACAAAAATTTGATCTTGCTAAAAAATTTATTGAAAATGATGGTGATGCCCGACAAAAAGGCTGGGTATACAACTCAATTTCCAGATTTTATTTTTATACCAATCAAGCTGATTCTGCTATTGTATATGCCAAAAAGGCAAATGATGCTTTAAAGGAAATTCCGTATAGTTTTGAAAACCAAGACGCAGTAAATTTGCTTTATAAGGCCTATGTTTTAAATGAAGATTATAAAAATGCAGCTACTTATTTTCAAGTTTATGATGATATACGAGACAGCTTAAATATAGAAGAAAAAGCTGTTAATATTGAAAAGCTTAAACTTGCGCAAGAATATAAAACCAAAGATGAAATAAGACAGTTAAAAGAAAGTAAACAACGTTTTAAGTTTTACCTTCTGGGATTAGGGTTGATAATTCTCTTACTTATTTTGGCTATTTTACTGAATAGATATCGCAATAGACTTCAAAAAACACGGCTGGAAAAAGACCTTCTCTTTTCAAAAAGAAAAGAACTCGATGCAAATCTGGAATTAAAAAATAAGGAACTAATTTCAAAAGCAATGATGGAAATTCATAGAGCTGAGATTATTCAGGAAATTCTTAATGACCTAAAGCATATAAAATTAAAAGCGATAAAAAAAGAGACGCAACAAGCGATTGATTTTATTTTAAAACGGCTTGAAAAAGAAACCAGTGCAAGTAGTAATATGTGGGAGGAGTTTGAAGTTAGCTTTGAACAAGTACATGAATCTTTTTATAAAAAACTACTCAGTAAACACCCCGATTTAACTTCTCGGGACCTAAGACTTGCAGCTCTTTTAAAACTCAATTTAAGCACAAAGGAAATAGCACAACTAACGGGTCAATCTTTTAAATCGGTTGAAAATGCGCGTACAAGACTGCGTAAAAAATTAGATCTAACAAATACTACTACAGATTTAGTGCAATATCTCTTCAAGTTTTAAATATAATCCTATTTTTTAACGTGTTGAATATCAAATTATTATTATTATTTGAGTGGTGATTATGTGTCATTTTTTTTGCCATGAGTGATTTTCATGCAGTTGTTTTTTTGTGACACGTTATAATGATTAATACATTTAATGTAACTATTCACCCATTACAGGCATAAAAGGTTTTCCAAGAAATACGCTATTGATTTTCTCAAGCACGTTTTGGTCGTTTTTCTTTAGGGTAGAGATATATC
>Ga0209491_10000377_pt1 | contig 88213 bp, 94 predicted proteins | sample BON02_FD_187213 | JGI IMG/M metagenome (GOLD analysis project Ga0209491, IMG submission 187213) | Freshwater microbial communities from Lake Bonney liftoff mats and glacier meltwater in Antarctica - BON-02 (SPAdes) (version 2) | ecosystem: Environmental > Aquatic > Freshwater > Ice > Glacier...
TCTCATCATCAGCGATGTTCAGCCCCCGCAGACGGTAATCATTTTCCGCAATGGCTTGGCGGAGAAATTCCTGCCCCTGTTCGGGACCATAACCGCGGAAAGTTTCGCGCACCCCGAGTTCATCCACGGCCGCATGCATGGCTTCCCGTGCGGCGGCTGGCAGAGGCTCCGTTACGTCGCCGATCCCGCAGCGGATGAGTTGAGCCGCCGCGTCAGGATTGGCATCGGTAAAGGCCTTCACCCGCCGGGTGATTTCGGGAAAGAGGTAACCGGCTTTGAGTTTGAGGTAGTGGGAATTGAGGTGGGCCATGACGATTGCAGATTTTGGATTGGAGATTTCGGATTGAGAACCCTGCGCGAGATCGCATCAGGGAAAAGGGTAACAAAATGTTTGGTCGAGAGACAACCGGAACGAACTGGAGCGCGCCTGGCGGTTCCAGAGGTTGCTGGATCCTTTGTCGATCCGGTTCTCTACCAAGGGACGTGCTATAAAGTGAGCGGCTGGATGCGGGTCGCCGAGACGGCGGGCTACGCGCGGGGTGCGAAAGGAGATTTTTATCAGGCGCACAACTCGCCCAAGCACCTTTGGGTGAGGGAGTTGGAAAAAAGGGCCTGCCAGAAGTTGCGAAGCGGCACTCTGCCAGAAGCGTGGGCGGGAGTGGAATCGCTCACGGCACCGCGCTGCCGTGCGACGCCCGCGCAAATCATGAGCCTGATGGAACTGCTCGGGAGGGAAGTCGAGGAGTTCCGTCGCGACCAGGCGTTGACGTATCCGGTCGCCGGAATGCTGGCACTCATTGCCATCGCCACATTTGCCGGAGTGGTGCACGGACAACGGGATCTAGCCGCCTTCGGACGCACGTGCTCGCAGGCGCAGTTGCGGGCGCTCAAGTTCCGCATGGTGCCGCGCAGTCGGCGGAGGGAAGCCCCCGGGGAAACCACCTTCATGCGCGTGCTTGCGGGGGTGGATGCCGCGCAAGTCGAGCGAGCCCTCCTTCTTTGGCAGGATCAGGTGCTCGGCCCGGCAGAGGATCCCCTCATCGCCGTGGACGGCAAAAAGCTTCGCCACGCCGGAGGGGTCGAGGTGGTGAGCGCTTTCGGGGTAAAAAGCGGACGCTGGATGGGAAGCGTTTGCACGGCAGCCAAGAGCAATGAACCGAACGAAGTGAGATCGCCTGCCGAAGGCAGCCCGCAAGGGCGGAGCGAAGCGACGGCAAATCCCGGCAGCCCGAGAACTTTTGGAGAAAATCGATGTGAAGGAGAAAACCGTCGTCTTCGACGCGCTCCACACTCAGCACGAGACAGCGAGGGCAGTCGTCTTCGAGGGGGGAGGTGACTACGTCTTCACGGTCAAAGACAACCACCCGGGTCTCAATATGGAAATGGCCCGGCTGCTCGAAGAGCAGCCTTTTTCCCCCTCGTAAACCAGCCATCCCGGAGCCGGGCGACTGGGAACTCAATCGCGGGCGGGTCGAATTGCGCTTCGTGGCAGGCTGCGAACCCACCGATCCCGAACAAGTCGGCTTCCCCTCCGCCCGTCAGATCGCCGCCGTGACCCGAATGGTCATACGCAAGGACAAGAAGAGCAATGAAACCGTGCGCCTCATCACCAGCCTGGATGCGAGCAAAGCAAGCGGAACTACTGGGGCATCGAAAGCAAGCTCCACTACCGCCTGGACAACGTTCTCGACGAAGATCGTTCGCGGGTGCGAAACCCCAACGCCGCCTTGGTTCTGGGAATGTTCCGCCGCGTTGTCGTCAGCTTTGCCATTCCTTGGAGCGAGGAAAAAATAAAAGAACAACCCTTGTGAGGAAGGGCGCATCTCCATTAAGTGCAAAATGCAGAATCAGGAAAGAGGGAGGTCGAAAAATGTTCCATTTTCCGCTACATCGTAGAGGAACGCGGAACGCGTTTCTTCTCCCTCCTCATTTATAGAATTAGGAAGTGTCGTTTTGATTCTGCAACCGCACCCACGCCCTGACGGACTTCGGGATTTCGTTTCAAATCATCAATCCACGAGCACAATCGGCGGGCAGACGCACCCACTCGCTTCTCCCAGCGTTCGCCCAAACGTCCTTCGATCTTCATTGTCCCGCGCGATCTCCTCGCGCCATCACGTGATACAGCGCTTCCGCATATTCAACCCGAACTTGCCTCGCCATTTCATTGGGATTTTCTCAACCTTCCTTTTTCGTCAAGAAAACATCACTGACCGCTCTTTTCTTTTTCAACCCTTGGCGAAACAGCTCATTGCCAACGAGGAAAAGATCGTCGCCGGGATGCCTGCCGTCCAGGATCAGCCCGCAGACATCGCTGGCGATTACCGCCCGGACACAACCCTCACAACCAAGGCGATGCGCCTCAGCGCCACCTTCAACGACCTCCTCAAGACGCTCTAACGCCAAAGTCCGTCGGACGCTCTAGGGTCAGCCGAAGAATATCATCTGCTGCGCAGGCGGCCCCGAAGCCATTGTCAATATTCACCACGGTGACCCCGCTTCCACAACTGTTGAGCATGCTCAATAAGGCGGCCACCCCACCCAGGCTCGCGCCATAACCGACGCTGGTGGGAACCGCTATGAGAGGACGCGCCACCAACCCCGCCACCACCCCGGGAAGAGCCCCTTCCATTCCCGCCACCACAATGAGGACGCCACAAGCTCGGATGCGATCGATTTCCTCCAGGAGGCGATGCAATCCCGCCACTCCCACGTCAAAAAATTCCTCCACGCTGTGGCCAAAACTTTTCAAAGCCACGATCGCTTCGGTGGCAACCGGCAGATCGGCCGTCCCTGCGCAAATGACGCCGACCGTCCAACCGCTCTCCGCCGGAGCTTGTTGCCCCACAATAATGCACCGGGCCCGCTCGTGATAGACGGCCCCGGGCAGGACCTTCCGCACGGCTTCGAAATGGGCCGCATCCGCCCGCGTCGCCAAGACCGGCTGATTGTGCGCCGCTAAGGACGCCGCGATCGCCCCCACTTCTTCAGGCAGCTTGCCCGGACAATAAATCACCTCGGGACGCCGACAACGCCTGGCGCGGTCAAGGTCCACCCGAGCAAACCCCAAATTGGGACCAGGCTCAGGAGGCATCACCATGAAAGTACATCCGCATCGGAACCATCGAACTCTGCACAAATCCATTTTTAAGATAGAAGTTCTTTTGCGGTTCGTCCGGCTGGTCGGTCAACAAGGTGATGCGCAGAAAATTTTTCTTTTTGGCAAACTCGATTGCGTGATTTAGCAAGATCGTGCCATAGCCCTGACCCCGATGAGCCCGATCAATGAACAAGTCTTCCAGCAACATGACAAAACTTCCCTCTGCGGTGCTGATCGTGATCAGGAGGTTAATCATGCCGATGATTTTTCCTGGACTTCGGAGAACGAAAATCCGTCCACGCGATGGCTCTTCCAATATTAGCCGCAATCCCCGCCCCTGCTTTTCCCGATCCGGAGCAAAATCTGCTTCCTGACTAAATAGCTCATAGAGCATCTCGGTCAATTCCGGCAGATCATCAAGAGTGGCAGGCTCAATGCGAAGGTCGTCCATCGCCTGCGACCATAACGTCTTTACCGGAAAAAGAAAACTGAAAGTCACCTCATTTGATCTCGCTGCCTCCGCGCCTCCCTCAGCGGACACGGCCAAATTTTCGGGCCAGTTCCAACCGCGAAAATTGAATCATGGTCGGACGACCGGAGGGGCTCGCATAGGGGAGTTCGCACCGCAACAACTCCCGCACCAGGCGGCGGGCCCCCTCGTCGCCCGGAGCCGTCTCCCCTGCGGCCAAGCGAGCCACCGAGCGCGCCACTGCCTCCCGCACGCCGCGACCCCGCACCAGTTTGCCGGAGGCCCGGACCGCCGTCACCGTCTCATGAAGAAGCCGACCGGGATCACGTTCCGCGGCCGCCGCCGGTAGGGCCTCGATCTTCACGGTAAGTCCCCCAAAGGGCTCCAGTTGAAATCCCGCCGCCTGCAGATCGTCCAAATGGTCGAGGACCCAGGCCCGCTCACGGGCCGGCAATTCGACAACTTCCGGCAAAAGGAGTCTTTGGCTCGACACCTCTCCTTCGGCCAGTTGCCGCATCAATCCTTCAAATAAGATCCGTTCCCCCGCCGCCCGGACATCGAGGACGACCAAGCCTTCAGCACCCTCCAAAATCAAATATCCGTCGGTGAGAGTTCCCAGGAGGCGAAAGACCTCGGGCACCTCCTCCGGTGGCGCGATTTCAGCTTCCTCCGATCCCGCAACTCCTGGTGAAATCTCCGGCCCCACATTCTCCGAAACGGGAGCCGCTTTGCGATCCCAGGACAAATCTTGCTGAGGCGGCTGAGGATGAAATACCGGAGTCGGCTCGGGCGGAATGGCCAGGACGTGAGCAACCAAATCCTGACGAGCCTGGAGGATGGTGGCGCGGGCCGCCTCGAAAACCATCCGCCGGAGAACCTCCGGGTCACTCAAACGCACTTCCCGCTTGGCCGGATGTACATTGCAATCCACCAGCGCCGCATCCATCGTAATAATCAATACGGCATAGGGATGCAGCCCCCGACCCAACGCCTCGGCATAGGCTTCCCGCAAGGGTTGCTGGACAGCCGGACAATGAATGGGACGCCCGTTGAGAATGACAATTTGCCGCAAACGGTCCCGTCGTCCTTCCCCAGGTCTTGCCAAATAGCCCTCAAGGCGAATGCCAAATTCTTCCCGCGGTTCGATCTCCCGCAAACGCTCCAGATGATCGGCCCCGAAAAGATCCCTAATCCGAACCGCCAACTGCCCGGCCCGGGGCAGGGACAAAATCGACCGCCCATCGCGGAGACACTCGAAGGCCACCTCCGGCACCGCCAAGGCCATCGCCTCTAATCCATGCAAAATCTGGGCCGATTCGGTCTCCTCGCCCCGAAGGAATTTTTTTCGGGCCGGCAAATTGTAAAACAAATCCTTCACCTCCACCTGGGTTCCCGGCGGGGCTCCGATTTCCCGGACGGCTTCCACCTGTCCGCCTGTCACCAAAACTTCGGTCCCTGCGTCGGCCGCGGCTTCCCGGGTCACCAATCGAAAACGCGACACGCTCGCGATGCTAGGCAACGCCTCGCCCCGAAAGCCCATCGTGCGAACGGTGGCGAGATCCCCGCCGACCCGAATTTTGCTGGTGGCGTGGCGCTCCAGACACATCCGGGCATCGGCCCGGTCCATGCCGCTCCCATCGTCGCGAACGGTGACCGAACGGGCTCCGCCCCGAGCAAATTCCACCTGAATCCGGGTCGCTCCCGCATCAAGACTGTTTTCCACCAATTCTTTCACGAGCGACGCAGGACGTTCCACCACCTCTCCGGCGGCGACCTGGCTGGCCGTTTCGTCTGCTAAAAGGCGGATTTTTCCCATGATACTCGGTCCCTTTGAGTGAAAGGGAAAGTGGCCGGGAAAGGGAGCAATTTATTCGCCGGACCGCCAGTCCCCCGGAATTTGATCGTTTCTCTGCAGGCTGCGGTTTGACTTTACCGAAAATCTTCCTTAGAAAAAGAGGGTGATCGAACTCACTTCCCATGCCGCCGTCCAACTCCTCGCGCTTGTCCGCGAAAAAGGTCTGGATACCGACAAGGCCGGGTTGTGTCTCGGGATCGAAAAAGGTGGCTGTGCCGGGCTGCAATACGCAATGACCATCGGTTCTCCCGGGGCGGACGATCAATGCATCGAACGCGATGGGGCCAAACTCTTTGTCGCCGCCGACAGCATTGATCAACTCGACGGCTCCGTCGTAGACTACGACGATGGTTTGGCCGGCGCAGGCTTCCGGATCAGAAATCCGCAGGCATCCCGGAATTGCGGATGCGGTACGTCCTTCGAGCCCGTGGACAATTCGTAGGCCGCTTTCCCGGCTCTTTCCGTCTCTATGACTCGTCATTCTCGAAGCCATCGCCTCCCCAGCCGATCCCGCAATCTTTCCCATTCCGGCGACAACGTCCCAGCTTCAGGTGGAAATCTTTTCGCCTGGACCATCTTCATCCTCCTTCTTTCCGCTGTCGCCATTGGGTGCTGGATTTTCAGCTTCTATGTCTTCAATCATCCGGAAAAGCCGATCAGCTACACTATCCTCACCAAACTCAAGAAGCTCCAACCCCCCGAACAATTCGAACTCACAAAGGCCCCACGCGGCGATTTCCTCAATGCGAAGAAACTCTGGGACCGTTACCAACCCCTCACCGACCGGGAACTTGCCCGCACCAGTGAAGCGTTGCTGCGAAATTATCTCCGCAACTACAACCTGACCCGGGACCATGTTCCCTACGTGGTCGGCACGTTTTCTATTCTCGATTCCTGGGAACTCACCGATAAAAATCTCTTCCCGACCGGGGTCGTGGCTCTCGCCTACTCGCCCACCGTCCCCCAGGTCCTCATTGAACAAATTTTTCCGTCCAAGCGCCCCGTCGTTCTCGTCTTGCAGCGCATGCTTCTCACCGGACTCGATTTGCGTCTCGACCGCAAGACCGACCTCTCCGCTCTCATTTCCGTCCGGAGGCTTAAGGATAGCCGGATGCAGTTCACCACCGTGCCGCTGCTCTATGGGTCCTACGCCTCCACCACAGGACCGGGCACATTTTCCCTCACTCCTCCCGAGCAGCTCAATGTCGCCGCAGGTCTTCCGGTTCTTGACGATAAGATCATTGCGGAAGCTGATGAAAAACTCGCCACCCACAATTTTCGCGCTGGCGTAAAATCCCCCGACGGTAAGACGCCTCCGCCCGTCGTCCGGAACCAACTCATGCGAGTCGAACGGCCCGAACTGGTCGATGGTTCGGTTGCCCCTCCGATTCCTCAGGCTTCTCCAGCTCACACGCCCCTGCCTCCCGATGCGCCCGTTCGCCTGGCCATTCCCGTCAATGGGATGCCTGCCGGTGACGGCATCACTCAAGCCACCGTCGTCGGAACCCCACCGGAGACCTCCGCGTCTCCCAGCCCCGAGGCCAGCCCAAGCCCAACGGCGGATCCCTCCGCCGGAAGCGCCTGGCCGACCTACGCGCCGGGCCAAATGCCCCGGGGACGTCTGCTCAATCTTTCGGACATGCCGGAACTCGCAGGCCAAAACACATCCGAGGGCCGGGTTTACCTCCAAGGAGATTTTGTCGTCACCGCTTCTGGTCAAAACCGGGCTGTGTTGCGAGCCCAAGGGGCCACGGCCGAGACGCTCAACATTGGTGGCCGCAGCAGCAACACCAGGGTGATCGTGGAATTTCCGCCTAGTGACCGCCCTCCTTCGGAAGGCTCCACCTTCGCACGGGACTCCCGGCGTCCGTTTCAAATCACCGACGTTCGCAAAGGGGCCGATGGCCAAGTGAATGTCTATGTCCGCGAAATCACCCGATCTCAGTAACCGCATCGCCGCAGAGATCGCGGCGACCGGCCCGATCTCCTTTGCGCGCTTCATGGAGTTCGCCCTCTATGATTCCGCCGAAGGTTATTACGCCTCCGGACGAGCCCGAATCGGACGCGAAGGAGATTTTTACACCAATATCAGCGTCGGCCCCCTCTTCGGCCAACTCCTGGCCGGGCAGTTTCGCGAGATGTGGGAAACCCTCGGCTCGCCTCAAGAATTTTCTCTGATTGAACAAGGGGCCCACACCGGCCAGTTTGCCGCCGATGTGCTTGCCAGCATCCCGTCCGAATTCCCTCTCAAATACATTATCGTCGAACCCTCCGCCGCCCTCCGCACCCGCCAGGAAACCACCCTCGCCGCCGTGCGGGATCAAGTCACCTGGGTGGAGAATTTAGAGGCCATCCCGCCCTGCGAGGGCGTACATTTTTCTAACGAACTGATCGACGCCTTCCCCTTCCACCTCCTTCAATCCGAAGGCGGAATCTGGCAGGAATTGCGGGTGGACCGCAAAGACGAGGGCTTTGTTTTTCAACCCTCAGCCCCCTCTCTTGATATCTCGGCCCTGCCCGCACGCCCCGACGGCACCATGATCGAATTGCGACCAGCAGTCTCCCCGTGGACGGAATCCCTCGCCCGCACTCTGCGGCGGGGCTATGGGTTGATCGTGGATTACGGATTTCCCCAGGCGGAACTTTGGGCCCCCCACCGACGCGACGGCACCTTCACCTGCTACCAAAATCATCGCAAAGATGCCCTCCCCCTGGAAAATCCCGGCGAAAAAGACATCACCGCCCACGTGGACTTTACCGCTGTGGCGGAAGCGACCGCCCGGCATTCGTTTCGTCTCGTAGGCTTCACCGACCAACACCACTTTCTCGTGGGGGCCGCCGAGTCGCTGCTCAAATCCCTGGAAGGTCCACCCACACCCCAATCTCAAAAAACGCTCCGCACCCTCCAGGCCCTTTGGCATCCCGAGAACATGGGCACCCGGTTCCACTACCTCGCCTTTTCCAAAGGAGTCGTCGAAAATAAAACCCTCTCCGGATTCCGCCACGCCCGCGATGCCCATAAGTTGCTTTTCGGCTGATGAAGGGACGGAGTTCGGGGCGCGCAAGCTGCTGGCTGTGCCAGCGGTCTTAAGGGTGGAAATGACGTTTGCCTAAAAAGGCATGGCTGGCTCTCTCGATGCACTGAGAAAGGAACGCGGAGTATCAAACTGATGGTTTTCGTTTTGGGCAAACCGCAACCCAACAAACTGACCTCATCCCCATTGTTTGGTGTAGAGCCAGTTTTTTGTTTCCCTTCGGGAAAATATCGGGCTGACAGGATTATCCCGCTTCGCGGGCTCTGCATCTGGTGGGGCTCCGCCCCTTTTTCCGCTGGTCCGGGCTCTGCCGGACTGGCAGTTGAACTCCGTTCTGCACCCTGTGAAGAGTTTTTTGTTTCCCTTCGGGAAAATATCGGGCTGACAGGATTTGAACCTGCGACCTCCTGGACCCCATCCAGGCGCACTACCAAGCTATGCTACAGCCCGCTATCGGAAGTGCGACAGTCTCTCATTCCTGAAAAGGTTTCAAGAGAGAAGATTTTCCGGTTCTCAATTTTTCTCTCTGACGCTAGGTTCCTCCCATCATGACCAAAGTTGCTATCGTCGGAGCCAATGGATATTCAGGGGAGGAGTTGTGTCTCCTCCTTGGACGCCATCCCCAGGCTCAGATTGTGGCGGTGACTTCGCGTCAACATGCCGGCAAGCCGCTCGAGGCCGTGATTCCCCGGCTGGCCGGGTTGCCCGGACTCGCTGGCATTTCGTTTTCGGACTCTCAAATTGCTTCCATTCTGGACGCAAACCCAGCGGTTATTTTTCTCGCCCTTCCCCATGGGCTCGCGGGTGAATTTGCTCTTCCCCTCCTCGAGGCAGGCAAAAAAATCATCGACCTGAGCGCGGATTTTCGGCTTCGGGACCCCGCCATCTACGCAGAATTCTACGGCGTGGCCCACCCGGCTCCCCACCTGCTCGCCGAAGCTGTCTATGGGCTCCCTGAGCTCCACCGGAAGGAAATCTCGAATGCCCGGCTGGTGGCGTCGGCCGGCTGTTATCCGACCAGCATTCTCATTCCGCTCGTGCCCTTGTTGAAAGCTGGATTGGTCCAGCCGGGCTCGATCATCGCCAGTTGCGTCAGTGGCACCAGCGGGGCCGGACGGAAAGCGACGGAAAGCCTCCTCCACGCCGAATGCAATCAAAGCCTCCGCGCCTATGGACTCCCCAAGCATCGGCATCTTTCTGAGATTGAACAGGAATTGAGCCTCGCGGCACAGGAACCGCTTCAGATCACCTTTGTCCCGCATCTGGCGCCCATGACCCGGGGCATTTATTCGACCATCTTTTTCGCCCCGGTCGATGGCGCCCGGCAGTCGGAGATCGAAGCCTGTTGGCAAGCCGCCTATGGAGACGAACCGTTCGTGCGGCTGCCCTCCGGCCTGCCTGACATTAAGAATGTCTCCGGCACCAATTTCTGCGACCTCGCGGTCCGCGAGGACACCCGGACCGGGCGGATGGTGGTCCTTTGTGCGGAGGACAACTTGGTCAAAGGCGCCTCCGGCCAGGCCGTGCAAAACCTCAACCTCATGGCCGGCTTTCCCGAGACGGACGGACTTTTATGATCGAACAAATCCGCGGTGGCATCACCGCCCCGCTTGGCTTCCGTTGCGGAGCCGCTTCTGCCGGCATCAAAAACCCCACCGCAACCCGGTTGGATACGGCCCTGATCGTATCCGACCAAGCCTGCGCCTCGGCCGCCACCTTTACCAAAAACTTAGTCAAGGCCGCCCCGGTGCGGCTTTCGATGGCCCATCTCAAAGCGGGAAAAATTCAGGCCATCGTCCTCAATAGTGGCAATGCCAATGCCTGCACGGGTCCGGCCGGCCTAGAAAATGCCCGCCGGATGGCGGAAGCCACGGCTGACTACCTTGGATTAAAATCGAATCAGGTCCTCATTTGCTCGACGGGCCGGATCGGAGTCCCCCTCCCTATTGAACGGATCGAAAACAAACTCCCCTCGATCAAGTTGGGACGAACCTCGAGCCGGAAATGCGCCCAGTCCATCATGACGAGCGACACCTTCCCCAAGGAAATCGCCTGCCTCGTCCGTACGAGCAAAGGGGAATTCCGCATTGGCGCCATCGCCAAAGGGGCAGGCATGATTGATCCCAATATGGCCACGATGTTGTGCGCCATCACCACCGACGCAGTCGTGGCCCAACCGGTTTTTCGCAAACTCCTGCGGGCGGCAGTGGAAACTTCCTTTAATCGCATCACCATCGACGGCGATATGAGTACGAACGACACCGTCATCGCATTGGCCAATGGAGCCTCCGGCGTCACCCCGCTCGAAGACGATTTGCTCGAAGCGCTCCATGCCGTCACCCAAACCCTCGCCCGACAAATTGTTTTGGATGGCGAAGGGGTCACTAAGTTTGTTGAAATCGAGGTCCAGGGAGCCCATTCCGCCAAAGACGCCCGGGCCGCGGCAGAAGCCATCGCCAACTCGACCCTGGTCAAATGTGCGCTCGCGGGGGGAGATCCCAATTGGGGCCGGATCATGGATGCCATCGGCTACTCCGGAGCGAAGATTCAAGAGGACAAAATTTCCATTGCCTACGGCGGTCTTCCCCTCGTGGCTGGCGGCTTGGCGACGACCACGTCCTGGAAAAAAATCAAGGCCGTCGCCGCCCGGAAAGAATTTGTCATTATCATCGATTTGGGACTGGGCGCGGGTTCCCATACAGTTTGGACAACCGACCTGACCGAGGAATTCATCCGTCTCAATCTCAGCGAGTAATTTTTTATGAGCTATTCTCTCACCCCAGAGGCTCGCCTCGAGAGCCTGATCGAAGCCCTGCCGTATATTCAACGCTTTCGTGGCCAGACTTTTGTGATCAAATACGGTGGCGCCGCGATGGAAGACGACCAGATTGTGGAACTCTTCCTCCGCGATGTCGTCTTTCTCGAAGCCGTCGGCATCAATCCCGTCCTTGTCCATGGCGGCGGCAAGGCCATCACCGCCCGGATGAAGGCGGCCGGCCAACAAGCCCGTTTTGTCAATGGTCTCCGCGTCACTGACGCCCAGGCCATCACCATCGTCGAATCAACCTTGGATCATGAAATCAATCCCTCGATCGTTAAAAACATCCTCAAATACGGCGGCAAAGCCACCGGGTTTTCCGGGCGGGATGTGTTTCAAGCGCGTCGGCTCAAAGCGCAGACAAATGAAAATGGGATCCTTGAGGACATTGGTTTTGTCGGCGAAGCCATCGGGATCACCGCCGATCAGGTGCGGGCCGCCGTCCACGACGAGATCGTCCCCGTCATCAGCCCGATCGGGGCCACCGAGGACGGCACCGTCCTCAATATCAATGCGGATATCGCAGCGGGGGCCCTGGCCGCCTCCCTGCAAGCGTCTAAGCTGATTTACGTCAGCGATGTCACCGGAATCATGCATAATCCCAATGACCCTGAGACCCTCTTTCCCTCGGTCACTTCCAAAGAAATCGATGAACTGATCAAACGGAACATCATCGCCGGCGGCATGATCCCAAAGGTCCGCTCGGCTACCACCGCTCTCGCGGCGGGCGTGGAAAAAGTTCACCTCATCGGAGGTCGGATTGCTCATTCTCTCCTTCTGGAAATCTTCACAGATTCCGGCATTGGAACCGAAATCCGCGAAAAAGAAAAATCCCGCCGTCCCGGCTGACCCCCTTGAGGAAGGAAAGCCCGGGCGAGAACAACACCCTCGGGCCAAACGGGGCGCCCGAAGATACCGACCCGGATCGGCTCCTCAAAGAGCAACCCTGGGAACCGCCCTTCTTGGAATCGATGTGGAAATCGAGTGGGTGGCAGTTCTCAATTGATCCCGTTGATTGCAGACGCAATCATTAAATTTTTGTAACTGCTCAGGTGTTATCTGAACAGAAGTCAGGGTTTTGAAAGAAGGCGTTCTGGAGAGATTGAAAAACCGAACGTTGACGCTGGAACAGAACCAGTCTGGAGACTAAGTCAAAATATCTCTCGTCCGCAAAATCCGAAACTTTCCTCTCGGGAGGTGGTTCCCTTGGATTGGGCCGGGCCCCGCTAAAAGCGCAGATCCAAGACTTTCATCGCCGCCCCGACGAGGTAGAGCGATCCGGTCACCAGACAGCGACCCTCGGTTTCGGCCAAGGCTGCCTCGACGGAGTCGAAGATCCGGTGGGGCCGGACGCACACTTCCGCGAGAACGCGCGGGTCGAGGCCCCGTTCTTCTCGAATCGGCACGAAGAAAAACTCTTTCGCCAAGGGGGCCAGTTTTTCCAGCATCTCCACATAGTCCTTATCCACCAAGGCTCCAAAGACGACCACGGGTTGTTCCGGGCCAAATTTCTCCCGCCAGTTCCTCACCAAATGGGTGATCGCATGAGGGTTATGGGCCCCATCGAGAACGATCCTTTCGTCCACGATTTGAAATCGGCCCGGCCAGTGCACATTGCGGAGGCCTTGCGCGATGCGGGAATCCGCCGGAGCCAAACCTGCCACCTGCAAAGCCCGAATCGCAAGCGCGGCATTGGCGCGTTGGTGCGGACCGGATAATGCGATTTCTCCGGTGAAGTCCGTGGCCTCCACCGTAAAGAGTTTTCCGCCGCATTCGGCCGCGACCCGAGCGATAACTTCAGCAGCGGCCTGTTCCTGTCTGGCACTCACCACCGGGACACCCGGCTTGATGATACCGGCTTTTTCGCCCGCCACCGCGGCGAGGGTCTTGCCCAGCCATTCGGAATGATCGATGGCAATCGGAGTGAGGACGGAGACCACCGGGAGGGTCGCGTTGGTGGCATCGAGGCGTCCGCCCATCCCGGTTTCCAAAACGATGGCGGCGCAGTCCCGGCGGGCAAAATACCACAGCGCCAGCGCGGTGGCGATTTCGAAGTAGGTGGGAGCGTGGTCCCAGCTCTGCGAGACGGCCCGAATTTCAGTCATTCCTGCCGCCACTTCCGTTGGGAGAATTTTTTCTCCATCCACCCGGATGCGTTCACAAAAATCAACCAAGTGCGGCGAAGTGTATAGGCCGGACCGGCGTCCCCCAGCCCGCAGGATGGCATCCATCATCGCACAAACCGATCCCTTTCCATTGGTCCCGGCCACATGAATGATGGTTTGATCGTTCTGGGGGTTTCCCAGTCCATCGAGGAGGCGGCGGATATTATCCAACCCCAGCTTGATCCCAAAATGCCGGCCGGAATCGAGCCAAGCCAGCGCTTCGTCGTAGTTCACTTAAATCACTTTTTCGCCGGAGCGAGATAGCCGAGCAACCGACCGATGGTGTCGCGGAGCTGGCCGCGCGGCGAGACGATGTCGATGAGACCGTGTTTTTCGAGGAACTCCGCGGTTTGGAAGCCGGGAGGCAAATCTTGGTGGGTCGTTTCCTTGATCACGCGGGGACCGGCAAATCCAATCATGCTTTTGGGTTCGGCAAGGATGACGTCGCCCAACGAGGCGTAGCTGGCCATGACTCCAGCCGTGGTCGGATTGGTCAAGACGGTGAGGTAGGGCAACCCGGCTTGAGCATGGAGAGCAAGAGCGCCGCTGGTCTTGGCCATTTGCATCAGGCTCAACATCCCTTCGTACATCCGGGCTCCGCCCGAGGCGCAAACAATAATTACCGGCATTTTTTTCTTGGTCGAAAGCTCGATCACGCGGGTAATTTTCTCCCCCACGACCGAACCCATGGTGGCAGCGAGAAACCGAAAATCCATCACCGCCAAACCAATGGGGCGGTCATGAATGCGAGCCGGACCAGTCAGGACGGCATCGGTCAATCCGGTCTTCGCTTGGTAGCTTTTCAGGCGCTCGGCGTAGGTGGAAACCCCGGTAAAGTTGAGGGTATCGACTGAGGTCATATTGGCGTCGATTTCTTCAAAGGAATTGGCGTCCACCAATGCGGCCACGCGCTCGGCTCCGCCCATGGTGAAATGGTGTTCGCATTTCGGGCAGACGCTCAAGTTCTCCGCCAGGGCCAGGTTGTGGATGACATCGGAACAGGAGGGACATTTGGTCCAGAGGCCCTCGGGCATCTCCCGGGTTTTGTTGCGGTCAGCTTTGAAGTTGGGTTGTTTGAAAAAAGCCATAGCGAAAGGGTGGAGTTAGAAGATGATTTAACCGCGTGCCACGGTCAGGGCGCAAACCGATTCGGCCCCGGCCTGAATGAGCATGCGAGCGCATTCATCGAGAGTGGAGCCCGTGGTGAGCACGTCATCCACGAGAAGAAGGTGTTTTCCTTGCACGGCTGCATTCTGCCTGAGAGTGAAGGCATCCCGCAAGTTCTCCATGCGTTGTCGGCGGTCCAAATGGGTCTGAGTTTCTGTATCACGCGTACGTCGAAGCACTTCCAAAATCGGGCCTTTCCCCCGCCGAACGACCTCGCGGGCAAGAATCTCGGCCTGATTGAAGCCACGATCCCGTTGCCGCAGAGGATGGAGGGGCACGGGCACGATGCCGTCGAAGGTCCGCCCGGCCAAGCGGGCATCTCGCCAAGCCATGGCTAGCAGTTCGCCCAAAGGGTCCGCGAGCCAAAGTTCATGTCGGTATTTCAGCCGATGAACGAGATCGCGGACATATCCGCGGCTCGGCAGGACCGCGACCGCAAATCGAAAATAGAAATCCCGCCCCCGGCAGTTTTCGCAGACAAATTTTTCTGCGGGTCCAGGAAACGGGCTCGAGCATGTCTCACAGCGAGGCGGCGCGACCGGGGCCACCGACGCCCGGCAGCCCGAACAAATCCATCCGGTCGTCAGAGCCGATCCACACCCGACGCAATGGCGGGGAAAAAACAGGTCCCACAGCGTCTCAAGGACGACCGACGCGATCCGGAGCGGAGACATACTTTAAATAGTACCAGATCCCGACCGCCGTGAGCAAGAGCGCACCGAGAGGAACGAGGCCAGTCGGCACGGCGCCACTAACCACATTGGGTCCCACCCAGGGGAGAAACTCCTCCGCCGGTTTGGCACGAAATTTCGCCACCCACTGCAACCCCTGCTGCCCAAAGATCCATCCGGCGTGGATGCCAATGGGAAGCCACAACGAATGAGTTCGCAAGGCCGCCAGCGCCAAAATCATGCCCGCCACGAAAAGAGCCAAAACGCCAAAAGCCAACATCAGAGGCGTCGGCAATGCTTCCGTGATCCGGGTGATTTGCATGAACCCCGTTCCCCAATCGACGACCGAATCGTCGGGTTGGCGGGATGGCTTGAGGAAATGGACAAACGCAAAAATCAAAGAGGTTCCGATCGCCGCGGGCCAGCGTCCCCAGGAACGCGCGGCCAAACCCAGAATCACCCCGCGAAAAATAAATTCCTCCATGCAGGCGACCACCACCGCGGTCCCGGCAATCCGAAGCAATTTTCCAAAGAGCAGTTCAGAATGGAATTTATAGACGTCGAACGTGAGGTAACCGACCGCGAGCAAAATCACCGGAATCAGGGCAATGGCAAATCCTGAGAGGACATCCCGCGTCCGCTGCGAATTGGGGAGTAACCCAAACTCCTTCACGCTGCCAATGCGCAACCAGAGCAACATCGGCACCAGAAGAATGATGGCGGTCACCTGGGTGACGCGGCTGAAATAACGATGAAAGGGATGGTCGAGCACCCCATGCAAGAGCCAGTAAAAGGGCGGGGATAAGATCGCGCCCAAGAGGACGACAACGAAAAGATAGGTCAGAATTTTTGTCAGCGGAATCAAAACGGAGCGAACCTTCCCGCAAAAGCCCCGCCCTGGCCAGCTTCAATCAAGGCGAGGACGAGGCGAGCCGCCTTGTACCCTTGGCGATCACGCATCGCCATTGTCTACCGAATCGGATCGCCTATAGTTCGCCCATGGAATCCACCGCCCGCGCCATTGTTCAGCGCCTCCACGAAGCCGGTCACACCGCCTACTTCGCCGGCGGCTGTGTGCGGGATCGGCTCCTGGGAAAAAGCCCGGAAGACTTCGACATCGCCACCGATGCGCGCCCGGAGGAGGTGCAAAAGCTTTTTTCCCGCACCGTGCCAGTGGGGGCCCAGTTTGGAGTCGTCCTCGTCATCGAGAACGGCATTGAATACCAAGTGGCTGCTTTCCGCGCCGACGGCGTGTACATCGACGGACGCCGTCCGGAGGACGTCACCTTCACCACAGCCGAGGGAGATGCTCGTCGAAGGGACTTCACCATCAATGGGTTGTTCTGGGACCCCGCCAATGACAAAATTCTCGATTTCGTGGACGGTCGGCGCGACTTGGAAGCGGGAATCCTCCGCGCCATTGGCGATCCGGCGGCTCGCTTCGAGGAAGACAAACTGCGCCTTCTCCGCGGCATTCGCTTTGGCAGCACCCTCGGTTTCGAAATCGAACCCGCCACTTGGGCCGCTCTCTGCGCGGGAGCCGGGAAGATTCAGGCTGTGAGCGCCGAACGGATCCGCGACGAACTGGCAAAAATTTTCCTCTCTCCGCAGCGGGTTCGCGGATTTGATCTCCTCGACACCAGCGGCCTCCTCGCGGTCCTTCTGCCCGAAGTCACGACTCTCAAGGGATGTGAGCAACCGCCGGAGTTTCATCCGGAGGGCGACGTCTTTGTTCACACCCGGTTGATGTTGTCGCTTCTGCCGGAAACGGTCTCCCTCCCCCTCGTGCTCGCCGTCCTCTTTCATGATTTAGGCAAGCCTCCCACCATGCAAGTCGATCCCACCGGCCGCATCCGATTCAATGGCCACGAATCAGTCAGCGCCACCATAACTGAATCCCTCATGCGGCGGCTGCGATTTTCCAATCCCGAGATCGAAGCCACCGTGGAGATGGTCAAAACACATATGGTCTTCAAAGACGTGCAAGACATGCGGGTGGCCCGGCTGAAACGCTTCATGGCCCGGCCGACCTTCGAGGACGAACTGGAACTCCACCGCGTGGATTGTCTGGGCAGTCACGGTAAGCTCGACAATCTCGACTTCCTCCGGCAACGCGGAGAGGATTTCGCCAACGAGCCCCTCATTCCGCCTCCACTGGTCACAGGCCGCGACCTTTTGTCCCTTGGCTGGAAACCAGGCCCCCGATTTAAGGAAGTTCTCGACGCAGTGCAAACCCGCCAGTTAGAAGAAACCCTCCACACACGCGAAGAAGCGCTGGCGTGGATCCAATCCGAATACTCCTAAAAAGAATCCTGCTTCAAAGATGTCTTTGCCCAAACGAACTCTTGCCAAATCCCAAGTGGCCCGTGCCGGCTCGCTGTTGGGCATTTACGATGGCGATCAAATCCTCGACCTCCTCGAAACCGGGCAACTTCTGCCCACCGATCACTATTACAAAGAAAAATCGGCGACTTGGATTCCTCTCGCCGAATTAGACTCCGAGCCGGAGCCCCCGCCAAAACCCGAACCCTTCGATGAGGCTCCGGCCCCCTCATCCAGCTCGTCTTCTCCCGGCAGTCGGCGCAGCAAATCGCGAAAAAAAGACGGCCCGGCTCTGGGCGGCTGGATCGCCTGCCTCTTTGCCCTCGGAGCTGCGGCAGGCCTTTGGGCTTGGAACCAAAATCTCAATAGCAGCCTGACATCGGCCGAAGGAAAGGTTCGGGAGCAAACGGCCCTTGTCGATCACCTCAAAAACCAGATCGAGATTCTCTCTGAACTCACCCCGCCCGGCCGAGTCCGCGCCATCATCACCTACGAACCTTCTCCTGAAACGACCGCTATTGTCAGCGGAGCCACGATCGAGTTGTACCGGCGCACCGCCGTCGATGCCGCCATGAAGAATGCCTACCTCGGCATCGTCTCTTCCGAAAATGAATTATTTGCCGCCATTAACCGGATTCAAGCCGAGCTTCCTCCTCCTCTGGAGGTGGCGTTGACCAAATCCAATGGCCGGGTGGACATTCCCCTCCCCGAGCCCGGTCCGTATGTTCTCCTCACGACCACCGCCAAGGCCACCTCCACGGGTATGGTCCGGTTCTTCTGGCTCATCGGATTTCAAAGCACCGACCAGCCCAGCAAGATCATTCTCATGAATGAATCCAATGCGATTTCCCGTTCCAACCCCACCATCGCAGTGACGGAAGTCCATCCCGTGATGGCACAACCCGGCATTCCCGCAGCAATTCCCCCAAATCCTTCCGCGCCCGAAGAAATGCCGTAGCTCTGAAGGGGGTCGCCGCCGTCAGCGCAATGTCTGAACAGAGGCAAGCGTTGTGCATATTTCGAGAGCGGAGGCAAAGCACCGATTCACCGGTTGCCTTCGGCACTCAATCTGACAAGGCAGCCACGGGGATTGAGAATCGAAATGCTACCGAATCTTTCCAGGACCAACAGATCACTGTCTCCGGTAACAATGACATCCGCCTCTGCGGAAACGGCCGCCGCGAGAATGGCATCGTCGTCAGGGTCACGGCAGACCCTCTTTGACAACGGAACGGTCTCTACGATCTGGCTGTCATCTCGGATGGCAGCCAGGATCTCATGGATTTCAACCGGATTCAGCTTGGCTTTCGATGCCAACTTCTCCTCAAGCTCTTTGAGGATTTCCTGCGATACCACCATTTGTGCCCACTGGAGGCATTCCTCATAGAGACCCGCGCAGGTTCCATGCGCCGTGAATGCGGAGAAAAGAACATTCGTATCGAAAACAATCCTCACGAGATCATTTTGAACACGTCTTCATCCGTATGAATCCCTACCTGCGACGCCTTGGGAACCACCTGCTCCCGAATGTTCCGGAAACGTTCGATCGCAATTTGTTTCCGCAGAGCCTCCTGCACGACCTGGCTGCGGCTTTTTCCGGTCTTTTTTACCATCGCGGATAGGCCTTGATTGAGTTTTTCCGGCAAACTTACGGTCAACGTAGCTCTCATGTATTAAATCCTATTACAATTTGGCGCAAAATCAAGCCAAAGAGGAAATGGAAAGGTCAAACCTTTCTCTTTGAAAATCCCTGCACGGCCGGACCGCATGAAAGGCGTTCCTATTTTTGTTGCGGCTTAAGAACCGACGCCGAGTCGTACAACGAGGATATCGCTCCTCCCCTTTTGAATCCAAAACACCGCAGCATCCCCAAAAAATATTTTGGCTTTGCAACTCGGGGTGCTCTCTGGCATAAGTTATTAGTTTCTCTAATATCGCCCTACAATTTCATGGCAGGCTCTACTCCAACCAAATCTCCAACCAAATCTTCCGCCGCAAGCTCTCCGGCTCTGCGCTGGATCTTTTCTTCCCTTGGCAAGAAAACTATTGTCGCCGTCACCGGTTTGGTCTTGGTGGGATTCGTCGTCGGCCATCTTTTGGGGAATCTGACGTTCTTCTTCGGACCAGACGCGCTCAACACCTACGCCATGAAACTCCAGGCCTTGGGTCCCCTTCTCTGGGTCGCCCGGATCGGTTTATTGGCAGCCGTCGGTTTGCACATCTTTTTCACGATGCTGCTTTGGAAAGAAAATCAGGCTGCGACGCCGCAAAAATATGCAATCAAGGCCCCGATGAAGACGACCATCTTCGCGCGGACCATGCGGCTGTCCGGATTGATCGTTCTCGCCTTCGTCGCCTTTCACCTTGCCCACTTCACCCTCGGCCTCATCAACCCATCCTACGCGAAACTGGAGACGACGATCAATGGGCACGAAGTTCATGACGTTTACCGCATGGTCGTGCTCGGTTTTCAAAATCCCTTCGTCAGCGCATTTTATGTTCTTTCGCTGGCCTTGGTCGCCTTTCACCTTAGCCATGGCGTGGCCAGCCTCTTTCAAACCCTGGGATTGACCAGTCAGACCCTGCGCCCGAAGTATGAGATCCTCGCCAAGGTGTTCGCCTGGGCTCTCTTCGCCGGTTACGCCGCCATCCCCCTTTCCATTTTCCTCTTCGGCTTTGGCCGGTAACCTGCACCGAAATGCTATGACGCCCGACGCTCACATTCCTGACGGCCCCTTGCCGGACAAGTGGACCCATTACAAAAATCACGCCAAGATCATCAGTCCGGCCAATAAGCGCAAATTCAAGATTCTCGTTGTCGGGAGCGGACTGGCCGGAGGAGCCGCCGCCGCCACCTTGGGAGAGCAGGGGTTCGAAATCGAGTGTTTCTGTTATCAGGACAGCCCCCGCCGGGCCCACTCGATCGCCGCGCAAGGCGGAATCAATGCGGCCAAGAATTATCAAAACGACGGCGATAGTGTTTACCGCCTTTTTTACGACACGGTCAAAGGCGGTGACTTCCGTTCCCGCGAGGCCAATGTTCACCGCTTGGCCGAAGTCAGCAACGCCATCATCGACCAATGTGTCGCCCAAGGCGTTCCTTTTGCCCGCGAATACGGCGGCCTGCTCGCCAACCGTTCCTTCGGCGGCGCCCAAGTCTCGCGAACTTTTTATGCCCGCGGCCAGACCGGCCAACAACTCCTCCTCGGTGCCTACCAAGCCCTCAGCGCCCAAATCGCGGCGGGAAAAGTCAAAATGTTCCCGCGCACGGAAATGCTTGATCTCGTGCTCGTCGATGGGCACGCCAAGGGGATTGTCGTTCGCGACATGGTCACCGGAGAGGTCCGCAGCCACGCCGGCGATGCCGTCCTCCTCTGCACGGGCGGCTACGGAAACGTTTTCTATCTTTCCACCAATGCCAAGGGCTCCAATGTCACGGCGACGTGGCGGGCCTACAAACGGGGGGCCCTTTTTGCCAACCCCTGCTACACCCAGATTCATCCGACCTGCATTCCGGTCGCAGGAGTTTACCAGTCGAAGCTCACCCTGATGAGCGAATCCCTCCGCAATGACGGCCGGGTTTGGGTCCCCAAACGCAAGGAAGATTGCCCCAAAAATCCCGGCGACATTCCCGAGGCTGATCGCGATTATTATCTGGAGCGCAAATATCCCAGCTTCGGCAACCTCGCCCCGCGCGACATTTCCTCCCGCAGCGCCAAGGAAGTCTGCGACGAAGGACGGGGAGTCGGTCCCGGCGGACTCGGCGTCTATCTCGATTTTGCCGATGCCATCAACCGCCTCGGCCGCGACCTCGTCGAGGAACGCTACAGCAACCTCTTCGAGATGTATCACAACATCACCGGAGAAAATGCCTACGAACGTCCGATGCGCATTTACCCCGCCGTCCATTATACCATGGGTGGACTTTGGGTGGACTACAACCTCATGAGCAACATCCCCGGACTCCACGTCCTCGGAGAAGCCAATTTTTCCGATCATGGTGCCAATCGCCTTGGGGCTTCCGCACTCATGCAGGGACTTGCCGACGGCTATTTCGTCATCCCCAACACCATCGGCACCTACCTCACCTCCCAATTCAGCAAAAAACGACCCGAGACCACCGACCCCGCTTTTCAGCAGGTCGAAAAGGAAGTCCGGGAACGCACCGCCGCCCTCCTTGCGGTCAAAGGCACCCGCAGCGTGGACAGCTTCCATCGGGAACTTGGCCTCCTCATGTGGGACAAATGCGGGATGGCTCGTGACAAAGCCGGACTGGAAGAAGCCATCGCCCGCCTGCCCAAACTCCGGGAAGAATTCTGGAAAGACGTTCGTGTGCTTGGCAGCGGGGAATCCCTCAATCAATCCCTCGAAAAAGCCGGCCGGGTGGCCGATTTCCTCGAATTCGGCGAACTCATGTGCCGCGATGCCCTCGCCCGCAACGAATCCTGCGGCGGCCACTTCCGCCTCGATCATCAAACCCCCGACGGCGAAGCCCTCCGTGACGACGAAAACTTTTCCCACGTGGCGGCCTGGCAATACAACGGCCCCGACGCCATCCCCACTCGTCACGAAGAACCCCTCGTGTACGAAGAAGTGAAACTCGCCACCAGAAGCTATAAATAAGGTTATTGGTTGAGGGTTAATTCCCTGCTTACACGATGAATTCTCTCAACCATCAACTCTCAACCATCAACATTTCATGAATTTCACCCTGCGCGTTTGGAGACAGGACGGCCCCTCGGTCGCTGGTCGCTTTGAAAATTATCCGGCTCGAAATATCCCTGCTGATGCTTCGTTTTTGGAAATGCTCGACATCGTCAATGAGAACTTGATCGAGAAAAATGTAACGCCAGTCGAGTTCGGACATGATTGTCGTGAAGGCATTTGCGGCTCCTGCAGCTTGACCATTGACGGCGTCCCGCACGGCCCCGGACGCGGCACCACCTGCCAAACCTACATGCGCAGCTTCGGCGAAGGAGAGCTCATCACGATCGAACCCTTCCGCGCGGCTTCGTTTCCCGTCCTCCAGGACCTCACCGTGGACCGCGGAGCCTTCGACGCTATCATTCGATCCGGAGGCTTTGTCAGCGAGCGCACTGGCTCCGCCCCGGACGCGAATTCGGTCCCCATCCCCAAACCCATGGCCGATTTGGCCATGGATGCCGCCGCCTGCATCGGCTGCGGGGCCTGCGCCGCCGCCTGCCCGAATAGTTCGGCCATGCTTTTTGTCGCTGCCAAAATCGGACACCTTGGACTCCTTCCCCAAGGCAAGCCGGAGAAAAACCGCCGCGCCCTCGCCATGGTGGCCACCATGGATGCCTCAGGCTTCGGCAATTGCTCCAACTACTACGCCTGCGAAGCCGTCTGCCCGGCCGCCATCCCGGCTTCCTTCATCGCCCGGATGAACCGCGAATATTCCTCCGCGTCCGCTAAGGCGCTGTAAATAAATAAAGGTGCCAAAGATGGCGCAGGAGTTTTGGGCTCTGGCAAGGCGCAACGAGCCGACCAAAGGGAGACAGCCTGCCGAAGGCAGCCCGAAGGGCGATGCGAAGCATCGGCAACGAGCCTAGCCCAAGCACTCTGTGACTGAGGAGCAACGCCGCCAGAGGCCAAAAGAACAAGCCCGATGGTGCCTTTATTTGTTTACAGCGCCTAAGACCACCTTCGGAGCGACCCGGCAGCCAAACTTGGCTTCGATCACCCCGGGCAAGGAATTGCTGTGAGACGGAAAGGCGGGGATCGAGGACGATATCCCTCCATAGTCGCTCCATCTTCTGATCCGGGTGACCTCAGGATGTCTGACCCGAGATGGCAGACATCCGGCAATCCGCTCAGCTGCGTGGCTCCGAGAGCGGCCGTGAGCTGGCCTGCTGAGGCCGGACAAAATCAGACGGAAGATATTCCTGATTTTTCCCGCCGACCGAACCGGGGCCCTGAGGTGCGAAGTGAGTGATTTCTTACTGCCCACGTTCGCCGGTGAAGTCAGCGACGCGGTGAAGGGCGTGGTCGCATCCGTCAACCTGAGCACATCGTTCACGCTGGCCGTGTTGTTGGAATAGGTCGGCATTCCCGTCGAGGTGAACTCGAAGTTGTAATCCATCCCCTCGGTGGGATCTGTTGCCGCAGCCGTCAGAATGCCGGGGCTGTTGCCCGGGCCCACCTGGCCGCCGCCTTCAATCGTGCCCAGAAATCTCCCGCTGCCGCCCAAGGTGCCGCTGACCCTCACGGTGCCAGCAAATCCCGTCGTGTTGTTGTTATAGACAAAGTTGGCGCCACTGTTCACCGTCACCCCGGACGAGGCCAGACTGCCAGCGCTGCTGACGAGCAGCGATCCCTCGATGATCGTAGTCGCGCCTGAGTAAGTGTTCGCACCCGTGAGCGTCAGGTTGCCGAGGCCGGTCTTGGTCAGTCTAGCCGCACCGTTCATCACCCCGGCGATGCTCACTCCAAACCCGTTGGTATCAATGATCCCCGTGCACTTCAGCGTCACCGTGCGCGAGGCAGGCGAGGTGATCGTCCCACCCGCTTGCAATGTCCCGCCATTGAATATTAGCGTGTTGGTCGCACTCCCGTCGCCAAGCGCTTCGCTGCTATTGGCCTTGAACGTCCCAAACCCGGGAAAAGTTTTTTACATCGTCGGTCGGTCGGTATTGTCTCAAAGGACACCATGGCCTCTTCCTCTTCGCGCTCGCACCAACTTTTCCGCTCCGCCAAAGATTTTATCCCCGGCGGAGTCAATTCGCCTGTGCGCGCTTTTCGTGGCGTGGGGGGAGAGCCATTTTTCGCCGTGGCGGCCCGGGGGGCCCGCATCACCACGGCCGACGGAGCCGAACTGATCGATTATGTCGGCACCTGGGGGCCTGCCATTCTCGGTCATGCGCCCGATTCGGTCATCGCCGCAGTTTGCGCCACCGCCTCCCAGGGCTTGAGCTTTGGCATCCCCAATCCTCTGGAAGTGGAAATGGCGGAGACGATTTGCGACCTCGTCCCCTCGGTGGAAAAAGTCCGAATGGTCAACAGCGGGACCGAAGCCACGATGAGCTGCGTGCGGCTGGCGCGGGGATTCACCGGTCGGGACAAGATTGTCAAATTCGAAGGTTGCTACCATGGTCATGTCGATTCGCTCCTCGTCAAAGCCGGGAGCGGGGCACTCACTCATGGACAGCCGGACAGCGCGGGAGTTCCGGCCGCCTTGGCCGCTCTCACCTTAACGCTTCCCTTCAATGACCCGGCTGCCATCCGAGCCCTCTTCGCCACGCATCCGAACGAAATCGCGGCGGTCATCCTCGAACCCGTCCCCGCTAATGCGGGCCTCTATTCACCCCAACCCGGATTCCTCGAAGAACTGCGCCGCCTCTGCACCGAGGCGGGCACGGTCCTGATTTTTGACGAGGTCATGACCGGGTTTCGCCTCGCGCCCGGAGGAGCCCAGGAACTCTACGGCGTCACCCCCGATCTCACCGCGATGGGAAAAATCATCGGCGGGGGACTCCCGGTCGGAGCCTTCGGGGGCCGGGCCGACATCATGGATCATCTCTCTCCCGACGGGCCAGTCTATCAGGCGGGAACCCTCTCCGGCAATCCGGTCGCCATGGCCGCCGGACTGGCGCAACTGCGCGAACTGATGGAACGCGGAGGCTGGTCGCAACTCGAAGATCTGGGCCGCGAGTTGGAAGATCGAATGCGCTCCGCGCTGGCCGGAAAGCCGGTTACGTTTCATCGCCTCGGCTCCATGTTTTGCCTCTTTTTCTGTGAGGGGCCGATCCGAAACCTGGCCGACGCGAAACGCAGCGATACGGAGGCCTTTGGGCGCTACTTCCACGCGGCCCTCGAGAACGGGGTCTATTTCGCGCCTTCGCAATTTGAAACAGGTTTTCTTTCCCTCGCCCACACCAGTGAGGATCTGGCCGAAACCGCCCGGGTCGCCAAACTGGCTCTGAAGGCCGCCGGCGTTTAGCCCCCCCCCCGGCGATTCCAAAGAAAAGCAGTCTCACGCGGAGGCGCGGAGGCGCGGAGTTTTCCAGATCAAAGTTAAGCCTTCTTTTGACGGTCGATCCATCGGCAAAACTTTGGCATCATCAAATCCTCTCCCGGTCTCTTCATTCTCCGCGCCTCCGCGCCTCCGCGTGAGCTCTCTTCCGCCTCCCCTGCGTGACCACTCCCGCAACCGGGACTGAAAACGTTGCGCAAGAGGCCTTGCCACGCCTACATTTCCCCTTGGGATGCGACCACTGCGTAAATACATATTTTGGGTTTCTCTTTTTGGCCTCGTGGTCGGATTGATCAGCGCACCCGAACCCGATCGCATCCGAACCCGTCTGGCGGACGGATTTGACCAACCGGTGGGAAAACCCGATGCCGAGGGTTACTATCGCGCCCGCGGATTTCGCGCCAATTACCATATGGGCGACGACTGGAATGGCGTCGAAGGGGGAAACTCCGACATCGGCAAACCTGTCTATTCCACCGCCAATGGCGTCGTTGTCATGGCCCGGGACATGCGCATGGGATGGGGCAATCTCGTCATCATCCGCCATCCCTACCTGGAAAATAATAAAATGCAGGCGGTGGATTCGGTCTACGCCCATTTGGACAAGATTCTCGTGAAAGAAAACCAACAAGTCGTCCGCGGCCAGCAGGTCGGCACCATTGGAACCAACCGCGGAATGTATCCCGCCCATCTTCATTTTGAGATTCGGAAAAACCTCTCCATCGGTTCCAATCAACGCGGCTTCCGCCGCGACACGACCAACTATTATTCGCCCAACGCCTTCATCAAAGCGCACCGGAAACTCTCCGGGGGAGGACGGAGTGCCCTCGTTCCCGTCAATACCTTCGCCATGGGCGCCAAGGGGAATACCCCGGTCAATGAATCGGAACTCCGGAAGAAAACGGACGAAACCGAAAAATCAGATCCAAAAAAGAAACCTTACCAGGTGATCCGCTTTGGGGATTGGTTCTCGTTTTGAACCGATCGCAATCGTATTTATCCTAAGTGAATATTCCGGACTCTCTCTTTCTTATCGCCGGCAGCGGAATTTATCCCCAACTGGTCATCGCGGCCGCCCGCACTGCGGGGGTGAAGAAAATTTCCGTCGCCGCCTTTCAAGACGAAACCCCCGAGTCCACCGCCGCCGCCGCCGATGAGGTGTATTGGATGCGGGTCGGCCAACTCGGACGCCTCCTCGCGGCCGCAAAAAAATCCGGAGCCCGCCAAGCCCTCATGGCCGGACAACTGGCGCCCAAAAATCTTTTTGCCCTCCGACCCGATTTAAAAACGCTGGTGGTTCTGGCCCGCCTGAAACGCCGCAATGCGGCCACCTTATTCGGCGAGGTGGCCAATCAATTGGAGAGCATCGGCGTCACCCTGCTCGACGCCACCACCTTCCTCGATGCTCACCTGGCTCCGGAAGGCATCATCGCCGGCCCTCGCCTCAAACCCCGCCAACTCGAGGATATTCGTTATGGATTTGAGATCGCCAAGGAATCCAGCCGCCTCGACATCGGCCAAACCATCGTGGTGAAACATGGAACCGTCCTGGCGGTGGAAGCCTTCGAAGGCACGAACGAATGTCTCCGTCGCGGCGGCGCGCTCGGTCAGGGGAACGCCGTCATGGTCAAAGTCACCAAACCCGGACAGGACATGCGTTTCGATGTTCCCGTTATCGGCGATCAGACCATCGCCGTGGCCCGCGAGGCCAAACTCAAAATCCTCGCGGTCGAGGCGCACTGCACCGTCCTGCTCGACAAGCCGGTCGTTTGCCAGGCGGCCGAGGCCGCTGGCATCACCCTCTACGGAATCTCTTCATGAATCATCCTATTCGCACCGGAGTGGTCGGCGTCGGCCACATGGGGGCCAATCACGCCCGCATCTACTCGGAACTGCCGCTCTCCACCCTCGCCGCCGTCTATGACGAGGACGCCGGCCGCGCCCGCCAAATCGCCAAAAAATTCCACACCAAGGCAGCAAGCTCATTGGAGGAATTTGCCAGCTTGGTCGATGCCGCCACCATTTGCACACCCACCGTGACCCACTACGAGGTGGGCAAACAACTCTTGGAGGCGGGCAAACACCTCCTCATTGAAAAACCCATCGCAGAATCCCCCGCCCATGCTCACGAGCTGGCGGAACTCGCCACCCGCCAGGGCTGCGTTCTCCAGGTCGGCCACGTGGAACGCTTCAATCCCACTCTCACCGCCTTGGAAAGCAAGTTGCGCAATCCCCGCTTTCTCGAAGTCACCCGCCTCTCCCCCTACCCCAACCGGAGCACCGATATCGGTGTCGTCCTCGACCTCATGATCCATGACCTCGAGATCATCCTTCACCTTGTGCGATCCCCTATCGTCAGCCTCGATGCGGTGGGAATCTCCGTTCTCAGCAAAGGGGAGGATATCGCCAATGTCCGCATCCAATTTGAAAATGGCTGCGTCGCCAACGTCACCGCCAGCCGGATCAGCGAAAACAAAGTGCGCAAGATCCGGGTTTTCCAGGAGAACGCCTACCTCTCGCTCGACTACCAACACCAGTCCGGCCACCTCCTCCGCCTCGCCCGTGAGGATGAGCGGGCAAGTTCCGTCCTTGGCAAATTGGTTGGACTGGCCGCCGACTCTGCCATCGTCACCGATTTCAGCGGACACCGGATCGTCCGAGAACCCGTCGCCATCACTAAAGGCGAACCACTCAAGATCGAGCTCGAGTCCTTCATCCAATGTGCCCGCAACGGCTACAATCCCAAGGTCTCAGGCCATCAAGCGGCCGACGCCCTCGATATTGCCCTCCAAATCACCCGAAAGATTGAAGCTGCCGATCCGCGAAAAAAATGAAGCCGGGGACCGCGCGCGGCCGGCGTGCCTGGCCCGGGAGGGCTCCCCAGAAACCACCGATTTTTGATGCATTTGCCCCTCTTCGACGTTTCCTTGCACAACTGCCTTGCAAACGATTTGATCCCCGCCTGATGCCTCGCGAATTCCCAACCCTCTGGTTTGTTGCCGGAGAAACCAGCGGCGATGCCCGGGCCGCCGAAGTCATGAAAAGCCTGCGGGCGCTGAATCCGGAGCTGCGGTTCCTCGGCGCGGGCGGCCCCCGAATGGAAGTTTTCGCCGAACAGCCTTTCGACAATTGGACTGCCGAAGCCGGGGTCCTTGGCCTTTGGGAGGTCTTGAAGCACTACGGCTACTTTCGGAAGAAATTTGAAACCATGTTGGCCCACATCGACCGCCTCCGGCCAGAGGCGGTGGTATTGGTCGATTATCCAGGATTCAACCTCCGGCTGGCCAAAGCTCTCCGGGCCCGGCGGTATGGCGGCCGGATCATTCAGTTCATCAGCCCTCAAGTCTGGGCGTGGAACCGCCGCCGCATCCCCGTCATGGCGCGCTCGCTTGACCTCATGCTTTGTGTCTTTCCCTTCGAGCAACCGCTCTACGAAGCTAGTGGGTTGCATACCGTCTTCACCGGTCACCCGCTCTTGGAAGCGCTCGCAGAGGAAAAATTAGAAACCCCTCGCGACCCCCTGCTTTTTGCCCTTCTTCCTGGCAGCCGGGTGCGCGAAGTGAAACGCATTTTTCCTGTCATGGTGGAAGCGGCCCGGCAGATCCAGGCCGCCCGCCCCGATGTCCGTTTCGAAGCGGTGGCCGCCAGCGAAGCCCAGGCCGAGCGCTTGCACTCCCTGGTGAAAGGAACCCCAATCGAAGTGCGTTGGGGATCCGCCCATGATCTCATGCAGCGGGCCGGAGCTGGGCTGGTTTGTTCCGGCACCGCCACCCTGGAAGCCGCCTTTTTCGGACTCCCCCATGCCCTGGTGTACAAGGTGGCCTGGCTCACCTATGAAGTCGGGGTCCGGCTGATCAAGGGAGTGGATGCTCTCGGGATCGTCAACATCCTCAATACCACCCAAGCGGATCCTTCCGCGAAGCGCCCTCCACATGTCGTCCGGGAGTTTATTCAGCACGCGGCCAGTCCCGAAGCCCTCGCTCAGGAGGGGCTTCGACTCCTCAACGACGCCGACGCCCGCAACGCCCTCGCCCAGCGCCTTCAAACCATCGTCTCCACGCTCGAAGCCGAAGGCGCCAGCCGTCGAGCAGCCGAAGCCATACTGAAGAAAATTATGAAGTATGAATGATGAAGTATGAAGACGCTCGCGCATCTCCGAAAGTTGCCTAATCTCTTGGTCGGTTGTTCTGCATCAAGGGCGCCAAAGATGCGGAATTCTACAGCCCCGGCCAGCGGTCGGGGTTATTTTCGCACGTCGACACGACTTGGAATATGGAATAGTATCCCGTTGGCGCAACCATTGCCCGAGCTTCGGCAACTTTCGGCGATGTGCTTTGAAAACGCGTCCTTCATACCTCATCATTCATAATTCATAATTTTCTTCGATGTCCGATTCCTTTCCCAAAAACCACCTCGAATCGCTCTGGGCACCTTGGCGGGTAGAATATTTTCAGACCAAAGATACCGCCCCGACGGATTTTTTTAGTGAGGCCGCCCAGGCCAGCGATGACGCCGCTCACCTCGTCGTGATCCGCCGCAAACAAACCTTTCTCATCATGAACCGGTATCCCTACTCGGCCGGGCATCTCATGGCGGTCCCCTACCGAAAGGTCTCGGACATGGGTGACCTCACCGAAGAGGAAATCCTCGAACTCTGGCATCTCTGTCGTCACGCCCAAACCCTGCTCAAGGAATGCGTGAAAGCGCAGGGATTTAATGTCGGCTGGAATCTTGGCAAAGCCGCCGGAGCCGGAGTCGATGACCACCTCCATCTCCACATCGTTCCCCGCTGGATCGGCGATTCCAATTTCATGACCACCATCGGCAACCAACGGGTCATCCCCGAAGGACTGCAGACACTCTACCAAAGATTGCGCACCGCCCAGTCTGCACTGCCCCAATAAAAAGGTCTCCTCACCTGCCATCCCATCAGCCTTTACGCCGATCAGCCCGTCGGAGGAATCATTAGCGATGCCATTCGCCGGGGAGAGCTCATCGTCCAACAAGGCCGCGTCCTCGATGTCCCCTCCCGAAGTAAATTCCTCCGCCCGTCGCCCTAGGAGGAATTTGCGCTCCTCCAGGTTCCCACGCGGCAACGTTCCCTTCCTGAGAACCTCGGGCATGGTCGCGATCTTTTTGACCCTCCAGCTTTTCTCCGGTTTTAGCGCGGTGGCAGCCACGACCCTCACGGTGGCGGCCGCTTCCAGCCTGGCGCACTGCCTGGACGATCTTCACGCCGCCTTCACCCAGGCCCACCCGGGCATCACGGTGCAAACCACGCTCGGTTCTTCGGGGACCCTCGTCGCGCAGATCCACCATGGCGCCCCCTACGACGTCTTTCTCTCCGCCGATATGGAATATCCCGCCGGCCTGATCAAAGCCGGATTCGCCGGGAGCCAACCCCCGCTCGCCTACGCCGAAGGCCGGATCGCCATTTGGACGCTCTCCGAGACCCTCGACATTTCCTCCGGCCTCCCCGCGTTGAGTCAGGTTCGCAGCCTCGCCATCGCCCAGCCGGAACACGCGCCCTACGGCCTCGCCGCCAAGAATGCGCTGGAGCGGGCCGGGCTCTGGAAAAAGCTAAAACCCCACCTCGTCTATGGCGAAAACATTGCCCAAACCGCCCATTTCGTCGCCAGCGGCAACGCCGAAGCTGGCCTAGTCGCCGCCTCCCTTCTTCACACCCCTGCCTATGCTGGAGTCGGCCACCAAAAACTCCTCCCCGCCGAAGGCCTCCTCCAAGGTGCAGTCCTCACCCGTCGGGCCAAAGACAATCCCACCGCCAAGGCCTACCTCGAATTTCTCAGTTCCCCGGAAGCCCAAAAAATCCTCACCCGCTTCGGCTTCACCATCCCCGAATAATTTCCATCCTCTCTTCATACCTCATCCTTCATCCTTCATAATTTTCTTCCATGTCTCTCACTCCGGCCATCTGGCAATCGCTCCTCCTGACCCTGGAATTGGCCACGGTCACCACGATTCTTTTGCTTCTGATAGGAATTCCTCTGGCCCATTGGCTTAATGTCAGCCGCTGGAAGGGTATCATCGTCATCGAGACCCTCACCACCCTCCCCGTGGTCCTTCCCCCCACCGTGATAGGGTTTTACCTCCTGATGCTTTTTGCCCCGCAATCCCCACTCGGAGCCACTTGGCTGCAAGTCACCGGTCAGACCTTGGCCTTTAGTTTCCCGGGCCTGGTGGTCGGCTCGATCATTTACAGCCTTCCCTTCGCGGTTCAGCCGTTCCAGGCCGCCCTCAAATCCGTCCCCGCCGTCCTGATCGAAAGCGCCCGGATCTCCGGAGCCAACCGACTGCAAATTTTTCGTCATGTGGTCTTCCCGATTGCCCGGCAGGGCATCGGCGTCGGGGTCACCTTGAGTTTTGCCCACACAGTGGGAGAATTTGGCCTCGTCCTCATGCTTGGCGGCAGCATCCCCGGCCAAACTCGGGTCGCGTCCATTGCCCTCTACGATGAAGTCCAAAAACTTAACTATCCTCAGGCTCACCTCATCGCCGCCATTCTTCTCGTTCTCGCCTTTTCGCTCATTCTCGTGATGAAATTCTTCCAGCGCCCGGAGTCAGACAGCTCGCTCTGATCTCCGCAACCCGCTCTCCCGGGCGGTTTTATTGATTTTCATTGCTTTCCCAACGAATCGACCTAAACTCCCCACTCCCGTTCATGGCGGCCGGATGCGGAATCCGACCGCTCTTTTTTTTCTTAAAAAAAGAACGGATTTGTCACGTAAATCAACCAACAACAACACCATGCCCGAACTGGCAGAACTACAAGCATTGATCGCAGCCTCGGTAAAAAATTACCGCGAAGGAAGCATCATCAAGGGACACATCCTCGAAGTCCGTAACCGCGAATTCCTCGTCGATATCGGATACAAAAGCGAGGGCGTCATTCCCGCCAATGAATTTGAAGATCCCGACGCGATCGAAGTCGGAGACGAAATCGAAGTCCTCCTCGAACGCCTCGAAAATGACGAGGGGATGGTCGTGCTCTCGAAGGAGAAAGCCGCCGCTCGCCAAAACTGGGAGAAGATCGTCGCCGTTTTCAAAGGCTCCGGACTCATCAAGGGCCGCGTCAAAGCGGTCGTCAAAGGCGGCCTCACCGTCAACGTGGGCGTGGAAGCCTTCCTGCCCGCTTCGCAAATTGATATCATCCCGCCCAAGGATCTGACCCAATTCGTCGGAAACATCTACGACTTCAAAATCGTTAAAGTGAACGACGACCGGAAAAATGTCGTCTTGAGCCGCCGGGAAATCATCGAGCAAGAACGCTCGGAAAAACGCCAGGAATTCCTTTCCAAGGTCAACATTGGCGACAAGGTCCCCGGCACGGTCAAAAACATCACCGACTTCGGAGCCTTCATCGACCTCGAAGGCATCGACGGCCTCCTCCATGTCACCGACATGTCCTGGGCCCGCCTCACCCACCCGAGCGAATTGCTCAAAGTGGGCGACCAACTCGAAGTTCAGGTCCTCGACATCAACAAGGAAAAAGAACGCGTCTCGCTTGGCCTCAAGCAAATGCAGTCGAACCCATGGGACAAAATCGAAGATCGCTTCCCTGTCGGACAGAAGATCTCCGGCAAAGTCACCAGCCTCATGCCTTACGGGGCCTTCGTCCAAATCGAAGAAGGCGTCGAAGGACTCATTCACGTGTCAGAACTTTCCTGGACCAAGCGCATCGCGCGTCCCTCGGATGTTCTCACCCTCAACCAAGAGATCGAAGCCGTCGTCCTTGGCGTCAACAAGGACGAACAGAAAATCTCCCTGGGTGTCCGCCAACTCGAGCCGAATCCTTGGGATGAGATCGAAGTGCGTTACATGATCGGCAAACAGGTCAAAGGCACCGTCCGCAACATGACCGCTTACGGCGCCTTCGTCGAACTCGAAGAAGGCATCGACGGCATGATCCACGTGTCCGATCTCTCCTGGACCCGCAAGATCAACCATCCGAGCGAAATCCTCAAAAAGGCCGACGAGATCGAAGCCGTTGTCATCGACATCGACAAGGTCAACCAGCGCATCAGCCTGGGCGTCAAACAGCTCGAAGACGATCCTTGGAAAGAAATCGACGGACGCTACAAAATCGGTGACCTCGTCAAAGGCACCGTTTCCAAAATCACCAACTTTGGTGCCTTCATCCAATTGCAGGACGACATCGACGGCCTTGTGCACATCTCGCAAATCAGCGAAGAGCGCATCGAGAAAGTCAAAGACGCCCTCAAGGTCGATCAAGAAGTGGAAGCCCGCGTCATCAAGGTCGACAAAGTCGAGCGCCGGGTGGGACTCTCCATCAAAGCCGCCCATTACGACGACGCCGCCGTGCGCCGCGAAGCCGAGACGATGGATACCCTTCGTCCTGGTGAAGACATGGTCGGATTGGCCCAAGCCTTCGAAGTCGCTGAGGAAGTCTACCGTCCCGGCGAAGGCAGCAAACCGGAATAAGCAACCCACGATCGAAACACCATGGAAAAACCTGAAATCACAACTTACCTGAAAACCTCCTGCGGATGGAGCAATGGCATCCGTGCCGTGCTCGCGAAGTACGAACTTCCCTACGCAGAAAAGGACATCATTAAGAATCCGGACTTCCGGTTCGAAATGGAGCAACTCAGCGGTCAACCTCTCTCCCCCTGCGTCGTGGTCAATGGCACAATGTTGCCGGACATCAGCGGCGAAGAGGTTGAGCAATACCTTATCTCCAACAGCCTCGTGGGTACGTCGGATCAGTCCACCGACGTCCCCCTCAACGCTCCGTGCACCGACGAACAGCACGAATCGATGATCAAAATGAAGCTGTAAACGGCTCGGGATTTCCCACCCCGCACAACAAGCCCCGGCCCGTAAGGTCCGGGGCTTTTTTGTTATCCTTCTGGCTCAAACAAGGCCCGCAGGGTTTCCACGCTCGTCTTGCCGCGCCCATTGACGGGAAGTTGCCTCAGGACCCGGAAATGCCGCGGCACCTTCCAGGCGGCCAATCGGCTCGCGCAAAATTCCTTGAGGTTCTCGTCGGTGACCACACCGACCACGCAGACGGCCACCTCCTCGCCTCGCGACGCCGCCGGCAATCCCACAACAGCCACCTCAGAGACCCCGGGACACAGGCTGACCACTTCCGCGATCTCTTGGGGGCTGACCTTGCGTCCTGCGACATTGATGATAGCGGAAATCCGGCCCTTGATGACATAGCCCGTTTCCGTCCTTTCCAATAAGTCCGCAGGCCGAAAAACACCAAAAGACAAATCCCCCTCCTCTTCCGAAGGCTGATAACCTAGACCCACGGCGGCGCTCCGAACCTCGATCCGCCCCGATGAACTTTCTCCCAGGCTCTCCACCGTAACACCCTGCATGGCCGATCCCACAAAACCTTCCGGCACCGGATCGTCGCTGCCATCGTAACAAATCCCGCCGCATTCGGACGCCCCATAAAAGGAATGCACCTTGCGGCCCCACGTCTGCCGGAACGCATTCGCCACCTCCGCAGTCAAAGGCGCTCCGGCGGAAACACAAAGGCGCAGGTTGATCGTCTGGGGGACAATCCCGGCTAAGGCTCGAAAAAGAGCCGGCACCGCCGGAAAAACCGTCGCCCGGCTTTTCGTCAGTCCCTCCAAAAGCGCCCGCGGCATCATATCATCTGCAACGACCAACGAAATCCCGCGGCAGAGCAATGGCGTGATCAAGTTGCTAAACCCGTACGAGTGGGCAAAGGAGATGGCCCCATAGTTCCGATCCGTCTCTCTCAGCCCCATCGTGCCACAAACGGTATCCCCGTCGGCCATCAGTTGGGCCGCGGTGAACCGAATCGCGCGCACCTCGCCATTGGTCCCAGATGAGAGTTTCAAAAGGTCCGGCCTCTCTCTGCCCCTCGGTGCGGACGGATTTTCCAACCCCACGATTTCACCCGATCCTTCCACTCGGACGGAAACCCCGCTCTGAGCCTCCACCCGCAAACGCCGTTCACCCGAAAGATCAGCATCCATCAAAACCACCACCCCGCCGGCTTGCCAGGCCCCCAATAAAACCGCTGGCCAAACCGGTTGATTCCGCATCTGCAAAGCCACCACGGGAAACCCCGCCAAACGCCCGGCCCATTGCGAAGCCTCCGTCTGCAAATCGGCAAAAGTCCGCTCGACCGTCCCATCCGCCGCGAAAAGAGCTGGGACGTCACCCTTGGCGGAAAGAACCTCGGCCCACCTCTCCAAAATCGGATTTCCGGATCGGGTCCCTTGCAAGGCCATCGAATTGATCGGAGAAGGGTTGGAGGGCATCATAAAACGCGGGAACGAATTCTGACATTTTCCGCCATTCTCCGACAAGCCCGGCCTCACCTGATCGCCAGCAAGGAAGAGTTTCATCATCAAATCCGAAACTCCTCTTCGTGTCTCTCCGCCCCACTCCCAAGCCCCCTGCCTCGCGATTTTCCTGTTTTCGGATTTACAACATTCCCCACAAACGAAATGCTGCCCGTCTGATGACCGATATCCGCATTCTCATGAAAACCAACAAGGGCGACATCGAAGCGACCCTTTTCGCCACCAAGGCCCCGATGACCGTGGCCAACTTCATCAACCTCGCTCAGCGTGGCTATTACGACGGCATTGCCTTCCATCGCGTGATTGCAAACTTCATGATTCAAGGCGGCGATCCCACCGGAACCGGCTCGGGCGGCCCTGGATACAAATTTGGCGACGAAGTCGGAACCGGCCTCAAACACGACAAGCCTGGTATTTTCTCCATGGCCAACAGCGGCCCCCGCACCAATGGGAGCCAGTTTTTCATCACTCATGTTGCCACGCCTCACCTCGACGGCAAACACACCGTCTTCGGTGAAGTGACCAAAGGACAAGATATCGTCGATGCCATCGCCCAAGGCGACAAAATCGAAAAGATCGAAATCCTCGACTCCCCGAAAGATCTCTACGAAGACGAGAAGGCCCATCTGGCCGAGTGGAACAAAGTCCTCGACCGGTAAAAGGTGAAGCGTCGCGGGTAAAGAGTCACGAGTGGCTGGTAAAAAAGCCGCTTCCTCTCCGCCTCCCACCTCCGACTTCAAAATGTCCGGTTGCTATGCTGTTTTTCACAAGCAGTTAGGGGACCTGCTTCTGCTAGAGCCGGCCCTGTCCCGGCTCCAGGCTCATCATGGGGGATCCGTCTCCGTCCTTACGCGAAGCGGCCATGCCCCCCTCCTTCAGCTCATGGAAGGCGTGCAATGGCAGAAAGGAACGCCGCTCCGCCCTCACCGGCACCTCTATTGTTTTGACCCGCTGAATAAATCGGCCCTCCGATCCCTGTTCGCCCCGGTGGCTCGGCGCCATTGTCTTCTTCCCGATGCCCACGAATCAGCTTGGTTTCATCGCTTCCTCTTTGGCGATGTCGTTGTGCCCGGACTCGGCAACCGCTATGTGGCCGAATACTTCTGGTCCCTTCTTCCCGTGTCGGCCAATGGGGCCTTCCGCCCTCCCCGGCTAACCCCGCCTCCAGATTCCTGGCGACCGCAGAATCTGGGCGACGAACCCTTCCTTCTGCTCAATCCCACCTCCGGCTGGCGTCAGAAAAACTGGCAACCCGACCGTTGGGCCGAGGTGATCAAAGCCTTGGCCGCTCTGGGAACTCCCGGCTGCCTTATAACCAGCGCATCCGCCGATTGGCAAGTGGCCCATTGTCGGGCAATCGAAAACCTCGCCGGCCCGCTGATCCACAATCTCGGCACGGCCACCACCCTGGAGAATTTTCTCTGGCTGACCGCTAATGCCCGCCTCGTCCTCACAGTGGATGGTGCGGCCTCCCATCTCGCGGCCGCTTTTGGAGTCCCCAACCTGACGCTTTTTGGTCCAACCCATCGAGCCAACTGGCACTACCCCACATCCACCAGCCACGCCCTCCAGGCCGCGACCGACCACGACGGGAAAGCCCGCCTGCGAAACCTCCCAACCGCAGAAGTGATTCGCGCCGCTGAAAAGCTTTGGTCCCACAGAGACGACCGTCGAAACCAGTCAGCCGTCTGACGTCCAGAACGAGCCCATGACCACACCGGAGCGTCAATCAAACAACGAAAACTTGAATTCGATTTCCCGATTATATGTGACGACCGCTTCAAAGTATCGGTAATCTTTATTAATCATGAAGGCACGCACCGAATTGTTTCTCTATCAATTGTTATGGACTGCGGAGATGGCGACACAGCCGACATTCCGAAATTTGTCCGGGTCATTTGAAGGTTGGGCTTACCGCAATGGGTTTTTGCGGCAGGTACGCGAACTTGAGCGCAAAAATATTTTGGAATCCGCCAAAAACCCTCATTCCACGGAGCGGGTCTTCCGACTTACCCAGTCGGGACGCAGGCTAGCCAGGGGCGGAAGGGACCCCGAGGCTCTTTGGTCCCGACCGTGGGATGGAAAATGGCGGATGGTCGTTTTCGATCTGCCGGAGTCGCAGAGAAGCCTCCGACAGAGTTTGCGCCGGGCGCTGCGAGCGGCCCATTTGGGATGCCTCCAACAAAGTGTCTGGATCACGCCAGATCCCCTTGACCCGGCGACGGACCTGATCCGTCCGCTTAAAGTGGACGCCGGCTCTTTGGTCTTCTTTGAAGGACTTCCCTGTGGCGGGGAAAATGATGCCGACCTCGCCTTCAAAGCGTGGGATTTTTCCATGATCAATCGACAATACGCTCAGTACACCGAACATTTGCAACGCTTCGCCACCGTTAAGAAACAAGCTTCACCTGACAAACTGCTCGCTTGGCTCACCGAGGAACGCAACCTCTGGATGGGATGTCTATCCACCGATCCCCTCTTGCCCAATGTCCTGCTGCCTCAGGGCTACGCGGGCCAAAAAGCGTGGGATCACCGTCGAACAACACTCGCAAAGTTCGCGCAATACGCCAAATCATTGACCAGTAAAGTGTGACGGCCGCTTCAAAGTATCGGGAATTTATTTTAGGTGAACTTCTCCCAGTTCGGGCATGCCCGGAGCCCGGTGACATCACTAATTTCACGTTTCTCATCGCGGGTCTCGGCTCACTGGTCTTGCCGATTTGGAATCCCCGTTGCCTTCCTCTTCCCGCCCGATAGGGTAAATGCCATGGCAATCCTTGGTCGTCGTAATCTTCTCACCATTGTCCGCGAAGCTCGTCCCGGCCTATACCTCGACGGCGGCGAACGCGGCGAAATTCTCCTTCCCACCCGCTACATCCCGGAGGGAGCGGTGCCCGGCCAAACCATCGAAGTCTTTGTTCATCGGGACTCCGAAGACCGGCTCGTCGCCACGACCGAAAAGCCCCTGGCCGAGGTGGGAGATTTTGCGCTCCTGCGGGTTCTCAGCACCCGGGCGAGTTTGGGGGCCTTCCTCGACTGGGGCTTGTCCAAGGACTTGCTTCTGCCCCGGGGAGAACAAAACAGCGCGATCCGGGAAGGCGATCTCGTCGTCGTCCGCATTCTTGTCGATGAACGATCTGATCGGATCGTAGCCAGCGCCCGTCTCAATCGCTGGCTCAATGACTCTCCCGCTAGGTATCATCCCGAGCAGGCGGTCAAGATTTTCATCACTGGCGAGTCGCCTCTCGGGTACAATGCCATTGTCGAGAACACCCACTGGGGACTTCTTTATCACGCCGAAGTTCCCACGCCTCTGAATCCCGGTGATCGACTCACCGCCTATGTCCGCACCCGTCGAGACGACGGGAAAATCGACCTGTCTCTGGACAAGGCCGGGTACGTTCGGGTGAAACCGCTGAGCGAAAACATTCTGGATAAACTTCGGGCGGCAGGAGGAAGCCTTCCCTTCCACGACAAGAGCACCCCGGCGGAAATCCGAGACGCCTTTGGCGTTAGCAAAAAAGCCTTCAAACAAGCCGTGGGCGCCCTCTACCGTCAGCGCAAGGTCTCCTTCGACCCCACCGGAATCCGACTTCTTTCGTAACTGCAGTTGTCGGTCTCGGTTGGCCGCAGTAGAATCCGCCATGCAATCGTTTCTGGAGAAATTTCATGCCGAGGCTGGCCACGCGCTCATTGATCGGGAGGCGGAACTGGAACTCTCGCTCTGTTGCCTCGTTGCCGGCGGCAACCTCCTCATCGAAGACGTTCCCGGCGTCGGCAAGACCACCTTGGTCAAAGTGCTGGCCCGCTTGCTGGGCCTCGACTTCAAACGGGTCCAATTCACCAACGATCTTCTCCCCGGGGACATTTTGGGTAGTCAGGTCTTTGACCCCTCGCAACAGGCTTTCACTTTCCACCGGGGCCCGATTTTCGCACAGTTGGTTTTGGGCGATGAACTCAATCGGGCTTCCCCCCGCACCCAAAGCGCAGTCTTGCAGGCCATGGATGAACATGAAGTGACCATCGAAGGGCATCCCTACCCGCTTCCGGATCCCTTCTTTTTTGTTGGCACCCAAAACCCTCACGAGCAAGTCGGAACGGCCCGGCTTCCGGAATCCCAGATTGATCGTTTCCTCATGCGCATTGCTCTCGGCTCGCCCGCCCGATCAACCCAGCGAAAACTCCTTGAACGCGACCGCGGAGGCGGCAACGGGCTCCTCTTCGATTTTCAAAGTTTGCCCGCCCTCGCCACCCCCAAGGACCTCATCGCCTGGCAGCAAAAGGCAGGCAGCATTCATGTCTCCGAGGCAGTCGCGGACTATATCCTCGATCTTTTTGAAGCCGCCCAAACGCGGGGTTGGGTTCTTTCGCCCCGGGCCGGACTCGGGTTGCAGCGGGCCAGCCAAGCCCGCGCTTTTCTCAAAGGACGTGAGCATGTCCTCCCCGACGATGTGCAGGCGGTCTTTGCGCCCGTGGTCTCTCATCGGCTCGCCCAATCGGCCCTCGCCCCCGGGAACCCCAAAGAGGCCCAGAGAATGGCCCAAACCCTGCTGGAGCACGTTCGCGCTCGCTGACAAAGCCAAAATTCCAAAACGCTTCCATGAAACGCCTCCGCGAACGCATCTACATTGTGCCGCGGGTGTCGGGCTTGGTCTTCTCGATATTCGTGTTGTTGGTCTTTGCCCTCGGGTTTGTCCAGCCCGGGTCGCAAGGATTGCCTCAAATTCTCGGCATCGCCTTGACCGTGGCCGGGGTGGCCGCTCTGATCCAAAGCAATGAAAGCCTCCGGGGCGTAGAGATTCTCCGCTGCACCTCCGTGCCAGTTCCAGCCGGGGAGCCGATCACGCTGGAAGTGACCTTGCAAAACACCAGCTCTAGTGAACGGGTGGGGTTGACCGTGCGGGAAGGTTTGGGTTGGAAGGGAAAGTGGCGGGGCGGGGAAATGGTTTTTCTCCCAATCCTGAATGCGGGAGAAACCCGCACCGTCCGCCTCCCGCTCCCGACCACGCGAAGGGGCCGTTTCGCGGTGCCACCGCTCTGGGTGGAGAGCGTCATGCCGGTGGGTCTTTGTTTTGCCTGGAAGATCTTTTCTGATGGCGGAACCTATTTTGTGTACCCGCCCCCGAAGGGCCGCCCAGGGGAAGCAACTTCCCTAAATCGCGGCGGTGAAGCCGGAGTCCAAGCCGACTCCGGCGGCGAGGATGTCAGCGGGCATCGTCTCTACGAAGCGGGCGATCCGCCGTCCCGGCTGGACTGGCGGGTCTATGCCCGGACTGGAAATCTTGTCGTCCGAACTCTCGAGGAAGGGGATGGCGGCGCCGCGAGGCTCCGCTGGGCTGATACTGATTTTCTCCCGGATTACGAAGCCCGTCTGGAGCAACTTAGTTTCTGGGTCGCCCAATGCGTTCGGGAGAACCGCTCTTTCATCCTAGACCTCGGAAACGGTCGCCGCGACCTGACCGAACAAAATCTGACCGGATGTCAGATCGCTCTCGCCACCATGGGAGAATCCTCATGAAGCCGAACTCGTCCGGCACGACCACGGCCCGGCTTCTGGCCGGCTTGCTCGCGTTGCACTTGCTCATGCTCCGGCCGCCAGCCGAACTCCTTTTTCCGGCCATCGCAGTCCTCCTCGCCGGAGAGATCCTGCGCGTACGTCAGGTTTTTCTACCCGCCCGTTGGAGCGCAATGATGATCGCCGCAGGAATGGTCACCACCCTAATCCTCGGAGCCGGGTTGCGAGTCAACTTTCTCCTTGGAGGCATGGTGGGCATGGCCGGGGCCATGGCCATCTTATCGCGGGTCACTCCCAAGCGAGGGCTTTGGGTTCTTTTTTGCCTCTTGATCCTCCTGCTGGCCATCGTTCTTACTCCGTTTGCCGGAATCGGTAGCCTCACGGTGATCGGGGATGTCGTCGTCTTATTTTTCATCGCCGAACGGGTACGGCGCCCCCCCGAGGTTCTCGTGAGTTTTTGGGGTTCGTTTCTCCGGTCGCTCCGGGTGGTGGTCCCCGTCGCTCTGGTCGTGAGCACGGTGTTTTGGCTCTTCCCCAATCTCTCGTTGCAGACCTCCTCGACTTTCACCGGATTCTCGGGCAGCGGGGATCTCAGCCCGGGGGGAATTGCCTCCCTCGCCCAGTCGCGCCGCGTCGCTATGGTGGCCCGCTTCCCGGAGGGCAATCTTCTTCCCTCCGGTGGGGACCTCTATTGGCGCGGTCAAGTTCTCAGCCACAACGCCGGGCTGCGTTGGACGGATGAGGGAACCCGTGCCGACCGAAAACGGACCCTCTTAGAGACCACTCCCGGCACAAACTCTTCTGGTTGGAACTACCACCTCAATTTGGCTGTCAATCACGGAGGAATTGTCCCGGTTCTAGATCATGCCCTCTTTGTTGAGGCCCAACGGGACGGCGTGGAAGTGGCGATTTTTGACCGAGGCGCGGCCGTCCTCAGCGCCGTGGGCCGGGGTGCACTCTCGATCAAAGCGATGTCGTCGTCTCAACCGATGAATGATGCCCCGGTTTCCGGCGTCGCCGAGGGCGATCGTGCCGTTCCGAAAAACCTTCAAGACGACACGGCCATCCGGGAACTGGCCCAACGCGTCATCCGCCCCGACCGTCGCCTCGATGTCAATCTCGCTTCCTTGGCGGCCTTCTTTCGGGACGACGATTTCGCCTACACTCTCCGCCCAGGCCGGGTGAGGGACCTCCCGGAGTTTCTCTTTGAAGAACGTCGGGGATTTTGCGGCCACTATGCTGCCGCTGCGGCGAATCTTCTCCGGCTGGGCGGAATCCCGGCCCGGATCGTGACGGGTTTTCGTGGCGGCGAATGGAACCCGTGGCTGCGTACGCTAACGATTCGGGACTCCGATGCGCACGCCTGGGTGGAAGCGTGGGATGACTCCGCCCAGATCTGGCATCGTTTTGATCCCACCGATACGGTGGCACCGGGCGAGACCGCGCGAATTGCCGGCAACATGAAGCCAGAAAACTGGCCATGGTATCGTCGCGGATGGAGCTACGTACAGGCCCAAGTCACGGTGATGATGGCTCATCTAACGCAAGGTCTCTCCTGGATGATGTCTTCCGAAGCTTGGGAATATGTCCAACCCGTCCTCTCCGGAATTCTCCTCCTTGTTGTCGTGATTTGGATGATCCGGAGGTATCGCCGCCAAACCAAAGGCGGGATCTTGGACAAGCTGGAAAGTCGGACCACCGGAAGCACCCGGGCTCGCAAGGCTGGAGAAACCCCGCTGGCGTGGTTGGCTCGGCTCACGGAAAATACCAAAGATCCTAATGAGAAGGAGGTTCTCCAAGAATTTGCCACCGCCTACGAAGAGGGAGTCTATCGGGCTCAAAGCCCGATAGCGGGATCCGACCTTCGACGTCCGGCCAAGCGGTTGCTTCGTCGCTGGCGGATAAATCTCCGCAAGGAAAGGCCGGACTGGTGATGTCGTCTGCCCCAGCTACACTCCCGACCAACTCATGAATTTGCCCGACCACTACCGAACCCTCGGACTCCACCGCAAATGCACGGCGGAGGAAATCCGCATGGCCTATCGGGTCCTGGCCAAAAAGTTCCATCCCGACCACAACGGGGCCTCAGACGACGCCACCACCCAATTGCAGGAGGTCAACGCCGCTCACGAAATTTTGGGCGATCCGGTGAAACGTCGTCAATATGATCGCGACCTGGCCGACCACGAACGCGCGGAAGAACCGCCCGCCCGCTCGGGAAGAATCGAGCGCGATATCGCCCAGGACGCGCAACTCTCGGTGGAAGACTTTTTTCGCGGCGCGTCTCTCGAGGTCCGAGTCAATGACCCCGCCAATCCCAACGGGGCCGAGACCCTTGGTTTGGAAGTGCCGCCGGACACAGCGCCCGGCACCCGGTTTCGCCTCCCGCGGGAAGAACCCTTCGCCGGAGGATTTGTCACCGTGCGGGTGCGGGCCTCTTCCGGATATCGATTTAAAGTGCGGGGGTCCGATTTGCAATGCGACCTGAACATCAGCGCCCAACGCGCCGCCGAAGGGGGGACCGAACTGGTGACGGGGGCCCTCGGCTTCCCGGTTGAAGTGGAGGTTCCCGAACGTGCCGGCCGGGGAACTCTGATCAAAATCCCCAACGAAGGTCTGCCCACTGCTCGCGGCGGTCGGGGCGATCTCATCGTGCGCCTCAGCTATCGGCCGGAGGTCCGCGTCATGCGACGAGGTCAACGCTTCTAATTTTTCATGTCCGCCAAATCCTACGACCAATCCTATTTCAACAAATGGTATCGCGATCCCGCCCATCGCGTGATCACGCCGGCCACCGCCCGTCGGAAAGCCCATCTCGCCCTGGCGGTGGCGGAATATTATTTGGAACATCCGGTTCGCACTGTGCTGGACGTTGGTTGCGGGGAGGGCCATTGGCAACCCATTCTGACCCAACTCCGCCCCAAACTCCACTACACCGGAGTGGACTCCAGCCCATACGCGGTGGAGCGCTTTGGACGCCGACGCAACCTGATCTTGGGAGAGTTTTCCCAACTCGATCATCTCGGCCTCGCCGACGCCTACGACCTGATCGTTTGTAGCGACACCTTGTATTACCTCTCCGGGCCCGAAGTGACGCGAGGCTTCGGAGCCTTGGTGGATCGTCTCGCCGGCGTCGCCTTTCTGGAAGCCTATGCCAGCGATGTCGCCTTGCGCGGCGACATCGAAAACCTCGAGCCCCGCACCGACGCGTTTTACCGCAGACTGTTTCGCCGTCACGGTTTGGTCTCCTGCGGCTCGCATTGTTATCTCGGTCCCGAATTGGCCGGCTGTGCCACAGCGCTCGAACAAGGGTCCCGGCGGCCCTAACGCCCAAAGATTGACAATTCGTCCGCAATTCCCAATTTCGCACCCGCCATGGATCGCCTGAATTTTCGTCTTGAAGCCACCGCCACCGGATCCCGGGCCCGGGCGGCGCGTTTTCGCACCCTCCACAACGAGGTCCTGACCCCCTTGTTCATGCCGGTGGGAACCCAGGCGACGGTGAAAGCACAATTGCCCCAATCCCTGGAAGATTCGGGATCCCAAATCCTCCTTGCCAATACCTACCACCTCCTCCTCAGGCCAGGGCCCGAGGTCTTTCGGCGCACCGGAGGGATTCACGGCTTCATGAGTTGGAAAAAATCCGTCCTCACCGACTCCGGAGGGTTTCAGATTTTCTCCCTCCCTCATTCGCGTTCCCTGACGGAGGCCGGAGCAGTTTTTCAAAGCTACACCGATGGAAAATCGATTCTCCTCAGTCCGGAATTGAGCATTGAAACCCAACGCGCCATCGGCAGCGACATCATGATGGCGCTGGACCAATGCGTGGCCTCCACGGCCGACGAAGCCACGGTGAGGGCCGCCGTAGAGATCACTCAGCGCTGGGCGGTCCGCAGTCTTGCGGCACGACAAGATTCTTCCCAGGCCCTCTTTGGCATTATCCAAGGCGCCCTGGTCAAATCCCTCCGCAAACAAAGTGCCGAGGGGCTTTCTGAACTGGATTTCGACGGCATGGCCATCGGTGGGCTCGCCGTGGGCGAAGAGAAAAACGAACGCGAAGACTTATGTGAATTCACCGCAGGACTCATGCCCGCCAACAAGCCCCGCTACCTCATGGGGGTGGGCACCCCGCTGGATATTCTCGAAGCCGTCCATCGCGGCGTCGATATGTTCGACTGCATCATCCCCACTCAGGTGGCCCAACGCGGCGGGGCCTTCACCTCGCGCGGTTTTTTGCAACTGCGTCGCGGCGTCCACAAGTTTTCCGACGAATGCCTCGACCCGAAATGCCACTGCCCGACCTGCCAGAGGTATTCCCGCGCCTACCTTCACCATCTGACCAAAACCAAGGAAACTCTCGGATGGCAGTTGATCGGCAAACACAACATCCACTTTTATCACCAATTAATGCGGGAAATCCGTGAAAGCATTCTCGAAGACCGTTTCATGGAACTCTACGCCGACAAGCGTTCCTTCCTCCAAGAAGACGATCTCGACAATCCCTCGCAAGATCCCGGCCCGAAACCGGTCAAGAAACCCCGGCGCGGAGATTACGAGATCCACACGGCCCACGAAGGATTCGCCAGCATTTTGCATGTCTCCTCGGGCGAGATCATGCACGCCCGCACGCCGCCGATGGACGAGGCCCGTCAGCTCTATTGCGAACAGGCGTTCTTGTCCGAACGCGTTCGAGCCGATAAGACCCGCGATCCCCTTGTGCTTTGGGATGTGGGGCTGGGCGCGGCCGCCAATGCCATGGCCGCCATCCGCACTTACGAAGCCCAAGCGGAGGCCGGAGCGGTTCGACCGCTCCGCCTGATCAGTTTTGAAAACGATCTCGATTCGCTCCAGCTCGCCTTTGCCCACAACGAACGTTTCACCTACCTGCGACATAGTGGGCCCGCCGCTCTTCTCCGGGACGGACGCTGGCAGTCTCGCGACTATCCTGGCCTGAGCTGGGAACTCATCCGGGGCGATTTCCAAGTCACCATGACGCAGGCACCAGCCCAGCCGGAAGTCATTTTCTACGATATGTTTTCCGGAACCACCAGCGGCGACCAATGGACCCTTAAATCCTTCCAACGACTCTTTGCCGTTTGCGACGGCTGCGGGGCCGAACTCTTCACCTACACCATGTCCACCGCCGCGCGGGCCGCGATGTTGGTCGCAGGATTTCAGGTCGCTAAAGGCCGCAACGCCGGCAAGAAATCCGAGACCACCATTGCCTTCACTATGCCAGCTCTCGCCAACGGGTTGGCCACCCGCCACGAATTATTGGATATCGAGTGGCTGGCCAAATGGCAACGTTCCCAAGCCCGAATTCCCGCTTGGGTGCCCCTTGAGGATCAGGCCACTTTTGCGGAGGCGGTCATAAATCACCCGCAATTCGTGCAATGAAAGGAAGACGACAATCGTCCCGATGATCAGCCGTCACTTTGACCAATCCTCCCAGGCAACCCCTTCGATTCGCGAAAAATCGGCAGTGTTCAAAGTGGCCACAGTCAAATGATGAAACGCGGCCGTTGAGGCAATGAGGAGATCCAAGTCCGACACCGGTTGACCAAGGTGTTGTTGGCGCGATTTTCGGCAAGCGAACTCCCGCCAAACATCCTGCGTGGTTTCCAGTATTTCCAATCGATTCTCCAGAAGCGCCCGATATTTTTTCCACCGAACCGCGAGATCTTCTAGGCGAAGACCGAATTCAACCTCTCCCAGTGTGACCGCTGCAATGCAACAAGCCCCATCTCCCGCATCGCGCCAGTGCCGAAGCGCGGACTGCACGGGCTTACCACGAAGAGGCTGGCAGTAGACCGACGTATCCAGCAGGTATCGCATGGTCAATCTGCGAGAGGATCCGCTTTCGATCCACTACGCATCTTCCAGACCTCAGGGAATTCAGGATCCCCCTTCTTCTCCGCGGCTTTCCATTCCTGCCAGGCTGTCAAAATGTCCGGACGCTCCTGATCAAACTCCGGACCCGCTGGGGAAATCACAACCATCGGCTGTCCCCGTCTGCGCACAAGCACCGGCTGCCGCTGAGAAGCAACTTGCTCACAAAGACTGGGGAAATGCGTCTTCGCCTCAAAAATTCCAATGGATTTCACTCCATCAACCAACCATCCATCTGGTTGGTTGTCAACGGATCTCATCATCAATCAAAGAATCACGTCACTCCTCCTCCGGCTTCCACCGCCAGTGGGATTTCTCCAAAAAGCGCCCCCATTTGCGATTGTAAGGATGGGCGCTGGTGGTCGGACCATTCGCATTGACCAAGGGACGCCCTTCATTGGTCCACGCAAAGATCGACCCTTCCAAATTGCGAACCTGTGAAAATCCGGCGGCAGAAAGTTTTTCCGCCAACTTGGCCGAGCGATACCCGACCGAACAATAAAGCACGATCTCACTGTCCTTGGTGACCCCCATCTGCCGCAATTGGTCTTCGATCTGGTCATCGGCTCGGACCGCCCCCGGAATGTGGCTGACGGAAAATTCCTCCTCTGATCGCACATCGAGCAAAACCGGAGTCCCCTTCCGGGCGGCCAAATCAGCCGTTGAGATCACCGCAACCTTGGGAAAATCCTCCCGAAGCGAACGCCGATAGGCCGCCAGATCATCCGGAGAATCTCCGCTGCAGGCATTTCCAAAAAAACCGACGGTTAACATCATCATAAGGAAGAGGGATTTCCGGATTTGCATTTTCAAGTGGGCTAAGGAACTTTCACTCGGTCATCATTCCCGATCAATCCTCCATTTTATTTCCTTCTTGCGAATGAGCAATCCGCGCCACCTCATTCTGGTCGGAGCGGGTCACGCCCACCTTCATCTCATCAGTCGTCTGCACGAACACCTCGCGGCGGGCCTTCGCGTCACGGTGATTGCTCCCAGCCCCTTTTGGTATTCCGGGCTTGGTCCCGCCATGCTGGGCGGGGACGCCGAACTCGACGACGATACCGTTGACGTCCGCGCCCTAGTTGAACGCGCCGGAGCCACTTTCCTCGAAGATATTGTCACCCGGATCCTGCCGGAAACCCATCGCGTGCAAATCCGCAACCACCCCAAGCTTGCCTACGATGCCTTGTCATTAAATGTCGGCAGCCAGATCGCAGGTCCGCCCGGATCGGAAGAGTTCGCCACCCCAGTCAAACCCATTTCGCATCTCCTCGATTTGCGTCACCGCATCACCGCGCGACCGCGAACCCACATCCCTCTCCGCATCGTCGTGGTGGGAGCGGGCGATGCCGGGGTCGAAGTGACTGGCAACCTCCGTCGACTCCTCAATCATCTGGGCCAACCGTTTCACATCACGCTCGTCAGCCCGGAAAACCAACCCCTTGCCAGCTATCCTCCGCGGGCCGCCAAACTTTTCCGCGCCAGCCTGAAAGACGAGAACATTCGCTTCCTTATGGCCTATCGGGTGACGGAGATTCGGGCAGACACGGTTCTTCTCGACGACAACACCTCGCTCGACACCGACCTCACCGTTCTCGCGACTGGGGTGCACCCTCCGGAGTTGCTCCAAGTCTCCGGGCTCCCGGTGGCGGACGACGGCGCCCTCAGGGTCAATCCCTTCCTTCAAAACTGCCAATACCTCCGCATCTTCGGGGCCGGCGACTGCATTCATTTTGAAGCCAAGCCGCTGCCGCGCGTTGGCGTTCACGCCGTCCGGCAGGCTCCCGTTCTTCATCACAATTTGCAGGCCTTCCTTTGTGATCGTCCTCTCCGCGCCTATCGCCCGCAATCCGCCTATCTTTTGATTCGGAATCTCGGCGACGGCACCGGCCTCCTCACCTGGCGGGGCCTCGTCATGCGTTCCCGCTGGGCCCTCCAATTCAAGACCTGGCTCGATACCCGCTTCGTCCGACAATACCAGAAGCATTGATGGCCAGGTCACTGGCCCGAGCGGCATAAAAGATCCATGGACAAACTCGCCCATAGGCATGAAGGTTTGGACTTGTCAGATAAATTTCGCACGGGCAAAGCCCTCATTCTCGCCACCAAGCCATTTGCGGAAGATTACACCCTCCGCAGTTGGTGGTGTATTCTTTCAACCATCGGCTATCTGTCTCTTACCCTGACAGCCTGTCTTCTGCCCATTCCACTGGCGGCTCGCATCGCTTGCAGCATTCTCTCTGGTCTTCTGGTACTGAGACTTTTTGTCGTTTACCACGATCAGCAGCATCTGGCCATTCTGCCGCGATCGCGGTTGGCCGCAGCCATGATGAAGGTCGTTGGTCTCTTTGTTCTCAGCCCATCCAGCATTTGGACGAGTTCGCATAATCACCACCACAATCACAACTCGAAGCTTCGGGGCTCAAACATTGGCTCCTTTCCGGTCATGACCAAGGAGAAATTCCTCGATTCTACCCGGAGCGAGCAAATGCTTTACCTCTTCATGCGCCACCCGCTCACCATCCTTTTCGGCTACCCGATCATCTTCCTCTATGGCATGTGCTTCTACCCGTTTTTCGATAAACCGCGTGCCCATTGGGACTGTCTCTTCGCCTCACTAATTCACATTTCCATGGGGGTCGTCTTTGTCCTTCTTTTCGGTTGGACCACGCTACTTCTTGCCCAAACCCTGCCCGCACTCATCGCCGGAGCCTTGGGTTCCTACCTCTTTTATGCCCAGCATAATTTTCCCGAGGTCTCCTTCCACGACCGGGCTGGCTGGACCTACGAGAAGGCCGCTTTGGAATCCTCCAGCTACCTGCGCACAGGCCGTCTCATGGCCTGGTTCACCGGCAATATTGGCTATCACCACATCCATCATCTCAATGCGAAGATCCCCTTCTATCGCCTGCCCGAGGTCCTTAAAAAACTCCCCGAGCTTCATCACCCCAAAACCACATCGCTCCATCCGGTGGAAATCATCCGCTGCCTGCGCTTGAAGGTTTGGGATGTCAAAGCCCAGCGCATGATCGGGCTCGTTGAAGCCAAGGCCTAAGGGCAGCTCCTGACTTCACCGCGGGTTGGAAAGGTTATTCCAAAACCGCCTTGGCCACGCTTTTGCCTCCCGCGAACGTCAGCAGACCGCGAAAACCCTTAAACAGGATCATCGCAACAGAGCAGAAAAGGCCCGGCACAAACCGGACCTTTTCCATTTCGACGAGGAGCCGCCAGATCGGCTTGGGCTTTCTAGGGTCAGGCGGGACAAGCAATCAGTCGCTTGTTGCCCTGTTCGACCCAGACCGCGGTGCTCTGCGGCCAGGTGTGACCGTCGAGAGCCGCACAGACCTTGGCGGCCATGACCTTGAGGTGGGGACCACCGGCAGCGCGAATTTTGCGAACAGTATGTTCAGACAGGCCCAAAGCGGGTTGCTCCGCGCCTTCATTGCCCTCCCAAAAAAATCCGATCTTTCGTCCACTGTATTTAATAATGAGTTCCATAAGCTGCACAGTGGGGCTCTTCGGCCAGATAGCGATCTATTTGGCGGGTTTGTCAGAAATATCCGCAACCTGGGAGCTCGGTCTGACAACCTCGAGGGGGCTTGCCCGAACCGACGAGCCTAGGTTTGGTCCTGGTGAAAGCTTGCGGAATCCTGGCGACCCAGCGCAAGCGGAGGGAGGTCGAAAAATGTTCCATTTTCCGCCACATCGTAGAAGAACGCGGAACGCGTTTCTTCTCCCGCTCCGTGAGAAAATCAGTATTTGCACCTAACGGAGATGCGCCCCGTGGGGCTGACCGTCATCTTTGCGATTGCTCTTCGGGAAATTCGAGGTTTATTGAGCGCGGAGTTAAGTGCCCTTGAGGTGTTGGTGGATTGATCCGAGTAGCGGACGATTCGAAATCCGATGATCGGAAACCGCCGCATTGTCGTTTTCCCTGAATGGACCACCCCGCTTGATTACATCTGAAATACCCACCCCTTGTGCGACGGCCAAGCCGGCCAAGCCTGCGAATTCCAACTGGCGTGAAGCCGTGCGCCCCTTCCAACGTCCCTCCCTCTGGCGCAGCGCTTGGCAATTGACCAATTCCATCGGCGGATACGCCTTGCTCTGGATCGGGATGTATTTCACGTCGCAGATTTCGCTTTGGCTCACGGCCCTGCTAGCCGTTCTGGCGGGCGGATTCCTGGTCCGCATCTTCATCATTTTTCACGATTGCACCCACAATTCGTTTTTTCGTTCCAGCAAAGCCAACGAAGCCTGGGGCACGATCACCGGGATCCTCAGTTTCTCTCCCTATCACCAGTGGAAATGGGAGCATGCCACCCACCATGCCCATTCTGGGGACTTGGATCATCGCGGACTTGGCGATATTTGGACGATGACCGTGCGAGAATATCAGGAGTCGAGCCGCCTCACCAAATTACGCTACCGCCTCAACCGGAATCCCATTGTCCTGTTTCTCATCGCTCCTATTATTCTGTTTGTTGTCATCCACCGAATAGTCTCTCCCGGAGCCAGCCGAAAAGCGGCCCATTCCGTGCATCTGACCTCGGCGGCCATCATTGTGCTGGCGGCGGCATTAATCCTGGCCTTCGGCTGGAAGGCCTACCTGGTCGCCCAGTTGACCATATTGTTCGTCTCGTCGGGATCCGGGGTGTGGCTCTTTTATATTCAGCATCAATTCGAAGGGGTGTCGTGGGAACGGAACGAAGAATGGAATTTTGCGGAGGCCGCCTTGCAGGGGAGTTCCTTTTACCGATTGCCGAAAATCCTCCAGTGGTTTTCCGGGAACATTGGGTTCCACCACCTTCACCATTTGAGTCCTCTCATTCCAAACTACCGCTTAGAAGACTGCCATATGACTCACGAGGCCTTCCAGGCCGCCCCTCAAGTGACGCTACTCACCAGCCTCAAATCGTTTAACTACCGCCTCTGGGATGAGGAGGAACGTCGTCTGGTGGGATTCAGCCATCTCAAAAAGTGCCACGCCGCCGCGCCAGTTGATTAAACTCGCGTTGAACTGCCAGACCGCCGAGAGATACCGTATGCATGTCGAAAAACTCAAATACACGATCTGGGCAGTGGACGCGGACCGCGCGGCACGTTTCTACCAGACTTGCTTTGGCGGAACGATCGTGCGGCAGAATCCCCACATCACCGAGATCGGCGTCGCCGACGGACTCATTGCCATCCATGGCGGAGGCGAAGGCGGCCAAACCTGGACCGGCCTCACATTCCAGGTGGCTGACGTGGTCGCCGGAGCCGCCGAAGTCGTCGCCGCTGGCGGGAAATGCGACCGCGAACCCCAACCCGAAGATGGCGAACCGCCCCACCTCGCCATGTGCGAGGACACCGACGGCAACCAGATCATGCTCTCTCGTGCCCGAAGCTAACTGAGAAGGCTATCCTTTCATGGTCTGACTAGAGATCACATGAGCAATCTGGGATTCCCTCTTGAACTCCGAAATCATTTCTGACCTTCTCGGAGGCATTCATGAACGACTTAGAAATCCTCCTCCAAGAAATCGAAGACCTCGAAGGCCCGGATCAAATTTCCACCCTCGTGGGAATCTCTGCCGAACGCGCACATCTGCTCTCAAATGTCCCTCCGGACGAATGGGAATACGCCTATGATGGCGAGAAATCGCTTCTTTGGTGCCAGGAACTCAACAAGTCGCTGATTGTTCAAGGTGCCCGAGTCCTCGACGGTCTCGAACTGCCCTTTGGGCCCAAGTTGAAAATCTTGCCTCCGGAAGAGTCCACCGGCCCGTCACTCCAAATCCTCGAACTCGAACCAACGGACAACTGACCACCCAGCCGACTCGTCATGAGCCCGCCAAACAGGTGGGCTTGCGCGGAAACCGCGTCCGTGCAAATCTGCGCGATCGTGATGCCACTGCTAAGACGCAAGTTTGCCGCGCTTGAGTTGGAGATGAAATTGTCGCTTTACGAGACCGCGTTGAAGCGCGTCGATCGCCTCGCCGCCGCCGCAGGCCGGAAGGAAACCTGGCTCGCGCGGCGAGGCGAGATTCTTGAGAAGTTAGGACGCACGGACGAAGCCCGCGCGGCCTACGAAGCGGCCCTGGCCGCGCTGAAATCGGTTCCGCCGGCCCGCCGCCAGACCGAGGCGTCCCTGCGCTTGGCAGAAACTCTCAACTCCGCTATTTCCCGCTTATGAAACAGTTCCTGACATTTTTCGACAGAATGACATGCGCCTTTGTTTTGGCCGTTTGCGTCTCGGTCCCGGCGGGGGTGGCCGCGGACGTTACGCTGCTCTCAATAGGCACCTCATGGCGCTATCTCGACGACGGCGGCGCGGTTTATAACAAAGGGACCGAGGTTGCCCGACCCGCAAATCTCCCGGCTGACCCGGCCGATGAAAGTTTCACAGGCGGTTCGTCCGCGGAGAAGGCGACACAGAGTTGGACCCTCCCAGCCAGGACGTTGTCGGCGGGAGTCAGCACCATGGCGGTGGAAATTCATCAAGGCAACTCGACAAGTTCCGACATCGCCTTTGACCTCGAACCGATCGGCACCGGCACCATTTCAGTCACACGCGGCCCCTACCTCCAAATCGGCACCCCCCGCTCTGTCGTTGTACGCTGGCGCACGACCATACCGACAGACAGCCGGGTCGTTTACGGCCAAAGCACGGAGTCGCTGACCCATTCTGCAACGAGCCCGGCGCTCACCACGGAACATGAAATTACGCTCGCCGGACTTTCGCCAGACACCCGTTATTATTATGGTGTCGGCGACGCCACCGGAATTTTCGAAGGCGGGGACGTTGATACTTTTTTCGTCTCGTCCCCGACACCCGGCACGGAAAAGCCGACCCGCGTTTGGGTTCTTGGCGACGCAGGCACGGCTGACAACAACCAGCAAAACGTTCGCGACGCCTATTACCACTTTGCGGGGGCGGCCCACACCGATCTCTGGCTCATGCTCGGAGACAACGCCTACAACAACGGAACCGACGAGGAGTATCAGGTCGCTCTGTTTGACATTTACGGCCAGATGCTGCGCAAGAGCGTCTTGTGGCCGACGCTTGGCAATCACGACGCGGGTTCCACCGACGCCAACGGGGTGAACCCGTATTTCAACCTCTTCACGCTGCCTGCCGCCGCCGAGGCCGGGGGCGAGGCCTCGAATACTGAATTGTACTATTCGTTCGACTACGCCAACATTCATTTCGTCTGCCTCGACTCGCAGACCAGCAACCGCTCGAAGACGGGCGCGATGTATCGGTGGCTCGAAAATGATCTCAGCCAAACCTCACAGAAATGGGTCATCGCCTTCTGGCACCACCCGCCTTACTCGAAGGGCTCGCACAACTCGGACACCGAGGAGAGGCTTGTTGAGATGCGGGAAAACTTCCTTCCCTTGTTAGAGGCGAACGGGGTTGATCTGGTGCTCGCGGGACACAGTCACTCCTACGAGCGGTCCAAGCTTATTGACGGATTCTATGCCACCCCGACCCTGGCCTCGAGCGGCATTTTCAAGAACGAAGGGAACGGCGACCCGACGGGGGACGGCGCTTACGGCAAGGAGTTCGGCCCTCACAATGGCGCGGTCTACGCCGTCGCAGGCAGCTCGGGAAGAACCAGCGGCGGATCTCTCGATCACCCCGTGATGATCACCTCGCTCAAGGTCCTCGGCTCAATGGTGCTCGACATCAGCGGCAATCGTCTGGACGCGACATTTCTCGATGACCAGGGCACAGCGCGCGACGCATTCACCATCATCAAAAGCCCCAAGGCCAAGAAATAGCGCGAAGGTACGGCGGTTCGAACGCCTGGTCCGCCAAGGCCAAGAATGGGTCATTCTCGATGCGACGTTCGATGAGGAGCTTCCGTGGACGGGAGGGAACATTGATGCCATCCGGAATGGAAAAGCTGGCAGAATGGTCGCAGCCTATCTTTCGATTGGTGAGGCGGAGGACTACCGGCCCTCCTGGCGAAAAGAATGGGCCCGCAGAGGCAAGCCCACTTCCGCTGCGCCCTCGTTTCTCAGATAGAGGTCCTTGTCCCTAAGGATCCGGGGAGAAAAGCCCTCAGGCGTTGCGTCCGACGCAGTTCAAATCTTCAAACGATGTCATCAACCGCTTGCTAAAGGCCGCTTCGGCCGCTCCCAGCCAGGCGCGGGGGTCACAGATCTTTTTGTTGGGTGCGTCCGGGCCGGTGGCATTGCCGATCTGGGTTTGCAGACAATCGTGGCGCTTCTCATCGTAGGCCCGAAGGGCTTCGTAGGCCTGGCCCACTTCTTCCGGTTGCGTGTAATGGCTGGACGCATCCACGTCCGCATTATCCGCTCCGTCCTCTTCCCCGCCGGTGACGCCCAATTCAATCTCCAGGGTCATCCCCATCTTCGTCATGCGCTCAAAATAGCGAATACAGGTGGCCAGGTTTTCCAAAGCGGCGACATGTCGCCGCACTCCAAAGCACTCCAAGGACGCTGGGGCCGGCATCCCTCCATCGCCACTTTCTTCCCCACATCTTCCTTCCAACCCTTCCCACCCTTTGCGTGAGGATTCCTCTGCCGTTTTGCTTGATCGCGGATTGGGGACACAATTTCACGCTTGCGAAGGAGCCGGATTTCCTCGCACTTTACGGAGTGAGATTTTTTTTACTCAGCCTCCTCGCCATGGTCTTGACCGGTTGCGCCACCGGCACGGACGGCCAAAGCCTCGGACCCTGGCAAACCCTGCAAAAATGGGATGACAGCATGAGCACGACCGAGCAGCGGTTGCACGAAAAGAGCTACCACTGATTCTATGGGACGCCAATGGTTACACGCCAAACGAGAAGTGGCCGGACTCAAAAAGGGTCAAATGGTCGGGAAGCTCGTGAAAGAGATCATGGTCGCAGCCAAACAAGGTGGCCCAGACCCTGAAGGAAATGCCCGACTTTTTGCGGCCTCGGAAAAAGCGCGTCGTCAAAGCGTGAGCCGTGATGTCATCGAACGTGCTATCAATAAGGGAGCTGGTATTGGGGCGGACAAACTCATTCTCGACCACATTGTTTATGAAGGTTACGCCCCCAACAAAGTACCGGTCATCGTCGAGGTGCTCACCGACAATAACAACCGCACCGCCCCGGAAATTCGGGTCCTCTTCAAACGGGGCCAGCTGGGCACCGCCGGGAGCAACAAATTTCTCTTCGATCACGTTGGACTGGTCGAAGCCCACCGCCCGGAGGCCTGCGACCTCGAAGAAGCTGCCATCGAAGCCGGGGCCAACGAAGTGGAGCCCCTTTCCCACAGCCAAAACGATGACGTTCCCGAGGAGGCCACCGGAGCCCGCTTCATCACCGAACGTACCGCCACCGCCGAAGCGTCCCGTTGGCTCGCCGCCAATGGGTGGACGGTCGTGACCAGTGAATTAGGTTACATCGCCAAGCAATTTCCGGAATTGACCGAAGAGGAAGCCGCCGAAGCGGGCGAATTCCTCCACCTCCTCGACGAACACGACGACGTCCACCGCGTCTGGGCGGCACTGAAGTAATGTCCAAAGCCCAACGCAAAAAAGACAAAAAGCGGGCTGCAGGCAAAGCGGTGCGAAAAAACTCAGGCCCTGAGCCGAGCCGACGCGACCGCAAAGGACCCAAAGGTAAAAACATCCACGCCGCCATTAGCCTCGAATCTCATACCATGAACGAAACCGCCCTCACTGCTGTTAATCCTCAAACTCCTGCCGAGTCCCAGCCGGCGGATCCCGGGTCAAGCCCCTTCAAGATCGTCGTCGATCCCGTTATGCGCGCCCGTTTGCGGGAAGCCCTCATCGGATTGATCGAGAATCATGATCTCGAGCTCGCCAGGCATTTTTCCGAAGACCGCCTCGCCCTCGACAGCTACAAAGAATACATCGAGATCTTCGCCCATAGCCTGAAACAAACCATGGAGAGCCCCGAGGGAGTCAACTATCTCCTCAAGTCTTGCGGGTTTAACGTCAAAGAAAGCGAGATCAACCTCCAGCCCGAAACCCGCTGGAAAGAATCGTAAACCTAAAAGCCGAGTTGAGAGTTAAAAAATAAGTGAGTCGCGCCCATTGAGTTGAGGATGGAGTCTCCATTGACCTTACAAATGAGCAATAGCCTCCCTGAGAATGTGAGGAAGGCCACCTTTACCGCGTTTTCGCATTCGTATGAAAATACTGTTCTGGTGTTGAAAGATGGCCTGCTCAAAAAAAACTGTGGGTAAATTGCGGTTCGGGTAATTTCGCAAGTGCATGATAGAGAGCCACCTCGCGAGCGTCGGCGGTTCGAAAGCCGTAGCTTCGTTTTAACGTCAATTTTTACTTCAGCTTCCAGATTGGCATCGGCTTGGCCATCGCAGCCGTCGGCTTGCTGCACGTGGTGCAGGGAGTGCGCCGTCACCGCGAAAAAGTCCGCCGTAACGACGTCTTTGAGCAGAAATCCTACACCCCAGAGGGCCGTGGCGATCTGAAGGTATGGGTCATCGTGCTCTGCTACCTCGTTGTCACCATCACTTACATCGGAGTCTCCGGCTACCTGATCGACTGGCATCCCGGAGTCATGGCGGTGCTCTTCTTCTTAGGCTTTGTGTACACGCCGATCATCAGCTACATCACGGCGCGCATGGAGGGTATTGCCGGCCAGGTCGTCGAGATCCCGATGATCCGTGAGGCCAGCATGATCCTTAGTGGCTACAAAGGGGTGGCCGTCTGGTTCCTGCCGCTGCCCATGGCCAACTACGGCCGGATGACGGTGTTTTATCGGGAAAGCGAGCTGACCGGTACGAAGTTCACCAGCATCTGGAAAGCCAAGCTTTTCCTCTACCCGGTGATCCTTCTCAGCTCGATCGTTTTCGCGAGTTTCATCTGGGGGCTGGCCGAAGTGCCTTCCTCGGCTTACCCGTACGCACAGGTCATGTGGGAGTTGGAGGCGGCCAACAAATCCATCATCTTCTCCTCGACGCTGGGCGATTACTCGATGTTTGAGGACGCCTTCCGCTGGACGTATTTGGGAATCGGAACGCTGTTCGGAGCCGGACTCTTCGGATTGATGAGCTTCTTCGGAGCGCCGGTATTCCTGGTCTATGGAGTCGTGCGTGGCCTTGGCCAGAGCCTTCCGCACGTGATCGTGCCCCAGATGATCGGAGCTCTTCTCGGAAAATACTACTTCCAGAAAAAGTACGGGCTCCAATGGCGTCAATACGGGCCCGTCGTCGCGGCCGGTTTTGCAGCCGGGCAGGGATTGATTTTAACCGCCTGCGTCGGGATCACCTTCCTGAGCAAGGCTTCCTTCCAACTGCCGTTCTGAACATGAGTGCCGAACCTGCCATGAAAGACGTGCTGATCTCAGTCCGCGGAATCACCAAGGAGTTCCGCCGAGGGAAACAAACCGTTTATGCGCTGCGCGACATCGACCTGGATATTTACGACGGGGAATACCTCTCGATCATGGGACCCTCCGGCTCCGGGAAGAGCACTCTCTTTAATATGGTCGGAGCACTCGATCGTCCCACCGCGGGAGCGGTCGTGGTCGGAGGGGTTTCGCTTGAGACGCTCCACAGCAGCGAGTTGGCGTATTTTCGCGGACGGCATCCTCTGGATCAAGGACGGGCGTGTGGAACGCATCCAAAACCGCGACGAGATCAATATCGAAGCCGGTGAGATCGACTTTGCGCATGGCGGTACTCCGGCCGAAGAGGGAACCTAATCAGGCAAGCCTCTGAGCGTGGTTCCTCTCAGCCACCTGCCGGGAACAAGAATCTTTCGCGGCAGAGGAGACTGCTCCAATCGTCAATCGGCGGCAAATGTAACCATTGCAAAAGGTCTCGGTAACAATTTGCTGTTGTATTCGTTCCAGCTGATTCAAAATCACTTAACCAAGAATAGTGTCAATCTTCCTCTCCACCTCAAGCGAAAGCGAGGGCTTCCGCCCTCGACGAAGGGCGCATATTTTCAAAAACTCATCTTTCGAGGCGGGGTGGTTCGGAGGGGATGACGCGAGATGAGGCAATCAAGGGACCAAGCACCACCGCGAAAACTCCCGGAACAAGTCGGTCGATTCGCTGCGGGGCAAGCAGATCAGGCTGGGCACCGGGAGGACGCGCCGCGAAGATTCTGGGGCTTTGTGCGGCGATACCGCGACATTGTTTGGGTGGCCGCAGCCGGGAATGTCTTCACCGTGGCGATCGCGATGACGGTTCCCTTGTTTGCCAAGATAATCATTGATGAAGCCTTTCCAAACAAAAACGTTGGCTTGCTGGTCGGGTTGGTTGGACTGTTTTTTGTCCTCCAGGCGATCAAACTGTTCGTCGCCTACGGACATGATTTTCTGACCCACTATGTCGGGCAAAGGACTATTTTCGATATCAGGAGAGCTCTCTTCAGTCATTTGCAACTGCTGCATTTGTCCTTTTATGAAAAGGAGCGCACTGCGGGCCTGGTCAATCGCGTGATCCACGACGCGGCGTCGATTCAGCAATTTGTCAACACCGCTCTGGGAACCATCGTAACCAGCCTCGTTTCGCTCGTGATGTCTCTCGGTATCATGATGTTTCTCAACTGGCAACTGAGCCTGTTCTGTCTGGCCACGTTGCCAATCTACTTCCTCGTAGTTCATGCCTTCCGCCGCCAACTCAGGTCTCAACATCACGATGTCAAAGAGAGGCAAAGTATCCTCGCGGGATTGCTGGGCGAAACTTTCGCCGGGATTCGTGTGGTCAAATCGTTCGCTCAGGAGGACCACGAGCGCAAACGCTTTGTGCTTCGGATTAAAAATAATTTCTATAGCGAGCTCCAATTGCCCATCATCAGTCAGAAAATGGTGGTCTGGCTTGGGATGCTTTTTGTCATGGTTTACGCCGTCGTGATGATCTGGGCCGGTATTGGTGTGATCGGCGGATCCATGTCGATCGGCGGCTATGTGGCCTATACAAGCTATCTGATGATGCTGTTCGCCCCGGTGCAACAGCTTTCGAATTTGATTCAGGTCAGTACGAATGCACGGACGGGATTCGAGCGCATTCTCAGCCTGATGGACATCCGGCCCAAGGTGCAGGAGGATGAAAACCCCATCACGCTGGAAAAGATCGAAGGGCATGTGAGCTTTGAGAATATTTCATTTTCCTACGACGGTCGCCCGACCATTAGCGAAATCACCCTCGATGTGAAAGCGGGGGAAATCATCGCTCTGGTCGGCCCAAGCGGAAGCGGCAAGTCAACGCTGATGAGCTTGCTGACACGGTTTTATGATGTGGATCAGGGAACCATTCGAATTGACGGCTGTGATCTTCGCCGATTGAAACAAGATAGCTATCGCCAGCAGCTGGGCATTGTATTGCAGGATAATTTTCTCTTCTCCGGCACGGTTGAAGAGAATATCCGATATGGTCGTCCCGATGCGCCCATTGAGGAAGTTCGCCGGGCGGCCCGACAGGCCAACGCACTTGAATTTATCATGGAAATGCCTGAAGAGTTCGACAGCTACGTCGGCCAGGGCGGGGTGACGCTCTCCGGCGGTCAGCGCCAGCGTATCGCCATCGCCCGATGCATTCTGAAAGATCCGCGCATTCTTATTTTCGACGAAGCGACCAGTGCCCTGGATACGCAAAGCGAGGCACTCATCCAGGCCTCCTTGGACAGATTGATGGCTGGCCGGACGGTTTTCATCGTGGCCCACCGGCTGACCACAGTACGGCGGGCTCATCGCATTGTGGTTATGGATCATGGGCGGATCGCAGAGGTGGGTTCCCATGATCAGCTCATGGAAAAAGGCGGAATTTACGCGAATTTGCATCGCCCGCAAGTCGCCTCCAGCACTTCGTCCGCATTGGGCGGCGAACCGGAAGACACCATCCCGTTCGAAGCTTCGTTTTCCGATTAATGGGATTGCCCACGTATGGAAACGAAAGCCCGAAATATTCAGACCCACATCCGCCGACTTCGGCGGGTGGTCCTCGCTGTGGGTGGGGGGGGGCTATTGGCAGCCATCCTGCTGGTCGCTTTTTTGCCGTATGACGAACGCATTATAGCAACCGGGTCGATCCGGGCGGAATCAGACACCTTTCTTTATGCCCCAGAAGATGGTGTCCTCAAAACAACCTATGTCCAAGAGGGGGATCGGGTCAAAAAAGATCAACCCGTATTAGGCCTTGATGACTCGCATTTGCGACGGGAATTGAAGCAGATCGAAGCCGCTTTGACCCATTCTCGGAGCGAATTAAGCCTGCAGAAAATCAAGTTGGAACGGACATTGAAACTCCCCTTGCCTCGTGATTTTTGGCACATGGAAGAAGAGCGATCAATCTCCCGGGAGCGACTCCGTCAAGCCGAGGTCGAAGCCCAGCGCCAGACCAACCTTTTTGATCGCGGATTGGTCAGCCAACAGGATCTCGAACGGGTCCAGTTAGCGGTAAAATTAGCTCAGTCCGAGACGAGCAAAACCGCCGATAAAGCCGGCATTATCGACCAGGGTTTGGAGGTGAGTATTTTGAATGAAGCGAAAGCGCTCATTGATGAGGCGGGGACCGCCTTGCACGAGTTTGAGGTCCGTCGGGACGTCATCCGGGAACGAATCGCGGACTGCACCGTGAAGGCGCCTGAGGCCGGGGTGGTTACCTTGCTGGCCAAGACTCGGCCCGGAGAAGCGGTCGCTCAAGGTGACGAACTCGCCCATCTGGCACATGGCCCTGCTAACAAAATCGATCTCTACGTTGGCGAATCACAAGTCAACCGACTGCGCCCCGGCCAGAGGGTGGTGATGGAATCTCTCACCTTCGACGCGCTCCGTCATGGCTACATCGAGGGTGAAATCCAGCGAGTTCCCTTGGAGCCAAGCCGGACGGTGGAAAAAAATGGCGAAATATCCTCCGAGTATCGGCTCAAGGCCATCGTCCTCTCGACTCCGGCGGAACTCGTTTTGGGATCCAGCGTGCGGGCGAAGATTATCCTGCGGCGCATCCCACTTTGGACCCTGCTTTTTCCCGAGAGTATGCGCACGAAAAAAACGGCCTCCCCAACCGATCCTCCGTCGACTTCCGCCTTTGAAGCCGGACCGGACCGGATGACGGAGTCCAGATGATCCTGGATCGTGAATGTAACACTTACATTGCACGCCAATTGTTGTTGGATCAACTTTGGTTTGGATTGATTGCTCTCTTTTACTTATCGGGAAAGATGTCGCTGACTCATTCAATATCCCGTATTCGTAATCGACTTCCGCAAAACCTCAATGCGAAGCCAAAATGCAGAGCCTCGCGAAGCGAGGATAATCCCACCCCCTCCGCTCTTGTGAGCGGCGAGTTGAACCCACGCAGACCTAAAGGTTCGAGCCGGAGCGCGAAGCGCGGAGACCGGCAAGGTGTTTTTCAACCCGCCGTGGAATTTTGACATCATACGTCAGAAGCCAAGGCGAGATTCCAACTCATCAAGCGAAATCTTTTCCTTGTTTCCGGCTTCCATCTCCGCCAGCGCATTGCGGGCGATTTCCAAATCGCGCAAATTTTCCATCAATCGCTCGAAATTCTCGGGCGGCAGTTTGGAGACGCTTCTGGCAACAGCGCCTCAACTCAAGCGTCAAAAGGTCGTTCTGCTATCTGCTGGTCCCGAACATCAACAAGCCAATGACTCCCAGTACGGAGATGATTGCCCCGAGGATGGCGCGGGGGGAAGGACGGTCTCTGTCGATCCAGTAGGTCAGTGGCATGATGACGATGGGCGTGGTGGCAACGATGGCCAGGACGACAGCACTTGCGGTCGTGGCCAGGGCCCATTGGTAGAGAGCGACCCCAATGACCGGGCCGGCGATGCCACTTCCCAAGAGCCATGGCCACAACTGGCGGAGCTTGGTCAGGCGAAGCAATTGGCTGCGGTGATAAGTCCGCTGGTGAATCAGATAGATTAGATAAAAGGGAAGAATCCAGGCGATGCCTCCAATCATGCGCTGGAAGGTGACCGTGAGCGCATCGACGGAGGCTCCTTCCATGGCATTGAGTTCATAGGCCCGCCGGCTCAACACGGCACCCCAGCCCTGCCCGAAGGCCGCGATGACTCCAAAGAAGATGCCTGCTCTCAGGGTGCCTTTCGGCAAGTGAAGGTGGTCGGAGGGGGCGAGCGCCAAGGAAACGCCCACCAAGATTACCGTGGCCAAGACCAATTGGATGGCCGTTAGCGCGGTGCCCATCCAAACCCATTCGGTCAGGGCGGCGATGGGCACGGCCAAGCATTGGCAAATGAGGATGGCGAGGCGGGAGCCGATGCGTTGATAGCTTTGGAACAGGGCCATGTCCCCAATGCCAAATCCGATGAGCCCACTGAATGCGAGCATGCCCAAACCGGCTCCGGTAAGGCCTTGGCCAAGGAAACACGCATAGATGGAGAGTACCGCCATAGCCAGAAAGCTGCGGATGGCATTGGCGTGGATCCCGCCGAGAGGCGCGCTCAGTCGCCCGCCGCAGACGCCGGATGCGGCGAAGGCAAGACTGGTCAGAAGCGCGGCAATCATCGAAGGAACGAAGAGTGGGAGTTTCCGGGTTCGCCGTCAATTGGCGGAGTGATTAAAACTGAGTGAAGTGACCTTTGACGTCGGAAATACGAAGAAGCGGGCATCGGCGTCCCGCCGATGGTGGCTCAGTCTCCGGCGAGACGGCGGTGCCGGCGTCCCTGCAAAAAGTTGCGACCTAATCACGCCGACCTGATTTTCGGTCGGAGCTTGCCGGGGGGGGCGGTACTTGCTCAATTCATGGCATGGAATCAATCAGTGAGTTGCTGGCGGTACGCCGTCAGAAGTTGGAAGCCCTGAGCGGGGCAGGTGAACAACCCTTTGGGGGACGGTTTGATACCGATGGATCCGTCGCAGATCTTCGGGAGGCTTTCGCGGAGGGTAAAGTGCTGCGCGCCGGTGGGCGGATCACGGCGCATCGCGATATGGGCAAGAGCCACTTTCTTGATCTTTCGGATTTTTCCGGACGGATGCAAATTTTCCTTCATGCCAAGGAACTGGGACCGGAGCGATTTGCCATCTTCAAACACATCGATATCGGTGACTGGATCGGCGTGGAGGGGGAATGTTTCACCACCAAGATGGGCGAGCCCACCCTGCGGGTGAGTTCTTTCAAAGTTTTGTCGAAGTCCCTCCGTCCCTTGCCGGAGAAATGGCATGGCGTCCAAGCTGCGGAAACGAAATACCGGCAGCGGTATCTGGACTTGATTGCTAACCCCAGATCGCGAGAGATTTTTCGTCAAAGGATTGCCATCGTGCGGGAACTTCGCCGTTTTCTGGAAGACCGCGGATTCTTGGAGGTGGAAACGCCTATGATGCAGGCGGTGGCGGGCGGTGCGGCGGCTCAGCCGTTTCAGACCCACCACAATGCTTTGGGGATGGACTTATTTTTGCGCATCGCGCCCGAGCTGTACATGAAAAGGCTTCTCGTGGGGGGATTCCCCAAAGTGTTCGAACTGAACCGGAATTTTCGGAACGAGGGGATTTCCCGTCGGCACAATCCCGAGTTCACCATGCTGGAGGCCTATTGGGCCTTTGCCGATTTTGAGCAGATGGCCGAATTGGTCGAAGAACTGGTTTGCCACCTGGCGGAAACGGTCTGCGGCGGTCTTCAGATCGAGCACAAGGATGCGGACGGCAATGTCACCAAAACCATTGATCTCACGCGGCCATGGAAGCGGGCTCGTTATGCGGATTTGATTGAAGAGGCCGTGCCGGGTTGGGCCACGCTGACGACGGACCAGCGGCGCGCGAAGTGTGGCGAGCTGGGGCTGGAGATCGGGCAATGCGGTGAGGACTTTGAATTGACCCAGCATGTTTTTGAAAAACTCGTGGAAGAGAAATCCATCAACCCGCTCTACGTGACCCATTGTCCGAAGGAATTGGTCCCGCTGGCGAAGCAAAATGAGGACGACGATTCCGTTGTCGATGTGTACGAACTCGTCATCAATGGACAGGAGATTTCACCGGGCTATTCGGAACTCAATGACCCCGACGTGCAGCGAGCCCGTTTGGAGGCCCAGAGCGGGGGAGAAACCCAGAAGCTCGATGAGGAATTTCTCCATGCCTTGGAATATGGCATGCCTCCCGCAGGGGGGATCGGCATTGGCATTGATCGTTTGGTCATGATGTTGACCGGGGCGGAAAGCATTCGCGACGTGATTCTTTTTCCTCAGATGAGACGGCGGGAATGATGTCGGAGTTTCCGCAGAGGCCAGGAGTCCCCATCCTGGACGGGGCATGAAGTCGCCCTATCCGCCTGGGTCGTTCAACGCGCATTGGTTCCAGGTTTTCAATGCGGTTTCGTTTCAAATCATGATGGGAGCGCCCATCATTCTTTACGCGAAGTCGCTCGGGGCGAGTTCGACGGTGCTGGGCATCATCGCGGCGATGACCCCGTTGATGACGGTGTTTCAGCTTCCGGCCGCCAAGTACATTCCCCGCTTTGGATACCACGACTTTGTGGTGGGCGGCTGGAGCCTTCGGGTGTTGGTGATTTTTGGGCTATGCGCCTTGCCACTGATTGACGTTCTCACCAATCCGGAGCGGATGGTGATCTTGGTCGGCCTGCTCTTGATTTTTAATTTTCTCCGGGGAGTCTCCACCACCGGATGGATGCCTTGGATCACCGCGTTGATTCCGGAGAAACATCGGGGACGTTTTCTTGCTCTGGACAACGTTTTTATCCACAGCGGGTGCCTCTTGTCGCTTTTGATTTCTGCGGTTTTATTGCACGGACAGGTGGAACAGTGGGAATACGCCTTGGTTCTCTTGGTGAGTGCGTTGGGGGGGGCGGCGAGCGTCTTTTTTCTGCGGAAGATTCCTGATGTTCCTGCTGGAGAGACCACCCGGCGCAGTTCCGAGTCGGTGCCGTGGCGGGCGATTATCGGCTATATGCCCTTTCAGAAGCTCCTCATTTTTAATGTCATCTTCATGACGATGGTGGGAAGCCTCGGCGTGTTCACGGTGGAGTACCTGCGGGAAGACTCGCATTTTGAGGTTTCGACGGTGTTGCTCCTATCCGCCTTTGCGTTTGTCGGAGCGTTGACGTCGCTGCCGTTTGTGGGGTCATTGATTGACACCGTGGGGAGCAAGCCGTTGATGCGGGTGGCGACAGGGATGTTCGCCTTGGTGATTTTGCTTTGGTTTCTGATTGCCTCCGCGATCCTGCCCTGTCGATTGGAATTGGTGGCGGGGATGAACCTGTTGTCCGGAGCGGCGTCGGCCATTTTCAACGTCGCCAACACCCGGATGGTTATGGCGACGATGCCTGAGATGGGGCGGAATCACTTTTTCGCCCTCTTCACCGTCATTTCCAGCTTGGGTCTGGGGGCCGCCCCGGTGCTCTGGGGGGTCGGGCTTGATGCCATCGGGACCTACGAGGTGGTCACCGGGGTCTTCCACTGGAAGCGTCACAGTTTCTACTTTTTGGCCATCTTGATCGTAAATGCGATTGCGTTTTACTTCATTGGCAGCTTGCATGAATCCTCAGGCCGAGGGTCGATGGCTCCTTCGCTCATCTACGGGCGATTGCGGCGCATGTCGCGTCTCTGGCTTCGATAGAAACTTCGTCCATGCTCAAGAATTTCAGCCTCTTTCTGGCGCTCCGCTATCTGCTGCCCAAGCGGACGTTTCTCCTCGTCATCACCCTGATCTCCATCTTGGGAGTGACTTGTGCGATTGCCCTTTTGATTGTGGTCATGGCGGTGATGACTGGTTTTGAACGAGAACTGGAACGCAAGGTCATCGGCTTCGAACCGCATGTGGTCGTGACCAATTCCGGAGTGCTCGACAACTGGGTGGACCTTAAAAATCGGGTGGAGAAAATGCCCGACGTCACGGCCTCGGCTCCCTTTGTGCAGGGGCCGGTGATTATCGAATATCAGGGTCGGCGGATGGCCCCCAAGATTCGCGGGATTGATCCGGAACTGGAGGAAAATGTCGTCGCGATGCGGCCATTTATCATCGCGGGGAGTTATGACCTCGAAGGGAACAAGGCCATTCTGGGGTCCGATCTGGCTCGCACCCTCGGAGCGGGCGTGGGCGATACCATTAGCGTATTTTCGCCGGGCAATTTGGATGGGGTTCTCGAGGAACTCAACCGTTTGGAAAAAGATGGCGACAAGGCGGATGCGGTCGCACTCAAACAAATGATTCTGCCGACCGAACTCGAGGTCAGTGGCATCTTTGAAAGCGGCCGTTATCTTTATGACAGCGACTATCTCCTTGTGCCGCTCCATATCGGCCAGGAATTGTACAATCTCGGTGGGGCTGTGCATGGACTCGCGATCAAGACGAGTGACCCGTATTTGGCCGCGCCGGTGCGGGACGAGCTCGATAAGGAGTTGAAGCCGCCTATGTACGCGCTGACGTGGATTGACATGAACAAACAACTCTTTGATGCCATCCGCACGGAACGGAATGTCATGTTTATCATCTTGACCATGGCCATAGTGGTGGCGGCTTTTTGCATCATGACTACGCAAATCACCACTACGGTGCAAAAGACGCGCGACATCGGGGTGATGAAGGCCCTCGGCGCCCGAAGTCCGCAGATCGTGGGCATCTTCTTTATTCAAGGAATCATCATCGGAGTTTTTGGCACCCTCTTTGGTCTGGGGTTTGGCATCGGGGTGGTTTTGCTCCGCAATGACTTTAGCCACTTCCTCGCCAGCGTCTTTGGCCTCGAGGTATTTCCCCGTTCCATCTATCAATTTAGCGAAATCCCTGCCGAGATCGTGCCTCAGGATGTGGCCATCATTTGCGCGAGCGCGTTTATCATCTGTTCGCTGGCTGCGCTCCTGCCTGCCTGGGTCGCTTCCCGCCTCGATCCGGTCAAGGCATTGCGGTATGAGTGACGCGCGCTTCGCCGCGAGTGAAGAGTGAAAGGGGGGGCGATCGACTCGTTACTCTTTTCCTAAACCTTCCCAGCCGGAGATGGATTCGTAGGCGTTGGCAATGCCGAGCAACTTGGATTCGTCGAGCGATTTGCCGAGGAACTGAAGCCCAACCGGCAATTTCGCGCCACGGTTTTCGGCCAAGCCGCAGGGGACACTAATCCCGCAGATACCGGCCAGATTAGCCGCGATCGTGCAGATGTCCGCCAGGTACATCTTGAGTGGGTCATTGGTTCGTTCTCCGAGGGGGAATGCGACTTCGGGCGAAGTCGGACAAACGATGGCGTCCACTTTTTCGTAGGCAGCTTCAAAATCTTTCCTGATCAAAGTGCGGACTTTTTGGGCCCGGAGGTAATAAGCATCGTGGTAACCGCTCGAAAGCACGTAGGTGCCGAGAATGATGCGGCGTTTGACTTCGCTCCCGAACCCTTCTTCGCGCGAACGGAGGTAGAGATCCCTGAGATCCTTTGGGTTTTCGGCCCGGGCTCCAAAGCGGACCCCGTCGAAGCGGGCGAGATTGGCTGAGGCCTCCGCGGTGGCGATGATGTAGTAAACCGAGACCGCGTACTCGGTATGCGGGAGGGAAATTTCGACCAATTCGGCACCGGCGTCGGCGCATTGCTGGATCGCGGCTTCAACGCAGGCTTGGACGGCCGGGTCCATGCCTTGGCCAAAATATTCCTTGGGGATGCCCAAACGAACGCCTTTGAGATCGCTGTCGAGTTGGGACGTGAAATCTTCCTCCGGTCGATCCAATGAGGTCGAATCCATGGGATCACGCCCAGCAATTGCATTGAGGATGAGAGCGCAGTCGCGGGTGGAGCGGGCCAGGGGACCAATTTGATCCAGAGACGAGGCAAAGGCGATGAGCCCGTAGCGGGAGACGCGTCCGTAGCTGGGTTTCAGGCCGACGCAACCGCAGAGCGAGGCGGGCTGACGGATCGATCCTCCGGTGTCCGAACCCAGGGCGGCAGGGATTTCCAAAGCGGCAACGGCCGCAGCCGATCCCCCGCTGGATCCACCTGGAATTCGGGCGGGATCCCAGGGATTGGTGGTGATTTGGACGGATGAATTCTCGGTCGAAGACCCCATGGCAAATTCGTCCATGTTGAGTCGGCCAAAGGGAATCGCTCCGGCCGCTTTTAACCGGGTGATGACCGTGGCGTCGTATGGCGCGGTATAGCCTTTGAGAATGCGGGAAGCACTCGAGCAGGGCTGGCCTTTGACGTTGATGGCATCCTTGATCCCGATGGGAATGCCTCCGAGGGGCAGCGACACATCGGCGTGTTCGGCCGCGCGAAGCGCTTCTTGAAAATCCCGGCTGAGAAAAGCCCTGACTTTGGAATCGGTCGTTTCGATCCGGAGTTCGAGGGTCCGAAGCACATCGGAAGGCGTAAACGCCTTGGCGCGAAATCCTTTTTGGAGTTCGGAGATCGTGAGTTGGGCGAGATCCATGCTATTCGACGACCTTGGGGACAATGATGAGATTGTTGGCAACCCGGGGGGCGTTGGCCAGGACGGCTTCCCGCGGCAGGCTGGTGCCGGGGATGTCTTCCCGGATCACATTGAAAACCGGGTGGGCGTGGGCGGTCGGCTCCACGTCGCTCACATCGAGTTTGCTCAGGAGATTAATATGCTCCAAGACCCGGCTGAGTTGGCCTTCAAAGGTCTTGATTTCCTCTTCGGTCAGGTCGAGTCGCGCCAAACGGGCAACGTGCCGGACATTGATTTCGTGGGATGCCATGGTCAGTGCGAAGGTGGAAAATGCGACGAGGCCTCAGGCAATTCTTAGGGTGGAGACGGGGTCGAAGAGGTGAATTTTTTCGGTGTTGATCTCAAACTGCATCCGGTGTCCGGCTTCCCGCTGGTCCACGTTGGCGTGACTGCGACTGATGACGGTATGGGCACCAGTCTGGAGATAGAAATAGGTTTCCGCGCCCATCGGTTCGACAATGTCGACCACCGCTTGAAAGGAATTTTTCGAAGGCGCCTTACCGGCCGCCACCAAGTCGCAGTCCTCCGGCCGGAGACCGAGAATGACTTCCTTGCCGACATAGGGAGCGGCCGCTTTGCGATCGCCGAGATTCAGGTCAATAACCCCACCCTGCATTTCCTTGAACTGAATATTGCCGTCCTTGCTAGCGAGCGAACCTTTGAGAAGATTCATCGGAGGGCTGCCGAGGAAGCCGGCGACGAAGAGGTTGCAAGGCCCGCTGTAAATGGCGAGGGGAGAATCGACCTGCTGAATGAGTCCATCTTTCATCACCACGATTCGGGTTCCCATCGTCATCGCCTCGATTTGATCGTGCGTGACGTAGATCATCGTGGCCTGAAGGCGCTGATGCAACTTGGTGATTTCGGTCCGCATCTGCACGCGCATTTTGGCGTCGAGATTGGAGAGCGGTTCATCGAAAAGGAAGACCTTGGGTTGACGAACAATGGCACGCCCGACGGCCACACGCTGACGTTGCCCGCCCGAAAGAGCTTTGGGTTTTCGATCGAGATAAGGTTCGATCCCGAGGATGTCGGCGGCTTCCGTCACGCGCTTGTGGATTTCATCCTTTGGGTATTTTCGAAGTTTGAGCCCAAAAGCCATGTTGTCATAGACGGACATGTGCGGGTAGAGCGCGTAGTTCTGGAAAACCATGGCGATGTCGCGGTCTTTGGGCGGGACATCATTGACCCGCTTGTCCCCAATGTAGATGTCGCCTTTGGAAATTTCCTCCAGGCCGGCCACCATCCGCAGCGTGGTCGATTTTCCGCAGCCAGAGGGGCCGACGAACACGATGAATTCCCGGTCCTCAATCTCAAGATTAAAGTCCTCCACGGCGGTGACGTCCTTGCCTTTTTCGCCGGGATAAATTTTGAAAATATTTTTGAGTGAGACTTTAGCCATGGGATGGTTTCTTTCGGTTTCTGATTTTGGGATGGGCCCTTAAAATTTAAGGCGTCCGGTGGGCAGCCGGAGCCTGTCGGTGAGCCCGGGAGGCTACAGGGAAAATGCCGGAGCTGTCAAAGTCGAAGAGAGGGAAGATCTCATCAAGATGTCCCTGCCAATTGATGGTCGGGCGGGTTCCATGCGGCAAGGGATGCGGAGCAACGGACAGGCTTTCAACCTGAGGTTGTTTTCGCCATTTCAGCTTTTGTAATATTCCACTGTTCCGGCGGCGGCATAGGTCGCGACCCGAGCGATGACGGCTTGCCGGTCGGCGGCTGATTTTTGATGGAAGCTGCGAACCAAGGCGGCTTTTTCGCGTAGAAACTCGGGCTTTTCCGCTCCGGTGATGAGGACGGCGACGGGGAGGGAGAGGGCGAAATGGATGCAGTCCGCTACCGTGAGGACATCCGGCACGATGGGGTCTGAGGATTCCCAAGTCACCTTGTCGCCTTGGAGTTTTTTTCCAAAAAACCGTCCGTCCGCGAGGGTCTTCATGGCGAGAGGCGTGATCCGGGATTCTTCGATCCGCGGGAGCACGTCTTGGATGAAACTATTGGAGGCAGCCGCATCGACGGGATTGATGGGAAACTGCGAGGTCAGGAATGGCGATCCTCCGCCGGAGGTTTTTTCCAGCATGCGCAAGAGGGCCGCCGGACTGGCGTGTCCAGTGAATCCGATGTGGCGGATCTTGCCTTCGCTTTGGGCCTTGAGGCCTTCGTCGAGGACCCCGGCTTTGAGTCGGGCGTCCACGTCGTCGGGCGAAGCGAGGGCATGGATCTGCCAAAGGTCGAGGTGGTCGGTCTGAAGACGACGGAGCGAGTCTTCGATGTCACGACGGGCGCTCGCGCCATCTTTGGCCGTGGACTTGGTCATGAGGAAGATTTGGTCCCGGTAGTGCGGAGTCAGGTAGCGACCATAGCGCTCCTCACTGGTGCCTGATCCATAAGACTCCGCGGTATCGAAAAAGCGGACCCCTTCCTCCAAAGCGGCTTCGATGGTGGCCTCGGCGAGGGCTTCGGTGGTCCAGCCGATGTGAAATCCGCCCAAGCCCAAACAAGTCACCGAGACCCCAGAGGCTCCTAAGGGCCTGAGGGGCAAAATGGGACCGAGGCGATCGGAGGATCCGGGGTCTGAGCCGCGAGTCGACAAGGGGATTGAGGCCGCCATGCCAGTGAGGAGTTGGAAGAATTTTCGGCGCTGCATATCGGGGGATGTTTGGTTCGCTCAGGAAATGGCGGCGACGGCTTGGTCCCGGTTCGTGTGAATGGAAAGAAGGGATTTGAAACCGGAGAGTTCAAAGATTTCCATCACCATGGAGGCCGGAGCGGCGATGGCGAGGTCGCCATCGCTGGCGGCAAGCCGTTTGAGCGACTGGAGGATCGAACGCAGTCCGACACTGCTGATGTAAGTCAAATCCCGGCAATCGAGGACAATCTTATTGGCGCCGGTGGCGTGGGCCGAGGCAAAGGCCTCATCGTAAATGACGGTGGTGGCGGTCTCCAGACGTCCCTCAAGGGCCAGAATGATGATACCATTGATTTCCGTGGTTTCGACTTTCATCAGGGACGTCAAGGTGAGCGAATTTTGACCAACACGAAAGCCAAATTCGCGCTGATGAAAAACCCATGACGGCATTTTCTCCAAGAAGAGAGCCGACAGGGACTTTACTCAAGAAGCGGAGGGTCTGAGCCCGGATGTCGTTCGGAAGCTCTGAATGACGAACAAAAAAAATGTCAGCTCAGGGCCGCTGGCAATTTTTTCGCCCCTCGGGAAAAAAACAGTTGAAAGTCCCTCTTTTGCTCTCCATTGTTTATGACGACCAATTCAAGCGATGATTGATATCAACCCAAATTTTCAAGCGGTAAAAGATGGCCTGATCAAGGTGACTCCGGAGGAGCAGATGAAGTTGGACAAGGACGGTCTTGACGTCATCCACGACATCTACCGTTATGCCAAACTCGGATTTTCGGCCATTGCCGACGACGATTTTGATCGAATGAAGTGGTATGGGGTCTACCGGCAAAAACCCAAAGATAGTGGGTATTTCATGATGCGGACCAAGATTCCCGGAGGACAATTGACCGGAGATCAGGCCATCGCCCTCTCGGCTATTGCCGACGAATACGGGCATGGGTTTTGCGATATTACGACCCGCCAGACGATCCAGTATCATTGGCTCCAAATCGAAGATATCCCGCCGATTTTTGATGCTCTGCAAAAAGTGGACATGATTACGAGCGGGGCCTGCGGAGATATCCCTCGCAATGTGGCCTGTTGCCCGACGTCCGGCATCAATCCCAATGAGATCCTCGACGCTACGGCGGAGATGCAGGAGATCAGCCGAAACCTGACCAATTCGAAGGAATATTCGAATTTGCCCCGAAAATACAAAGTCGGGATCAGTGGATGCGATATCCATTGTCATCAGCCGGACATTAATTGCTTGGGGATGTTTGGACTGCGCAACTCACGCGGAGAGGCCGGCTATGGCGTCAAGGTGGGGGGGGGGCTTTCCAGTTCGCCCCATATGGCGCAATTGCTCCCGGTTTGGGTTCCGCCAGCCCAGGCTTGGACGGTGGCCAAAGCGGTGACCGAGCTTTTCCGCGACGAAGGGTACCGCGCCAAGCGCAACCGCGCCCGCTTCAAGTTTCTCATTGCCGATTGGGGGGTCGAGAAATCTCTCGCCGAACTTGAGGCCCGGCTCGGGTTTACCCTTGAGCGTCACGAAAAGATCGAATTTCCCCGCGACCAAGAAACCGATCACATGGGCATCCACGCCCAGAGTCAGCCCGGCCTTTACTGGGTGGGCATCAATTTCAGCGGCGGGCGCGTGCACGATGGGCACCTCGCTAAGGTCGGGGAGTTGACCAATAAGTATAGCGCGCCCGGACAGGGATCGATCCGCCTCACCAACAAGCAAAACCTCATCATTACCCATGTGCCCGAGGCCAATTTGCCGGCGCTCAAAGCGGAATTGGATGCGGCGGGCTTGGTCTATGAACCGAGCAATTTCCGCAATGGCTGTGTCTCCTGCACCGGAATCGAATTTTGTAACTTGGCCGTGGCCGAGACCAAAAATCGCATGATCGAGCTCGTCTCCCAATTGGAGGCGACCAGTGGGTGGTATCAGGACAAGATTCGCGTTCATTTCAGTGGATGTCCTTCGAGCTGCGGGCAACACCAGATCGCCGATGTCGGATTTCGCGGTGGCAAAACCAAAGTCGACGGGGTCATGGTCGATGCCTACGATCTCTTCGTGGGAGGACGCCTTGGGGCGGATCGGCGTTTCAACACCCTGTTGAAAGGAAAAATCCTCGCCGCAGATGTCCATCATGTCATCGACGCCCTTCTTCGGGCCTATGAAGCCGGCAAGCAAGGGGATGAGACTTTCAGCGAATTCCTCGAGCGGACACCGAAAGCCGATTTGTTAGCGGTTCTGCCAGAGCGTTATCGGCCGCAAACCGTTTGACTTCGCAACCCCGGAAACTTATTTCTCCGCTATGACCGAAGTTGAAGCAGCAAAAGAAGACCTCTTGATCCGCCGCATCTTGATCGGGACGGTGGCAGGACTGGTGGCAGGATTTCTCGTCACGATTGTGGCGGTGACGGTTTTGATCTCCAGCAACTTCAATATCCTTAACTGGTTGGAGTAGGCTCTTTGTCCTCAGGGACGGGGTCCTTTCCCATCGCGGCGCAAAGGCAACCGCCAAGAATGATGATCATGCCGGAGACATACACCCACATGAGCAGAAGCATCATTAACCCGACGGCTCCGTAAATTCCGTAGTTCACGATCCGCGGCAGATAGTTGACAAAAGCCACCTGGCAAACTTGCAACGCGAGGGTGACCAGGAGAGCCGCGAGCCAGACTTGGGAGAAGAGTACTTTGCGACGTGGTGCCAGCTTGTAAAGCATGGAGAAGGCGTAAAATAAGACCACGCCTCCGATGAGGTATCGACTCAGATCCAGCAAGGTCGAGATGAGCGACAGATTGAATTCCGGAAACCGCGTGCGAATGAAGAGCTCGGCCGCCAGAAGGATATCGCGCGCGCCTTGCAATAAAGCCGGGGCCAGGAGGCCGGCGAAGAGGGCGCTGGCCACGATGCCAACCATGAGGAGATTTTTCAACGGCAGTTGCCACCAGGGAATTTCAATCGTATCCCAGGCTCGGTTGACCCCGCGCACGAGAGCCTGAAAAAAACGCAAGGAACACCAGAGGAGAACTAGAACCGAAACGATTCCGACCCCTCCGCGTGCCTGGTCGAGTTGCCTGACCGCGTCCCAGATGAATTGCCTTTGGGTGGAATCCAGAGGCAGAAAATTGTTGATTCCCTGGGTAATTTCTTCCGGGTTGAGAAACTGCGATCCGACCGTGAGAAGAAGCGCAAAGAGCGGGAAGAGGGAAAACAAGACATAGTATGCAAACGAAGCCGCTCTCTGTTCGCCATCTATGGCGCCATAGATAGTGATCGTTCGCCAAATCGTCTTCCAAGTCGAAACCAGGAGCCGACCGATGACGGCCGGGATCGACTCAGGCAGAATTGGTTCGGATGGATTGTCCATTCTCCTGCTTTATGACCGGCGAGCGGGCTAGAAAAAAGAAAAACCACCCGAGAACGTCGCCAATCCCTGCTCAAACATTATTTGTGGCGCAGACTTTCTTTCCGTTTGGTGATGCGGTCGTCACATAGAACGGAAAGATTAAAGGGGAGGAACATTTAGGGAGCAAGGCGTTCGATCTCCCAAGTGTCCTCCGGGCTTCGGGTGTAGAGGAAGCGATCGTGGAGGCGGTCCCGCCGACCCTGCCAGAACTCGATCGTGGCTGGGTTCACCCGGTAACCGCTCCAGGCGGCGGGAAGGGGCACTTCCCCTTCGGCGAATTTTTTGACCATCTCCTCGAATTTGCTCTCGAGAATTTGACGGGAGGAAATGGGATGGCTTTGTTGGGAAACCCAAGCTCCGAGTTGGCTGGCCCTCGGACGACTGAGGAAATACTTGAGGGTATCCGTCAGGGCGATTTTTTCCGCTCGTCCACGAATGCTGATTTGGCGTTCGAGCGGCAGCCAGGCAAAGAGCAATGCGACTTGAGCGTTCTCGGCCATTTGTCGGGCTTTCAAACTGCCGGTGTTGGTGAAGAAGACGAAGCCTTGGCCGTCCCAGGCCTTGAGGAGCACGGTTCGAGCCGAGACGAGACCGGCTTGGTCTGCGGTGGCCAAAGTCATGGCATTGGCTTCGGAGACCTCGGGCGTTTGCAAGGCAGTTTGAAACCAATGGTCGAATTGGCGGAAAGGGTCCTCTGCCAAATCGGCTCTCCGCAGAGCTCCCGCCTGATAATTGCGTCGCATTTTTGTCACATCCATACGGGTTTAGCATGCCTCGCGGGATCGGAGATTGTCGATGGTGGAATGCGGCTTGCTTGAGATTTGGGATTGGTCACCAATTGCTAGTCAATGGTTGCGACAATCGCGTCCGCCTTGCGCTCAAAGAAAGGAAGACCAAACCAATACGGATGCGCCGACAAAGTCGGCCGCGTTGTCATCAAGCCACATTGGGAGCAAATCTTTTATGATTTTTTCAGTCGCCGTTTTTTTGGAGGGCTTGGTTTTAGTGGAAAAAGTGGAAAAAGATGGAAAAGATGGCGACATCGACAAGAATGGCGACCTTGCTTTTAGAGTCGGTGAATAGAATGGATTTATTCTCCCTATCTTTATCCCAATGAAGACCTTTATCACTGACGACTTTCTCCTTTCCTCCCGCACGGCCCGGACCCTCTACCACGAGCAGGCCAGTCCGCAGCCGATTCTGGACTATCACTGTCACCTGCCGCCGGATTTGATCGCGGCCAACCATCGCTTCCGGAACCTCTTTGAACTCTGGCTTGCGGGTGACCATTATAAGTGGCGGGCGATGCGGACCAATGGGGTCGAGGAACGTTTTTGCACAGGGGACGCCGACGACAAAGAAAAGTTCTTCGCTTTTGCCCGGACCGTTCCCCGGACTCTCGGCAACCCACTTTATCATTGGACCCATCTCGAGTTGCTCCGGACTTTTGGCATCGACGATCTTCTCGATGAGGGGAGTGCGCCCGCCATTTGGGAGCAAGCCAACGCTTGTCTCGCCGGGGAAGATTTCCGAGTGCGGGGTCTCTTGGAAAAATTTCGGGTCGCGGCCCTCTGCACCACTGATGACCCGGTGGATGACCTCTCCGCCCACCGGCAGATATCTTCCGATCAGGACCTGCGGACGCGGGTTTATCCGACCTTTCGGCCTGACAAAGCTCTTCGGGTCGATCAGCCCGCGGCCTGGAATGTATGGGTGGCGGCCTTGGAATCGACTAGTGGCAAAGATTGCTCGGATCTGGAGGGATTTCTGGAGGCTCTCGATCAGAGGCATAGTTTTTTCCATGAGCAGGGTTGCCGCCTCAGCGATCACGGGCTGGCGGTTTGTCCGGGTCAATTTGCCGAGGCCCGGCAGGCCGCCAAGATCTACCAACAGGCCCGCTCCGGCGTGGCGGCTCCTCCCGGGGAGGCGGAAGCTTTTGCGGGGCATCTTATGCTTCATTTCGGGCGATGGGATGCCCAGCGGGGTTGGACCAAGCAACTGCATTTGGGGGCCTTGCGGAACAACAACTCCCGGCAACTCGCCGCTTTGGGTCCGGATACTGGCTTTGATTCCATCGGTGATTGGCCGCAGGCCCAGTCGCTGGCCCGCTATTTGGATGCCCTGGACGCTGAAAATGAGCTTCCCAAAACCATCCTCTACAATCTCAATCCTGCGGATAACCATGTCGTTGCCTCCATGATTGGAAATTTCCAGGATGGCTCCGTGCCCGGGAAGGTCCAATTCGGGAGTGGATGGTGGTTTTTGGATCAGAAAGACGGCATGGAAGCGCAAATCAAGACCCTGGCGAATCTGGGTCTTCTCTCGCGCCACGTCGGGATGCTGACGGATTCACGGAGTTTTCTTTCCTTTCCCCGGCACGAATATTTTCGCCGCATCCTTTGCAATCTTCTTGGCACGGATGTCGAGCGGGGCGAACTTCCCCGCGACATGGATCTGCTGGGAGGATTGGTGCGCGACGTCTGTTTTAGAAATGCCCACCGGTATTTCGGATTGGAAACCTGGGAGGACCTCCCGGAATGAACCGCGCAGTTTTGATTTGTGGTTTCTCCATGGAACGGCCACTCCCTGCCTGCACCTGTTTATCGCTGTGAAAAAGAAAGCTGTATTTTTTGATTTGGACGACACCTTGGTGGTCGATGAAGTTGTTTCCCATGAAACTCTGATCGAAGTCGGGCGCCAGGCTCTCGAACATCACGGGGCTGAGCCGGAGCGGTTTGTTCGCGATGCCACGGAGCAGGCCAAGACACAGTGGAAGGCCGGGCCAAGTCATGCCTATTGTCGATCCATTGGGATTAGTGCCTTTGAGTGTTTGTGGGGCAATTTTTACGGCGAGGGCGAAGATTTGACCACTTTGCGGGAATGGTCCCGGACCTATCGGGCGCGGGTTTTCGATGCCGCTCTGCGCCTGCAAATGATTGAGAGCGCCACGGGCGGACAGGGATTGGCCGAGGCCTTCACCACCATCCGGCGTCGCTTGCAAAGATTGATGCCCGATGCCCGCGAGGTCTTGACCCGGCTCTCGGCGGACTACGCCATCGGGTTGCTCACCAATGGGGCTCCGGATTTGCAGCGGGAGAAAATCGCCGCCAGCGGATTGGGGGACTTTTTTCAGGCTGTGACCATTTCCGGGGAATACGGGATCGGCAAGCCCCGGGCGGAGATTTTTCACCGCTTGGCCGGAAGCATGAAGGTGGAGGCCGCGGAAGCGGTCATGGTCGGAAACAGCCTGGAACGCGACATCGCAGGGGCGCGGAATGCCGAAATCACCTCGATTTGGATCAAAGTTCTGGGTTCTGAGGAAACGGACGAAGCGGAACCCGATTTCACCATTACCGGGCTGTCGGAGATCCCGGAGATCCTCGCAAGCTTGGAGACCAAGGACGCTCCCCGGGAAAACGCGGCTTGACCTTTCACCGTCATTCCGCGATGCACTGCGAGCTTCACACCGTCCGAGAATCCGCTGCGGGTGTGCGTCTGCCAGACATGAGATTTTTTTCCACCATCGCCACATTGTTGATTTTGACCGCCCTAACCGCGCCGCTCTCGGCGCAAGTGCGGACGGGTCCCCTCGTCAAAGAAATCGTCGTGGAATATGTCGGCCCCCCCGCAATCACGGAAGGCCGCGTTCTCGACAACATGGCGACCAAGGTCGGTGAACCCTACAGCGAGCGCGCCGCAGAAGCTGATATTCGGGCACTTTATGCCACCGGCGGCGTCGCCAACGTGCGGATTTTTGCCGAGCCAATGGGGGATGGCGTCAAAGTGACGGTCCTCCTGCAGGGGCGGCCGGTCGTCGAGGAAATCCTCATAGAAGGAGCCGATCAAGTTCCCATGAATCGGGTGCGACGGGAGATCAGTTCCAAAGTCGGAGAGGTGCTGAGCGAGCAGAAACTTGAAGATGATCGTCAAAAGATCCTCAAGATCTACGAGGATCGGAACTACTCGGACGTCAACATTCAGTACAAGGTTCAAGAGATCTCCGCCAGCAATCGGGTCAGGGTCATTTTCCAAATTACTGAAGGCCCCCGCCTCGTGGTGCGAAAGATCGAGATTATCGGCAACGAGAACATCCTTCGCCGGGATATTCTCAAGGCGATGAAAACCCGGACCTGGAACATTTTGTCCTTTTTCAACAAGAGTGGGCGGCTGCTTCCGGCCCAGGTCGAAGAAGATCGGGAAGCCATTCGCTCCCTTTATCAGAATATGGGATTTGCCGACGCCGAGGTGACGGACATTCAGACCCTTCCCCTGGAGAGCGATGGGGTCGAACTGCGCATCACCATTTCCGAAGGCACCCAATATTATATCAAATCCGTCACCATGGAGGGCATCAACATCGTCTCGTCGGAAGAATTGATTTCCCGGCTGCAAATGGGAACCGACTCGCTCTTCACTCCCAAAGGTCTCGGAGCCGATCTGCAAACTATGCGCGATATCTATGGTGCCCGCGGCTATGTGGACATGATTATTCAGCCCGTGATCCTGCCTGCCGGCGTGGGCGGCGTGGATATCATCTATCGGGTCGATGAGGGCCTCCAATCCTACGTTAATCTCATCAACATCCAGGGAAATTCGCGGACCAAGGATCGCGTTTTGCGACGTGAGTTGGCGGTCAAGCCCGGCGATGTCTTCGACTCCACGCTCGTCAACGTCAGTAAGCAACGGCTCGAGAATTTAAACTATTTCTCCCAGGTCGAAATGGCTCCCACCGACACGATTATTCCCGGACGCAAGGATCTCAATGTCATCGTCGAGGAAAAGCGGACCGGGTCGTTCAACTTCGGTGTCGGCTTCAGCACGACCGACAGCTTGGTGGGGTTTGCAGAAATCCAGCAGTCGAATTTTGATGTCTTCAATTGGCCGAATTTCATCGGAGCGGGTCAACGGTTTCGGATTCGCGGCCAATACGGTCTTGAACGAAAAGATTTTGTTATCTCTCTGACCGAGCCCTGGTTCATGGGCTACAAACTCTCCGTGGGTGGCGAAGCCTACTATCGCGAGGCCAGCTTCCTCTCGGATGTGTACAAACAATCGAATCTCGGCGTGGCCCTTCAAGCCCGCAAGCAGGTTTGGCGCGCGCTTTCCGCCCGGGTCGAGTATCGCATCGAGCAGGTCCGCATCTTTGACCTCGGGGACGATGTGAACTACTTCAACGATTTCAGCAGCAATGGCCAATATGGCACGGTGATCCGCGATTCCGAAGGAACCTATATCAAGAGTGTCGTCACCGGAGCCCTCACTTGGGATACGCGAGACAGCCTCTTCCTGACCCGCAAGGGGGAATTGGTCGAACTCACTGGCTTCATTGCGGGTGGTCCCCTAGGGGGCGACGTGCAGGATTACGGAATTTCCCTGGAGGCTGCGAAGTATTTTTCCCTGCCCTTGGACATGATCCTAACAATCAAGGGTCAGATCGCGGTTGTGGACGGTTGGGGCGACGATTCCTCCAGTTCGGATGATGGATATGGCAACGGGGTGCCCATCTTCGACCGACTCTATCTGGGTGGCGCCAATAACCTTCGCGGTTTCAATTTTCGCGAAGTGGGTCCGGTCGATCCGGATGACAACCCGATCGGTGGTAACTCGCTGGCCTATTTGACGACCGAGTTGACCTTTCCCATCATGAGTCGGGTCCGCGGAGCCGTCTTCGGCGATGCCGGTTATGTCAACGAGGGCGCCTATGATTTCGGTTCATCCAATCTCAATGCGGATATCGGTTTTGGACTTCGTTTGGATCTGCCCATCGGACCCATCAGGATCGATTACGGATATCCGGTCATTCACGACGGATTTAATGGCCCTCCGGGGAAATTTAACTTCAATATTGGTTATCAATTTTGAACGTTTCGAATCCGCAGTGGTCAAAAACGGAAAATCAAGTCAACCCTCAGTCAAACAAACAAACAAAAATTATGCGTAAACTTATCGTCTCCTCTCTTCTTACCGCCGCCGTTCTTTGCATGGCTTCGCCAGCCGCCCATGCTCAGATAAAAATGGGAACGGTGGACATGAACCAAGTCTTCACTTCGTACTACAAGACGAAGACGGCCGAGAAGAAAATTAATAACGAGCGGGCCGCGGCCAAAACGGAATTAGACACCCGCCTAGAAACGCTGAAAAAGGCGATGGATGAGATCAATAAGATGAATCAGGACATGGAAAAGCCTGAACTCAGCAACGACGGCAAGGCCAAAGCCTCCAAGGACCGTGACGACAAAGTTCAGGAAGCCCGGAATTTGGATCGGGAAATTGCCGAGTTCCGCACCGGTCGCGAAAAACAACTTCAGGACCAATTCCTCCGCATGCGGACAGACATCATCAAAGACATCATGATCGTGGTGAACGAGAAGGTGAAAGGTGGCGGATACGACCTCGTTTTGGACAAAAGCGGTGCCAGCATGGGCCAGATTCCCGTGGTTCTCTACTCCCGTGGCGATCTGGATTTCAGTGACGAGATTATCACCGAACTGAACAAGTCCGCACCCAAGGAGACTTCCGCTGCCAACTAATTCGCTTTGCCGGATGCCTCGAGGTTTTACCACGTCGCTCCGTTTGCCCGGCCAGTTTCGAAAGGGCTCACCGTTTGGTGAGCCCTTTTCTTTATCGTGACGCAACCAGAAAAAAAGGGGGCCCGGATGGCCGCCTATGTGAAATCACTTGGTCTCGACGACGGGAATTTTGATCCCTGCTATTTGGGCTATTTTGGGTGTTTCAATGCCGGCGAATACTATGAGGCACATGATGTCTTGGAACACCTTTGGCTCCAGGGCCGCGATGAAAATTATGACTTCTACAAGGGCCTGATTCAACTCGCCGGGGCCTTCGTCCACTTGCGAAAGCAATGGGCCCGCCCCGATCATCCGAAGGATGGACGACGGATGCGTCCGGCGGTGCGTCTCTTCCGCCTCGCGGAAAAGAACCTCGATTCCTATCGGCCCGTTCACCACGGACTGGACTTGGAGGCAGTCATCGTGATGATCCACGACTACATCGCCCAGATCGAGACCGCTAACTATGCCGTCAATCCTTGGCACCCCGACACGGGCCCGGTATTGCGCCCAGACGTCTTGTAGGAAAAGTTACGGGATGATTTCGAATCGGGCTTCGCCCACTCGGGTGGCCTTGGAGAGGTCGGCGGGCGCGTCTGACTCAACGCCGACCCAGGAGCGTTTTTGCCATCCGCCCGGAATGCGCTCAATCAGGTCCACCCAGCCATCCGGCCAGGTGCAGAGCGCCCCCTGCTGAGTCAATTCCCACAGGCCCTCCGTGCCGCCATTGATAGTGCTGAGGGCTTGTCCGTTGGATTGTAGCGCGAGATAGAGGTAGGAACCGTCGGGTTCCTTATTCATCCGCCAAATCCCCACAAAGGGGGCTTTGGCCTCGTCCACCCGCGTGGCGAGCGTGCCGCCATCCGGATCGGTCCTGAGGGAGCCCCCCGGATCGGTGCCTTGATAGAGAGTCTGATCGGCCAGGGCTTCGAGGCTATGGGTCCAACCGTCCTCGAAGACCCCGAGGAAGCGATTGCCTTCCAATCGCCAAAACCCCCGTTCGCCCCTCGCATGGACATTCCGGTTCGTCACCACCTGGCCATTGGGGAAGACGACAATATCGAAATTCCTTCCCTGAGTGTCCGTCGTGGTCCAAACGCCTTCAAAATTTGTCGGGAGCGCCTTGGGCTCGACTTCGACGGCAACTTCGAGAGTTGGGGAGGGCTCGGGAGGAACCGGTGGCGTCGCGGACGGACAACCCGTCAGAACGAAGAGCGCGAGAAGAGAGCCGATGCGTCGCATGTCTCCTGTTCTCGGAGGCGGCGGGATGAAAAACAACACTATTCGGATGGGGGAGAGCCGGAGTTTTGCCAGCCAACCAAGGCCGTTTTCTTTTTGGTCAAGGATTAGGCGGCACTCCAAGCGTACTGTGACGACCGATGGACGCATTCACGCGCCTGCTCTCTACCACCACCTCCTCCAAGCCCATCATTACCTGGGAGCAGGTTCCATGGCTGGGGCCCGACTGCGCTATTTGGCTCGCAGCGGTGGAGAGATCGTCGGAGCTTTGGGCTTCGGAGCCAGTTCCTGGTTGGTCGCCGGAGGAGATCGTTTTATCGGCTGGTCCGGCTCTTCACGTCGCGCCAACCTACACTTCCTACGGAGGTCGTCTTGCGAGCTGAACTGGGCCTTCAGCCCTGATCGCATCTGCAAACCCTGCACCCAGTTTCCCAAGACCGTACTGAAGAGCTACCTTACTTTGTTAACGAAATCCCAGAGCGATCCATCCATCATAGACGCGAAGATCATCGAAAAAGAGGCTTTGCAAATACCGGACACCCAACAGGCTGTGCTCGTGGATCGAGTGTTTGACTACCTTTCACAGAGACCAGCTCCTCCGTTGAAAAAATCCTAAGATTTTCTTCATCGCGTGATGGTTGGCTCAAGTGAAGGGCTGACGTCACATTCCGTCCACTTTTTAAGAACGGTCCTCCGAAGTGTATTCCCTCACCCGCGCTCACTCTTTGCCTTCTATAAAAGCCTTCCAGGCCTGTGGGGTATTAATATTGACAAAAAATCTCTCCTCCTCCGGCGTGATTTGTTTCTCTGAAACCAATCCCTCGGAGACGGCCCGAGCCGCAAAGGCCTGCACCGCCAAGCAACCTTCGGCCCGGCAGGTCTCCGCCAAGGCCAAAGCTTCCCGGGAATAAACGGCAGCCAGTGGCTCATAAAACTGATTCCCCCGGAATGGCACCACTCCGCGATCGGGCCCGCCATCAATCGACGACCGCGCCTCCTGCAAAAGACGCCGAAGCACAGCCGACGTCATGGCCGGCATGTCCACCGCTAGAACGAGAACCAGCGGAAATTGTGCCTGCCGCAAAGCCATCATCAATCCGCTCAATGGTCCGGAATCCGGCTCATCGTCGGCAAGAACCGGGCCTGTCCAGCCCTTCCAGAAACCCTGAGGATCACCGGAAATCATAATCTCGTCGGCCCCAGCCGATGCCAGGGTCTCGACCTGTCGCTGCCAGAGCGGAATCCCCTCAATTTTCAAGTGAGCCTTATCCGCTCCCATCCGCGACGATTTTCCACCCGCCATAAGGACGGCACTAAATGGATCGTCGTTCAAAACTTATATTCCCCGTGACCCGTGTTTGAATGCCTGGCCGTTCGAGCTTCGCCCGATCCGTTGCCGCCGGGTTGAATTCCTGCTTGCGCTTCCGAACTGGAAATTTCGGGGACGAAACGGGCCTGTCGCTGGTCAAACAACATCCGCAAACGCAAGTCCCCCCGCCACCACCCTCCGCTTCTTGCTGAAGACTGAAAACTAAACACTTTTCCTCTACTTCGCAAAAAATGGATTCACCCGCTTCTGCTCTTCCAAAGTCGTGAGCGGCCCATGTCCCGGACACAACACCGTCTCGTCTGAAAGGGTCAAAATATTCTCCCGATTGCTCTTCAAGGCATCCACATAGGAAATGGCCCCACCTCCCATGGACCCGGCAAAAATGGCATCTCCGACCACGGCCACCGGCACCGCCAGCCCGTGAATCACGTAAGTGATCCCGCCCACCGAATGGCCCCACGTCAGCCGCGTTTCCACCGAAAGCCTCCCAATGGAAAACATTTTTCCCGGGGAAAAGGATTCCGCTCCAGCCAGAACTTCCTTTTCGCAAACATGGGCAGTTGCTCCGGTTTTTTCCTTCAGCCGGTCCAGATCCAAAATATGGTCTCCGTGGGTGTGGGTCAGGTAAATACTCGTCACTTTCAAACCCTGATCCTGCATCACTTCCAACATGGGGTCTCCGTCCGCCCCGGTGTCGAAAAAAGCCGCCTCCTTGCTGGTGGGATCCCAAACCACATAGGAATTCACCGTCATATCCTCAAAGACGGTATTGCAGCATGCCAGCCCCTTGATCGGCAAAATTTCCGCCGGTACATATTCCCCCCGCGCTTGGCGTCGCAGTGCTTCGCCGCCCAGGGCTAGGGCATCGGCGACTTTGGCCAAGGCGGGTTCATCCAAGGTTCCGGCCAACAGCCCCTGGACCTGAGCGAGCGACACTCCTGCTTTCTCGGCCAGCCCTTTTTCGCTCAATCCCAGGCCTCGCTGCGCTTTGCCCAAAATATCGGTAAAATTGTCTTCAATCGGAATCATCTTGGCCATTGAAAGTCAGTGGAGTGCAAATAGAAAGTCGAAAAGTCCCGTCTTCGCTTGAGTTCATTCCCGGGAGGCCTTAGCTTCGCCCTACTTGATGGCGGACGGTCGCTTGGGTGTTCGTGAGAATACCGGAGAGGAAAGTCCGGACACCGTAAGGCAGCATGCCCTTCGAAAGCGGGGGAGTTCGGAACGTAAGTTCCGGGCGACGGAAAGTGTCACAGAAAACAAACCGCCTCACGGCGGAGTGATGAGTGAGAATGACGAGTGAGCAGGGGTTTCCCCTTTCACTTTCACCTTTCACTTTCACTCCCGCAGGGAGGTAAGGGTGAAAAGGCGGGGTAAGAGCCCACCGGCCGGGGAGTGATTCCTGGCGCACGATAAACCCCATGCGGTGCAAGACAGAACAGGAGGATGGGTTGCCTGCTCGGCTGGCGCAAGTCGGCCAGACCTCCGGGTAATAGTCGCAGTTCGCAAGAACTGTTGCGAGTTTCGCAAGAAATCCGCAACAAGACAAATGACCGTCCACCGGGAAGGCGCGAGCCGCTCCGGTCGACAAAATCCGGCTTACAGCCATTGAGTCCAACGGGGCCGGTTCCGCAAGGAGCCGGCCCCGTCCATTTTTGATCTAGCTCAATAAATCACGAATTCTTTATCTCTTTTTTTGTTGCCGTGAAAAAAGATGGCCTAAGTTTTCTTCATCCCAACGTCATCATTCCCGCCCTCCGTCTTGACCTCCACGCCTATGCTGCCGTCACCGGGATGATCGGCGTCGCCCCCTGGGCCGTCACCATTCTCCCCGGAATGCGCAAACCCGACGCTTCCTCATTGATGCTTCATACCGCATAATTTTCTTCGATGCTCATTCGCCACCTCTTTATTTCTCCCGGCCACAATTACTTCGGCCACCATGGCCAACCGGCCGGCGAGCACCCCATGGTGGAGGTAGAGGAACTCGTCTGCCTAGCCGGACGCGGCATCCGCAATGACCGCTTCCTTGACTACAAGCCAGACTACAAGGGCCAGATCACGTTTTTTGCCTTCGAAAACCTGGAGAAACTCTGGACCGAACTCCAGGTTTCTCGCCGGGAACCTTCCGCCACCCGTCGCAATGTCCTGACGGAAAACTTCGACCTGCCGGCTCTGATCGGAAAAGAATTTGAACTCCAGGGGATCCGCTTTTTCGGCAGCGAGGAATGCCGACCCTGCTACTGGATGAACGGAGCGATCCACCCCGAAGCCGAAGCCTGGATGAAAGGCCGCGGAGGCCTCCGGGCCCGCATCCTCAGCGATGGCGTTCTGAGAAAATCTGGGGAGCGCCCCCGCGCGCCAGATCCGCCGCCCTCGCCGGATCTTGGTCAGAGTCATAAAAAGCCAAAGCAAGCTGCGGGGTATTAGACCCAAAGGCAACAAAGATAGCACCGGAGTTTTGGCCCCGGGCAAGGCCCAACAAAGGAGCGTCGCCTAAGCACTTGGGTGAGGAGCACCGCGGCCAGATGGCGCCCTTATTTACAGCACCTTAACCCACGTCATTTTCGGCCAATCCATTCACCTCGAAATCGGCTTCCGAAGATCGTTCACCGCCTTCTCCCCCCGACAAACCTCCTCAAACATCTCTGCTGACTCGGTCAAAATCGCCCGGATCTTCAACCAGTCCGCATCGTCCATCGCTCGGTCTCCACTCGCATCCCGCTGGACCATCGCCTGCACCCGCAACCGCACCGCGGGCAGAAACTCGGCCGCCGGGATTCCATAGATCAACTCACATTGCTGGCCCATGGTTTGCGCCCATTCCTCGGGGGGCAATTTTTCGCGGCGCATCTCCCACCAGCGCACTTCCAACCGCGCCACTTCCCGGCGGTCAAATTCTTGCATACTTCCCGCCGCGATCATCCCGTAGTAATTTTCCATCCCCTTCAGTGCCCGCCCCACGTTGGCAGGATCATTCGAATGCCGAAAACTCATCCCGGCCCGGGCGGCATCCACCGACATCCTCACGCTGTCCCAGAGAGAAAATCCATATTCGGAGTGAGCCACCTGAAAAACCTGCCAGAACAAAGCCGGATACCGTTCCTCGTAATAAGCCCGCCAGGACGCCGCCTCCCTCTGCGCCAGCGCGGCGGGATTAACCGCCCGTAAATCCACCGGGCCCGCCGGCCAAACCAGCCAAGCAACAAGCAAGAGACAGACACCTAGTATCCTGTAACATTTAAAGGTTCGGATATAAGCGGGTTAGCTTGATTCTGGCCTTCTCGTTGGTGAACTGCCAGTTGATGGGCGCGCCACGGTTGTTGCGGGCGGCTTCCCAGGCCGCCACTT
>Ga0209491_10000378_pt1 | contig 88181 bp, 78 predicted proteins | sample BON02_FD_187213 | JGI IMG/M metagenome (GOLD analysis project Ga0209491, IMG submission 187213) | Freshwater microbial communities from Lake Bonney liftoff mats and glacier meltwater in Antarctica - BON-02 (SPAdes) (version 2) | ecosystem: Environmental > Aquatic > Freshwater > Ice > Glacier...
AAATAAAGAAAATATTTTTTCGCTGTGTGGAATTTCTTCGCCTTTTAAAAGGCGTCTTTCTACTAAGTCTATATGCTTGATTAACATTTCAAGATAGTATTTCAACTCAATTAACGTGAGTTGTTGCTTTAGGTGGTATTGCAAAATATTATTATGGAAATGCTTCGAAATATATTGATATATTTAAATCGAATGGAAATATTTCAAAAAATCCTGATGTTATTTAACCAGGACAAGAGTTAGTAATTCCGAATTTATAGGAATTAAAATTTTAAAAAAATATAACGTATCAATTTTAGAATTCTATTTTTGCATATTAATACCAAAATTTTGATAAAAAACAGAAAACATTTCCTTGTCGAATTTACAAAAGCAATTTTCAAATTAATAATTGCTGGAGTTTTAATTGGAGTTTTAAAAGAATACGATGCAATTATTGCAATTTTATTATTGGCAAAAATTGCACACAACATTTATAAAGATATAATTAAACCGAAAACCAATAAAAATTGGTTGCTTTTAATTGGAATGATCTTAACTGGTTTTGGCGGAATCGTCGGCGAAACTTGGGGAGTTGCCAATGGATATTGGGAATATCACGAAGTATCGAGAGCTTTGCCACTTTGGTTGCCCTTTGCTTGGATGTTGGCTTTCCATTATCTCTATAAGTTGGAAGGAAAATTGATTCCGTATTTGAAAGAAAAATCTCAAAAAAATAAAATAATTCTAGCTATTTTCCTAGCCTTAATCTTACCTGCCTTTGGCGAAGTAATTACAATTTATTTAGGAGTCTGGACGTATTATTGGCCATATCAAATTCTTGGTGTTCCACTTTATGCTTTTGTTTGCTTGGTTTTTGTGCATATGTTGGTGTATGCAATTTTGCATTTTGTTTGCAAGAAATATGGGATTAAGGATGTTGTTTTTAATTGATTATTACACAGAGACTCACAGAGAAAACACAGAGTTTCTCGGAGATTTTTTTGAGTTTAAAGAGTTTAAAATGTGAGAATCAAAAGAGAAATTAAAAAAAAAGACACGAATTTCCCGAATTTCTACTAATGATTGTTGGTTTGGGAGTGTAAATAAGAGATAAAATTTACAAAAAAATTCTTCAGAGTGATTTTCCAGCAGAATGTTTTCCCATTCTGGGAAATTAAAAGGGGCTAAACCGCCAACAAACAATTCTTGTAACTTTATTTCCCTGCTCCAACGGAATTATTTTAAATTCTGTAACGCCCAATTTTTTTCCTGAATCTTGTAAGCTTTCTACATTTTCTTTTTTAGAAACCAAACTTGTAAACCATTTACTCGCTTTTGGGAATTTTGAACTTTCATACAAATACGTATGTAAAAATGCTTTTTCGCCACCAACATACCACAACTCATTATTGTTTCCCGCAAAATTTCTAACTGAATTATTTCCTAAATTTCGGGTTTTTCTTCTATTTGCACCTTGAGCTTCAGATGCTGATTTGTAAAAAGGCGGATTACACATCGTTGCGGTAAAAGAATCACTATCTTCTATAATTCCTTTTAAAATATGCATTTCATCAAGTTGCTGACGAAGTTCAATTTTATCTGTCAATTTATTATCATCGATAATATCTTGCGCATAATCCAACGAATCTATATCGATATCTGTTGCAACAAAATTCCAATTGTAAATTGATGTTCCCAATAACGGATAAATACAATTTGCGCCAGTTCCAATGTCTAGAATTTTGATATTCTCTTTTTCTTCGGATGAAATTAAATCCGCTAAATGATGAATATAATCTACTCGTCCTGGAATTGGTGGACATAAATTTTCGTCAGGAAAATTCCAATGATTAATATTGTAATGTGTTAATAATAATGATGAATTTAATGCTTTTACGGCTTTCGGGTCTGAAAAGTCTATCGTTAGGTTTTCATACTCATTTTTAAAAACAAATTCTTTTAAGGTTGGATTTTTGTTTAATAATTCGTTAAAATCGTAGCCTTTGTTGTGTATGTTATTTGGGTGTAAGCCTTTTTTTGTTTTCAAGTTGTTTTGTATTTACAATTTATTTTTGTTAAACTTCATTGCGAACCTCCGTTAGCTCAAACATCCTGCGTGTGCCATTAATTTTTTTTAAATTTCACAATGATTTACAATACGTTGCGAGCGTTGCGCTCGTACTAGCCTTTGTTTGTAATGAGTACATAATTTATTTTTACAATTCTAAAACAGTAAATTCCAACTGCAACGGTTTTAATGATTTCTTTAAGTCAGTTATAAATGATTCGCCATATTCTAGATAAAATTCAGAGAAATTTCGCTGGCGCTCTTCCAAACTTTGATTTGGTAATAATTCATTCTGTATTTCAGTAATTCGTTCTACCAAATCTTTTTGTCGTCTTTTTTCTGCTTTTAACAATCGTTTTTCTAAATTTTCTAAACCTTTTATTTGTTTTCTTTCTTGTGCATTAACTGCGCCTAAAAAAGATTCATCTGTTCTTTGAGCAACTTGCTTTAATTCAGTAAATTGATTTTGAAGATACTTTTTCTTCTCGTCAAAAGAGATTTTGATTTCCGAATTCTCAACAACTTTCTTTGCTAGTAATTTGTGTTGCTTTAAGAATATTTCTTCCAAAGAAATAGCTAATTTCTCTAATTTTAGTGATTGTTTTTCAGAAATAATCTGAACAGAATTTCGCAATAATAAAATCGGAAACGTCACATTTATCTTTTCAAAATAATCTTTCAACTCAAACCAATACGCCATTTCTCCTCCTCCACCAACGTAGCATAAATTTGGTAAAATCACTTCTTGATACAATGGCCGCATAATTACATTTGGCGAAAAGCGTTCTGGAAATTCGTTAACTTCTTTTAAAACTTCATCTAAAGTCCAAGAAAATTCGGTTTCTAAAACAGAGAAAACTCCGTTTTCTTTTACAATTCGTTCTCTAGAATTTTCTGATAAATAAAATAAGTTTATTTCTCGCGGATTTACTTGAATCGAATATTCTTTCTCTAAATCTACTATTGTTTTGGAAACTTCTGCAAATGCGGTTTGATTTTTTAATTCGTCTTCCACAAAAGGAATAAACGACTCTTTTAAGCTTTGATCATCTCCGTCTAAAATTACCAATCCAAATTCGCCAAACAATTCATTTGCAATATAACGAGTTGCATCAGCCAAATTAGTATGTTTTAAATAACCTTCTGAAAATAAATTTTTTATAAAATCAGCATTTTTAGAACTGTTTAATTGTCCAGAAAAAACATCAAAAACATCTTGCAAACCTTCAGTAGAAAATCTACCAACTGGACCATTTTCATGGCTGTTCCACTTTACTTTTTTGCCATCGAAATTAAAATAATTAATTTCTTCAAAATCGTGATCTTCTGTTGCCATCCAATAAATAGGAACAAAGTTTTCGTCTGGGAATTTTTCTGATAATTCCTCACATAAATTGATCGTAGAAATTATTTTATATAAAAAATATAACGGTCCCGTAAATAAATTCAATTGATGACCAGTTGTAATTGTAAATGTATTTTCTTTTTGAAGTAACTCAATATTTTGAGAAGTTAATTCAGAAATTTTAAATTCTGAATTCTGAACATGGAGCGCATCAACCAAAATTTCTCTATTTTCCTTTGAAACAAATTCAGATTTTCGCTTCTCCTCTATCTGTTTTTTAAATCCGTCTAGATCTGGAAAATTATTATAAAACGACTTTAAGTTCTCTTCTTTTGAAAGATAATTTATCATCATTTTAGAAAAGAAACCTGTTTTCTCAAAAGGAATATGTGCTGTTTTCATAGTATTTAGATAAACAACAATTTTTTACAGTCAGATTCTGTCATTGAAATCATTTAGTTTGGTAATTTTTGTTAAAAATACTAATTTTTAATGGTTGGTAAAAAATATCGTGTCAAACTAACGTCCTTTTAACATATCAAATTGGTACATTTGAATATTATCAATATAACTAACTTTTATGAGATTCAAATTCGGATTTTTATTCCTTTTCTTATCCACTTTACTAACAGCACAAACTTTAAAATCGCCATCCCAATTTTTGGGTTATGAAATTGGTTCAAGATTTACCAGACATCATAATGTTGTTGATTATTTTAAATATGTTAGTGAAACAACATCAAACGTAAAATTAGAAAAATACGGCGAAACGTATGAACACAGACCTTTATATGTTTCCTATATTTCATCGCAAGAAAATATTGATAATATAGAAAATATCCGAAAGGAAAATTTAAAACAAACAGGTTTATTATCTGGAAATTCAGATTCTAAAACAGCAATTGTTTGGTTAAGTTACAATGTTCACGGAAATGAAGCATCGAGCACAGAAGCCGCAATGCAAACCTTATATGAACTGGTTACAGAGAAAAAAGAGTGGTTAAAAAATACATTGGTAATTTTAGATCCGTGTATAAATCCTGATGGTCGCGACCGTTATGTAAATTGGTATAATCAAGTAAAAAGTTCGCCTTTTGACGTTTCTCAATCTGCAAAAGAGCATAATGAACCTTGGCCAGGAGGAAGACCAAATCACTATTTATTTGATTTAAACAGGGATTGGGCTTGGGCTTCGCAAATTGAATCGCAACAACGAATTAAAATTTACAACAAATGGATGCCACATATTCATGTCGATTTTCACGAGCAAGGAATTAATAATCCATATTATTTTGCGCCAGCTGCAGAACCTTTTCATGAAGAAATTACCGATTGGCAACGCAGTTTTCAAACAGAAATTGGCAAAAATCATGCGAAATATTTCGATAGTAAAGGTTGGTTGTATTTTACCAGAGAAAGTTTCGATTTGTTGTATCCAAGTTATGGCGATACGTATCCAACTTTTATGGGTGCAATTGGTATGACCTATGAACAAGCTGGAAATGGGTCTGCAGGATTGGGAATTAAAACAGATCATAGAGCTGTTTTAACTTTGTTTGATAGAATTGCACATCATAAAACAACTGGTTTATCTACTGTTGAAATTGCTTCAAAAAATGTAGAAAGATTAAATACCGAGTTTGAAAAATTCTTTAAAAATGAAAATCATACGTATAAAAGTTATGTGTTAAAAAATGATAATCCTGATAAAATAAATCGTTTAAAAAAATTATTAGATACCCATGAAATCAAATATAGTTTTGCGTCGAAATCTAATGTAAAAGGATATAATTATCAAAATCAAAGAGACGAAAAAGGAGAAATTTCTGATGGCGATTTGGTCGTAAATTCAAATCAGCCAAAAGGTAAAATGGTAAAAGTTTTGTTTGAACCAAATGCAAAATTATCTGATTCTTTGACCTATGATATTACAGCTTGGTCTTTACCTTATGCTTACGGATTGAAAACAATTGCGTCAAAAACAGCAATTTCTGGAAATACAAATACACCAAACAAAACTGTTTTAAATACAATTGACGCAAATGCATACGCTTATGTTTCTAAATGGAATAGTATTAAAGATGCCAGTTTTTTAGGCGAATTATTGCAAGAAAATATTCATGTTCGCTTTACGAACAAAACAACTATTGTTGAAGGTAAAACATTTAATCCAGGTTCTTTAATTATTCTAAAATTAGACAATAAAAAAGACACCAATTTTGCGGAAAAAATTATCCAAATCGCAAATAGACACAAGCGAAACTTGATTTCTGTTTCTACTGGTTTTTCTGATAATGGCGTTGACTTTGGCTCCTCTACAGTTACAAGTATCAACCAGCAAAAAGTTGCCGTTTTGTCTGGAAAAGGAACTTCTTCTTTAAGCTTTGGAGAAATATGGCACTTTTTTGAAACACAATTAAAATATCCAATAACTGTTTTAGACGCCGATTACTTTAGTCGTGTTGACATGGACGAATTTGACGTTTTGATTATTCCTGAAGGATATTACAGCAATGTTTTAAACAAAAACGGATTGAAAAAAGTAAAAGATTTTGCCAAAAACGGGGGAACAATTATTGTTATTGGGAACGCAGTTAAATCTTTTGCTGATACTGATTCCTTCGGATTGAAAACAAAAAAAATAGATGAAAAGAAAGATGATGAAAAAGTAAAAAACAACGAAGACTTTTTATTACCTTATGCAGATCAAGAACGCAAAAACATCGAAAATTTAATTACTGGAAGTATTTTTAAAAGTAAAGTAGACAACACACATCCGTTAGCTTTTGGTTATGAAAACGAATATTTTTCATTAAAATTAAGCGGAACAACCTATAATTATTTAGAAAATGGAACAAACGTAGCGTATTTCTACAAAGATGCAACCAATGTTTCTGGTTATGCAGGAAGTAAAGCGATAAAAAATGTACCTGAATCGCTATTGTTTGGAGAAGAAAAAATTGGAAGCGGAAGTATTATTTATATGGTTGACAACCCGTTATTCAGGTCTTTTTGGGAAAATGGAAAACTATTTGTTGCGAATGCTGTTTTTCTTGTGAATTCTGATGAGATAAGATAATATAGATTTAAATCAAATCGCAATACCAAAAACTGGTATCGTGATTTGATTTTTCTTTTTTAAGCTGATGACAGTTATCGTCTTCATCCGAGTGCAAAGTATAAGAACGAAGCACTTTTTCTCCTATCGTAAAGTCAATTTTATTTTTAAAAATTGGCCCATCAAAAACAAATGTATGGAATTCGCCATTTTCTCCACACACATCAACATTGGATGGTAAATCTTTTATAAAATCCTCGTCTATAATTCTTCCAACGAATTCTTTACCTAATAATTTAGCATTTACACAAACTGTAATTGCTTTAAAACCTAAATCTAAAAATTCTTTTAACAACGCTGTTGTATCTTTTTTCCAAAGAGGATAAACACCTTTGATGTTTACTTCAGCTAATTTAGAATCTCGATATGCTTTTAAATCCTCCAAAAAAATGTCTCCGAAGATTGCATGAGAATATTCTTTTTCTACTAAAGAATTCATTGCATTCTTCATTATTTCAGCGTACAAATCCATAGTCACGTCCGCAGGAAATTCTATAGTTTGCAAAGGAATATTTATAGATTGTACTTGTTTATGCAATAAACTTTCACGCAGACCATGCATAGAAACCCTATTAAAATCTTTATTAATAGTAGTTACTAATAAATCTAAATTATAATCTGTATTTTTTAAAATTTTATAAAGCGCTAACGCCGAATCTTTGCCAGTACTCCAATTAAAATAGGTTTTCATGTTTATTTCACAGGAACTCCATGCAAATCAAAATCGCCAGCATCGTGGATTTTTATATTTACAAACTCACCAATTTTCACGTAATGTTCTCTTGCATCGACTAAAACATCATTATCTACATCTGGCGAATCAAATTCTGTTCTTCCGTAAAAATAATTTCCTTCTTTTCTGTCGAATAAGCATTTAAACGTCTTCCCTATTTTTTGCTGATTGATTTCCCAAGATATTTGAGATTGTAATTCCATTAGCTCATTTACACGACGGAATTTTACATCCGCAGGAACATCATCTTCTAAAACATAAGCGCCTGTATTTTCTTCGTGAGAATATTCAAAAGCGCCCATTCTTTCAAAACGCATTTCTTCTACCCAATCTTTTAATTCTTCAAATTGCTCTTCCGTTTCTCCTGGATAACCAACAATTAGCGTGGTTCTAATTCCCATTTCTGGAACAATCTCTCTGAATTTATGAATCAAACTCGTGGTTTTCTCATGAGTCGTTCCGCGTTTCATCGATTTTAAAATCTCCGTATTAATGTGTTGCAACGGAATATCCAAATAATTACACACTTTTGGCTCGTTTTTCATCACGTCCAAAACATCTAACGGAAAACCTGTGGGAAACGCATAATGCATTCTAATCCATTCAATTCCGTCTACTTTTGCCAACGCTTGTAATAATTCTGCCAATGCACGTTTTTTGTAAATATCTAATCCGTAATAGGTTAAATCTTGCGCAATTAGCATGATTTCTTTGATTCCTTTTTCGGCTAATTTTGTTGCTTCTGTAACAATATCTTCAATTGGAGTGGATTTATGTTTTCCACGCATTAATGGAATTGCACAAAACGAACAAGGTCTATCACAACCTTCTGCAATTTTTAAATAGGCGTAATGTTTTGGCGTAGTTGTTAAACGTTCTCCAATTAATTCGTGTTTATAATCTGCTTCTAAAACCTTTAGTAAGTTTGGTAAATCATGCGTTCCAAAATATTGGTCAACATCAGTAATTTCTTTTTCTAAATCTGGTTTGTAACGTTCACTTAAACAACCTGTCACAAAAACTTTATCAACTTCGCCAGCTTGTTTTTTGGCTACAAAATGCAAAATGGTATCAATAGATTCCTCTTTTGCTTTTCCGATAAATCCACAAGTATTGATCACAACAATATTTCCATCATCATTTTTATCTTCGTGAACAACATTTTTACCATTTGCTTTTAATTGCCCCATCAAAACTTCTGAATCATAAATATTCTTGGAACAACCTAAAGTAACGACGTTGATTTTATTTTGCTTTACTGATTTTGTGCGCATATTTTTAAAAAGCTTTATGCCCTAAGCTTTAGGCTTTAGGCAATTTGTTTCTTGATTACCAATAAAGTAATAAGATTTTAAAACGGATGCAAAAATACGTGATTTAAAACTATTTTCTGCTGATTTTTAGAACTTACTACTGATAGTTTTTTGGCATTTTTCTCGTCTTTGTTAATTGTTCAAAAGCATACCCAATTATATATAGTTTTCCTTCTGTTTTTGGCAAACCGATTAGCGTTAAACTAATTGGTTCGCCCGTTTTTTTATAACTCATAGGAACTGTTAAGGTTGGATATTGTGAGACTGCAGCAATTCCTGAATGGTAATTATTGATGGATAATATCGCATCTAAATTTTCTTTTTCCAAAGCTTTTAAATACTTTTTCCCTTCGGATGCTAATTTGTATTTAATAACTCCTGTTTCTACAATTGTGGTCGAATCATTTACAATTCCTTCAAATAAATTTTGTCCGTAAGGTGAACGCAATATTGAATCTTTTAAGTTAAAATCGATAACATCTTTTACTGATTTTATCTCTACATTTTTATCAACGTTATTATAGAGATATTTTGGTAAATCATATTTCATATCGATATTTAGCAAGGTTAAAAATCCATCAAATGAAATTTCTGGAGGCGTGATTTCTATAATTTCTGCTCCTGCATTTCTTATCTTTTCGATAGTTAATGCATAAATTGAATCCGTCAATAATGGTTTTAAAACTCCCAATCTTTTCCCTTTTAACGTTCCTTCTAGGTCTTCAAAAAAACTATTTTGTTCTATTTCAAAAGAACTCTTATCGTTTTCATCTTTCCCTAACATTGCGTTTAACAAAATGTAATTATCAATTATATTTTTTGTCATTGGACCTGGCGTGTCTAACGTTGATGAAATTGGTACGATACCGCTTCTACTTAACAAACCGGTTGTTGGCTTCAATCCTACCACAGAATTTTGACTTGAAGGAGATGTTATTGACCCAGACGTTTCTGTACCAATTGCAGCAACTGCAAAATTCGCCGCTACTGAAACGCCGCTTCCTGCAGAACTTCCGCCAGTTTCAAACACTTTTCTTCCATAAGGGTTTAAGGTTTGTCCGCCAACTGCAGAATATCCAAGTGGACAATCTCCACAGAAAAAATACGCCCATTCACTCAAATTTACTTTTCCTAAAATTAAAGCCCCATTTTCTTTTAATTTTTGAACGATAAAAGCATCTTCTGTATTCTTGTTTTCTGCTAAAGCAATTGCGCCAGCAGTTGTTGGCATATTTTTGGTATTAATGTTGTCTTTCAATAAAATAGGCATTCCGTAAACAGAAATATCTGTAAATATTTTATCAATTTCTTGATCTCTATTTATATCTTTTTCTTTGGCTTCTTTAATTACATTCGGATTCAAAGCAATAATACTATTCAAATACAAAGATGAATCACTTTCAAATTTTCTGATTCGGTATAAATAAAATTTTGTCAAATTTTCATACGTTAATTCACCTTTTTTGACACTTTTCTGAAGCGACGGAATGTCTTTTTCTAAAATTAACGACTTTAAACTTTCATAATTTTCTTCAGAAAAAGTAGCCAAATCCTTTTCAAAGGGTTTAAACACTTCATTCATATCTAAATATTTAGACTGAATGAGTTTGAATTTCATTTCGCTCTTTTCGTGGTTTTGTTGTGCTTCTAATTCAGCAGTTTCATCGTATTTTTTAAAATATTGTTTGGTTTCCTTTTGTTGACAAGAAAAGAAAATAGTCACAGTAAAAACGAGAAGAAGTATTTTTTTCATAATTTAGTTGTTCGATTCTCAAAGATAGGATTTAAATCTTTTTTAAAAGAAAGGAAGTTTTGAAAATCAACTATAAACTTGGATAAAAATAAATAGTATTAAAAACTATAGAAATTCAACTCGTAATTTGGTTTGTTTCTAAAGTTATTTTCAACTAGCTTGGGTAACGCCGAATATAAATCGTTAAAACGAAATCATATTCGTCTTAAGTTGCAAGCAAACTTGGAGAAACGTAGTGTAGAATAAAACAGATTGTTAAACTGAAAAAAGATATGATAAAAGCAGTATTTTTTGATATGAACGAAACCTTATTGAATCTGAGCTTACTTAAGATACAGTTTGATAAGCACTTTAATGACAAATATGTTCTGAAATATTGGTTCACAAAATTACTATACAGCTCAAGCATTATGGGGATAATGGGCGAATATCGGAATTTTGGAGAATTAGCTGATGTAGCTTTAGAAAACCTTTTCTTCGAGAATAATAAACCTTTAAGTACTGAGACAAAAGCACAGATACTTGGAGAATTTAGAAGATTACCTGCTTATGAAGATGTTCGACCTGCTCTTGATATTCTTAGGGAGAAAAAGATTCGTGTTATTGCCGTTTCAAATTCATCATTAGCAATGATTAAAGAACAATTAACGAATGCAGGAATTATTGATAAATTTGATTCCTATTACTCAGTTGACAACGTTGAAAAGTACAAACCTTTCAAAGACATTTATCAATCATCAGCAAAACAAGAAGGACTGAAAACGGAGGATATAGTGATGGTTGCAACTCACGACTGGGATTTATTTGGAGCAAAAAAGGCTGGACTTAGAACTGCATATATAAAACGGAAGGAAGAAATTTATCACCCTTATTACTTACAAGCGGATTTTAAGGATTCACATTTACCCGATTTGATTCAACAGATAATTGACAACGAAAATAACTGATTGATATAAAATGAATAAAAGCCAGCTTACAATAATGTATATAGCAAATAAGGCAGGCAGTAGATTATTGAACTGCAGCTCTTCGATTGAACTCCGCCGAAGCTTATGCTTCGGCTATAATAAAAATGTTTCAGCGGTGCCAAAACAAAAGCTTCGGCTCAGTGCAAACTTGATAGGTTTGTGCTCTGAAATGCCTTACTTACGATAGAATAAGCGTTAGCAAATCCTTCACTCTTAAAAAATCCTACTTAAAAAAAGAATCCACAAATTCAAACTTATTAAAAATTTGTAAATCATCAATCCCTTCACCTACTCCAATATATTTTACTGGGATTTTAAATTGATCTGAAATACCAATGACAACACCACCTTTTGCTGTTCCGTCTAATTTGGTAACGGCTAAAGAAGTTACTTCAGTTGCTTTTGTAAAATGTTTTGCTTGTTCAAACGCATTCTGACCAGTAGAACCGTCTAAAACTAACAAAACTTCATGTGGCGCATCAACAGTTACTTTTTGCATGACACGTTTTATTTTTGTGAGCTCGTTCATTAAATTCACTTTGTTGTGTAAACGACCAGCTGTATCAATAATTACAACATCGGCATTTTGTTTTACTGCAGAAGTTACAGTATCAAAAGCCACAGAAGCGGGATCAGAACCCATTTCTTGACGCACAATTGGCACGCCTGTTCTATCTGCCCAAATTTGTAATTGATCTATTGCTGCAGCTCTAAAAGTATCACCTGCTCCTAAAACAACTTTTAATCCTTTCTTTTTAAATTGACTTGCCAATTTACCAATTGTTGTTGTTTTTCCTACTCCGTTTACACCAACAACCATAATCACATACGGTTTTTTATCCGCAGGAACGGTAAATTCGGTTTCATTACCAACATTGGTTTCAGATAGTAATCCCGCAATTTCTTCACGAAGAATTTTATTAAGTTCGTCTGTTCCTAAATACTTGTCTTTTAAAACACGTGCTTCAATTCTTTTAATAATTTTTAGTGTTGTGTTAACGCCAACATCTGAAGCAACCAATATTTCTTCTAAATTATCCAGCACATCATCATCAACTTTTGATTTTCCAGCAACGGCTTTCGATAATTTATTTAAAAAATTAGTGTTTGATTTTTCTAAACCTTTGTCTAATGTTTCCTTTTTTTCTTTCGAAAATATTTTTTTAAAAAAACTCATAATCTCTTATTTTGTGATTCTTTTTGTGATAAAAATAAACTATATATCTAAAACATAACTTCAACTGCGTTAGTGATTGAAGTGGCATCTTTTTTATGCTGAACTTGTTTCAGTATCTCTTCTAAATAAGCAATTTTTTTGAGTAATTAATATACTTAAATTAATTCGGCATAAAAAAGATATAGCGTAAAGGCCGACTTGGTCCTGAACTTTTTCAGGATAAAGTAACGCCAAAAAAATAATTATGATAAACTAAACTTTCTTCGCAACGAAAGCGGAAAAAAATAAAACTTAAAGCGCAACCCAAAAGAAAGCACTCAAAAATACATAATTAATAAACATAAAAAAAGCTACGTTCTAAATAAGAAGGTAGCTTTTACTATTTTGTATCGCGATGATTATTTTTTTGCTAAAAAAGCATCTACGTTTTCTGGAACTAAAATTGTTTCTACAAAAGTATAAGCACCAGATTTTGGAGATTTCACCATTTTAATAGCTTTTGTTAATCTCTTCGTGCTTGACTGTAATGTTCCTACTGTTTTCTTTGCCATAACTTATTTCTTTATGAAACTTTAAAAATTAAAATTTCTAATTATTTAATTTCTTTATGAACCGTCATTTTCTTTAAAATAGGATTAAATTTCTTAATCTCCATTCTATCAGGACTATTCTTCTTATTCTTTGTAGTAATATATCTAGAAGTTCCTGGTTCTCCAGTTGCTTTGTGCTCTGTACACTCTAAAATTACTTGAACTCTGTTACCTTTTTTTGCCATTTCTGTTAAATTTTAGTCGCTAAACCTATTTAGTTAAAAATCCGTTAGCTCTTGCATCCTTTATTACTGCAGAAATTCCTTTCTTATTAATATTTTTCAAAGCAGAAGCAGATACTTTTAAAGTAATCCATTTATCTTCTTCTGGAATAAAGAAACGCTTGGTCATTAAATTAGCATCAAACTTTCTTTTTGTTCTATTCAACGCTTTAGAAACATTGTTTCCAACCATTGCTTTTTTCCCTGTTAATTCACAAACTCTAGACATTTTCTTGACAGTATTATAGTGTTATCTCTAAACGAGGTGCAAATTTACATTTTATTTTGATTTCCAACAAAACTATTTTGCTATTTTTTCAGCAATTCTTTTTGTAAAATTTCTAACGACTTATTTACGGTGCGTAAAATCACTTTTTCTCTAGGTTGTCCAAAATTAAATTCGTGACAAATAGTGGCGTTTTCTGATGCGATTGCAATATAAACCACCCCAACTTCTTTGTTATTATTATCTGTAGTTGGCCCAGCATTTCCTGTCACAGCAATCGCAAAATCGGTTTTTAAAATTTCACGTGCATTTTTTGCCATCGCTTTTGCAACTTCTTCGCTTACTACAGAATGCTTGTTGATGAGATTTTCATCAACATTTAATAGTTGTTGTTTCATCACTGCGGAATACGCAATAATTCCGCCATTAAAATAAGCTGATGCGCCTTGAACAGAAACTAAAGTCGATGCAATTTTTCCGCCAGTTACACTTTCTGCGGTACAAATGGTTTTATTTTGCTGTTTTAATAAAATACCTACCGATTTCTCTATCGTCTCTCCATCAACAAAACCAGTAATAATATCGGGAATTATTTTATTCAATTTTTCTATTTCTGTGGATAAACCTTCTTCCAACACTTTTTTAGTGTCGCCTTTGGCGGATAATCGCAAACGAACTCTTCCATAAGATGGTAAATACGCTAATCTGATAAATGCTGGTAAATTATTTTCCCAATCTTCAATTCGTTCTGCAATTACACTTTCGCCTTGTCCATACGTCATTATTGTTTGATGAATAATAAATGGCAATTTGAATTGTTTTTTTATTCTTGGGATAACATCATCTGTCATTAATCCTTTCATTTCATAAGGAACGCCTGGCAACGAAACAAAAACCGTGTTATTTTCAAAAAACCACATTCCGGGTGCGGTTCCTAATTTATTCTTTAAATAGGTTGCTTTTGTTGGCATCATTCCTTGAAGACGATTTAATTCGCCAAACGGAATGTTATATTTTGAGAATAATTCTTGAACATGAGTCACCACTTCTTCGTTTAAAACCAACGAGTCATTAAAATATTCTGCAATAGTGTGTTTTGTAATATCGTCTTTTGTTGGACCTAAACCGCCTGTGATTATTACAATATCTGCTCTTTCTTGCGCTTCCTTTAATGCGGATAAAATATGTTTTTTTTCATCTTGAACTGATGAAATCTGATAAACAGAAACTCCTATTTTATTGAATTCTGTTGCAATCCATTGCGAATTGGTATCTACAATTTGACCGATTAAAATTTCATCGCCAATAGTAATTATTTCTGCTTTCAAATACGTATTTTTCTAAATTGATTACAAATATAAGGTCTTTAGCGCAGTTAAAAGATGTAAAAGTTTTCACAAATAAAATTTGAAAAGTACTTTTTTAAAAGAAAGTATGTAATTTTGAAATTGAGAAATAACCAAGAAATGAATTCTAATTATGCATTAATTACTGGCGCAAGTCAAGGTTTAGGAAAATTCCTAGCCATTGATTTGGCAAAAAGAAACTACAATATATTATTGGTTGCTTTACCAAACGAAAATTTAGCTGCTTTAGCTTCAGAAATTAAAAAACTGAATGTAAAAGTCGATTTTTTAGAAACCGATTTAACTAAAAAAGAAAACATTTTAGCTTTAGGAAGTTGGGCAAATACTTTTTCTGTGGAAGTTTTAATAAATAATGCAGGTTGCGGGGGATCGAAACATATTTCTGATGCCAGTTTTGATTATATTGATACAATGATTCAGTTGAATGTCAGCGCTACTTCATTAATTACCAAATTATTAATTCCGAATTTAACGCAACAGCCAAAAAGTTATATTTTAAATATTTCTAGTATGGCGGCTTTTAGTCCAATCGGATTTAAAACGGTTTATCCTGCGTCAAAAAAATTTATCGAATATTTTTCTCAAGGTTTACAGGAAGAATTAAAATCACAAAACGTAACGGTTTCTGTTGTTTATCCTGGACCAATGAAAACAAATGAAAATGTTACCAGCCGAATTGCGAAACAAAGTAAGTTCGTAAATTCTGGCGTTATTGAATTAGAAGATGTGGCTAAAATTTCATTAAACGGATTATTCAAAGGCAAAACAATGATAATTCCGGGGAAAATGAATAAGTTTAGTCGATACTTATTAGCCGTTTTACCTTTAAAAACAAAGATTAAATTGTTAAGCAAGGCGATTAAAAAAGAGATTGATACGGATAAGGAATGATTTTGTCATTCTGACGACAGGAAGAATCTCTAGTAATCAATAAATTAGAGTGAAGCCTTTTTATAGCTGTATATTTTTGCCACAAATTCACAAATTAAAAAAATTAGAAAAATTTTTATTTGTGAAATAATTTAAAATTGGTTTTAAAACAGTAAAAATTCGTGAATTCGTAGCTAGAATCATCTATAATATTTTTTTATAAACCATGTATTAAATTTAAAAATGATTTTGAAGATTCAATAAATGCAAGAAAAAAAAACAGTTTTTATAACAGGCGCAAGCGGATTATTGGCCATCAATGTAATTGAAGATTTATTGCTCAATAATTATAAAGTGATTGGTTTATTGCGTGATAAAAGCAAATTCCCTTTACCAGAAAATAAAAATTTAGAAATTATTTTTGGTGATATTACAAAACCAGAAACCTATTTAAAAGCAATTAAATCTTCACAAATTGTAATTCATGTTGCTGCAATTACAGATCAAAATATTACAGATTATAACATTTATAAAAAAGTAAATATTGATGCTTCTACTGCGCTTTTAAAAAAAGCTATCGAAAATAATATTGAAACCTTTATTAATGTAAGTTCGGCAAATGCTTTTGGTTACGGCTGTTTAAAAAATCCTGGCAACGAAACCAAACCAATTAAAGCGCCGTTTGATAAATCGATGTATGCGAACAGCAAACTAGACGCTCAAAATGAAATTTTTAAAATCGGGAATCAACAAAATAAAACAAAGGTTTTGGTGGTAAACCCTACGTTTATGATTGGTAAATACGACACCAAACCAAGTTCTGGACGAATTATTTTATCGGCTTATAAAAAGAAAATAATTTTTTATCCCGCTGGAGGAAAGAGTTTTATCAACGTAAAAGACGCTGCGCAAACCATTACAAAAGCTATCAATTTAGGAAAACATGGCGAAGCGTATTTATTATCTGGAGAAAATTTAACGTATTTGCAGTTCTATAAAAAAGTAACAAAAGCGTTACATCAGAAAAGTAGCTTTGTCAAAATACCAAAATCCTTATTGATTACTGTGGGCTATATTGGAAACTTCATTCGGTTATTCGGAGTGAAAACAGATATTTCATCCACAAATTTAAAAACGTTGTGCATTTCTAATTTTTACAGCAATCAAAAAGCAAAAACAGAATTGAATCATCAGCAAAATCCTATTGAAGAAGGAATGCAGGATGCAGTTGAGTGGTTTGAGTTGAAGTGATTATTATTAAAGTATTTTTAAAAACTGTTTTAGACTTTAAAAAACATAAATGTTCAGAAGATACTTTTTTGTATTGTGAACAAAAAATAATGTCATTTTATTACAATCATTTTAATTTCCTGTGGATTTACCCACAGGAAATTAAAAATTCATATATTAATCAATTGCCAAAGGCTTAAGCCTGTGTGTAGAAATGAATTAAATAATGGCTTTAGCGAAAACATTAAAAATTAAAATAATTCATATTCTAAATTCCAATAAAGTTTTTCAGTTAGTAACAATCAAGTCTTGTTTCTTGATTCTAAAAGCGCAGCAATCTTATTTTTTTTTAAAAAATCTACTTCACTTTCAAAGAAAATGCCTCTCTCCCATCAATAATTCCAATTAAAACATCATCTTCTAAAACTTTACCAACTCCTTCTGGAGTTCCAGTAAAAATAATATCTCCTTTTTTTAGTGTAAAATACTCCGAAACATAAGAAATCAATTCATCAATTTTCCACAACATGGCATTTGTATTTCCATCTTGAACAACTTGATTATTTTTATGTAATTGAAAATTCAAATTCTCCAAATCGAAATTTTCCTTCGGATAAAAATCGCCAATTACTGCACTTCCATCAAATGCTTTTGCTTTTTCCCAAGGCAACCCTTTTTCTTTACAATCTTGCTGAACATCTCTTGCTGTAAAATCAATTCCCAATCCGATTTCATCATAATATTTATGTGCAAATTTGGCAGAAATATGCTTTCCTACTTTATTTATTTTCACTAGAACCTCCACTTCATAATGAACATCATTCGAAAAAGCAGGAATCACAAACGGATTATTACCTTGTAAAACAGCCGAATCTGGCTTCATAAAAACCACAGGATTGGCTGGCTTCTCATTTGCTAATTCTTCAATATGTTTTGCGTAATTGCGCCCAATACAGATTATTTTCATAAAAGCCCCTTTAATTCCCCGAAGGGGAAAAATCATACTCAATATTTAACTCATAAAATCTGAACTAAAATTCACTTACAATATTATTATTCTTAAAAATATATTACTTCATAAAGCTTTTCCTCAACAGTTCCTTCCCTTCGGGAAGGTTAGGATGGGCTTTTTATTCCCCTGCTTCTGGAAAAACAACTGCCTTATTCCCTGAAACAATAATTTGATTATTCAAATGGCATTTTACTGCTATTGCCAAAACAATTCGCTCTATGTCTGCACCAATTCTTTTTAATGTAATTGCGGTACTTTCATGAGAAACGCGTTCTACATTTTGCTCAATTATTGGTCCTTCATCCAAATCTTGAGTTGCATAATGTGCGGTTGCTCCAATTAATTTCACACCTCTTTCGTAAGCTTTTTTATACGGATTAGCTCCTTGAAAAGCAGGTAAAAAAGAATGATGAATATTTATGATTCTCTGCGGATAATGATTAATAAAATCTACAGACAAAATTTGCATGTATCTCGCCATCACAATTAAATCGATTTTATTTGAATCAAGTAAATCAATAACTTGTGCTTCTTGTTCTACTTTTGTTTCTTTTGTAACGGGTAGATAATGATACGGAATCCCAAACATTTCTGCAATATTTCTTAATTTATCATGATTGCTAATAATCATCGAAATAGTGCAATCTAGTAAACCTTCTTTTTGTCGCTCTAACAAATCGTATAAATTATGACTTGTGTGCGAAACTAGTATCGCCACATTCTGTTTCTTGTCACCATAATTTACAGACCAATCAAATTTCAACGGATTCGCTAATAATTTGAAACTTTCTTCTAAATCTACTTTAGAAATAGTTGTACCATCTGCATTTAATCGGATTCTCATAAAATAAGTATTTTCGGCAGCGTTTACATATTGCTGACAACTTACAATGTTGAATCCTTTTTCATAAAAAAAACTAGTGATTTTAGAAACTAATCCTTTTTGATCTGGACATTTTATTAAAAATGTTACTATTTGTGATTTCATAAAAAAAGCCCCTTTAATTCCCCGAAGGAGAAAAATTATACTCGAAATATTTTACTTATAAAAATGTCATTGTGAGGATTCCGAAAGCTTTCGGAAGAAGTGGCAATCTCATGAATTTAGTTTCAATTAAAAAGATTGCTTCGTCATTTTTTGCTTTCAGCAAATAAATTTCTCTCAATGACGTTACTTGTTTTTCTCCAACCGTTTCTTCCCTTCGGGAAGATTAAGATGGGCTTTTACGGTATCCACTTCTTTACAAAATTCGGTTTCCTCTTCTCCAAAAAAGCATCTCGTCCTTCTTTTGCTTCATCCGTCATATAAGCCAAACGAGTTGCTTCACCGGCAAAAACCTGTTGTCCAACCATTCCGTCATCCGTCAAATTCATTGCGAATTTTAGCATTTTTATGGACGTTGGCGATTTTTCTAAAATTTCTTGAGCCCATTGAAAAGCTGTATCTTCTAATTCGTCATGCGGAATTACAGCGTTCACCATTCCCATTTCGTATGCTTCTTGAGCCGAATAATTTCTTCCCAAAAAGAAAATTTCTCTTGCTCTTTTTTGTCCAACCATTTTTGCCAAATATGCAGAACCATAACCACCGTCAAAAGAAGTTACATCTGCATCTGTTTGTTTAAAAATAGCGTGTTCTTTAGATGCTAAAGTCAAATCGCAAATTACGTGTAAACTATGTCCGCCACCAACTGCCCAACCTGGAACTACACAAATTACTGCTTTTGGCATAAATCGGATTAATCGTTGAACTTCTAAAATATTTAAACGATGATACCCATCTTCACCAACATAACCTTGATGTCCACGCGCTTTTTGATCGCCACCAGAACAGAAACTCCAAATTCCGTCTTTTGTACTTGGTCCTTCTGCAGATAATAATACGACTCCAATATTTACATCTTCGCCTGCATCGTAAAAAGCATCGTATAATTCTTTGGTTGTTTTTGGGCGAAATGCATTTCTAATATCTGGTCTGTTAAATGCGATTCTTGCAACTCCGTTTGATTTTTTATACGTAATATCTTCGTAAACTTTAGCAGTTTTCCAATCGGCTTTTATCATAATTTACATTTTTATCAGTTCAATTCTGTCTTCACCCAACGTTATTAATTTTCTTCTGTATAAATTTCCAATTGCTTTTTTAAATGCTTTTTTACTCATTTGCAAACGGAAACGAATTGCATCTGGCGAACTTTTATCGGTCAATAATAAAAAACCATCTTTTTGTAATTTGTCTAAAACTTTATCAGAATCTTCATCAATTACATTCAAAAACCCTTGTGGACGTAAGGAAACATCGATTTTTCCATCTTCTCTAACTTCTTTCACGTAACCTTCAACTTCCATTCCTTCTTCAATATCTTGAAAAACTTCACTTCGATATAATAATCCTTCAAACTCATCATTTATCATCACAGAAAAACCCAAAGCAGTTTCTTGAACGATTTTTAATTCAACTTTTTGACCTTCTTCTAATTCCCTTTTTTCCTCTTCTAATTCCATTCTTTTATGTATTTAAAATAGTTTAATAATGCTTCATCATTGGTGAGATTTGACGTAAAAATTTCTAATAATTTTGGTTTTTCTGATGTTTGATAAAAATCAATCAACTTCTCTGCTACTTCTTCCGTGGTTGATGCAATTTGATAATCAAACTGATACATTTTACACAAATGTTCTGCAGTTAAACAATGTGGTGTTGTAAAATAATCTAACGCATTGCTCGATTTTGGACCCGGAATGATTTTAAAAATTCCGCCACCCGAATTATTAATCAAAATAATTCTAAAATCCTTCGGAATGTTTTTATTCCACAACGCATTACTATCATAGAAAAAACTCAAATCTCCCGTAATAAAAACAGTCTGATTTTTAGTTGCAAATGCAGCACCAATTGCAGTTGATGTACTTCCATCAATTCCGCTTGTGCCTCGATTACAAAAAATAGGAACTGTAGCATTTACCGTAAACAATTGTGCGTATCTAATAATTGCACTATTGCTAATTTGCAATTGAGAAAAATCTGGAATTGTTTCTAAAACCTGACTAAAAACTTTAAAATCAGAATGACCTAATTCATTAAAATATTCTTCGTGTTTTTCTCGCATTTTGTCGCGAAAAGTCAACCATTTTTTCTGATAATCGCTTACTGTATTTATCGTTTTTTGATTAAAATTAATAAAGAAATCAGTTGGGTTTTGCTGAATAAATTCAGTCAAACAGAAAAACGTATTTGTTGCTTTTTTCGAGTCAATATTCCAATGATGTTTTGGTGAGTATTCTCTTAAAAAACGTTTGATTCTTTTCGAAACAATCATGCCGCCAAACGTGATTAAAATATCTGGTTGTAATTCTCTAAATTCGTTTTCGTCCAAAGAAAAAATCAATTGGTCGATGGAATTTACAAAGTTATCATGATGTAGATTAGATGTTGTTTCTGTTAAAACCAAAACGGATTCATCATCCGCATAAGAATTAATCAATTCGCTCAATTTTTCATCGGGATAACTAACACCAATAACAATCATTTTTCGTTTGGCGTCATTCCACGTTTTGGAAAAGAAATCATAATCTACATGAGAATTATCTACAGAACTCATAGAAATATGCGGAAAATGAAATTGTTTCATTTCTGAAACTGTTTCATACAATGGTTCATCAAACGGAACATTAATGTGGACTGGACCTTGCTGATTTACTGCAATTTGCAAACTTTCGCCTATTAACTGCGCATTTCTCGCATTAAATTTGGAATCTTCAATCAGATTCGCAGAAAATAAAATATGGTTTTCAAACACATTTTCTTGACGGATCGTTTGTCCGTCGCCAATATCAATGAGATATTTTGGTCTATCCGCAGAAATTACAACTAACGGAATATTACTGTAAAAAGCTTCGGCAATTGCAGGATAATAATTCAGTAACGCAGAACCAGAAGTACATAAAATAGCGACTGGTTTCTTCGTTTGCTGTGCAATTCCTAATGCAAAAAAAGCAGCACAACGCTCATCAACCACACTTAACGTTTCTATTTCTGGATGGTTTGAAAACCCAATAGTTAACGGTGCATTTCTTGAGCCAGGCGAAATCACAACCGTCTCAATATCAAATTGAAGGCAGGCTAAAATCACTAATTGTGCGAGTTCCTTTTGTGGAAAAAGAGCCCCTCCTAACCTCCCCGAAGGGAAGGAATTCTGTATGTTAGTTTTATTACGCAAAAATCCTTTTGTTTAAAAAAAACTCCAAATATTTTAAAACTTAAAGTTATTGTTAATTTTGCAATTCGTTTCTAAAGAAGCTTAGCCCTGATTCAACCCGTTAAAATATCTGTTGATATTTTAACCTTTTTTATTTTTCATAAAAAAGATATAGCGGAAAGCGGGAAATAGCTTCTAATTATTATTTAAAATATTTTGTCAGCAACAGTCCCTTCCCTTTGGGAAGGTTAGGATGGGATTTTAATTCCCTTTTTTATAATCTTCCAAAAACTTCGCTAAACCAATATCTGTTAAAGGATGTTTTAACAATCCTTCAATTGCACTTAATGGTCCGGTCATAACGTCTGCGCCTAATTTTGCACAATCAATAATATGCATTGTATGACGAACAGATGCTGCTAAAATTTGCGTTTCATACATATAATTATCATAAATTAAACGTATTTCTGAAATTAAATTTAAGCCATCTGTAGAAATATCATCCAAACGTCCAATAAATGGCGAAACATAAGTTGCACCTGCTTTTGCAGCTAATAATGCTTGTCCTGCAGAAAAAACTAACGTTACATTTGTTTTAATTCCTTTGTCAGAAAAATATTTACATGCTTTAATTCCGTCTTTTATCATTGGTAATTTCACTACTATTTGCGGATTCAAAGCTGCCAATGCTTCACCTTCTTTTACCATTCCAGAAAAATCTGTCGAAATTACTTCTGCAGAAACATCGCCATCAACTAATTTACAAATTTCTTTGTAGTGGTTAATGATGTTTTTTTCTCCCGTAATTCCTTCTTTCGCCATTAAAGACGGGTTTGTTGTTACGCCGTCTAAAATTCCTAAAGCTTGTGCTTCTTTAATTTGTTCTAGGTTTGCTGTGTCAATAAAAAATTTCATATGTTATTGTTTTAATTGTAATTATAATTTTGGTTTCGGTTAATGTTATTTTTTGGCGTTACCTATAGGTCGGGCTTTTCATTGTATCTTTTTATGCTGAATTTATTTCAGCATCTTATCTTTGTATTGTAGCAAATTGCTTATTGACCAAATATACTGAAACCAGTTCAGCATTAAAAAGGTTAAAAATATCAACAGATATTTGAACGGCTGCAATCCCTAACGCAATATATTTACATTTTATAATGATTCATTAGTATTTTCTCATACGTTTTATCTGGTAAAATTCGTTTTAAAACAATAGAGAATTTCTCCATAAACCCACCAACTTTATAATGAATTTTAGGATTTTTTGTTTCAATTATTTCAAAAACTTTTTCTGCAATTTTAATAGGATTCATTCCACCATCCACATGAGAGTTCATCAAATCTAAATTGACTTGGTACTTCTTTTTATAAGCAGAGTCTTCATAAACTGGCGTGTGATATCTTCCAGCAGCAATATTTGTAGCAAAATCTCCTGGAGCAACGTTGATGATGTTAATTCCGAATTCTTGAACCTCCATATTCATTGCTTCAGAAATCAATTCTAATGCTCCTTTTGAAGCCGAATATACACCTCGAAAAGGCAAACCCATATAACCAGCAATTGACGTTATATTGATTATTTTTCCGTTTTTTTGCTTCCGCATTTGCGATAAAACAGCTTTCGTAACCTCTATTGCACCAAATAAATTCGTTTCAAAAACATTTTTTATTTCTTGAGTTGGCGTATCTTCAATAGATCCGGTAATTCCTTTTCCTGCATTATTTATTAAAACGTCAATCCTATTTTCTTTTTCTAAAATATAATCAACAGCAGATTTAATTGAATCAACATTTAAAACATCCAAAGAAATCAACTCAAAGTTATAATCTTCTGTGTTCTTTGGATTTCTGCTTGTTCCGTAAACTTTATACTTTTTATTTGATAAAAAAGTAGCGATGGCATGCCCGATTCCCGATGATGCACCTGTAATTAAAACTACTTTATTCATAATAAATTAAAGTTCAATGTTTAAAATTTAATATTTTAAAAACATATACTAAACAAGTACAAATATCTGAAAAGTAAATTAAGGAAGCTAAAAATTATACTAGTAAATAAAAATATTGATAAAGTTTTTAAAAATCTTTAAAATATATTACTAGATTTTTTGAAAAGTTTTTTTGAAGTCCTTTCCTTTGGAAAGGATTTAGGATAGGAAAGATCCTAAAACAAATCAGGATAAAAAAATGGCAAGCGACCTACATCACACCGCTACAACCTAATACCTTTGCTGCGTTCCCGCCCTGGAGGATTCAAAGGGAGCTAGTTGTGTAGGACTTGCCGATGCAAATTTACAATCAATTTTATTACTTAACAATTAAATTTTCATTAATTTTTTGTAACATTTATAACATATTGGATACTAATATTTTGTTCTTATCGTAATTAATTAAAAAAGATAAGATGAAAACTATATATTTGTAAAATCAACTAAATTTAAAAAGTATGGAAAATCAAGCAAACAGTAAAAGTATTATATTAAATTATGGATTATATTTAGGTATCATTGGAGTTTTTTTACAACTTATTAAATATGCAATGGGTAATCATTTAGAAAATGACATGATTACTGGATCAATTAGTATTATTGCAAGTATTGTTCTTATAACTTTAGGTATTAAAAAATTTAAAACAACAAATAATAATCTACTTTCTTTTGGTCAATCATTAAAAGTAGGTCTAGGAATTACTATAATTAGTTTATTGATTTCAGTAGTATATATGATAATATTTACTAGTTTTATTGAACCTACATTTAAAGAACAAGCTCTAGAAAAAACTATCGAATCTTGGAGAGATCAAGGAATGAATGAAGACATGATTGAACAATATACAAAAGCGGCTAAAGATTACTTTTATTTATCATTATATGGAATGATAGTTCTAATATCTATATTTTTTGGTTTTGTAGTTTCTGCAGTTGCAGGTGCAATAATGAAGAAATCTCCAGAAGAACAATACTAAATCTTCAAAAACATACAATTATTTTAAAAGTTTGAAAGTTATTCGTCTAATAATTTTCAAACTTTTAACCTTACCAAAAATAATACTTTAATTTATCTAATGAATATATCGGTTGTAATCCCTTTATTAAACGAAGAAGAATCTCTTAAAGAATTACACAATTGGATTGCCAAAGTAATGCAAACCAACCCGTATAATTACGAGATTATTTTTATTGATGATGGAAGTACAGACAATTCTTGGAAAATTATTGAGCAACTTTCTGGAAAAAATATTGAAGTTAAAGGAATTCGGTTTCAAAAAAATTACGGCAAAAGTCAGGCTTTAGATGCTGGTTTTGAAATCGCTCAAGGCGATGTAGTTATTACTATGGATGCCGATTTACAAGACAATCCAGAAGAAATTCCTGAATTATACAATCTTATTGTTAAAGAAGATTTCGATTTAATTTCTGGATGGAAAAAAAAACGTTATGATAATGTTTTAACCAAAAATATCCCGTCTAAATTATTTAATGCTGCGGCTAGAAAAACATCTGGCTTAAAGCTACACGATTTTAATTGCGGATTAAAGGCATACAAAAATGAAGTCATAAAAACCGTAAAAGTAAGCGGAGAAATGCACAGATACATTCCTGTTTTAGCTAAAAATGAAGGTTTTACAAAAATTGGTGAAAAAATTGTGCAACATCAAGCGAGAAAATACGGAGTTACAAAATTTGGAATGAATCGTTTTGTAAACGGATTTCTAGATTTAATTACTATTTCTTTTTTATCGAAATTTGGCAGAAGACCAATGCATATTTTCGGACTTTGGGGAACAATAATGTTTTTATTTGGTATAATGGCTGCTTTTTGGATTGGTGTTCATAAATTGTATAAATTATCTGTAGGCTTAAAAGCAATTTTAATCACCGACAATCCGTGGTTTTATATTGCATTAACTTCTATGATTATTGGTACACAATTGTTTTTAGCAGGATTTCTTGGCGAAATTTTAATACAAAGCAGAAGTAAAGAAAAACACTACAAAATAAGAGATAAATTAAATTTATAATTTAGAACCTATCCAAAAAAAAAAGCCCCGAATTCACTAATTTATTTTACTAAAAAATCTAAAACAATTACAGAAATTAGAAAAATTCCAAATGAATTTTAAAGCAGTAAAATGCTATTTAAGATTCAAAATTAATTAGTGAATTCGTAGCTAATTTATATTTTTTAATTCTAAAACCGAGTTCCTATAAAAGATCATTGAAAATATAAAAATTTAAATGGGTTCTCAGTATATTTGTCTAAAACTAATACATAATGGAGAAAATTTTGCAAAATGCCAAGAAATGGCTTTCAAATACTTTTGATGCTGAAACAAGAGCTGAAATTCAACAATTAATAGACTCTAATTCTGATGATTTAGCAGATAGATTCTATAAAGACATGGAATTTGGAACTGGAGGAATGCGCGGAATTATGGGTGCTGGAACTAACAGAATCAATAAATATACGTTAGGTAGAGCAACGCAAGGTTTATCCAATTACTTATTAGAACATGTAAAAAAAAATCAAATAAAAGTAGTTATCGCTTATGATTGTAGACATAATAGTCAAAAATTTGCAAAAATAGTTGCAGACGTTTTTTCTGCAAACAACATAAAAGTATTTTTATTTGAAGATTTAAGACCAACTCCAGAATTATCTTTCGCAGTGAAATATTTAGATTGTGATGCAGGTATTGTATTAACTGCATCTCATAATCCGCCAGAATATAATGGTTACAAAGTGTATTGGGCAGATGGCGGACAAATTGTTCCTCCGCATGATAGCGGAATTATAAACAACGTGAATTCGCTAGATTTTTCTGAAGTAAAGTTTAAAGAAAACGAAAAATTAATAGAATACATTGGCAAAAAAGTAGATGATGCTTTTATCGCTGCATCCGTAAAAAACGGATGTTTATCGGATAAAATTAATCGTAAAAACTTAAAAGTTGTTTTTACTTCTTTACATGGAACTTCAATAGTTTCTGTTCCAGACACCCTTAAAAAAGCAGGTTATACAGATGTTCATATTGTTGAAGAACAACGCATACCAAACGGCGATTTTCCAACGGTAAAATCTCCGAATCCAGAAGAACCAGATGCCTTGAAAATGGCAATCGATTTGGCCAATAAAATTGATGCAGATATTGTAATTGGTACAGATCCAGATTGTGATAGATTGGGTGTTGCAGTTCGTGATTTAGATGGAAATATGAAGTTGCTTAACGGAAACCAAACAATGGTTGTTATGACAGATTTTTTGTTGAAAAAGTGGAAAGAAGCTGGTAAAATTAATGGAAAACAATTTGTTGGCTCTACTATTGTATCTTCTGAACTAGTGAATGATCTTGCCGCAAATTATGGTGTAGAAACTAAAGTTTGTTTAACGGGATTTAAATGGATTGCAAAACTAATTAGAGATTTTCCAGAACTTGATTTTATTGGCGGTGGCGAAGAAAGTTTTGGATATATGGTTGGCGATTTTGTGCGTGATAAAGATGCTGTTACAGCAACATTATTGGCGTGTGAAGTTGCTGCTTATGCAAAACAAATAGGAAGTTCTTTTTACGAAGAGTTGCTAAATATTTATGTAGAAAATAGTCTTTATAAAGAGCATTTAATTGCGATTACTAAAAAAGGAATAGATGGTGCTGCTCAAATTCAGAAAATGCTAGACGAAATGCGTAGCAATCCAATCACTGAACTTGATGGCGAAAAGATTGAAACATTAACTGATTATCAATCGTCCATTCAAAAGAATTTAATTACTGGTAAAGGTCTAAAAATGGATTTCCCGAAATCTAATGTATTGATTTATCAAACTGAAAAAGGAACACGCGTTGCAGCAAGACCAAGCGGTACAGAACCAAAAATTAAATTTTATTTTAGTGTAAATGCTCCTTTAGATAAAATTGAAAATGCTAAATCTGTAGAAAAAAAATTGGATGCCAAAATTCAACGAATTATAATAGAGATGAAATTAAATTAATGAAATACTTTAAAGCGATTCTAAAATTCGCAAAACCATATTCTAAATTTGCCGTTTTAAATGTCGTTTTCAATATTTTGTACGCCATTTTTAATGTATTGTCTGTTTTGGCTTTTATTCCCGTTTTAGGAATATTATTTAGCACAGAAAAGAAAGTTTATGCGACACCTGTTTATGAGGGTTTTTCCAATATTGGTAGTTACGCAAAAGATAGTTTTTATTTTTTTATTTCTGAAAAGATAGAAAATGAAGGCGAAATAAGTGTCCTTTTATTTATCTGTCTTTTAACTTTCGGATTGTTTTTTTTTAAAAACTTATTCAGATATTTAGCAGCTTTTGTCTTGTCTTATTTAAGAAACGGAGTAGTAAAAGATTTGCGTGATACTTTATATCATAAAATTATTGAATTGCCAATCGCTTATTTTACTGAAAAAAGAAAAGGAGATATTATTGCAAGAATGACGGCTGATGTGCAAGAAGTAGAAAGTTCTTTTTTAACCTCTTTAGAAGCTGTAGTTCGCGAGCCTTTAACAATTATTATTTCCTTGTCGATAATGCTTTTTATGAGTGTTCAGTTGACCATGTTTGTGTTTATATTATTGCCTGTTTCTGGTTTTATTATTTCATCTATTAGTAAAAAATTAAAAGCCAATTCCACAAAAGCACAAGAAGAAACTGGTAATTTTTTATCATTTATTGAAGAAACATTAACTGGCTTGCGAGTAATAAAAGGTTTTAATGCCGAAGAAAGAATCACTAAAAAATTCACTAATTCTACTAATATTTTTAGAAAATTGATGATTAGTGTTACAAACAGAAAATCGTTGGCTTCGCCGATGAGCGAATTTTTAGGTTCTGCAACAATTATTGCGATACTTTATTATGGAGGAACAGAAGTTTTATCGAACACAAGCGCATTAAAACCTGAAGAATTTTTGGGTTATATTGTTCTGTTTTATACGGTTTTGAATCCGATAAAAGCCATAACAACTGCATATTATAACATTCAGCGTGGTGATGCTTCTGCAAAACGAATTATGGATGTTTTGAATACAGAAAATCCGATTAAAGATTTACCAAACGCATTGGTTAAAAAAGATTTTACGGATGAAATTGAGTTTAAAAATATTTCTTTTAGGTATAAAAGAGATTATGTTTTAAAAGATTTTTCTTTAAAAATAAAAAAAGGACACAGTGTTGCTTTGGTAGGACAATCTGGAAGTGGAAAATCTACATTAGCCAATTTAATTACTCGTTTTTACGATATTAATAAAGGTGAACTTTTAATTGATGGAAAAAACATCAAAGAAATTACCAAAAAATCACTGCGGAATTTAATGGGAATTGTCACTCAAGATTCCATTTTATTTAATGATACTATTGCAAATAACATTAAATTAGGAACAGAAAATGCAACAGATGCAGAAATTTTAGCTGCTTCTGAAATTGCAAATGCGTACGAATTCATCAAAGAATTACCAGAACAGTTTGATACAAATATTGGTGATAGTGGAAACACACTTTCTGGCGGACAAAAACAACGTTTGTCTATTGCGAGAGCCGTTTTAAAGAATCCGCCAATTATGATTTTAGATGAAGCAACCTCTGCTTTAGACACAGAATCTGAACAACTAGTGCAAATTGCATTAGAAAAAATGATGCAAAATAGAACTTCTTTAGTTATTGCTCACCGTTTATCTACCATTCAAAAAGCGGATTTAATTGTAGTTCTCAAAAAAGGAAAAATTGTTGAGCAGGGGAAACATGAAGAACTACTTGCTAAAAAAGGCGAGTATTTTAAACTGGTTACGATGCAGAGTTTGGTTTAATATTAGTTAGCCAATATTTAAACTTATCGAATAAAACATAGAAAAAAATGGCTGAATTAAACAGATTAGATAAAATAAAATTAGAACGAATATTAGATATGGGAGGTGGTTATGTACTTAACTTTTCAAACAAGACATTTGAGGAATTTTTTTTTGAATATTATCAAATCGAAATTTATCACGACAAATATGAAAATGAATACAGTGGTTCTAAAGCCAATAGATTAAGAGAGTTCTGGAAAAAAGAAAGTAATTATATTGTAGGAAAATCGATTATAGGAATTCTTGATTACAGAAAAGCAATCGAATATAACTCATATATATCATCTGAATCTATTACAGAAGAATTAATCCAACAATGTTACAAGATTGGTCATAGATTAAGAGATGAAACAGGTATTGCTGAAGTTGACGCTATTAAGCCAATTGAAGATACAAGAGATTATAAGTTATTATCTGAAACTATTAAAGATTATATTAAAAAAGACCAACCTGAAGCTGGACTTGATAGATTACATACTTATTTAGTAGGTTATATTAGGAGTTTATGTGAAAAACACGAAATTAATTATGAGAAAAAAGAGTCTCTAAATGCTATTTTTGGAAAATATGTAAAAAACCTTGTCAAACTAAAAAAAATAGAATCCGAAATGACTATTAAAATATTGAAATTCTCAATTTCAATATTAGATTCTTTTAATTACATCAGAAATAATAAAAGTTTAGCTCACGATAATGAAAAAATAGCTGAATATTCTGAAAGTATTCTAATTTTTAATAACATAAATAGCCTTGTCAAATTTATCCAAGTATTAGAGGAAAAATTTGATAGTGAACAAATTAGTCCTCAACCATTTATTGAAGAAGAAAATTTACCTTTCTAAAAAACATTGGTTAACACCGTACAAAAAATTGCTAAATTAGTGCTTAATCAAAGGCAGTTGTATTTTTGCCAACTTCTGAATTTCCTTCGGAAATTCTTCGCTGACAAAACCGCAACCTTTCTTATACAACAAGCTGAAATTAATAATATTATTAGAGAAACTAAATAAGAAAAGTACTAAAACCAAATTCTAATGATTCTTCCTCGCTCCCATTTCCATCAATCAGAATGCAATTGTTATCAAATTATATTTTAACTAAAACTTACTCCAACTCCAAAACCAGATCTTCAGAATTTACCATAATTCCTTCTTTTAAAATTAAGACTTTTATAGTTCCATTTTCATTTGCTGTAATTGTGGTTTCCATTTTCATGGCTTCGATGATAAATAAAGGTTGATTTTTAACTATTTTTTCATCTTTCTTTACCAAAATAGTAGACAACATTCCTTGTAATGGCGCTCCAATTTCTTTTGAATTGTTCTTGTCTGCTTTTCTATTTTTAATTACTTCTACTTTAATCGATTTGTCTTTAATCTGAATCGTTCTTCCTTGTCCGTTAACTTTAAAATAAACAGTTGACAATCCTTCTTCATCTGGTTCAGCAATAGAATCTAACGTAATTAATAATGTTTTCCCTCGATCTAATTCAACCGTAATTTCTTCTCCTAGTTCCATTCCGTAAAAGAAATTTTTGGTTGGCAGATTGGTTAAATTATCATATTGTAAATGATTATTAAACGCATCAACAAAAACTTTTGGATATAATTTATATGATAAGAAATCTGTAAAATCAATTTTTCTTCCTAAATCATTTTCAAAAGTTGCTTTAAATTCTGCATATTCAACTTCAAGATTGATTGGCGGAATGTGTGCATTTGGTCTTTCTGTATAGGGTTTTTGACCTTTTAAAATCAGTTTTTGCAATTTTTCTGGAAATCCATCAACAGGTTGCCCTAAATCTCCTTTGAAAAAACTAATCACAGATTGCGGAAAAGAAAGACTATCTCCTTTGGCTAAAACATCTTCAATCGTTAAATTATTACTCACTAAATATTGCGCCATATCGCCAACTACTTTAGAACTTGGCGTCACTTTTACAATATTGCCAAACAGCGTATTTACTTCTCCGTACATTTTGGTGATTTCATGAAAACGATCTCCCAAACCTAACGCTTCCGCTTGCGGTTTTAAATTTGAATATTGGCCGCCAGGAATTTCGTGTTTGTAAACTTCTCCAGAACCTGTTTTTAAGCCAGATTCAAACGGATAATAATATGTTCTTACGGTTTCCCAATAATTTGAATATTCATTTAAAGAATCAATATCCATCGGATTTTCTCGCTCGTTAAACTTCATCATTTCTACAATAGAATTAAAGTTTGGTTGAGAAGTTAAGCCAGATAAACCGCCTAAAGCAACATCCACAACATCAACACCAGCTTCAATTGCTTTTAAATAAGTAGCAGATTGAATGGAAGATGTATCGTGCGTGTGCAAGTGAATTGGAATATTTAATTCGTCTTTTAACGCTGTAATTAATTCTTGTGCAGCATACGGTTTTAACAAACCAGCCATATCTTTAATTGCTAAAATATGTGCACCCGCATTTTCTATTTCTTTGGCTAAATTAATGTAATATTTTAAGTTGTATTTGGTGTTTTTAACATCCAAAATATCACCAGTATAACAAATTGAACCTTCTGCCAAACCATTTGTTTTGGTTCTTACATGTTCTATACAAGGCGCCAATGATTTCATCCAGTTTAGGGAATCAAAAATTCTGAATAAATCCACACCGTTTTCCCAAGATTCTTCAACAAATTTCGCAATTAAATTATCGGAATACGCAGTATAACCTACTCCGTTTGAACCTCTAATTAACATTTGCAATAAAACATTCGGCATTTTTTCTCGCAATAATTGTAATCTTTCCCACGGATTTTCCTGCAAGAAACGCAAGCAAACATCAAACGTTGCACCTCCCCAAACTTCCATACTAAAAATTTCTGAATGGTTTTTTGCATATCCTTCTGCAACCTTTAGCATATCAAAAGTTCGCATTCTGGTTGCTAATAAACTTTGATGCGCATCACGCATTGTAGTGTCTGTAAAATGAATTTTCTTTTCATTTTTTAACCATTGTGCAAATTTTTCTGGACCTAATTCCGTTAATAAATCTTTTGTTCCTTTTGGAAAAGCAGCATTAACATCAAATTTTGGAACTTTTGGTTTGTTGAAGGTTATTGTTTTATCTATTTTCTTAACATCAGGATTTCCATTTACAGAAATATCTCCCAAATATGTAATTAATTTGTTCGCTCGGTTTCTTGGCGCTTTAAAAACGAATAATTCTGGTGTAGATTTAATAAAATTTACCGTAATTGCCCCTTTTCTAAAAGTTTCATGTTGCAAAATATTATCTAGAAAAGGCATGTTTGTTTTTACACCTCTAATTCTAAATTCCCTTAACGCTCTTCTAACTTTTCGTGTTGCGCCATCTAAAGTTCTGCTATTTGCAGTAACTTTTACCAACATCGAATCGAAAAACGGAGAAATAGTCACGCCTTGATATACACTTCCTGCGTCTAGTCGAATTCCGAATCCAGACGCACTTCTATACGTAGAAATTGTGCCATAATCTGGTTTAAAATCGTTCTGCGGATCTTCTGTTGTAATTCTACATTGCAACGCATAACCGTTTATTTTTACAGCTTCTTGATTAGGGATTTTTATTTGCTGATCTGCTAGTTTATATCCACCAGCAATAAATAATTGGGTTTTTACCAAATCGATATTCGTAATAACCTCTGTAACTGTGTGTTCTACTTGAATTCTTGGATTTACTTCAATAAAATAAATAGAACCATCATCATCTACCAAAAATTCTACTGTACCAATATTATTATAATTTACTGCTTTACAAATTTTGATTGCATCCGCATATAAATTGTTTTTTATTTCCTCATCTAAACCATAAGAAGGCGCAAATTCTATTACTTTTTGATAACGTCTTTGCACAGAACAATCTCTTTCATAAAGATGCACTGTATTTCCGTAATTATCTGCAACAATCTGAATTTCAATATGTTTTGGGTTCTCTACAAACTTTTCTAAAAAAACCGTGTCATCGCCAAATGCATTCAATGCTTCACGTTTACTTTCACCAAATGCTTTTTTCAATTCTTCTGGCTCTCTAATCACACGCATTCCACGTCCACCACCGCCAGAAGCAGCTTTTAACATTAATGGATATCCTATTTTTCCTGCTTCAGAAAGTGCAATTTCTAAACTATCTAGCGGTTCTTTATTGCTTTCAATAATCGGAATATCATTTGCAATGGCCACTTTTTTAGCAGTAATTTTATCACCCAAAGATTTTAAAACAGATACTTTTGGACCAACGAAAATAAGTCCGTTTTCTTCACATTTTTGAGCAAATTCAGCATTTTCTGATAAGAAACCATAACCAGGATGTATCGCATCCACATTATTTTCTAATGCTACTTTGATAATCGCATCAATATTTAAATACGGTTTTAAAGGTTGATTATCTTCACCAATTTGATACGATTCATCCGCTTTATATCGATGCAAAGAATACCGATCTTCATACGTATAAATACCAACTGTTTTTAAATTTATTTCTGTACAAGCTCTAAAAATTCGTATTGCTATTTCGCCTCTATTTGCAACAAGTACTTTTTCAATTTTCATCTGATTATTTTATAGCTGATTAATTGCCTAAAGATACAATGGAGAGTTTAAAAAAAGAAAGAAAATTAACAATTATGATGGAATATATTTATCAAATCTTCTATAATGACAAAAATAAGTTTATAAATAGTTTTTATTGGATAAAAAAATTCACGCAAAGTCGCAAAGAGTTGTGAAAAAATAAAAAAATAATATTACTAGTTTTTTGCTTCGCGTCTTGGCGGCTTTGCGTGAATAAAAAAACCATACTAAAATGAAAATCTTCTCGCAAAGAAGCAAATAGTTTTCGAAAAATAATAAAGAAATGGTAATAGTTGCTATTTTTTTTCTTTGCGACTTTGTGTCTTGGCGTGATTAAAATTTTAAATAATTAAGCTAAAGTCAAGCCTAAAGACAAGCCTTTTTTTATCATAAATTCATAGGACTCTTTATATTCATTAGCAATTTCGCCCTCCAAAATTGCTTCTTTTATCGCTTCTTTAATTTGACCTATTTCTCTACAAGGTTTTAAATTGAATGTTTTCATAATTTCTTCTCCAGAAATTGGTGGTTGAAAATCACGTACTCGGTCTCGTTCTTCAACTTCCTTTATTTTTTCACGCACCAACTCAAAATTTTGATGATAGCGTTTAAATTTCTTCGGATTTTTAGTTGTAATATCTGCTTCACAAAGCGTCATTAAATCATCAATTTCATCGCCAGCATCAAAAATTAAACGTCTTACTGCAGAATCTGTAACTTCAGACGCCAACACAATTGGACGAGAGCTCAACAAAACCATTTTTTGAACAAATTTCATTTTATTATTCAACGGCATTTTTAAACGTTTAAATAATTTAAAAACCATTTTAGAACCTACAAATTCGTGGGAATGAAACGTCCAACCAATTGTTTTATGAAACTTTTTTGTAGGTGCTTTTCCGATGTCATGCAATAACGCAGCCCAACGCAACCAAACGTTTTCTGTATTTTCAGAAATATTATCGACTACTTCTAACGTGTGATAAAAATTATCTTTATGCTTCTGCCCTTCTACTTCTTCTACTCCTTTTAGCGCAATTAATTCTGGTAAAATTTGAGGTAGTAAATTTGTTTGTTCTAGTAATAAAAATCCGATTGATGGTTTTTCTGTACTCAAAATTTTATTTAATTCATCAATAATTCTTTCGCGAGTTATAATTGTTAATCTTTCGTGATTTTTAGAAATTGCTTTTAACGAATTTTCTTCAATTATAAAATTTAATTGTGAGGCAAATCGAATGGCACGCATCATTCTCAAAGGATCGTCAGAATACGTGATATTCGGATTTAAGGGCGTTCTTAAAATTTTATTTTCTAAATCTTCAATTCCTTGAAACGGGTCTAATAATTCGCCAAAATTTTCTTCATTTAAACTTAAAGCCAACGCATTTATGGTAAAATCTCTTCTGTTTTGATCATCTTCTAACGTACCTTCTTCTACTTCTGGATTTCTACTTTCTTCTGAATACGATTCTTTTCTAGCGCCAACAAACTCAATTTCAACATCTTTATAACGCAACATTGCTGTTCCGTAAGTTTTAAAAACCTGTACTTTTGGTTTATTTGGGAGTAATTGAGCCACTTTTTCTGCCAATTCAATTCCGCTTCCAACAGCAACAATATCTATGTCTTTTGCAGATCCTCTTTGCAAAATAAAATCACGCACAAAACCACCAATAACATAACTTTCTATATGTAATGCTGCGGATGCTTTTGAAATAATTGTAAATATTTCTGATGAAAGTGCTTGTTTGTAAGTCATTAATTACGGTAATCTGGTTGATTTAAGTGCGTAATATTTCGATTTTCCCATCAGTAATTTTTACTATAGTTGATGATTTATTCGGAATTTTTTCTTGTTGCAAATTTACCACATAATCTACACGTTCCAAAATTGATTTACTTATTTCAGAAAATGATTTCGGAGTTTCTTCTCCGCTAACATTTGCAGAAGTAGAAACAATTGGTTTTTTCAATTTTTTAATTAATTTTCTGCAAAATTCATCTTGCACAATTCTTATGGCAATTGTATTGTCTGATGCGATTGTGTTTCTTGCAAATCCTATTGGATTTTCATAAATAATAGTTGTTGGTTTTGTGGTTGACTTTATAAAATTGAGGACCTTATTTGAAACTTTCACGTATTTCTTTAACATGTTTAAAGAACTCACTAAAACAATTAAGCTTTTTGTTTCTTCTCTGTTTTTAAGCTGATAGATTTTGGCAACCCCTTTTTCATTTGTTGCGTCACAACCAATTCCCCAAACGGTATCTGTAGGATACAGAATTGTTTGTCCCTGTTTTAATTTCACAAAAGTTGCTGTAATTTCTATATTCATTTTATAGGTTAACTACAAATTTCTTAAAATATCAGAAAAAATTTCAGCTATATGATCTTCAGTATAGTTATTCTCAATTAGCTGACTAGCTTTATATCCTATGCTATTAATTTTATTCAAATCTAACTTTAACTCTAAAATTACATTAGCTAAACTTTCTGGGGAATTCTCTATTAATATTATATTCTCATCCGCTGTAAAAACTTCTTTAATCCCTTCTGTGTTTTTTGTTATGATACATTTACCCATAGCAGCATAGTGCCAAACTTTGTTAGGAACCACTATATCTGTTTTAAAGGATTTGCCAAAAATACCCAAACACAAATCAAATTTAGCTATTTCTGTATTAAGACCTTCATATTGCACCCAGCCTTTTAACAAAACATTTGTCAAATTATGCTTTTTTATCTTATTCTTTATTTTTTCAAACTGAACCCCATTACCTATCAATTCAAATAAAATATCTTTATTATTTTTAAGTAAAATAGCAGCTTCAATAATTACATCAACACCTTGTAAAGGAATAAAACTACCGTAAAATCCTATTTTAAAAACTTTTTCTTGAAGTTGTAACTTATGATTATTAAATAATGAAGTATCAACTCCTATAGGTAATACTTTAATTTTATTTTGTGGAATAAAAAATGTTTTAGAGAAATATTTTTTATGTAATAATGTATCTGCCAATATAATATCAACACGATGAAAAGGTATAAAATCCAACCAATATTTTATTGGTGCTTTCCAAAAATGCCCATAGTCAAAAACCTTGGTCATAAATTTTGAAATTAAGGGGTCAAATATTATTGGTTTAGAAGTAAGTCTTTTTATTAATTTAATATCTTGATGTCTAAATGGAGGGACATAAATGTAATCAACTTCTTTTTCTAATTTTGAGAAATGAACTTTATCAAAAGCACTTCTTTTCTTAAACTCATAAATGTAAATTTCGAAATCGTTTCTTTTTTGAAGGCCGCTTATTAGAACTTGCACTCTGTTATAGTTCAAATTAGTTTTGCCGACAAATAAAATTTTTATTTTCTCCATTTATTTTAAATTGCTTTTACAAATATCATAATTCTAAAATTTAGTTTTCATATTTTTGAGGAAATATTTTAAAATGGTACAAATATCAATTATTATTAGCACTTACAATTCTGAAGATTGGTTAGAAAAAGTACTTTGGGGCTATCATTTTCAAACATTAAATAACTTTGAAATAGTTATTGCAGATGATGGTTCTAAAAATAAAACAAAAGAACTTATTGATGCGATTAGAGATAAAGTTAAATACCCTATAACTCACGTTTGGCAAGAAGACGATGGATTTCAAAAGTCAAAAATTCTTAATAAAGCAATTGTAGCGTGTAAAACAGATTACATTATAATGTCTGATGGAGATTGCATTCCAAGAAAAGATTTTATTAAAGTTCATGATTCATTTAAAGAAATAGGTTACTTTTTATCTGGAGGATATTTTATGCTTCCAATGAACATTTCTAACTTAATTTCAAAAAAAGATATTGAAAATGGAAATTGTTTTGATGTAAATTGGCTTAAAAAAAATGGTTTAAATAGCAGTTTTAAAAACACGAAACTAACTGTTAATAGTTTTTTCAAAAAATTATTAAACTTTTTAACTCCAACAAAACCAACATGGAACGGTCATAATGCCTCTGGTTGGAAAAATGATATTTTATCTATTAATGGATTCAATGAAGATATGCAATATGGCGGTCAAGATAGAGAACTTGGAGAACGACTTTTTAATTTAGGTATAAAATCTAAACAAATTAGATACAGCGCAATTGTAGTTCATTTAGACCATAAAAGAGGTTATAAGACCAAAGAATCCATTACTAAAAATCAAAATATTAGAAAAAACACGCGAAACAATAAAGTTATCAAAACTTTTAACGGAATAGAGAAAGTATAGTTCTACTTTAATTTATCATTCATTGACCACAATTTAATATAACGAGATAAAACACCGTAAGCTTGTGTTTTAGCCAAAACAATGCCGGCAAAACCATCTAAAAATCCTAAACGAACAATGTAGTGCACAAAAAAACGAACAGGTGGTTTTATTAAAATATGATATAAATTCACTTTCTTTCCTTGCAATTGCATTTGTTTCGCTCTTAAAAATGCATAATGATTTAACTTTGCTATATAATGATCATAACTTCTATAAGAATAGTGGTCTATTTTACTTTTCAGAAATCCTAACTTACCGTTTGTAGAAATAGTTTCATGAACAACTCCAGAGTATTTACAATGTTCCTTTAAAAATAAGCGAACAACTCTATCTCTTTGCCATCCACAATAATTAATTTTCTGGTTTGCAAAATAAAAAGTTCTTCTGATTTTAAACCCGACACAATCTTTCGGATTTTCAACGGTTTTTAAAATTTCATTTCTCAATTTTGGCGTTACTCGCTCATCAGCATCTAAAATATAAATCCAGTTATGTGTAGCTATATTAATTGCAAAATTTTTTTGAGATGAAAAATCATCAAATTCCCGCTGAATAATTTTTACATTGTGTTTTTTAGCTAAAAGTAATGTGCTGTCAATGCTAAATGAATCAATCACAATAATTTCATCAGCAAAACTGACGGATTTAATAGCATCTTCAATATGAATTTCTTCATTTAAAGTAGGTATTATTGCGGTAATCTTTTTCATAAATTTATTTACACAGCAACATCATATTCACGGAGTGCATCGTTTAAAGAAGTTTTTTTATTTGTACTTTCTTTCCGTTTTCCAATAATTAATGCACAAGGCACATTGTATTCTCCAGCTACAAATTTTTTGACATAACTTCCTGGAATAACCACCGATCTTGCAGGCACTCTACCTTTCATTTCAACAGGTTTATCGCCAGTTACATCAATAATTTTAGTACTCATTGTTAGTACAACATTTGCACCTAAAACTGCTTCTTTTTCTATTCTAACACCTTCCACAACAATACAACGAGAACCAATAAATGCGCCATCTTCTATAATAACTGGGGCAGCTTGCAACGGTTCTAAAACGCCGCCAATACCAACACCACCAGAAAGATGAACATTTTTACCAATTTGTGCACAAGAGCCTACAGTTGCCCAGGTATCTACCATTGTACCTTCATCTACATACGCGCCAATATTTACATAACTTGGCATTAAAATAGTTCCTGCTGCTATAAAAGATCCATGTCTCGCAACCGCATTTGGTACAACTCTAATTCCTTTTTCTGCAAAATTTCTTTTTAGTGGAATTTTATCATGATATTCGAAAATACCAGCTTCTAACGTTTCCATTTTTTGAATTGGAAAATACAAAACAACCGCTTTTTTTATCCATTCATTTACTTGCCAATCGCCATTTTTAGGTTCTGCAACACGTAATTCTCCTTTATCTAATAAATCGACTACTTTCCTAATGGTTTCAATCGTTTTTTCTTCTTTAAGTAACTCACGATTTTCCCAAGCAGCTTCAATAATTTCTCTAATTTCTTTCATTGTATTTCTATATTTTCTTCAAATATATATTGATTCTTAAAAACAAAAGCGAAGATACATTTTTTAAACAGATATCTTTGGTTTGTTTAAAATATGTACTTTTGCAGAATGGCAAGAATATTGGCGATTGATTTTGGAACAAAACGAACAGGAATAGCAATTACAGACGAATTGCAAATAATTGCTTCTGGTTTACAAACCGTTGAAACTGTGAATTTAATTCCGTTTTTAAAAAATTATATTGCTCAAGAAAATGTGGAGCGATTTGTTGTTGGAAAACCAAAACAAATGAATAATTTAGACAGTGAAAGTGAGCCTTTTATAGTTTCTTTCCTTGAAAAATTATCGAAAGAGATACCTAAAATTCCAATTACCAGAATTGACGAGCGTTTTACCTCAAAAATGGCTTTTCAAAGTATGCTAGATAGCGGACTAAAGAAAAAACAACGAAGAAATAAAGGTTTGGTAGATGAAATTAGCGCAACTATTATTTTGCAGTCTTATTTAAATAGTTCTTTTTGAACTGTTTAATCGTGTAATTGTTTATTTGTGTAATGGTGTAATGGTGTAATTGTTAAATCGTTTAAAAAATTAGATTTCAGGATTAAAGAAGAAAATTAGCCACGAATTCACTACTTTAAATCTTAAATTCTTTTTCACTAATTTTAAATTCCTTTGGAATTTTTTTATTTGTGCAATCATTAAAAAGCTAAATTTAGAAATTCGTGAATTCGTGGCAAAAAAATTTAAATTCAATTTATTTACAAATCATCAATTGTATATTTTGTAGTAGAATCAGAAATTGAATACTTAATTTTTTTTCAATTACACATTTAAACAGTTACACCAAAAAAAGATGTTCCATTTTCACATAAATAAAAAATTTATAGAAACCTCAATAAACGTCAATTAGCATTTTTTTAATCAAAATTCGTAATTCATAGTTCAAAATTGTACTTTTGCAATCGTTTTAAAAAATAAAAAATGATATTACCAATTGTTGCTTATGGTGATCCTGTTTTAAGAAAAGTTGGTGTAGAAATTACTACTGATTATCCTAAATTAGATCAATTAATTATAAACATGAAAGAAACTATGGCAAATGCACATGGTGTTGGTTTGGCGGCTCCGCAAATTGGCAAAGCTATTCGTTTGTTTATAATTGATGCTTCTCCTTTTGCAGAAGATGATAACTTGTCTGAAGAAGAGCAAGCGCAATTAGCCAATTTTAAACATGTTTTTATTAATCCGAAGATTTTAAATGAATCTGGAAAAGAATGGGTATTTAATGAAGGTTGCTTAAGCATACCTGATGTTCGTGAAGATATTTTTAGAAAACCAGAAATTACAATCGAATATCAAAATGAGAAATTTGAAACGCAAACTGCTACTTTAAACGGATTAGCTGCACGTGTTTTTCAACACGAATATGATCATATAGAAGGTATTTTATTTACCGACAAATTATCGTCTTTAAAGAAAAGATTAATCAAAAAGAGATTAGAAAAAATATCTATGGGAAAAATAGATTCGGAGTACAGAATGCGTTTCCCAAAAGTTAAAATAAAATAAATATATTTATGGAATTTAGTAAAATTATAGCTGTGACAGGCAAATCTGGATTGTACAAAGTTATTTCTCAATCTAAAACAGGAATTATTGTAGAAGGTTTAGAGGACAAAAAAAAGTTTCCAATTACCTCAACTCAAAATGTTAGCTTATTAGAAAATATTGCCATTTATACATATGATGAAGACGTTTTATTGCTAAAAGTTTTCAAAAAAATGTATGAGAAAACAGAAGGAAAGTCAGCTATTTCACACAAAGAAAGCAGTAAGAAATTAACTGATTTTTTTAACGAAGTATTACCAGATTTCGATGAAGAACGTGTGTATACCTCTAACATTAAAAAAGTGATTCAGTGGTTTAATTTGTTAGTTGAAGCAGGTATGGATTTCTCAAAAATTGAAGTTCCTAAAGAAGAAAAAAATACAGAAGCTTAAAAATTAGTTTTCATTCAGCAATTGTAGTAAACAGTTTTAAGTTTGTTGCAAAAATTAGTTACTTAAAAATGAACTCCAGAAAAGAACAACTCGTTGCTTTTAATCGCTTATTGGACATTATGGATGAACTCCGTGAAAAATGCCCTTGGGACAAAAAACAAACTTTAGAGTCTCTTCGTCATTTAACTATTGAAGAAACATACGAACTAGCAGATGCAATTCTTGATAATGATTTAACTGAAATCAAAAAAGAATTGGGAGATGTTTTACTACACATTGTCTTTTACTCGAAAATTGGGAGCGAAAAAAAAGCCTTTGATATTGGCGATGTTGCCAATTCTATTTGTGATAAATTAATTGACAGACATCCTCATATTTATGGTGATGTTGTTGTTGAAAATGAGCAACAAGTAAAACAAAACTGGGAAAAACTAAAATTAAAAGAAGGTAAATCTTCGGTGTTAGAAGGTGTTCCAAAAAGTTTACCCGCGTTAATTAAAGCAAGCCGAATTCAAGAAAAAGTTGCCGGAGTTGGTTTCGATTGGGAAAAACCAGCACAGGTTTGGGAAAAAGTTCAGGAAGAATTAACGGAACTGAATGATGAAATTGAAGCTGGACACAGAGAAAATACAGAAAAGGAATTTGGTGATGTTTTGTTTTCGATGATAAATTATGCACGTCATATTAATGTGAATCCAGAAAATGCGCTAGAAAAAACGAATCGAAAATTTATAAAAAGATTTCAGTTTTTAGAACGTGAAGCTAAAAAAGAAGGAAAAGAATTGTCTGAAATGACCTTAACAGAAATGGATGTTTTTTGGAATAAAGCCAAGAAATTTGATGATTAATTTTTTTTTCACGCAAAGACGCTAAGGGGCAAAGAAATTGATTTGTTATAAAGATATTTACTTTCAATATTTGAACGCAGGAATTAATTAAATTAAAATAATGAACACAGAAAATTTATTACAAAGAATTGAAGAACTAATTTTATACTACGGTCCAAAATTAATTGGCGCAATTATAGTTTTAATTGTTGGTTTATGGCTTGTAGGATTTTTAACTAGAAACTTTAGTAAAATTTTAGACAAAAGAGATATAGATGCTTCCTTAAAACCATTTTTTAGAAGTATGATTACCATCCTTTTAAAAGTATTACTGGTAATTAGTGTGTTAAGTATGTTAGGCATACAAATGACATCTTTTATTGCCATTTTGGGTGCTGCAGGTTTGGCAATAGGTTTAGCACTTTCTGGAACATTACAGAATTTTGCAGGGGGAGTTATGATTTTAATTTTTAAACCTTTTAAAGTTGGCGATTTTATTGATGCTCAAGGACATAGTGGAACGGTTAGAGAAATTCAGATAATTAATACGATTCTAAAAACACCAGATAATAAAACGATTATTATTCCGAATGGAAAATTATCAAATAATTCAATGACCAATTATTCTACAGAAGAATTAAGACGTGTAGATTGGAAAATTGGTATTGGTTATGGTGATGATGCAGACAAAGCAAAACAAGTTTTACGCAGCATGGTAGAAGCAGATGATCGAGTTTTAAAAGATCCTGCGGTTTTTATTGGATTGTCTGAATTAGGTGATTCCTCTGTAAATTTTGCTGTTAGAGCTTGGGTAAATGCTTCGGATTATTGGCCTTTATTTTTTCATATTAATGAAGAAGTATACAAAGTATTTGATAAAGAAGGTTTAAATATTCCATTTCCACAAATGGATGTTCATGTTCATCAAGAGGAAAAATAGATCATTGAAAAACTTAAAAAATAATTATTTTTAATTTAATTTCTAAAATCGCTCTTTTTGAGAGATTTTTTTTATCAAAATCTAGATTGATTCCTAATTTGTTTTTCTATAGCTTCTTTATAAATATCTAAATTGTATGTCCGTAATTTGTAATAAATTTTAAAATGTATAGACTTTGTCATTCTGACGATAGGAAGAATCCCTATAGTTTCAAGAGATTCTTCATTCCGTTACACTTCATTCTGAATGACAACATTCCTTTATAATTATTAAATACGGACATACATATATCTAATTTAAACTTTGTTTTATTTACTAATTTTGTCAATAATAAGTTAATGAGACGAATTTTTTTTCAAGAAAAATCAATAATGAAAAGATTTTTCTCTCTACATAAATAAAGATTCATGCATAAAACCTTCTACATTACCATCAACCCGAATATGAAACCACTTATTAATTTTAGCTAAAACGATTACTGGAGTTTCAATTTCTAAGTCTTGAATTTTTTTATCTTTTGAGCTGGTTCCAATTCTCAATTCGTTTTTCTCTAATTTAGTTAGAGCAGTATTTAAAAAATTTTCGTTAGTAATTTCTGGAGCATATTTATCTCTAACAAATGGAAAAGGATCTACAGCACCTTTTCCATGTGAAGTGTAAATGCCAAAATGCAAATGCGGGCTCGCCTTTTTTGCGTTACCAGTATTGCCAACAAAACCTAAAGTATCTCCAACAACCACTCGTTTTCCTTCTGCAACTTTAATCTCATCTAAATGAGCATAATATAGTGTATATGCAGGATTATTTGCTCTCATCCAAACTTGTTTACCACCCAAACCATCATTTTTTGTAACAGTAACTATACCATCAAGAGAGGCAACAACTGGCGTTCCTCTTTTTGCAAAAATATCAATTCCCTCGTGTTTTCTTTTTCCACCACCTCTTGATGCGCCCCAAAAACTCTTTATTGCTTTGTTGTCTTTTCCGCTAACAGGAAATAAAATAGTTGGATCTGAATAGAGTTTAATATTATAAGTGGTATTGTTTTTATTTTTTGGTGCAATTACTACTTTATAATCCGCATTTCTCGGAACTTCAAATTCTAAATAATTTGTATTTGGTTTGTTAGAAAGTATTGGTTTTTCGAAAAGGTTTGAATCACTATCATAAGAAAAAACATCTATAGAGAATTGCAAACTGTCTGTATCTGTTTCAATTTTAAAACGTTCTCCTCTTTTTAAAGAAACGGTATAAGCTAATATAGAATAGCTATCAGAATCTGATTTAGAATAGACAACTGCTGGTAAATCTAATTTTAAATTGTTGTTTTTTGCATTGGCATATAATTTTTCATATTGCTCAAAAAGCAAATAATCATCTTTTAAACTGCGCTCAAATACTTTACTAGCGGATGGATTTGTAACTAAATCTGTTACTTTTTGAATTTCTTTACAAGAATAAAAAAATAAAAATAGAATCGGAATAAAAAGGATTTTTTTCATGCTCATATTACATCAGAAATTGCACCAAAAAGGTTTTTAAAAATAGATTTTAATCCATTTAACAATCTAAAAGAAACCTTAAAGTTTTAGCACAAATTCCAAATAATTTGTTAATTAAAAAAACGAAATCTCATAAGTACTAATTATGAGATTTCGCTTTTTAATTTAATGATATTCAATATTTTGAATTTAATTACAAATTGAATATCCAAATAAAATCAATAAAAAAATTGAGTAATCAACTTTATTAGCTCAAATGCATTTTATGTCTTGCCTATAATTCGTGAAATTCATCGTCTTTTAAACTGTATATCCACAAAATAATTTCTCCTGTAGACTTGATTTCTGATTCTTTTATTTTCCAAATACCTCAAAATTTATTAAAAGAAAAAAGCTTTCAATTTCTTGAAAACTTTTTAAAAATATAAATTGTTGTAATAATTATTCAGGCATAACAACACTATCAATAGCATGTATTATTCCGTTTGATGCTGCAACATCTGCAATTACTACTTTAGACATATTTCCTTTTTCATCTTTTAACATTACATTTCCACCATCTAAAGAAGCAACTAATTTTCCGCCTTGCACCGTAGTTACTGTAAATGTTCCTTTATTTGCTTTAATTGCAGCAATAACCGCTGTTGCATCAAATTTTCCAGAAACAACATGATACGTTAATATGCTTGTTAAAGTAGCTTTATTTTCTGGCTTTAATAAAGTAGCAACTGTGCCTGCTGGTAATTTCGCAAAAGCATCATTTGTTGGCGCAAAAACTGTGAAAGGTCCATTACCACTTAAAGTTTCTACTAAATCTGCTGCTTTAACTGCTGCTACTAATGTGGTAAAATTTTCATTTGCAACGGCTACCTCAACTATGTTTGCTGTTTCTGTACTATCTACTGCTGTTTTTGTTGTTTTACAAGAAGTAGCTGTAAAAAGTCCGATAATAGCAAAAGCTAAAAAAATATTTTTTGTTTTCATAATTAATTTGTTTTTTTAAATTGTTAAAAACAAAGCTAGCTCTTCAATTTCTAAAAATTCTTAATTTTTGTTTAAACTTTAGTTAAATAAATTAAACAAAAAGTAATTCGTAATAAAAATTAAACTCAAAAAAAACATCCAATTCTAAATTTAGAATTGAATGTTTTTTTTTATTTCTCACTAAAACTAAGTGCTACTTACTCAAGTACATTTTTCGTCTTGCATACAATTCGTAAAACTCATCGTCTTTTAAACTGTCGATAAATAAAATACTTTCTCCGGTACTTTTCATTTCTGGTCCTAAATTCTTGTTCACATTCGGGAATTTATTAAAAGAAAACACAGGTTGCTTAATTGCATAACCATCTAATTTTGGTTTAAAATCAAAATCTGTTACTTTATTATGGCCCAACATTACTTTTGTCGCATAATTTACATACGGTTCTTTGTATGCTTTTGCGATAAAAGGAACTGTTCTTGATGCTCTTGGATTCGCTTCAATAATGTAAACGATATCATCTTTTATAGCAAACTGAACGTTTATTAGACCGACAGTTCTTAAAGCTCTTGCAATTGTGTGTGTGTGATCTTTAATTTGTTGCATCACCAAATCACCTAAATTAAATACAGGTAACATTGCGTTTGAATCTCCAGAATGAATCCCGCAAGGTTCTATATGTTCCATAATCCCGATGATGTACACATTTCCATCAGCATCACAAATTGCATCTGCTTCTGCTTCAATTGCACCGTCCAAATAATGATCTAATAGTAATTTATTATTCGGAATGCTACGTAATAAACCAATTACGTGTTTAACCAATTCTTCTTTATTGATTACAATTTTCATTCCTTGACCACCTAAAACGTAACTTGGTCTCACTAAAATTGGGAAATCTAATTCTTCTGCTAAAGCCAAGGCTTCATCAGCAGTTTCTGCGATACCGAATTCTGGATACGGAATATTGTTTTCTTTCAGTAAAGTTGAAAAACTTCCTCTATCTTCGGCTAAATCTAAAGCTTCAAAAGAAGTTCCTAAAATTTTAATGCCGTATTTGGTTAATTTTTCTGCTAATTTCAACGCTGTTTGACCGCCTAATTGTACAATAACACCTTCTGGTTTTTCATGTTTGATGATGTCATATATATGTTCCCAAAAAACAGGTTCAAAATATAATTTATCAGCAGTATCAAAATCCGTAGAAACCGTTTCTGGATTACAGTTAATCATAATCGTTTCATAACCACATTCTGCTGCAGCTAAAACTCCGTGAACACAACAATAATCGAACTCAATTCCTTGTCCAATTCGGTTTGGTCCAGAACCTAAAACAATTACTTTTTTCTTATCAGAAACGATACTTTCATTATCTGTGTATCTTTTTCCGTCTGCAGTTTCAATATCAGCTTCAAAAGTTGAATAATAATATGGTGTTTTTGCTTTAAATTCCGCAGCACACGTGTCTACTAATTTATAAACTCTGTTGATATTTAATTCTTCTCTTTTTGTATATACCTGACTTTCCAAACAACCTAACATGTGCGCAATTTGTCTGTCTGCAAATCCTTTTTGCTTCGCTTCCAACAATAATTCTTTGGATAAATTCTCTAATTTGAATTTAGAAATTTCTTTTTCCAACAAATGTAATTCTTCATATTGTTTTAAGAACCACATGTCAATTTTCGTGATTTCATGAATTTTAGAAATCGGAATTCCGATTTGTATCGCATCATAAATCGCAAAAACTCTGTCCCAAGAAGCGTTAGTTAACTTCTCGATAATTTGATCATATTTTGTGTATCCTTTTCCGTCAGCACCTAATCCGTTTCGGCTAATTTCTAAAGATTGCGTCGCTTTATGCAATGCTTCTTGAAAAGAACGTCCAATTCCCATCACTTCTCCAACAGATTTCATTTGCAAACCTAATGTTCTATCAGAACCTTCGAATTTATCGAAATTCCAACGTGGAATTTTTACAATTACATAATCTAAAGTTGGCTCAAATAAAGCCGATGTAGATCTTGTAATTTGATTTTCCAATTCATCTAATCCGTAACCAATTGCTAATTTTGTAGCAATTTTTGCAATAGGATAACCCGTTGCTTTACTCGCTAAAGCGGATGAACGTGAAACTCGTGGGTTGATTTCAATGGCAATAATGTCTTCTTTTTCATCTGGTGAAACTGCAAACTGTACGTTACAACCCCCTTCAAAATCACCAATAGAACGCATCATATGAATTGCCATATCACGCATTTTTTGATAGGTTTTATCAGACAAAGTCATTGCTGGCGCAACGGTTATGGAATCTCCTGTATGAATCCCCATCGGATCCATGTTTTCTATCGAACAAATAATTACTACGTTATCTTTATGATCGCGCAACAATTCAAGTTCAAATTCTTTCCAACCCATCATTGCTTTATCAATCATCACCTCATGAATTGGCGATGCTTCTAAACCGATGCTCAACAATTCGTCAAAATCTTTTGGATCATAAACGATTGATGCACCTGCGCCACCCAAAGTGTATGAAGATCTAATTACTAAAGGAAAACCAAATTCTTGAGCGATTTCTTTTCCCTTTAAAAATGAAGTTGCTGTTGCTTGTGGCGCCATTGGCACACCGATTTTCAGCATTAATTCTCTAAATTTTTCTCTGTCTTCTGTTATATTAATTGCATCAATATCAACACCAATTAATTTTACATTAAAATCTTTCCAAATTCCTTTAACATCTGCTTCAATACATAAATTTAAAGCCGTTTGTCCGCCCATTGTTGGTAAAACGGCATCAATCTGCGGATGTTCTTTTAAAATTTGTATGATTGATTTAGTAGTCAATGGCAACAAATACACATGATCTGCCATTGATGGATCTGTCATTATTGTTGCAGGATTTGAATTGATAAGTATCGTTTCAATTCCATCCTCTCTTAAAGAGCGTAAAGATTGCGATCCAGCGTAGTCGAATTCACAAGCTTGACCAATAACAATTGGTCCAGAACCGATGATTAAAATGGATTTTAAGTCTTCTCTTTTGGGCATAATAGATAGTAGTTTTTATTTAATTTGTAAAAATAATTCACGCTAGGGTATAAAAAAAGGTGTTGCTAAAAATAGCAACACCTTAATTATTAACAATTGTTAATCATTATTTCTTATGTCTTGGTTGTGAAGACACACTTAAATTCTTTCTTCCTTTAGCTCTTCTACGTGCTAAAACCTTTCTACCATTAGCAGAAGCCATTCTCTCTCTGAAACCGTGTTTGTTTCTTCTCTTTCTTTTCGATGGTTGGTATGTTCTTTTCGGCATAATGTATATCTTTAATAATCTTCTTTAGTTGTGTTTTGCTTTTATAAAATCTGTCTCTTTAAAGCGATTGCAAATATACAATTGTTTTTATTTTTGACAAACACAATTTTAAAAAAAATGAAAATATTTTTAATGTTGTTTTAATGATAAACTATTTCATTAAAAAACACCTCAATTGTAACTGTTTTTTAGTTACAATAATATTTTATACATTTACAAGTGAGTAAGATTGAAAAACTTTTAGAAAAAATTAAACTAATTCCGAAAGATTTAACTTGGAATGAACTTGTTAAGATTTTGAATTATTTGGGTTTTATCGCAATACAACCAAAAGGAAAAACGGTTGGATCAAGAATTAAATTTGTGAATAAAGAAAAAGAGATTCTCAATTTGCACAAACCTCATCCTTCTAATATTGTAAAACAGTATGTTATTAAACAACTTTTAGAAAAATTGAAATTATGAAAAAGCATTTAGAATATAAAGGTTATAATGGCACAGTCGAGTTTAGTGCAGAAGACAATTGTTTGTTTGGTAAAATGATTGGCATAAGTGATTTAGTAAATTATGAAGCCCAATCAGTCAATGAATTAAAAAATGTTTTTAACGAAGCCGTAGAAGATTATTTGACTACATGCAAAGAACTAAATAAAGAACCAAAAAAACATTTTAAAGGCGTTTTTAATGTGCGTGTTAGTTCATCAATCCATGAAAATTTAGCTTTAATTGCTGATAAAAAGAAAATAAAATTAAATGAATTAGCAAGTATCGCTTTTGATTATTTGATTAAAAATGAAGATAAAGTATTGCAATAATTTACTAGATTCCCAACTCTTTCTTTAAATCTTTTAACTTTACTCTTTCTGCATTATCAGTTAATTTATGCAATTGAATAGATAATGCGTCTTATGAATCTTCTAAATAATTTATATTTAAGTTGCTCAAAATATTCTTTTAACTGTTATTATTATTTTTTTAATTCAATTTCAAATATATAAGTTAATTGTTAAGTTTCACACAATTATACCTCTTTTTAATTTGCCATAAATAACATTGTTAGTACTTTTGCCCAAACCTAACAACACCATGAAAAACACCAAATACGTTTTCGTTACTGGAGGCGTAACTTCATCACTTGGAAAAGGAATTATTGCCGCTTCTCTCGCTAAATTACTCCAAGTTAGAGGCTTTTCTGTGACCATTCAAAAATTAGATCCATATATAAACATAGATCCAGGAACGCTTAACCCTTATGAACATGGCGAATGTTATGTTACTGAAGATGGTGCTGAAACCGATTTAGATTTGGGCCATTACGAGCGTTTTTTAAACATTCCAACCAGTCAAGCAAACAATGTGACTACAGGTAGAATTTATCAATCGGTAATTAACAAAGAACGTAGAGGAGAATTTCTTGGAAAAACTGTTCAAGTGATTCCGCATATTACAGATGAAATTAAAGAATGCATCAAAAAGTTAGGAAATACAGGCGAATTTGATATTGTAATTACAGAAATTGGCGGAACAGTTGGTGATATAGAATCGCTACCTTATGTGGAATCTGTGCGTCAATTGTTATGGGAAATGGGTCATGAAAATGCCATTGTTATTCATTTAACGTTAATTCCGTATTTAGCTGCAGCAGGAGAATTAAAAACAAAACCAACACAACATTCGGTAAAAATGTTGATGCAAAGTGGTGTAAGTCCAGATATTTTGGTGTGTAGAACTGAGCATGAAATATCTGATGACATCAAACGAAAACTAGCGTTGTTTTGTAATGTAAAGCAAGAAGATGTAATTCAATCTATTGATGCTTCTACTATTTATGACGTTCCTAATTTAATGTTAGCAGAGGGTTTGGATAAAGTGGTTTTGAAAAAATTGCAATTAGAATCGCCAAGTGAACCAAAATTAACGGCTTGGAATAATTTTTTAGACAAACATAAAAATCCGAAATCTACTGTAGAAATTGGACTTGTTGGTAAATACGTAGAATTACAAGATGCTTATAAATCAATTGCAGAAGCGTTGATTCACGCAGGTTCATCAAACGAAACAAAAGTAAATGTACATTGGATTCACTCCGAAAGTTTATCACCAAAAACGGTTGAGAAAAAATTAACTGGTTTAGACGGAATTTTAGTTGCTCCAGGTTTCGGAGACAGAGGTGTCGAAGGAAAAATAAAGGCAGTAAAGTTTTCGAGAGAAAACAACATTCCGTTTTTAGGAATTTGTTTGGGAATGCAAATGGCTGTCATAGAATATGCAAGAAACGTTTTGGATTTAAGCGATGCTTTTTCTACAGAAATGAAAGAAAATTGTAAAAGTCCTGTAATTAATTTGATGGAAAGTCAGAAAGACGTTACCGAAAAAGGTGGTACAATGCGTTTGGGTGCTTGGGATTGTAAGTTAGAAAAAAAATCTAAAGTTTACGAAGCGTACAAAACAGAAAACATTAGCGAACGTCACAGACACAGGTATGAATTTAACAATGATTATTTGGAAGTAATGGCAAAAGCAGGTTTACGAGCAACGGGAATTAATCCAAAAACCAATTTGGTAGAAGTGGTAGAAATTGATAAACATCCATGGTTTGTTGGTGTACAATATCATCCAGAATACAAGAGTACAGTGTTGAATCCGCATCCTTTATTTATCAATTTTGTAAAAGCAGCTTTAGAACACTCGAAAAAATAAGATACTAAATACAACATGCTGAAACAAATTATTAATATAGGATGTTAAAGCAAGTTATAAATATAAGATGCTGAAATAAAATTAGCATAAACAAGTTCAGCATAAAAGGGAACACTATTTGAAGAATAAATCAAACACTAAATTAATCAACAGAAAGACAACTAAAAGGATTCAATTTTACTACATTTGTCGGGTTTTTTGAAAGAAAAAACTATTGAAAATGACAGATTGACATTATTAAAATTTACATGGAACAAAAAAAATTCGATTACAATTCTTTAATAGGAATGGTTTTATTAGCAGCTATCTTTTTATGGTATGTTAATTCACAAACAGATGAAGTAGATCCTGAAAAAGCAGCAACAGAAGTTGTTGTAGATTCTACAAGTACAGTTGAAAAATTTACAGATTCAGGTGTTTCTGACACATTCATTGAAAATGATTCGTTAAGAAATGCTTCTTTTGATGCTAAATTAGGCGCTTTTTCTTTTAGTGCAGTAAATGCGAAAGAAGGAACTTCAGTTTTAGAAAACAATCTTTTAAAGCTGACAATTGATAATAAAGGTGGTCAAATTATTGAAGCTTTATTAAAGAATTACAAGACGTATGACTCGCTTCCGTTGTATTTAATTAAGGATAACAACGCTAGTTTTAACATCAACTTTGGAACAACAGACAACCGAATTTTAAATACCAAAGACTTATTATTTAAACCATCTTTTACTAAAAATGGTAAAAACCAAGTACTTTCTATGAAGTTGAAAGTATCTGAAAATCAGTTTTTAGAATATAGATATGAAATGAAACCAAACGATTATATGTTAGGTTTCTCTGTAAAATCTCAAGGTTTAAATAATGTAATTAATTCGGCAAATGAAATTAATTTAGACTGGAATCTAAAAGGATATCGTAATGAAAAAAGTATGCGTACAGAAAACACCATGTACTCTTATTACTACTTTAAAGCGGATAACGATGTTGATTATATAAATGCCGATAAAACAGAAACGGCAAATGATGTAAATTGGGTTTCTTACCAACAACAGTTTTTCTCTTCTATTTTAATGAGTGAAAAACCGTTTAAAAATGCATTAATGACTTCTACTAATTTAGTAGAAAATGAAGAAATAGATACTGTTTTCACTAAAAAATACACGTTAAAAACCCCGCTAGAATTAACAAATGGCGAGTTGGATTATAACATGAGTTGGTATTATGGTATTACCGATTACAAAGCATTAAGCAAGTATGAAGGCACAAATTTAGATGAAACTGCAGATTTAGGTTGGGGAATTTTCGGAACGATTAACCGTTACATTTTCATTCCTATTTTTGGGTTGTTAGAAGGTATTTTATCAAATTATGGTTTAATTATTATTCTAATGACAATTGTTGTAAGAATCTTAATGTCGCCATTAGTTTATAAATCGTATTTATCGAGTGCAAAAATGAAGGTAATTCGTCCTGAATTAAATGCACTAAATGAAAGATTTCCAGGAAAAGATAACGCAATGAAGCGTCAACAAGAAACCATGAAAATTCAGCGAAAAGCTGGTGTAAGCATGATGTCTGGTTGTATTCCTGCATTATTACAAATGCCTATTTTCTTCGCTTTATTTAAGTTTTTCCCAACTAATATTGCGTTAAGACAAGAAAGTTTTTTATGGGCAGAAGATTTATCTTCTTATGATACTATTTTTCAATTGCCATTTACAATTCCATTTTACGGAAGTCACGTAAGTTTATTCCCAATTTTAGCGTCGATTGCCATTTTCTTTTACATGAAAATGAATCAAAGTCAGCAAGCAAATATGCAACCGCCAACACAAGAAGGCATGCCAGATATGGGTAAATTAATGAAATACATGATTTACTTATCTCCTATTATGATGTTGTTTTTCTTTAATAATTATGCGAGTAGTTTAAGTTTGTACTACTTTGTATCTAACTTATTGACAATTATAATTATGTTAATCATCAAAAATTATGTGATTGATGAAGACAAAATTCATGCGCAAATAGAAGAAAACAAAAAGCGTCCAGAAAAGAAAAAGAGCAAGTTTAGAGAACGTATCGATTCTGCTATGAAGCAAGCACAAGAGCAGCAAGCGAAAAAGAAGTAAAAGGCAATGCCTTTAGATATTTAAAAACCCAAAACTTTATTGTTTTGGGTTTTTTGGTTATAAGTAAGTTCAAGTAATAAATGCTCATTGATTTACTAGACCTTATTACAGCAATTATTTGAACTCTTTTTTATGCTGAATTCTTTTTAGTCTCTTTTACAAACAATAAAACTACTTCTAAATATTTATGGTTTTGAAATAATTTCAACATAAAAAAATGAGTACGAAAAGCAGGAAACAGCCTCAAATAAAAACGAAACTACCACAAAAGTGTTTTTTCCTTTTAGGAAGATTAAGATGGGCTACTCTTTCCTTTATATCGTCCAAAAAACAAAATATACCCATAACAAACAATTGTTAAAATAAAAGCTGTTTTGAACCCTAAATTATCGATTAAACTTCCAAATAAAAACGGAATTACAGCTCCACCAACAATAGACATACATAATAAACCTGACGCTTGTGCTTTTAAATCGCCCAAACCCTCTAAACTTAATGTAAAAATTGTTGGAAACATAATTGAGTTAAATAAACCGACAGCTAAAATAGACCACATCGAAATTAGACCTGTTGTAGAAATGGAGATTACAATCATAGCAATTGCTAAACTTGCAAAAATAGCCAACACTTTTCCTGGTTTCATTATTCTAGTTAAATAAGAACCAACGAAACGACCAATCATAGCGCCACCCCAATAAAATATAACGAAAACACCTAATAATGATTTTGGATCTGAACCAGAAAAGGATTTATTAAATGTACTTGCAATTGCATTTGCAATGTTCATCATCGTTTCATTTTGTGCAACGAGAACCCCAAGATTCATATCAGAAAAATAATTTACTAAAAAACTACCAATAGAAACTTCTGCACCAACGTAAACGAAAATCCCCAGTGCGCCCATTAACATTGCTTTGTTCTTCAATAATTTGCCATACCCACCTTTTGGGATGTTCTCCATCACTTTAGGTAAATTAATAAATGCAAAAATCAATGCTAAAAACGCAATAAAACCAGCAATAATTAAAAAGGGTTCTTGGACTGTTTCTGCTTCTGCAACATAATAATTTCTTCGGTCAAGCTCGCTTAACAAACCAATTTCATCGGATGTTTTTACAGAGTCACTTAATAAAAATAAAGCACCAACTACAGGACCAATTGTTGCGCCAAAAGAATTAAATGCTTGTGATAAATTTAATCGACTTGATGCGCCATCTTCACTACCTAATAATGCAACATACGGATTTGCAGCTACTTGCAAAATTGTGATTCCACCTGCCAAAATAAAATATCCGATTAAAAAGATTGAAAAGGTTCTATATTCTGCCGCTGGATAAAATAACAGACAACCTATAGACATGGTTACCAGACCCAAAACGATTCCTTTTTTATAACCAATTTTAGATAAAATATAACCTGCGGGTAAAGAAAAAACGAAAAAAGCCACAAAAAATGCAAATTGAACCAAAACTGTTTTTGCGTAAGACATTTCAAATACGTCTTTTAATCTTGGCACTAAAGAATCTACCAAAACGGTAATAAATCCCCAAAGAAAAAATAAGGTTGTTAAAAATATAAAAGCACTTCTGTACGATTTTTTTGTTTCCATAATTACACTTTGTTATAATAATCTGATTGATAATTTTTATTTCCTTGATCGCTAAAAACAGTATAATTAAACCATTCATGAATGCAATAAGAGCCAATTTCACCTTGTTTATTTATCGCAATAAACCCAACTTGAAAATCTTTATAACGATCTCCAGATTTTTTAATTACTCTTCTTACAGCTTCTTCGCAAGCTTCTTTTGGCGATTTTCCTTGTCGCATTAATTCCACAATTAAAAAACTACCCACCGTTTTCAAAACTTCTTCGCCCATTCCTGTTGCTGTTGCGCCACCAACTTCATTGTCAATAAATAATCCTGATCCAATTATTGCAGAATCGCCAACTCTTCCTTGCATTTTGTACGCCAAACCACTTGTGGTGCATGCTCCAGAAATATCACCATTTTTATCGATAGCTAACATTCCTATTGTATCGTGATTTTCTATGTTGATAATTGGTTTGTATTGTGATGTTTCTTTCCAGGTTAACCACGCTTTTTTTGATGATTCTGTGAGCAAGTTTTCTTTTTCAAATCCTTGCGAATAGGCAAAATTTTCTGCTCCTTTTTCTGATAAAATTACATGCGGGGTTTCCTCCATCACTTTTCTGGCAAGAGAAACTACATGTGTTATATTTTCCACAGAAACTACAGCGCCATATTCACCATTTTTATTCATTATGCACGCATCTAAAGTCACCACTCCTTCTCTATTTGGCAAACCTCCTTTTCCTACAGATGAATTTTTTAAATCTGCCTCTTCTACTCTACAACCTTGCTCAACTGCGTCTAATGATGTTCCGTTTTGCTGAAGAATTTCCCATGCTTTTGCAGTTGCGTTTGGCACGTCCCAAGTTGCAATTACAATTGGTTTTGTTGGTTTATTTATAAAAACAATTCCTTTTTTTTCTTCGGATAAATTTTTACAAGCAATCAAAATTGATGAACTTGCAACAATACCTAAACTTGTAATGGATGCTTTTTTAAGAAAAATTCTACGTTTCATAACTACTTATAACTATTACTATACATATTAAATAAATCAACGTACAAATTTGGATTGTCTAATATATAATTTCTATCAAAATAAACTTATAAAAAAGATGCATTTATTTAAGAAAAGGTTTTCTAGATTAAATATTTATTTTTAAAATAAGAATTTTAGATGTCGGATTTATGCACATTCAAAAGCACTTGTTAGTTTTCCTGAAAAAAAAGAGCAATATTTACAGATATTACAAAGGAAAAGAAAAAATAATTAATGTAAAAATAGAAACGAAAATTAACGCTCAAATTATAATGATAAAAGTGATTAGATTACCAATTATTCATGAAGGAAAAGCTAGTGTTGCTTAAAAACCTTGGACTTTTATTGACGAGATAATTGCGCAATAAATACATACACAAACCTGAAAAATTTTAAAAAAATTTCAGGTTTATTTATAAAATATAAATGAAACTAGAAATCTGCGCAAATTCCTATCAATCTGCAATGAACGCTCAAAAAGCTGGAGCAGACAGAATTGAACTCTGCTCTGAACTTTCTTTGGGTGGTTTAACGCCATCTTACGGATTATTGAAAAAAGTAGCCGAAGAAATTACAATTCCTGTTTATGTTTTAATTCGTCCTAGAAGCGGTAATTTTTATTATTCTGATGATGAGTTTGAAATTATGAAAAACGATATTAAACTCTGCAAAGAATTGGGTTTTAACGGAATTGTTTCGGGAGTTTTAAATGCTGACAATACGATAGATTTAAAAAGAACAAAAGAATTAATTGAACTTTCAAAACCACTGACTTTTACCTTTCACAGAGCCTTTGATTGTGTTCCGAATCCGAAACAAGCTTTACACCAATTAATGGATTTGGAAGTTAAAACTATTTTATCTTCAGGATTGCAAGAGAAAGCAAAAGACGGAATTGAATTACTAAAAGAACTGCAAGAAATAGCAAAAAATAAACTCATTTTTTTAGTTGGTGGTGGTATTAATCCAAAAAATGTTGCTATTTTTAAAGCTGCTGGTTTTACTGAAGTTCACGCTTCTGCTTCAAAAATTAAAAGTGAAGAAAAAAGTATGTTTTTCGAAAATACAACACAAACAGTTTCAGGTATTAAAAGGATTGAAAACATAATAAAAGCTATAAAACGTGCATAAAATTCTCTTACTTATTCTTGTTGTACTATTGATTAATTTTGATAATAAAGATGATATTCCATCAAAAATATCACTCAATAGCAATTGGCAATTTAAAGGGATTGATACTTTAAATTGGCAGTCTGCATCAGTTCCTGGAAATATTTTTACTGATTTATTAGATCATAAAATTATTGACGATCCGTTTGTATTGAACAACGAGGAAAAAGTACAATGGGTTTCTAAAAAAAGCTGGGAATACAAAACAAGTTTTTCATTATCAAATGATGTTTTAAAAAAAAATAACATCGAACTTAATTTTGATGGATTAGATACGTACGCAACAATTTTTCTAAACGATTCTATCATCGGCGAAACAAATAATGCTTTTAAAACCTATATTTTTGACATTAAAAAAACAGCAAAGCTTACAAACAAATTAAGAATAGTTTTTACAAAAACCGATGAAATAGAAACGGTTTTAGCAAATAAAAATCCGTATAAATTACCACCAGATACCCGAATTTACACTAGAAAAGCACAATTTCAATACGGTTGGGATTGGGGACCCGTTTTAAATACTTCAGGAATCTGGAAAGATGTTTCCATCAAAAGCTGGAACGATTATAAAGTTGATAATATTTATATCAAGCAAGAAAAATTAACCAACACTAAAGCAACTCTTTTAGCCGAAATTACAATTAAAAGTGATGTAGAATTAGAATCTGAAATAACCGCAAAAGTTGATTCATTAAACTTCAACAAGAAAATTCAGCTTAAAAAAGGAATTCATACCTATACAATTCCTTTAGAAATTGAGAATCCTCAATTATGGTGGACATTTAATTTGGGAGATCCGCATTTGTATCAATTTGAATTCGAGCTTACATCAAACGGAATAATCAAAGACAAAAAATCAATAAAAAAAGGAATTAGAACTATAAAACTAATTTCTGAAAGAGATAGTATTGGAGAGTCATTCTATTTTGAATTGAATGGAAAACCTGTTTACATGAAAGGCGCAAACTATATTCCGCAAAATAGTTTTCAGAATAAAGTAAGCGATCAGCATTATGAAAAAATACTTTCTGATGTTGTTAAATCGAACATGAATATGTTGCGTGTTTGGGGAGGCGGAATTTATGAAAATGATTTGTTTTACGAATTATCTGATGAAAAAGGAATTTTAATTTGGCAAGATTTTATGTTTGCTTGTGCAATGTATCCAGGCGATAAAAAATTTTTAGACAACGTAAAACAAGAAGCCGAACAACAAGTGAAACGATTAAGAAATTATTCATCCATCGCATTGTGGTGTGGAAATAATGAAAATTCTGAAGCTTGGAAACGTTGGGGTTGGCAAAAAAATAGAAGTGAAAAAGAAAAAAAAGAAATTTGGAATGATTATTTAGCAGTTTTCGATTCGATTTTACCAAATATGGTAAAAGAATTTAGCGACACCGATTATTGGGAAACTTCTCCAAAATATGGACGAGGAGATCCAAAATCTAAATTTGAAGGCGATTCTCATGATTGGAGTATTTGGCATGACGAATTACCATTTGAGCATTTAGAAAAAAATGTTCCGCGATTTATGAGTGAGTTCGGTTTTCAATCTTTCCCAAGTTATGAAGCCATAAATTACATCAATCAAAATGATTCAATTAATTTGAAAACGGATGCTATGAAAGGGCATCAAAAAAACAAAAAAGGTTTTGAATTAATCGAAAAATACATGAAACGTGATTATAAAATCCCGACAAATGATGATGACTACGTTTACGTAAGTCAATTATTACAAGCCAAAGGAATTGTTCTTGGAATTGAAGCGCAACGAAGAGCAAAACCGTATAATATGGGCACTTTGTATTGGCAATTAAATGATTGTTGGCCTGTAATTTCTTGGTCTAGTATTGATTATTTTGGGAATTGGAAAGCATTGCAATACAAAACAAAAAAAGCATTTGAAAATATTCTAATCTCCTCTGTTATTGAAGATAAAAAAGTTAAAACATTTATTGTAAATGATACTTTCGATGAAATTGATGGTGAATTTAAACTAAAATTACTAGATTTTTATGGAAATGAAATTTGGACAAAATCTCAAGAAATCAAAGTTTTGAAAAATAGTAGCAAGCAATTTTATAGTTTCTATATTGATGATTACAGTAAAAAAAACACCGTTTTAATTGCTGAATTTAACGGCGAAAAAACAGTCTTCTTTTCTGGAAAACCTAAAGATTTAATTTTACCAAAAGGTGTAATTCAAAAAGATGTTTTAAGAAGCGAAGAAGGATTTTCAATTACTTTAAAAAGCAACGTTTTTCAAAAAGATGTGTTTTTATACACCAAAGAAAAAGGTCATTTTTCTGATAATTTCTTTGATTTATTGCCGAATGAAACTAAAACTATATTTTTTGAATCGGAAGTAGCTTCTTTGATTGATTTACGGATTAAAACATTGAATGATTTAAATTAAATATTTTTTTAACACATAGAAAAATAGAAAACATAGCACTATTTGAACGTATGTTTCTAGGTGTTTTTTTTTACTTTAAAACATTCTACGGTTTTGAAATAATACAAAGAGTTTAATTTATTATGATTTCATAGGAATGTTAAATCTAATTCTCATTAAAAAACTGTGATTTCAAAAATCCAAGTCCGTAACCAAAAAATTGAGTCAATGTTGTAAAGATGCTTAAAAAAGCAACCGATAAATTTTTATTTTGAAAGAGAGAATCAAAGAAGATTAAAATAAAATAAAATCCATAAAAATTTAATAAATAAGAAAAATTAAAGAGGTATAATGAGATTGTAAATAAAAAACCTACTACAAATAAACTCGGAAACCAGTAGGTAGTTTTAGCAGTCTCTGGGTATTTACGATTCAGAAAAGGTCTTGCAGTTCCGAAATTAAAGGTTTGCTGATAAAATTGTTCGAGAGAAGTTCTTCTTTTATGATACACAAATGCATTTTCTATCAATTGTGTTTCGAATCCGTTTTGCCATAATCGAAAGGTCAAATCAATATCTTCGCCATATTTTAAATTAAAAAAACCGTTTGTTTTACTAAAAGCTTTCTGCGACAACCCAAAATTAAAACTTCTTGGTTGAAATTTACCAATAGCTTTTTTCTTTCCTCGAATTCCGCCTGTTGTTATGACGGAAGTCATGGAATAATTAATCGCTTTTTGCAAATTGGTGAAATTTTTATGTGCTTTGTCTGGACCACCAAAAGCATCTGTATAATTATTTTGAAGTGCATTTTTTACTTCGTTTAGATACGTGTTTGGTAGAATAACATCAGAATCTAAAATGATAAAATAGTTTCCTAATCCTTTTTGCATTCCGAAATTTCTACTCTGTCCTGCGCCAGAATTTTCTTTGAAAAAGTACTTTAGACTCAGTTGGTTTTTATATTTCTCAACAATTAAATCACTTTTTTCTATTGAACCGTCTTCTATAATTAAAATTTCATAATCATCTAAAAAATCTTGTTCTGTAAGACTTTTTAGCAACTCGTCTATTTCATTTGGACGATTATAAACTGGAATTATAATGGAAAAATTGAGTTTCAAATGGTTATTTTTTATAATCAATTTCTAATGTATATGATGGCGATAAAAATAAACTTTGTCTTCCAAAAGATTTAAGAAAAAAATTAAGCATATGCTTTGGAAAATTTAAACTTTTATTAGCTGAATAACTGTAAAAACTGTTTGTAAATTTTACACTGGTTTTTTCGTTTTCTAATTTATTATTTAACTCTTTTACATTAATAATATGTTCTGCCCAATTACCAGTTAACGGATCACATGTATTTGTTGGATGTTTAATTTCTGGTTCAAAAACACCTGTTTTAATTTGTTTTTGAACAGATTTTAAAATATCATTTCCAAATAAACCTCTTGTATTTTTTGCTAAAAGTGATATTTTATCTTCGTTTAATTCAGAAAAATTTTCAGAAATAATAGTTTTCCTAATTTCTAAAAAAGATTGGTTTGCATCTCTCTCTTTCCATCCTTTTTGTTTTTCTGAGCCCAAATATTCCGCTTTATAATGTATTTTTTTTAATCTTCTATTTATATATGGATTTGTAGAATTTGCACTTGTCATAAAACACAAAGAAAAAGGTTTTGGAATAGCATTTAGTCCTATAAACCAATCTTCTAAATTATAAATATGTTCTAAAACATCAAATGAACATATTACATCTATAATAATATTATTCGTCTTCACAAATGACGCTAATTCATGTATATCGCCAGTTACAAAATAGTGAATTGGTGAATTAATTGCTTGAGAAATAACTTGAACATCTTTGGTAGAAACATCATAAATATCATTGTAAATTATGTTTTTGAAGCCTAATTCTACTGCTAAATAAGATAAAATTCCACAACCACCACCGTAATCTATAAAAGAACTTTCAGCAATAGGTTTTGATAATTTTGCAATTGTTTTCTCCAGTAATTGCTCATATAAAGGCATAAAAAAATAGAAGTTTTTTACGTAATCTTTTAAATATCGTTTGTTATAATCTGAAATTAACAAACGATTAATATCTAAAATCTTTAGTTTTACTGATAATTTTTGAATAGCATTATTTATATGTTGGTCTTCTTTCAACTTCAAGTTTTATAATAATTAGCAATCTACAAAAAAGAGAGAAATAAAAAATGTAAATCTGTCTGATTTGCATTTTTAATTGTTGATTACTGTTTTTTAAATTAAATCTTGTAGAATAGTAGGCTTTAGACCTCACAGGTTTCAAAAACCTTTGAGGTCTTTACGCTATCAAAATACTTTAACTATTTAAATTTTCTAAAAGTTGGCAAACAAGTTTAGCCCTGATTGAAACGGCATCCTTTTTATAACCTTTATAAATAAAACTTATAAGATTGTAAAATTAAAGATTGCCGTAGTTTATAAAAAATAAACTTCGCAATGGCATTTATAAAAAGATACAGTGAAAAGCAGGAAATAGCTCCAAAACTATCTACTCAAACTTCTCCATAACTGCATCACTAACGCCCATATTTGAGAATCCCCCATCATGAAATAAATTTTGTAAGGTAACTTTCTTGGTTAAATCGGAAAACATAGAAATTGTATAATCTGCACATTCTAAAGCTGTTGCATTTCCTAAAGGCGACATTTTTTCTGCGTAGGCAATAAATCCATCAAAACCTTTGACACCAGTTCCAGCTGTTGTTGGCGTTGGCGATTGAGAAATAGTGTTGACACGAACCTTTTTATCACGACCGAAAAAATACCCAAAACTACGTGCAATACTTTCTAAATATGCCTTATTATCTGCCATATCATTGTAATCTGGAAAGACACGTTGTGCCGCCATATAGGTCAATCCAACGATACTTCCCCACTCGTTCATTGCATCTTTATTGTACAAAACGTTCATTAATTTGTGAAAAGAAACCGCAGAAACATCCCAACCTTTTTCTGTATAACTATAGTTTGGATCTGTGTACTGTTTGTTTTTTCTAACATTTACAGACATGCCAATTGAGTGCAAAACGAAATCAATTTTTCCGCCTAAGATCTCTTGCGATTTTTCGATTAAATTGTTTAAATCTTCTACAGAAGTTGCATCTGCAAGAATAATTTGGGAATCTGTTTTTGCCGCCAACTTATCCAATTCTCCCATTCTCATTGCAGCTGGCGCGTTTGTTAATACAAACGTTGCGCCTTCTTCATGTGCTCTTTCTGCAGTTTTCCAAGCAATAGATTGCTCGTTTAATGCTCCAAAAATAATTCCTTTTTTTCCTTTTAATAAATTGTACATAAATTCCTCATTGTCCTTTCCCCATTGTCCTTTGGACATTTCCCCGAAGGGGAAAACAAGTTGAAAGGAAATTCCGTTTTAGTTAGTTGCAAATATATTTAATTTGTGAAGATAAAAGTAATATTATGAAAGTAAAATCCCCTTTGCCCTGCAGGCATTTCCCCGAAGGGGAAAGTAAAAATAAAGAGCTTTTGGTTTATTTAATTTTTAAAAAATTACAATAAAATAACGGAATCAAAAAGTCCCCTTCGGGGATTTAGGGGATTCAGCATTTAGGGAATTTAGCTCAACAACTCTTTCGCATGTGTAATCGCCGAATCAGAAATATCTTTACCACTCAACATTTCTGCAATTTCTTTAATTCGTTCTTCTTTTGAAAGTAATTTTAGATTCGTAGTTGTTACTCCTTTAATCTCTTCTTTATAAACTTTGTAATGATTTTTACCTTTTGCCGCGATTTGTGGTAAATGAGTAATTGCAATTACCTGCATATTAGCACTCATTTTTTGCATAATTGCTGCTATTTTATTGGAAACTTCTCCAGAAACTCCGGTATCAATTTCATCAAAAATAATAGTTGGCAATTGTATGTTTTCTGATAATACTTTTTTAATGACCAGCATAATTCGGGATAATTCTCCTCCGGATGCTACTTTCTTCAACTCTCCAAAACTTCCTCCTTTGTTTGCAGAAAATAGAAATTCTAATTTGTCTTTTCCGTTGGTAAAATAGTCTTTTGTTTCTTTTATTTTGATAGAAAATTGTGCATTTTCCATACCTAAATCGGTCAATAAAAATTGTAAATCTTTAGTTAAAGGTGAAATTATATTTTTTCTAGCAGTTGATATTTTAGTTGCAACTTCATCTAACTTTTTAGAAACATCAGTTATTTCTTTTTGTTTCTTGTTGATGTTTTCATCTGCATTTTCAACCTGATTAATCTTATCTGATAAGTCTTCAAAAATGATCAATAATTCTGCAATAGAATCTACTTGATGCTTTTTTTGCAAACTATAAATTAATTGCAACCTGTCGTTAATTTTTTCTAATTCGCTTTCATCAAAATCTACATTTTCATTCGCATCTTCTAATTCAGAAACAATATCATCCAATTCTATTTTAATGCTTATAACTCTTGTCGATAAATCTTCGTATTCTTTTGAAAACGAAGAAATTTTCTGCAATCTGTTTTGAAGTGTGTTTAGTAAATGCTGCACTCCTATTTCATCATCCGAAGAAATGGACAGACTTTCAGATAAATTAACTTTAATATCTTCTATATTATTTAATTTATCAAGCGTTTCCTCTAATTCTAATTGTTCATTTTCTTGCAGTTTTGCCAACTCCAATTCATTAAATAAATGCAAATTGTAATCGTATTGTTGTTTAACTTCTTTTTGAGATTCCAACAATTCTGCTAATTCTTTTTGAAGTGATTTATACTGAATCAAGCCACGTTGATACGATTCTATTTTTGGTTGATTTTTCGCCAATGCATCAATTACGGTAAACTGAAATTCAACATCAGACAATTGCATGGTTTGATGTTGGGAATGTACGTCAATCAATCTTGCTTTTAATTCATTCAAAACCGATAAATTAACTGGCGTATCGTTAATAAAAGCTCTCGATTTACCAGAAGGTAAAATCTCTCTTCTTACAATGGTGTTTTGCTCATAATCTAAATCTTCTTCTTTGAAAAAAGATTCTAAATTATAATTTGCAATTGCCAAACTAGCTTCTACAACACATTTTTCATCTGTTTTTTTAAGAGAAGAAAGGTCTGCTCTGTTTCCTAAAACCAAACCCAATGCACCCAACAAAATGGATTTACCTGCTCCAGTTTCTCCAGTAATGATGGACAATCCGTCAGAAAAATCAATACTAAGTTGATTGATTAATGCGTAATTTTTTATGGAAAGATGTGTTAGCAAGTGGAATTAATTTTAGAGTATAAAATTAATTAATTTTTCTCCATTTACTGCTATTATTGGAAGAGATTTTCTGTAAAGTTTCTACCATTCTTTGTTGGTTTCTAACTTGATCTCCATTAGAAAAAATATTGACTATTTCGTCTGATTTTGCATCAAAAAAACGACGTATATAATTATTTCCAACCGTTTTATTATACAAAGATTCCATCGAAACTAAACTATTTACAATTTCTTGTTTTCCTTTTGTGGGCTCTTCTGCCATAACATCTAATCCTTTTCTATGGTAATTGTAAAATGTGGTTCTCATATCACTTAAATCTGTCGATAACAAATTATCAATTAAAGAGAATCTATTTTGTTTTCCTATTTGATTAGACCAAGCAGATAATCCACTTTGTTGCGCTTGCAACATTACGTTCTGCGCTTCTTTTAAATGCGCATCTCCACCGTTAAGCTTAAATGTATCTGCATCAATACCTAAAATTACATAAACATAATATGTGATTGTAGAAATTAAATTAGAATCGTAAGAATTTTTGTTATACAATAAAGGCTCAAATTCTTTGTACTGAAAGCTAAAATCTTCGTCTATAATATTTAAAACTGGTGACGCATACGACGAGTTAAAAACAGGTCTTGTAGATTGTATTTGAATACTTCCATCAAAACTAGTTGCATTTGTAGCCGAATTTAAAATGATATTAATTGCACAATTAATTCGTTCATTTGGTTTTACATTTCTATCTGTCCACTTTGTTTGGTTAATGTATTCCGTTAATTGCTGTTGCAAAGTAGCAAATACTTGTTTGTTAGAACCTGCAATTTGTTCGTCGTTTATAGTAACCAACGCATTGATTTCTTGTGAATTTACAGTAGAAAAAGTGATAAAAAAAAGTAAAAAAAATATAATTTTATGCATTGATTCTTTTTAAAATTTCGTTCATAATATCTTTTGCTACTTCAACTTTAGACTTTAACTCAAACGTAGTTTGTTGTAGTTTATTATCAATAAAAGTCACTTTATTTGTATCCGTCGCAAACCCTGCTCCTTTATCTTGAAGCGAATTTAATACAATTGCATCTAAATTTTTTTGTTGAAGTTTCCCAATTGCATTTTCCAGCTCATTATTGGTTTCCAATGCAAAACCTACTAGAAATTGTTGCTTTTTAATTGCGCCTAAAGACGCCAAAATATCTTTTGTTGGTTCTAGTTCAATAGTTAAACTAGACTCTTTTTTCTTAATTTTAGTTGAAGAAACAATTGTTGGTTTATAATCTGCAACTGCTGCTGCTAAAATAGCAATATCAATTGCTGCAAAATACCTATGTGCAGTTTGATACATTTCTTCCGCAGAAACCACATCAATTCTTGTTACTAAAGTATGCGTAATTTTCTGATTAGTTGGACCAGCAATTAAAGTAACTTCTGCTCCTAAATTTGCTGCTGCTTTCGCCAGAGCAAATCCCATTTTTCCTGAAGAATGATTTCCTATAAACCGAACTGGGTCAATCGCTTCATAAGTTGGACCAGCTGTCAGTAGTACTTTTTTACCTTTTAAAGGTAATTTTGATAACACATCATTTTCAATAAAACGTACGATCTCTTCTGGTTCTGCCATTCTTCCTTCACCAACTAAACCGCTAGCTAATTCGCCAGAAGTTACGGGAATAATTGAATTTCCAAAACTTTGTAATTTCTTTAAATTAGTTTTTGTGGAATCGTGTTTGTACATGTCTAAATCCATCGCTGGCGCAATATAAATTGGACATTTTGCTGATAAATATGTTGCTAAAACTAAATTATCACAAATTCCGTTTGCCATTTTAGAGAGCGTATTTGCAGTTGCAGGAGCAACAATCATCAAATCTGCCCAAAGACCTAAATCAACATGATTATTCCACAATTCATTTTCATCTTCTTTATCATAAAAGGTGGAAAGAACAGGGTTTTTAGAAAGTGTAGAAAGTGTAAGCGGAGTAATAAAATCTTTAGACGCAGGAGTCATAATTACTTGAACTTCTGCGTCTAATTTTATAAATAAACGGACTAAACTCGCCGTTTTGTAAGCGGCAATTCCTGCAGTAACTGCTAAAAGAACTTTTTTACCGCTTAAAACAGACATATTTATTCTACTTCTGTATTTCTGTAATAAATATCACCTGCCAACCACTCTTCTACAGCTAAAGAAGTAGGTTTTGGTAATTTTTCGTAAAATTTAGAAACTTCAATCTGCTCCTTATTTTCGAAAACTTCTTCTAAACTATCATTATAAGTAGCAAATTCTTCTAATTTATCAACTAGTTCTTTCTTTAAATCACTGTTAATTTGATTCGCTCTTTTAGCAATAATAGAAATTGCCTCGTAAATATTTTCTGTAGGTGCTTCAATTGCGTCTTTGTTATACGTAATAGTACTTACCGGTGCATTTGTGTCTTTATAGTCCATAATAGTATTAGCTCTTAACTTCTTCTTGTAATTGTTCTTTTTCTTTGTTTAATGTGGCTAACATTTCGTTAGATTCCACTAAATATTGTGTATTTGGAAAATTTCTGATTAATTTATCATAAGCTGCTAATGCATCTTTAATTCTAACTTCTTTTCTTCTATCTCTACTTTTTAGCACATAATCATGTGCTGCTTTTAATCGATAAAAAAGTACTTCTTCTTTGTATTCAGAACCCAAGAAATCCTCTAACATATTGTCAAATGCCTGAATAGAAGCTTTGTAATTTCTTGAATCTGTTTCTGCTGTCGTATAGTAAGTCTTCGCATTTTCAAAAGCTTTTTTCTGCAATTTTAAACGAAGTTCTATATAATGCAAATTTGCTTCTTCAATTCTTTCTGATTCTGGATACGTATTTATAAAATACTGATAAGAATCAATGGCTTTATGCGTTTGAGTTTGCTCCAAACTAAAAACTGGAGAATCTAATTTATAACTGTATGCTGATAAAAAAGAGGCTTCTTCTCTTTTAGAACTTGACGGATAATTTTTTGTAAAACGATCAAAATGATACCCTGCTAAATTGTAATCTTTTAAATTAAAATTAGATTGTGCAACCATAAATTGAATTCGCTCCATTTGTGGTTTACCTCTGTAAACAGGTGTAATTTTCTCAAACAAACGCAAAGCTTTACCGTACTTTTTTGCTTCGTACATCTTTGTAGCCATTGCGTATTGATCTTCAGTAGTCCCTTTATTTAATACTTTATTGTATTGACTACATGAAAACAATAATAAGGTAACTACAGTTAAAAGCGCTAAATTTTTAATTTTTTGCATTGGGCAAAATTAGTGATAATTAATGAATAATAAAACGATTTTTTGCACATAAAATTGTACGCCGCAAGAAAGTCATTTTTTCCATTTTCGCAAATGCAATTGATACTAAAAGTTTGTTAATCTTATCTGTTGATTTCAAGCTAGAATTCACTAATAAAACTCCCTATTTTCTTCGATAAATCTGTGGATACTTTTACCAGAGGCAAACGTACATAATCATCAATAATAAATAGTTGTTTTAACACGTTTTTAATTCCTGCCGGATTATTTTCTTCAAAAATAAAACCTACAATATCCATTAATTTAAAATGTATTTGAAACGATTCTTTGTTTTCTCCTTGCAAACCAAGAGCAATCAATTTAGAAAATTCTTTCGGATATGCTTGACCAATTACAGAAATAACTCCTGCTGCACCAGCTAAAATAACTGGCAAAGCCAAATCATCATCACCAGAAATAATTAAAAAACCTTTTGGTTTATTTCTTAATAATTCTAAATATTGTTGCACATTATTTCCTGCTTCTTTAATTCCGATGATATTATGAAAATCATTTGCTAAACGAATTGTAGTTTCTGGCAACATGTTTTTTGCAGTTCTTCCTGGGACATTGTATAAAATAATTGGTTTGGTACTCGCTTCTGCAATTGCTTTAAAATGCTGATAAAAACCTTCTTGAGTAGGCTTGCTATAATAAGGTACAACAGATAAAATTGCATCGATTTCTGTTAAATCAGAATTTTGTAGCTCGTGAATAATTTCTTGTGTATTATTCCCACCAATTCCTAAAACCAAAGGCAATCTTTTGTTATTTACTTTGGCAATATGTTTTACAAGTTCGCTTTTTTCTTCTTTAGTAATTGTAGCACTTTCTCCAGTTGTACCAGATATTACCAAATAATTTGTTCCGTTTTGAATATTGAATTCAACTAACTTGGTTAGCGAATCAAAATCAATCGATAAATTTTCATTGAAAGGTGTAACTAGTGCAACACCCAAACCCATAAACTCTTGCATAAAATATTAATTTAATATCACAAAGTTACTATTTAATGTGAGTTTAATATCAAAAAAAAACAGAATGATACAGATTATAACAAATTAAAAATTTTTGTTTAATTCTCTAGTTTTTTTAAAATTTTTAAATACGTATTAAGTTCATTTAAAAACACAGTAGGTTCTTCCATTTTTCCTGCGATTTCAATATCATATAAAGAGGGATTTACTTTTGCAAAACCTACTTTAAAACTCGCTTTAGATTGCAAAGTTGCATACTCCAAGTACAAATTTTTTTTATCGAAAAAAGAAATTAATAAATCAAATGGTTGATCTAAAAAACTTTGAAGAATTATATTGTCTATTTTTCCTTGCCAATTTATTTCTTTATCTGAAAAATGAGTGTTGGACGTTTTATTTAATTTATTAAAGTGTCTGAATTTAAAAATATCACAATTTCTTACATTCAAAATTTCTTCTACTTTTTTCTGTAGGTCTAAATTAATTGTAAATTTTTCTGATGTTAAAATAGCTACAGAATGAATAACTTTATTAGAAACTTTTCTTTGAGTATTAACTTCATCTATCAACTTTAGAAACTTCTTTTTAATAAAATGTTCTTTTAGTTTCTTTAAATACATTATTTTTTATTTCGAATTTGTTATTTTAGCAATTCACAAATTTAGCGAAAAATAATTGTTCGAATATTATGAAAAAAACACTTTTTATTTTTTTATTAATTACAGTTTTTTATAGTTGTAAAACACCTGTGTTTTTTAATTCTAAAGTTACAGCAAATACAATTTCTGTTGATTCATCAACAGCTACGAATCAAAATATATCGGAAATTATTGCGCCTTACAAAGCACAAATGGTTTCAGAAATAAATACAATTATTTCTTATACACCAAAAGATTTGACACGTTATGACGGGAAAATGCAAAGCTCTTTGGGAAATTTAATGGCAGATTTATCCTATAAAAGAGGAAATCCTCTTTTTAAAGAAAAGACTGGACAAGATATTGATTTTGCGCTCTTTAATTATGGCGGAATTCGTGCAAGTGTAAATAAAGGAGACGTAACAAACGAAGATGCTTTTAAATTAATGCCGTTCGAAAATAGTTTAGTGGTGGTAGAACTTTCTGGAGAGAAAATAATAGAATTATTCGATTATTTTATCAGCAATAAAACAGCGCATCCTATTTCTAAAAACATTCAATTAACGCTTTCTGCGGACAACAGTTATAACTTATTAATTAATGGAGCAACATTTGATAAAACAAAAAATTACTATGTTTTAACTTCTGATTACCTACAAACTGGTGGCGATAAAATGAACTTTTTTATCGATCCTGTTGCGTTAATTAAAATCGATTATAAAATTCGTGATGCAATTATTGATGAATTTAAAAGTTTAGACACCATAAAAGTAACAACTGATAACCGAATTATTTTAAAATAAGTTATGGACAGAAGAAAATTTATCAAACAAACTTCAGCATTTACAGCTCTTACAGCTGTTGGCGCACTTACTTTACCTTCCTTTACTTCGCCCACAAAGAAGCAAAAACACATTACTATTTTACATACAAATGATACGCACAGCCATGTGGAACCGTTTGAAATGTCTCATGATAAATATCCAAATCAAGGTGGTGTGGCTAGACGTGCGAATTTAGTAGAGCAAATACGTGGTGAAAATCCAAATACCTTACTATTAGATGCTGGCGATATTTTTCAAGGAACGCCATATTTTAATTATTTTGGTGGCGAATTGGAATTTAAGCTCATGAGTATGCTAAAATATGATGTTGCAACACTTGGTAATCATGATTTTGACAATTCAATCGAAGGCTTTCACAAACAATTACCGCATGCAAAATTCGATTTTGTTTCTGCAAATTATGATTTTTCAAGCACCGTTTTAGACGGAATTGTAAAGCCATATAAAATCATTTATAAAGACGGAATTAAGATTGGTATTTTTGGTTTGGGTATTGAGCTAGTAGGTTTGGTTGATAAAAAAATGTATAAAGAAACTATTTATAATGATCCTACGGAAATCTCACAAGATATGAGTCGAATTTTAAAAGAAGAAGAAAAATGCGATTTGGTAATTTGCTTGTCTCATTTGGGTTATTATTACAAATCGAATCCAACTAAAATCTCTGATTTGAATTTAGCAAAAACAACAAAAAATATCGATTTAATTATTGGCGGTCATACACATACCTTTTTGCCAAAACCAACTGTGGTCAGAAATTTGGATAACGAAAATATGTTGGTGAATCAAGTGGGTTGTTTCGGTGTTAATCTAGGTCGTGTTGATTTTTATTTTAATACAGAAAATAATAAAACATCAAAAGGGAAAACGATTATTGTTTAAAAACTAATTATTACAAATTATTCGTTTTTACAATCATTGCTTTACAAATTAAAAATTGAGCTAAAATATAGGTAATCATAATAGAGACTCCATAGATTTCATTAGGTTGATAAAATTTATCTACAGCAATTAAACTATCAGAAAAAATAAATAGAATTGCTCCAATAAGTAACCATAAATTTTCTGTGGATTGCTCTTTTCTATAATTCAACAATGCAACAGTTCCAAAAGCAGAAATTGCGATTCCGTAAGCTACTACAGGAACTATCATTCCGCCTAAATTAGTAGCAATTAAAACCATCAAAATCCCGAAAAACAACACAAAAGGCAAAATTGAAGTAAGCGTTTTTAAAGTAAATGTGTTAGATATAAATCGTAAAATAACTTTTACATAAATTAAATGCGCTACTAAAAAAGCACCAAGGCCAAACATAAAAAAATTAGCATCTTCAAAGATTAGTAAAACATCGCCCACAAAACAAAAGAACATTCCCAAAACATACCAAAAAAGTGGTTTTTTAACGGAAACCAGATATAGAATTGCCAGTAAGGTTAACAACATTGGTTTTGCACTATTTTTCAATATTTCATTGTTCGTTATAATTCCCCAAATATCTGCAATAGCTGCAATGAAAAATAAAATAGTTGGAATAAGTACTTTGGTTCTGTTGTTCATTTGTAAATATTTAACTTCTAATTTAGTTTCGATTTTTCTATTCTCTTTTCTCTATTTTCTATTTTCTCTACCTCAAGAAACCATCTCAATAAATTTATCTTCAGAAATAATTGTAACTCCTAAATCTTCTGCTTTTGTTTTTTTGCTCGGTCCCATATTATCTCCAGCAATCACAAAATCGGTTTTTTTGGAAATGGAAGAACTTACTTTTCCACCATTATCTTCAATCGCTTTTTTGAGTTCATTTCTACTTAATTGATAAAAAACACCTGAAACTACAAATACTTTCCCGTCTAATTTGTTCGTCTGGTTTTCTAAACTTTCTGCAGAAACTTCTAATTGGATTCCATAAGATTTTAAGCGGTCAATTAATTGAATATTTCCTAAATCATTCGAAAATTCGATAATACTTTGTGCAATTCTATCACCAATTTCATCAACTGAAATTAAGGTTTCAAAATCTGCTGTCATTAGATTATCAATCGATTTAAAATGTTTTGCTAATTTTTTAGCAACGGTTTCGCCAACAAAACGAATTCCCAATGCAAACAATACTTTTTCAAACGGAATTTTAGTCGATTCTTTAATTCCGTTGATCATGTTTTCTGCAGATTTTTCTGCCATTCTTTCAAGCGGTATTACCTGTTCTTTTTTTAAATCATACAAATCAGCGTAATTAGCAATCAGACCTACCTTTCTTAACAAATCAACAGTTTCACCACCCAAACCATCAATATCCATGGCTTTTCTACTTATAAAATGCTTGATTCTTCCTGTAATTTGTGGCGCACAACCAAACTCATTTGGGCAATAATGTTTTACATCTCCTTCTGTTCTTACTAATTGAGTATTACATTCTGGACAGTGTGTTGCATAAATTGTTGGCGTCGAATTTTCTAATCTTTTTGTAAAATCGACTCCAATAATTTTCGGAATAATTTCGCCACCTTTTTCTACAAAAACAGTATCATTTTCCCTGATATCTAACTTTTCAATCTGATCTGCATTGTGCAATGAAGCACGTTTTACCGTTGTTCCCGCTAACTGCACAGGTTGTAAATTTGCAACCGGCGTAATTGCTCCAGTTCGTCCAACCTGATACGTTATTTCATTTAAAATAGTAAAAACTTGCTCTGCTTTAAACTTATACGCAATTGCCCATCTTGGTGCTTTTGCCGTGTAACCCAACTCTTCTTGTTGCTGTAAATTATTTACCTTTATGACAATTCCGTCTGTTTCATAAGGCAATTCGTGGCGTCTTTTATCCCAAGAATTTATAAAGTCAAAAACATCATCCATTGAATTTGCAAAACTAATGGTGTTAGGCACTTTAAAACCTACTTTTCTTGCGTTTTCTAAACTTTCAAAATGCGTTTTGTATTTTCTTTCTTGCGTTACCACTTGATACAACAAACAATCTAAAGGTCTTTTTGCTACTTCTGCACTGTCTTGTAATTTTAAACTTCCGCTTGCTGTATTTCGCGGATTTCTGTATTCTTCTTCTCCGTTTTCTACTCGCTCTTCATTCATTCTTACAAAACCTTCTATTGGTAAAATAATTTCACCTCGAATCTCAAAATTTGATACAAAATCAGATTTTATGCTCAACGGAATAGAACGAATTGTTTTTATATTTGCACTAACATCATCACCTTGAAATCCGTCTCCACGTGTTACTGCTTTTACAAATTGACCGTTTTTATAAGATAAATTTATTGATGCTCCGTCAAATTTTAGTTCACACGTAAATTGAACATCTTCTGTTCCCAACATTTTTTTAATTCGTTTCTCCCAATCCAATAAATCATCTTCAGAATATGAATTATCCAAAGAATACATTCGGTTTTCATGAACTACCGTTTCAAAATTCTTGGTAATTTCTCCTCCTACTCGTTGTGTTGGCGAATTAGAATCGAAAAACTGCGGATTTTCACTTTCTAATTGTTGTAATTGTTTGAGTTTTTGGTCGAATTCAAAATCAGAAATAGTAGAGTTATCCAACACATAATAATTATGTGTGTTTAAATTTAGTTCTGTTCTAAGCTGATTAATTTTTTCTTGAATGGTCATATTTTAGTAAAAAAATAACGTTTAATAATTTTTAAAACTTGTATTTCATTTGAAATTATCGTACTTTTTCTTTTCATTAAAAAATGATTGATTACAATGAAATATGCTATAAAAATACATAAAATTTCTACAGTTGATGAACTTCCTGATGCTTGGAAAATTGAAGATTACAAAGAATTATTAGAACGGTTTGATTTTAAGGACGCAGAAGGTGGAAATTTAGAAGAATTAAAAGAATTTTTATTTATGGCAATTGCAGATTTGGAAACAAATGAAGCCGCTGTAATTGTGTTGGATTATTTGTTGAGCGAATATTTAAGTAAAAATCAAATTGAACAACTTTCTCACGAAATGTTGTTGGATAAAATTACGGAAGAATACCCTGAAATTCATTTGCATTTAAAATTGTACAATGCAAACCAATTGTTGTATAAAGCATTTAACGGAAAATTCCCAAACACAAAAGCAACAATTGTCGATTTTGAAATTGCACCTTTAGGAAATGCAGATAAAAAAATCACAAAAGAAATTGTACTAAAATGTTTTGCAAAAAATGTGGACAACCATAATGTAGCCAATCGTTTGTTTGGAAATCAAATTAAAGGTGACGAAGAATTTGATGAAGCGAATCATGTTATTTGGGATTTGCAACAAAAAGATGCAAATTACAGAATGATTACGTCTGATTATTGGATGGGCAAAGACGAATTTTTATCTGAAGAATTTGAAGCTGCTATTGAATTTTTTGAAGAAGAAGATTAATTTTTAATCTAACTTATTCTTCCTTCATAAATAATAACTCATATTATAAATGTAGATTCCTATTACTGAATAAAAAAATTAATTCTTTTTGCTTTTAAAAAAGCAGAAAGGATTTTTTTTTTGGAAGTTAGTTGATATTAAAAACACGTTTAGTTCTGCTAAAAACCGGCAAATAAGTTTAGCCCTGATTGAAACGACATCCTTTTTATGCTGAACTCGTTTCAATATCTCTTGTAAAAAGAAAATTGCTTATAAAATCAAAACAGATGCTGAAAAAAATTCAGCATAAAAAGATATAGTGGAAAGCAGGAAGTAGCTCCAAAAAAAATAATTAAAAAACCCGAAACAAAAAAATGGATCGGGTTTCTAAATTAAATTTGAAATAAAGAACTCAAAATTAATTATACTAGTAATAAGTAAATCGTCTCACTTTTGCGATGTATTTTGCCAAACGCATAACTTGATGAGAATACCCATATTCATTATCATACCAAACATAAAGTACAACCGTTTCTTTGTCTGTAATAGTGGCTTTGCTATCAAAAATTGATGGCGACGTGGAGCCGATAATATCTGTAGAAACCAATTCATTATCCAAAGAATATTTAATTTGCTCTACCAAATCACCTTCTAAAGCATATTTTTTGATTGTTGCATTTACAACATCTGTCGTTACAGACTCATGTAATTGTAAATTTAAAATCGCCAATGAACCATTTGGCACGGGAACACGAATTGCATTAGACGTTAATTTGCCTTCCAAAGCAGGAATTGCTTTCGAAACGGCCTTACCGGCACCTGTTTCTGTAATTACCATATTTAATGCAGCAGCTCGTCCTCTTCTGTATTTGCTATGATAATTATCAACCAAATTTTGGTCGTTTGTGTACGCATGAATCGTTTCTAAATGCCCTTTTTTAATTCCGAAATTATCTTCTATCACTTTTAAAATTGGCGAAATTGCATTGGTTGTACAAGAAGCCGCAGAAAAAATAGCCACTTTATCTGGATCATTTTCAAGATGATTTACTCCATGCACAATATTTGGAACTCCTTTTGCAGGAGCAGTAATTAAAACTTTATTTGCTCCTTTAGCCGATAAATGTCTTTTTAATGCTTCTTCATCTTTAAAAGCGCCAGTATTATCTATAATTAAAGCGTCATTAATTCCGTATTCTGTATAATCTATGTCTTCTGGCTGATTTGCAGAAATCATGTAAACCGTTGTTCCGTTTATAATTAGCGCTTTATTTTCCACATCAATTGCAACGGTTCCAACAAAGTGACTGTGAACAGAATCGATACGTAATAAAGAGGCTCTTTTTTCTAAAACCGTTTTGGTAATTTCGCCACGAGTTACAATGGCACGCAATCTTAATTGAGATCCTTTGCCCATTTTGGACATTAGTTCTCGCGCCAATAAACGCCCAATTCTTCCAAAACCATACAAAACAACATCTTTTGGATTATTGTTTTTATAATTTACAGCATCTTTTAATTTACTTTTTACGAAAGCAAGTTTATCATCACACATTTTTGGATTCAAATGGCATTCATAAACCAATTTACCAATATCTAATTTTGATGGTGGCAAATCCATTTTATGAATTGCTTTAGCGATAGAAAGTGCATCATGAATAGAAATTTCTTTAGAAACAAATTCTTTCGCATAGTTTACAAGCGTAAGTACTTCACCTGCTCTTTTTTCGATTAACGGATTCCTAAATAAAACCAATTCTATGGCTTTATCATACCACAATTCGTTTACAATATTGATAAACTCAACAGTAGCTTTTCTAATTTTTGCTTGAGCAGCTACTTCATTCTCATAAATAGTACTTTTTGACATGTTTATTGTATCTAAAAAATTAATATTTTGTGCAAAACTATTTAATTTTTTCCATTTACGAAACCGATTTCGTAAATGTTTTATAAACAAAAAAATCCCGATTTTAAAATCGGGATTAAATTTTACTCTCTTAAAACTATTATTTAAAAATATATTTTTCTTTTTCTCCTTTTAAGTTCACTACTTCCACAATTACACGGTAGCTATTTCTCACTAAATTATCTAATAATTTTGCAGTTTCTGATGCGTCTGTAACTTCTTTATCATTCACTTTTGTAATGATTAAATTTTTCATTGAGTCATTATCTTTTTGTGTATTTGTGATTTTAACACCTTTCTTTATGTTTCTCGATTTCATATCCTCTTTCGTAAGGTCTTTTAACTCCAAATTAAAAGCATTAGAAACATATCTTTCAATATTTTTAGATAATTTTACTCGTTCAACTAGTGTGTTTCCATTTCTATTTACAGTTACATCAACAAATTCACCTGGTCTTTTTGCAGTTAATTGCCCTTTTAAATCAGAAAATTTAGCAATTTTAACGTCATTAATTTTTGTAATAACATCACCTTCTTTTAATCCGTTATTTTTAGAATTTTCTATTTCTTTTACAACATCAAAAACTTTCACCCCTTCTTCATCGTAATTTGGATCAACGGAGATTCCCAAAACAGCTTCTTGTACTTTACCGAATTCCAAAATATCATCAATTACTTTTTTTGCAATGTTTGATGGAACTGCAAAAGAATATCCAATAAATGAACCTGTTTTAGAGGAAATTGCAGTATTAATTCCAATTAATTCTCCTCGAGTATTTACCAATGCGCCTCCACTATTTCCTGGGTTTACTGCTGCATCTGTTTGTATAAAAGAATCGATATTTGAGTTTCCTTCTAAATCTCTTCCTTTTGCACTAATAATTCCAGCAGTTACGGTTGATGTTAAATTATATGGATTCCCAACAGCCAAAACCCACTCACCTATTTTAATATTATCTGAATTCGCAAACGGAATGTAAGGCAAATCGAAATCTGCTTTTACTTTTAATAAAGCGATGTCGTTTTTAGCATCTGTACCAATTAATTCCGCTTTGTATTTCTTCTGATTATTTAAAGTTACTTCTAATTCTGATGCACCGTCAATAACATGATTATTAGTAATAATATAACCATCTGGCGAAATTATTACTCCGCTTCCTGTACCAACTTGTCTGTATTCTCTTGTGCCACTTCCGCTTCCGTAAAAACGTTCTATAAAAGGATTTGTTTGTGTTTTTATTGCGGTATTTTTAACGTGAACTACACTATGAATTGTACTTTCTGCGGCCGTAGTAAAATCTACTGAATTTTCTATTGCGTTTGTAGAAAGCGGATTATAAGTTGTGTTTACCATTTGAAATGGAGATTTTATTTCTTGCTGAACATAGACAGGTTCATCATTCAATAATTTATAACCACCTAAAGAAATTGCTCCTCCTAAAACGGCAATTCCCAAAAAACCTAAAAATTTTTTCATAATAAAATCAATTTAATTACTCAAAGATAAAATTTAATTTCTTGAACCAATTTCGTTTAACGCACATTTAACTCACTTTAACCACTTTTTAACAGTCTGTTTTTGTGAATGAAATTCCTATATTTGCTGTATGAAAATACCCTTTTACAAATACCAAGGCACAGGAAACGATTTTGTAATTATTGACAATCGTTCACTTTTTTTTCCGAAAGATAATAATGAAGCTATAAAAAACATTTGCGATCGTCATTTTGGAATTGGTGCAGATGGGCTTATTTTATTAGAAAACGATGCTGTTGCCGATTTTAAAATGGTTTATTTTAATTCTGATGGAAGCGAAAGTACCATGTGCGGAAATGGTGGAAGATGTATTGTAGCATTTGCTAATTTTCTTGGTTTAATTGCTGGTAAAACTACTTTTAACGCAATTGATGGAAATCATTTTGCAGAAATCACCAACGATATTGTTTCGTTACAAATGATTGATATTAGTGAAGTTAACGTGAGTAAAAATCATACTTTTTTAAATACAGGTTCGCCACATCACGTGCAAGTAGTAGATAATTTAGAGGATTTTCTGGTTGTTATTGCTGGACGTAAATTAAGGAATGCCTACGGAGATGAAGGTTCCAATATTAATTTTGTTGAAAAAATTGATGATCAAAATTTTAGCGTACGGACTTACGAACGTGGTGTTGAAGATGAAACTTTAGCTTGCGGAACGGGAGTAACAGCTGTTGCAATTGCAATGCATAAGACGAAAAAAACATTTGAAAAAAATATAAATTTAAAAGTTGTTGGTGGTAAATTGCAAGTTTCTTTTGATGAAGAAAATGGTGTTTACGCAAATGTATTTTTAAAAGGACCTGCGGAATTTGTTTTTAAAGGAGAAATTACAATAAAATAAAAATTTAACACATAGAGACATAGAAAACATAGAGTTGATTAAAAAAATGGTAATAAACAAACAATTTCTTAATGATTTAACCTATGCTTTTATTGATTGTTGTATAAATGTGCATGAAGAATTAGGGCCTGGTTTACTAGAAAGCGTTTATCATAAATGTTTGATGGAACAATTAAAATATGAGGGAATATCTTTCAAATCAGAAATATTTGTTCCCATTAAATACAGAGATCTTTATATAGAGACCGATTTAAAAACAGACTTGTATATCGAAGACTGTTTTGTAGCAGAACTAAAAGCAGTTGAAAGCTTAAAACCAATTTATGAAGCTCAATTATTAACTTATATGAATCTGCTAAAAGCACCAAAAGGTATTTTAGTTAATTTTAATTGTAAGAATATATTTAAGCAAGGACAAAAAACTTTTGTTAATAATTACTTTGCTAAATTACCCAACTAAACTATGTTTTCTATGTCCCTATGTGGTGAAAAAATCAATCTACGCGCTTTAGAACCAGAAGATTTAGAATTTTTATTCGAATCAGAAAATGATGAATCTTTGTGGGAAGTAAGTCATACCCAAACTCCGTTTTCTAAATTCATTTTAAAACAATATTTAGAAAATGCACATTTGGATATCTTTGAAGCAAAACAATTGCGATTAATTATTGAAGAAAATTCAACAAAAAAACAAATCGGAATGATTGATTTATTTGATTTTGACCCACAACATAGACGTGCAGGAATCGGAATTTTTATCCATAAAAATCATCAGAATAAAGGTTTCGCATCAGAAAGTTTGCAATTATTAATTGACTATTGTTTTAAACATTTGAATTTACATCAACTTTTTGCCAATATATCAGAAGGAAATCAAAAAAGTGTTCAACTATTTGAAAAACAAAATTTCAAAAAAATAGGAACAAAAAAAGATTGGAACTTCATCAGCGGAAGATATACAAACGAAATTTTATTTCAACTTATTAATGAATAAAAAAATATTAGTTAGCATTTTAGGAGTAATTGTTTTAATTCTTGGAATTATCGGACTTAATTATTACTTTAAAATCTTCGGGAAAAATGTTACTATATCTGGAGATATTTATATTAAATCTTCAGATAAATTTGGTAATGTTATAGAAGAAGTTTCACCATTTGTAGATGATTTGGGCGATTTTATCTGGATGGCAAATCAAAAAAAATACCGCAATATTAAAGGTGGTAGATATATTCTTAAAAAAGGAATGTCTGCAAATGAGTTGGTAAACCTTTTAAGAAGCGGCAATCAAACCCCTATTTTAGTTTCGTTTAACAATCAAGATACGTTAGAGAAATTAGCTGGGAGAATTGCAGAACAAATTGAAGCAGATTCCATTTCTTTACTGAATGCTTTTCGAGATTCAGAATTTTTAGCTTCGAACAAGCTTAATCAAAAATCGGCTTTAGAAATTTTTCTACCAAACAGCTATGAATTTTATTGGAACACATCTGCTGAAAGTTTCAGAAAGAGAATGTTAACTTTATATAACCATTTTTGGACAAAAGACAGATTGCAAAAAGCAGAAAATCTTAATTTAACGAGAAGTGAAGTAATTACATTAGCATCCATTGTCCAGAAAGAAACGGCTCAAAAATCTGAACGACCAATTGTTGCAGGTTTGTATTTAAATCGATTAAAATCTGGAATTCCGTTGCAAGCAGATCCAACCGTTATTTATGCAATTAAACAAGAAAAGGGACAGGATTTTGAAGTTAAACGAGTTTTATTAGTAGATTTAAAACTGGAATCACCATATAACACGTATATGCATAGAGGATTGCCACCAAGTTTAATTGCAATGCCAGATATTTCTTCCATTGATGCGGTTTTAAACCCAACAAAACACAACTATATTTATATGTGTGCAGATGTAGATAATTTGGGATTTCATGCATTTGCTACAACATTGAGAGAACACAATAGAAATGCTGCAAAATACCATCAATGGATTACTAAACAAGGAATTAACAGGTAATTCTTAAATTGAAATTTCAAATATATTAATGAAAATTAATGAACTTTTTATCTTTATAAAAAAACTAAAAAACCAAAAACTATTTTTAAGTTTTGTACTTATTTTTATTTTTTCAGCAGACTTGTTTAGCCAGGAAATTGATTTTTTTAAAAAATAAGATATTTTAAATATAAAACGTAGAAACGGAGTAATAATCACAGAAAATATTTTAGCTGGCGGTAGTTTACTCGTGCTAAATGAATTGTGGTATTCTACTTATAAACAATCTAGTTTTCATTTTATTAATGATAATAATGATTGGAAACAAATGGATAAAATGGGGCATTTTATGACGTCTTATTATGTTGGTAAAGTAGGAATGGAAGTTTTGGATTGGGCTGGAGTTTCAAAAAGAGATCAACTTATTTACGGAGCAACTTTCGGATTCACATTTTTAACAGCTGTAGAAGTTTTAGATGGTTTTTCTAAAGAATGGGGCGCATCAACTGGAGATATTTTTGCAAATGCTGCAGGAACTGGTTTGTTAGTTGGCCAAGAATTACTTTGGAAAGAACAGCGAATTACCGTTAAGTATTCTTTTCATCAGACTAGATTTGCTAATGTGAGACCAAATACATTAGGTTCAAATTTTTTAGAACAATCTTTAAAAGATTATAATGGTCAAACCTATTGGTTATCTGCAAATATTTGGTCATTTAATAAAGAAGGTAACTTCCCAAAATGGATAAACGTCGCTCTTGGTTATGGCGCAGAAGGCATGTTATATTCGAAAACTAAACCAACAAACCCAATTTCTCCAGATCCGTATCGCCAATTTTATTTGAGTTTGGATGTCGATTTAACCAAAATTAATACCGATTGGAAATTCCTAAAAACGGTCTTTTCTGTTGTCAATTTCATAAAGATTCCTTCGCCAACACTAGAATTTAATAGCAAAGGAGCTGTAAAATTTCATTATCTGTATTTTTAAGAGAAGATTAACAACTGTAAATCAACGTATTAATAATAAGTTGTATCTTTGCCCTCGCTAAACAGAAAATAACTATTTTTGAAAAGAATAACATTATTTATGCTGTTGATTTTCGTTCTAACGGGAGCAACAGAAATTAGTAGAAAGATTAAAGAGAACAGATTTGCCACTACTTCAGAAAAACTGATTTATAAAGGCCCTTTTTTAAAAAATGATTTTGTTGGATTTAAAGAAGCTGTTGCTTTTAAAGAATCACAAGGAAGTTATACCGTAGTAAACACTTTAGGGTATTTAGGCAAATATCAATTTGGAGAATCCACTCTTAAAAGACTCCGAATTTACGACACAGAAGAGTTTTTAAACAATCCAGAATTACAAGAACAGGCATTTAGAACATATTGCTCTTTAAATAAATGGATTCTTCGCAAAGACATTAAACGTTCTGTTGGGAAAATTATAAACGGAATAGAAATTACAGAATCAGGTATTTTAGCAGCAGCACATTTAAGTGGCGCAGGAAATGTAAAAAAATTCTTACGCAGCAATGGTGTCCAACGTTTTGGAGACGCTTATGGCACAACAATTTCTCATTATATGGAAGATTTTGCAGATTTTGATGTTTCCGATATTCTAGCAATCAGAAACGCAAAAATTTGATAAAGAATTTCTAAAATTCTTTATCAAGTTTCTCGTTTTCACGGGAATGACAATTTCAAAGATAACCTCGAAGAAAATTCGAGTATTTTTTTAATATTTCACTTCTGAATTATAAAAATAGCCGGTCTTTTATGTAAGTCCGGCTTTTCTTTTGACCAATTTTGAATGGACAACGTTTTTATATATTCTGTTGATAAGGTAATATCTGCAGCAACACATAAATTAGTAGCTGGACTTAAAGTAGATTTTAAATCGTCCATCATTTTTTCATTTCTATATGGTGTTTCAATAAATATTTGAGATTGACCTTTTATTAATGAAATTTTCTCTAACTCTTTAATTGCTTTTTTTCTTTCTGATTTATCAATTGGTAAATATCCATTAAAAGCGAAGTTTTGTCCATTCATTCCAGAACTCATCATCGCCATTAAGATAGAACTTGGTCCAACCAAAGGAACAACTTGTATGTTTTTCTGATGCGCTAATTTTACAATGCTCGCGCCAGGATCTGCAATTGCTGGCACACCAGCTTCAGAAAGTAAACCTACAGAAATTCCTTCTTCACAAACATCTAAATACGTATGTGTTTCAATTTCTTCTGCATATTTATCTAACAATAAAATTTTTAATGAAGATTGCGATTTTTTTGGAGTAATTTTTTTTATGAATTTTCGTGCCGACTTTTCATTTTCAACAATAAAATAATTAATCTCTTCAACTACTTTTTTTACAGATAAAGGCATTACTTCTAATGGTTCTGTTTCTCCTAAAGTAGTTGGAATTAAATAGAGTTTTCCTTTCATGTTTTTAATTTTGGAATATTATCAAAAAAAATCTGACACAGATTACACAGATTTACATGGATAAAAAGAATATATGTTATAATTTTTTAGACACTAATTTCACGAATTATGATTTTAGAAGATAAAAAAATTAGCGAAAATTAGTGTCTACTTTTTAATACAATTTACTCGCAATTACCTCACAAACTTCATCCAACATTTGATACACATCTTCAAATCCTTCGTCACCTCCAAAATACGGATCTGGAACACTTAAATTTTTATTAGAATTTGATTCTTTTAAGATTAGTTTTGCTTTGTTCTTATCATCTTCATTTCTTGCTAATGATAAAATATTGTTCAAATTACTTTCATCCATTGCAAAAATAATGTCGAATTCTTCAAAATCATCAACAGTTATCTGTCTTGCTTTTTGATTTGTAATATCGATATTGTACTTTTTTGCAACTTTAATAGCACGTTCATCTGGCAAATGACCAATATGATATGCGCCAGTTCCTGCTGAATCTATAAAAATTTTTTCTGAATTTACTTTGGATTTTAAAATACCTTCTGCCAATGGAGATCTGCAGATATTACCCAAACAAACCATCAGTATTCTTTGCATCGTATGCGATTTTTAGAACGTTAATTTCTTCGTTAAATCGTCAACATATTTTCTGAATTGTTTATCAGTTTCTGCCAAATTATCTACTGTTTTACACGCATGTAAGACCGTTGCGTGATCTCTTTGACCAATTTGATTCCCAATACTTGCTAACGATGTTTTGGTTAATCGTTTTGCAAAAAACATAGCTAATTGCCTTGCTTGTACAATGTGTCTTTTTCTTGTTTTTGACTGTAACGTTGCTACGTCCATATCAAAATACTTGGAAACTTCTTTCTGAATATAATCGATAGAGATTTCTTTTTTAGTGTTCTTAACAAATTTATCAACAATCTGTTCTGCCAATTCCAAAGAGAATTCCCTTCTATTAAAAGAAGCTTGTGCAATCATAGAAATAATTACCCCTTCTAATTCTCTGACATTAGATTTGATGTTTTTTGCAATATATTCTACAATATCTTCTGGCATTTCTACACCATCACGGTATAATTTATTTTGTAAAATTGAGATTCTTGTTTCGTAATCTGGTGCTTGTAATTCTGCGGATAATCCCCATTTAAAACGAGATAATAATCGCTGTTCTATGTCTTGCATATCAACAGGCGCTTTATCCGAAGTTAAAATTACTTGCTTTCCATTTTGATGCAAATGATTAAATATATGAAAGAAAACATCTTGCGTTCCTGACTTTCCTGATAAAAACTGAACGTCATCAATCAACAAAACATCAACCATTTGATAAAAATGAATAAAATCATTTCTAGTATTCGATTTTACTGAATCAATAAATTGTTGTGTAAATTTTTCTGATGAAATATATAAAACCGTTTTATCTGGATATTTGTCTTTGACTTCAACACCAATTGCGTGCGCTAAATGCGTTTTCCCTAAACCAACCCCACCATAAATTAACAATGGATTAAACGACGTTCCTCCTGGCTTGTTAGCAACTGCAATCCCTGCAGAACGAGCTAAACGGTTTGAATCTCCTTCAATAAAATTATCAAAATTATAATTCGGATTTAATTGAGATTCGATTTTTACCTTCTGTAAACCTGGATACGCAAAAGGATTTCTAATTTCTCTTTTATCAGAATCAAAAGGAGCAATAACTTTATCTTGTTTTATTGGATCTCTGTTAGAACTAGGTATTTTAACAATTTGCGGCCTGTTGCTACTATAATTGTTTTCCATTTTAACATCATAAATCAACTTTGCTTCTTTCCCTAATTCCCTCACCAATGCAACGCGTAACAACTTAATGTAATGCTCTTCTAACCATTCATAAAAAAACTTACTTGGAACCTGAATTGTCAAAGCTTCGCCAGAAATTTTAACGGGTTTTATTGGTTCGAACCAAGTTTTATACGCTTGAGGTTTAATGTTGTCTTTGATAAAAGATAAACATTCATTCCAAACTGTTTCAGCAGTTTTAGTCATTTTAGTTGAAAATGGTAATTTTGATTAATAAAAATGGAATAAGTATAAACAATAAATATCTCCCTTAATAATATTACAAAAGTGTGAATAAAATTCAGTATAAAAAAATCAAATCGCTATTGATTATTAACTTTTTTTTACGTAAACTATCGGCATCAGCATTAAAAAATACTTATGAAAAATTATTCTGTCTCATTAAGAGTGCGTTATGGAGAAACAGACCAAATGAGCGTTGTTTATCACGGTAATTACGCTCATTATTTCGAATTAGGTCGAACAGAATGGTTAAGGTTTTTAGGTGTTACTTACAAAGACATGGAAATGAGTGGGATAATGCTACCTGTAATTTCAATTAGCTGCAAATTTAAAAAATCTGGCTTTTATGATGATGTTTTAACGGTAAAAGTAATGTTAGTAAAAAAGCCTTTTGTTAAAATTGAATTTAATTACGAAATTACAAATCAGCATAACGAATTAATTACCACAGGAAATACTATTCTAGCTTTTATAAATAAAGAAACGATGAAACCAACTGCTTGTCCAGATTATTTGTTGGAGCGTTTGGGGTTTTAGGGGGTTTTTCGCTAACGTGTTTGTATATGGCTCGTAGCGTGCAAATTATAAAATTACTTTCGGATTGAGCGCAAGCCGAATTTTTAAATTTTTCTTATTATCTTTCTTTCTCAATAAACCAAATTTAAAAATTTGGCGACATCCCAAATATGCCTTTAACATTGGGTTAAGCGACAATTGCCCTATTATTTTTATACGGTGTTGAACTAACCCTCCTTTCAGTCGGGAGCTTTCTCACGAATATAAAAAAGGGTATCTTGTTCATTCACTTTAAATTACATACAATGATACAAAAAAAAGTAAAACCCTTATAGAAAAGGCC